>Ga0207797_1001185_pt1 | contig 19233 bp, 14 predicted proteins | sample PRCRCaboRojoPR_6_FD_187275 | JGI IMG/M metagenome (GOLD analysis project Ga0207797, IMG submission 187275) | Marine sediment microbial community from Cabo Rojo, Puerto Rico - PR CR 10% Liquid 1 (SPAdes) | ecosystem: Environmental > Aquatic > Marine > Coastal > Sediment | place: Cabo Rojo, Puerto...
CCGCCCGACGAGGGGCGACGCGACGCAGGAGCTATGCCCGACGGGTCGCAACGCTCGTCGAAGAGCCGTGCTCGACGCCGCCATCCGCGACGCCGCGGTCTACGTCCGACCCGCAGACGCGCTCGTCGTCGCCGACGTCCACGTGGGGATGGACGAGGCCAGCGAGGTCGAGTTCCCGCTGGGCGAGCGGCGCGACCTCGTCGATCGGCTGACCGGGCTCCTCGACGCGTTCGAGCCGGGCGAGGTGGTGTTCGCCGGCGACCTGCTCCACCGGTTCGACCGCGCGTCGCTCGCCGTCGACGAGGCGCTGGAGGAGCTGACCGGGGCCTGTCGAGACGCCGGCGCCCGACCGGTGGTCGTCCGGGGCAACCACGACCGCCTGCTCGCGTCCGTCTGGTCGGGGGACGTCCACGACGCGTACGCGCTCGCGGACACCGACGACGGCGACGAACCGATCGTCGTCTGTCACGGCCACGAGGCGCCCGACCGGGCCGCGTCGCTCTACGTCGTCGGGCACGACCACCCCGTCGTCACCATCGAGGGACAGCGACGGCCCTGCTTCCTCTACGGCGAGGGGGGTTACCGCGGCGCGGACGTGCTGATGTGTCCGGCGTTCAACCGGCTGGCCGCGGGCGCCGAGGTAAACGGGATGCGCGGTCGGGACTTCCAGTCGCCGCTGGTGACGGACGCCGACGCGCTCCGCCCGCTGGTGTACGACCCCGACGCGGACGAGACGCTCACCTTCCCGCGACTGGGACGGTTCCGCCGGATGCTCTGAGCCGACGACGGGCGACCCGGAGCCGTGGAGGTTCCCTCCGCCCCCGCGTTTCGCCACGGCGCCACACCGGCACGACCGGGGCGACCCGCACGGTGCCGAAGCCTCCCTTCCGTCCCGACTGCGGTCGATCAGCGTCCGACGTCGGGGGACTCGTTCGGATCGGGCGTGGCGTCCGGATCGTAACCGGACTCGGCCTCGGGATCGGCGTCCGAACCGTGTCTGGAATCGACGTCCGTCTCCGGGTCCGTATCGACGTCGGCTCGAGACGCCCGGTGTCTCCCGGACGAGGGTCGCCGCGACCGCCGCAGGTGGTCCCGGGCCGCCTCGGGCGTGTCCGTCCCCAGCAACGTCGCCACCTTCCGCTCGAACTGTCGCTCGTCGAGTTCCCCCTCGACGTACCGCTCGCGGAGCCTGACGAGCTGTGCGCGGGTGTCGGTCGCGGCGCGGGGCCGTCGCTCGCGCCGGTCGGCGAGCGGGGAGTCGGGACCGCCGAGCCAGTCGCGCCACACGCGCACGGTGTCGACCGCGTACGTCCCGATCAGTGCGACCGGGAGCGAGACGCCGAACGCGACGGCCGCGACGATCGGACGCGCGGTGACGAGCAGCGCGACGAGCGCGACCGCGAGGGCGACGACGACGCCGGCGCGGAACGGTCCGGCCGTCGCCCAGTCTCGGGCGTGCGAGAGGGCTCGGGGAAGCGTGGTGGAGGGCACGGTTCCGATCCGGGCCCCGTGCAGTTGTCGCTGGTGGTTCGGTCGCGCCGTCGGCGGCCCGATCCGGACGACCGTGATCCGTCGCGCCGGCGCCGGCCCGATCCGGACGACCGTGGCCGGCGCCGGCCGTCGGTGGCTTCTTGCCCTCGCGCCCACCCACGAACGCCATGGCAGTCGAGGACGCGTTCGAGGGCGCGGTCCGGGTACTGGACGCCGACGGCGGGGTCGTCGGCGAGGAGCCGGCCCTCGACGAGGCGACGCTGCTGGGGATCTACCGCGACATGCGGCTGGCCCGGCGGTTCGACGAGCGGGCGGTGAGCCTCCAGCGGCAGGGCCGGCTCGGGACGTACGCCCCGCTGGAAGGTCAGGAGGCGGCACAGGTCGGGGGAACGTACCCGATGGCCGACGACGACTGGCTCGTCTACCAGTACCGCGAGCACGGCGCGCTCGCGGTTCGCGGGCTCTCGCCGGCGTACCTGCTCTACTGGATGGGCCACGAGATCGGTACGGCCGACCTCGTCGACCGGAAGGTCGCCCCGCTGAACATCACTATCGCCGACCAGCTCCCCCACGCCGCCGGGCTGGCCTGGGGCGCCGACTACCGCGGCGACGACGCGGTCGTCGTCTGCCACTTCGGCGACGGCGCCACCAGCGAGGGTGACTTCCACGAGGCGATGAACGTCGCCGGGGTGTTCGACCTGCCGGTGGTCTTCGTCTGTAACAACAACCAGTACGCCATCTCGGTCCCGCGCGCGGACCAGACTGCCAGCGAGACGATCGCCGCGAAGGCCGAGGCGTACGGGATGCGCGGCGTCCGCGTCGACGGGATGGACCCGCTGGCCTGCTACCGGGTGTTCGACGAGGCGATCCGGCGGGCCCGCGCGGGGGGCGGGACCGAACGCGGGCCGGACCCCGGGGGCGGCGCGGTCGCGCGGACGGACGACGGCGACGACGTCGGGGGGACGGCCGACCCGGAGCGGAGGAGCGGCGACGAGGTCGCGAGGAGTGACGACGGGGACCGGAGGGCCGGCGGCGGACGGGCGGGGGCGGCCGCCGACGCGCGGTACGCGAACGGCGGGACCGGCCGGGGCGCGACGCGGCCGACGCTGATCGAGACGGTGATGTACCGGTTCGGCCCACACACGACCGCCGACGACCCTGGCGTGTACCGCGACGACGAGGAGGTCGATCGGTGGCGGGCGTACGATCCCCTCCCGCGCTACGAGGCGTACCTCCGCGGACGGGGACTACTGGACGACGAGCGCGTCGCCGCGATCGGTGCCGAGGTGGACGAGCGCGTGGCCGCCCTGATCGACGAGGCGGAGACGTACGAGCCGGACCCCGCGTCGATGTTCGACCACGCGTTCGCCGAGACGCCGCCGGAGATCCGCCGCCAGCGCGAGTCGTTCGAGGCGACGCGCGCCGAACACGGTGACGACTCGTTCCTCCGGGACTGACCGGGACAGCTGGCCCGCCGGCCTCCGGACCCGCCAGTCCGCGGGTCCGTCGAGGGAGGCGATCGAGGACCCGGCGGAAACACACTTGTCGCTCGCAGCCGAACGACGTCCGATGGCACCCGCCGGCGGTCGACTCAGTCTCCTCGCGATCGGGACGATCTTCCTCGTCGTCTTCGGGGCGATGCACGCCGGCGTCCAGTACTCCCGAGGCGAACTCCTCGAGCGCGATCCGGCTGACCCGCTCGAAGAGCAGCTCCGTGCGGAGCTCTGGGTCGCGGTGAACGCCGAGCGGGCCGACCGCGGCCTCGATCCGGCACAGCGCGACGCGAGCGTTCGAGTCACGGCACAGTCGACGGCCGGACAGCTCGCCGCCGTAAACTACTACGAGGAGCCGACGGCTGCCGGGATTCGAGCCGGAACGGACGGGCTGCCCAACCGGGTTGGGCTCTGTGACCAGCTCCCGGCGAAGCTCACCGTCGACCACCCCGGGTGGACGACCGACGAGGGGGACGTGCCGGCGGCGGTGACCCGCGACGTCGCCCGGCGGGTGACGGAGCTGCTCGCGACCGGCGGTGAGGTCGACCTCGTCGGCCGAACGAACACCTACAAACACGGCATCGGGGTCGCGGTCGACGGCGACGCCGTCTACGTCGTCTACCGGACCTGCAACCTGGGGTACTGATCCGCCCACGACCTGACCTGGGGTACTGATCCGCCGACGCTCCCGGCGCGCCCGGAGCCCGCACCGGTCCGGGCGAGTGAAGGGCCCGGAACGTCTCGCTGCCGCGTCTTCGCCCGCCGATCGGCTCAGTAGCGGTACTCGAACCCGATCTCCGTCTCCGTCCCGTCGAGGTGGTCCCGGCGGTACGCCCGGATGTCCCGCGCGACGGTCGGCCACTCGTGGTCCTTCTCCGAACAGATCGTCTCGAACGTCTCGAGCACCGTCCCCACGTCGAGGGCGTGGTTCTCGTAGGAGACGACGAGCTCGACGTCCGTCAGGTCCGACCCGACGAGGAGGCGGATCGCGTCGCCCTCGCGGAGCTCGTGGTAGATGTCCCGCGCGACCTTCCGGTCGGGGTGGTCGTACTCGACGTCGTCGGTGTCCTCGTCGTCCGTCGCGACCGCGTAGTGCAGGAGCGACTGGACCGTCTGTCGGTCCCGGCTGTCGAACACCGGGAGCGACCGGTAGAACGTCTCGTCCGACTCCTCGCCGTCCGCCCCGTCGGGTGCAGTCGACCGGGTCCCGTCGTCGAGGTCCCGGTCCCGTTGCTGCCCGCCGTCGGCGGCGACCTGCGATTCGCGACATTGCTCCCGTCTGTCGTCTCTGTCAGTCATCGGTCTGTGGATGGTGAGTCGTCTCGCGGCCGACCGTCGGCGTCGGCCGCTGCCGTTCCGGGTTCCGACGGCCGGGAACGCCCCTCGCCGCTGTCATCGGTGGATGCTCCTCGTCAGTGCGAAGACGAACAGGCCGACGAAGAACGCCCCGAAGAACCCTTCGGTGTCGGCGACGGTGCGGACCAGGGGATCCGAGACCGTCGGGCCGCCGCCCATCACGAGCGTAGTGAACGATTCGATGCTCAACACGACGTAGCCGAGGAGGGTCCCGTACGGCGGCTCGGGGAGCAACAGCGCGAAGATCCCACCGTAGACGACGACCAGGAGCACGGCGACCCCGAGCGTCCGCTGGGGTTTCTCGCCGAACCCGCAGGTGACCCCGAGGAAGACGTTCATGATCCATCGAACCGCGGACTTCCGCCGCCTCGGTCCGGCTCCGCCGGGATCGAGCGCCTTCGCCAGGTGCGTCTGGCGACGGAACCACATCTCCTTGACGAAGAACTCGGAGGCGGCGCGGTTGTCACCGACGTCGCTGGCGCCGTTCTTGGCCTTCAGGTACGTCTTCTCCAGGCCGGCCGCGTCCGACCGGACGCGCCGCTCCACGATGCCACCGAGCAGCGGGACGTCGAGGAGCCAGCTCCGGGGCGTCGATGCGCCGCCGCCGACTGCTCGCTCGCTCCCGTCCTGCTCGGCGTGGTCCGCCTCGCTCTCGCGTCGGTTCCCGGCCGACGCGGCCGGGCCGTCGTCGTCGTCGTCGCCGTCGTTCTCCCCGCTGTCGTCGCCCGTCCACCCGTCGTCGTCCGACGACCCCCCGTCGTGGATCGTCCACTCGGGGGAGAGTTCCGTCCGGTACGTCGAGAAGTCGAAGCCGTCGAACTCCGTCGCGTAGATCCGGAACCGGTCGAACGTGTCCTCCCGGCCCTCGACGACCAGGTCGACGTCCCCCAGGACGGCTCGCTTCAGGTCGTAGTGGACGCCGTCGCCGCTCGCCTGCACGATCCGACCCTCGTCGAAACGGCTCGCCCGTAGATCGACGACCCAGCGCTCGTCGGGGGGGCGGAGGCCCTCCAGACGGCCGTGGCGGATGGTCGCGCCGGACGCGTCGAACTCGCCCTCGAAGGCCGCCCCGACGATCTCGACCCGCTCCCCGAAGTCGGCGTCCCCGAACTTCGCCTCACCCTCGAAGGCCGTCCCGACGAACCTGCCCAGCTCACCGAACTCGACCTCCCCGAACTCTGCTTCGCCGCCGAACGTCGACTCGACGAACTGGACCTGCTCCCCGAAGTCGACGTGCTCGAAGTCCGCCTCGTCCCGGAACGACGCCCGGTCGAAGTAGCTCCGCCGGCCGAACGTGACGTCCATGTACCGGGCCGTGTCGTCGTACGCGACGCCCCGGAAGTCGGCGTCCTCCGAGAACGACGACTCGTAGAACGAGCAGTACCCGCGGAAGTCGACGCCCGCGAAGTAGGTGCTGTCACGGAAGTCGGCGTAGGAGATCGACGCCTCGTCGCAGAACGTCGAGAACCGGAACTTCCCGCCGGCTTCGAAGGTGCCCCCGGAGAAGGAGGCCTCCCCGTCGAAGACGGCGTTCTGGAAGTGGGCGGTGCCCCCGAACCGGACCTTCTTGAACAGCGCGTCGCCGGCGAAGGTCGCCCGGCCGAAGAGCCCGTCGCGACCGAACGTGCTCCCCGTGAACCGAACGCGGCTGCCGTCGGTCGCGTCGGCGCCGCCGCCCGCGGACGCCGTGCCGGAACAGTCCTCGGCCGTCGGCGTCGCATCGCCCTCTGTCTGGGTCCCTGTTCCGGCCCGATCCGGCCGCCGTCCGAAGGTGGCGTCCCGGAAGTCGGTTCGTTCCTGGAACGAGGCGTGCAGGAAACTGGCGTCGTCCTCGAACGTGGCCGACTGGAACCCCGCCTCGCTCACGCAGACGAGGTTGTCGAAGACCGCCTCGCGCTCGAACCGCGCGGCGTAGAACGTCGCGACGTCGGCGAACGTGGCCCGTCGGAACGAGACCCGGTCGCCGAACCGGCAGTCCGACCAGTCGGTCCGGCCCTCGAAGGTGGTGTCGTCCGCCGTCACCGGTGCCTCGAACGTCGCCCGGCCGAGCTCGACGCGGTGTGTCAGCGTCGCGTCGGAGAGGTCGACCGGTCCCGCGATCGTCGCCTCCTCGAGCCGGATCGGCTGCCGGACGACGGCGTAGGACGCGTCCAGGCTCCCGATCGTCGCGTGCCGCAGGTCGATCGGCCTGTTGGTCGCGCCGTCGAGTACGCCGTGCGACAGGTCGAGGTCGCCGAACCTCGCACCGATCAGTCCGAGCGGCTCGTCGGTCGGCTCGCCGGTCGACCCGGTGGGAGACTGGTCGAGTTCCCCCAGTAACCGGTCCCGGATGGCCCGCGCAGTGATCCCGAACTCGTCGTACCGTTCGGGGGGCAGGTGGAACGGACACCAGCCGCTGTCGCCCACCGCGTCCCGCTGGCAGGACCAGGGCTCGTCGACCGACCCGAGGCGCCCCTCCCTCGACTCCCAGGCGAGCGGATCGAACTCGTACCGACACCGGTTCGAGGTCATCGAGCGTGCTACCGGATCGCTCTCTTCACGGTAACTTACACCTTTCGACGGAATCGAGCCGCACAATCGACCGACGGAACGAGGACAGTGACGGGGCGGTCGACCGTGCCGTCGAGGAGACCGCGGGAGCGGTCGTCACGGCAGCCGCAGTCGCCCGCCGCCCGTACCGACGCCGCCGCTCGCGCCCCCGGTACCGTTGCCGACGTCACTGCCCGATCGAGACGACGCCGATCCGGCCGTCGAAGGAGTCGAACCTGCCGTCGGATCCGTGCGGGTGGTCGAGCGCGTCGGGCCCCGAAACGGACGTTTCGACCCCCAGCTCCCGCCACGTCGACAGGACGGCCCGTCTCGACTCCGTGAACCGCCCCGGCGATGGAGTGAAGGGGACGGGCCAGTCGTGGGTCGACGGGTCCCAGTGGGCCTGTCCGACGACGGGGTGCGTCCGGTCGGCGTCGCTGACGTCGTACAGGCGAACGTGGTACTGCTCGAACGGATCGAACCGGCCGATCCGCCTCTGTACCTCAGCGGCCGCCGGGCGGCTCTCTCGCGCCTCGTCACCCACCTGTACTGGGACGTACCGCGCCCTGGCCCACCAGGTCGGGACCGGCGACCGCCAGCCGCCCGGCCCCTCCATCGCCTCCTTCACCCGGGCCGCGGACACCTCGTCCGGAGCGCAAGCCGCGTCCGACGTCGACGTCCCGGCTCGCCAGACGACGTTGATCGGACCCGTCCGGTCCCGGACCCGGAGCTCGTCGGGATCGGACCGGGACAGCGGTCCGCCACCCCGGTAGACGTAGAGCGGGCCGCTGTACCGTCGGCTCTCCGGGTCGGTGTCCATCCCGGGCGTGGCCGCCTTCAGCCGACGCTCGAACGTACGGTGTTCGGCGGCGGTCCCGACGACGGCCGCTCCGCGGCGGCGACGCTCGATCCCGTCACCACCGTCGTCCCCGTCGCGACCGCCGAGCACCCGGCTCGCCCACGTCCCCGACGCGAGTTCGAGCGACCGCCGCCCGTACCGCCGGGCCATCGCATCGCTGACGAACCGGTAGCTGTACTCGCAGCGCCCCTCGGGGAGCGACGAGACGCCCAGCACGTACTCGCCGCTCGCGGCGAACGGCCCCGACGAACGGCTCACTGGTCGTCCGCCGACGGCGGTGCGGGTGTCGATAGCTCGATCGGTCGACCCGGCGCCGAACCGCCTGTCCGGTCGCCCGTTCGGGAACGTGACGTTCGTCCGGAGGACTGCCCCGCAGTCATGTGCCGAGGGGACCGTCAACTGTCGAGAACATATACTTTCCGGACGGTGGTGACGTGAGCGGATGTTGTAGAAGCGGATCCTGTCGCAGGGAATCGGGGACCCGCCCCCGACGCCCGCCCCGGCCGGCTCGGTCGAAGGCTTATTCACAGGGCCGGCCGTTCGACCGGACGGTTCGAGGTCCCCCGTCGTCGACGGCGCGGCACGATCGGAGCCGTCGCCCGGCCGCTCCCGGTCGGCGATCCGCGCCGTCCGTCGGCGAGCGGATCGGACCGGCATCGGAGACGACGGGACCCGTCCGACGCCCGTCCCGGACAGGAGTGCTGTACAGTCGGACGGCAGACAGAGATGACACGAATCGGCCTGATCGCGGACGTACACATGCGCGAGTCGGCGGCGACGGCGATCGAGCAGGAGCTACAGTGGGTGGTCGAGCGGTTCTCGACCGATTTCGAGCCCGACCACGTGTTCGTCCTCGGTGACCTCATCCAGCACGGCGAGTCGGCGGCGGTCGACAGGCGGCGAGTCGAGCGGGTGCGGTCGATCCTGGACGAGGTACCGGCGCCGGTGACGTACCTCCTCGGGAACCACGACGTCGAACAGCTCTCCCGCGACGCGCTCGGCGACCTCCTGGGACAGTCGGGATTCAGCGGGCGCGTCGAGGTCGGTGACACGCCCGTCGTCTACCTCGACTCCACGCGAACGGGCGTGCCGGGGGCGAGGGGCGAACTGGGGCCCGAGCAGCTCGATGCCGTCGGCGGACTGCTCGACGGCTCGGCGGAAGCGGACCGGTGCGGGGGAACGAACACCGACCCGGCGCCCGGAGGCGCACCGACGTCGACAGGAACGGCGCGGGACCGGAGCGGTGCACTCGTCCTCGTCCACCACCCGGTCGGCCTGGTCGACCTGTCGGAGAACGTCTGGTTCGACGAGTTCCCCGAGCGGGCCCTCCTCGGGGACCGGAAGGAGCTCCTCGTCGAGCTGACTGCACGCCTCGACGACGTCCGTGCGACGATCGCCGGTCACGTCCACGACACCCAGCTCGTCGACTTCTGGGGTCTCCCGCACCTCACCGTCGGCCCGCTCAGCAAGGAGCGCCCGGGGAAGCCGGTCACGGGAACGTACGCCGAGGTGGTCGTCGACGACGAGGTCGGGATCGACGTCGGTATCCGCGACGAGACCGTCGCCTCGTTCACACTGGCGTGACCGCCGCTCCGGGTCGTTCACACTGGCGTGACCGCCGCTCCGGGTCGATCACACTGGCGTGACCGCCGCTCCGGGTCGATCGGGTGGGGCTGTACGAAACCCCGCCAGTACCACCGCTCGGCGCGCCCCGGGAGGCACCCCGCTGGTGAGTGCTGCCGCCGTCAACAGTTTCATCAATCGTGAGGGACCTCTGTTTGCCCGACTGCGGCGCGTCGCCGGCGACCTCAATAGAGATATTAAGACCTTAAGGTGTCTGGATTGTATTGTCACACTTGTAGCTAACCTTTACCACTGTGACCCCACTCCGCGTGCGTATGAGCACCAGTGCCGCAGACTCTGACGGGGACGACCGCCTCTCGGAGTCCGAGTTCCGGAGCCGGCTCCGCGAGCTTCCCCCGAGCGCGAAGCTCGTGGCGAAGGTCCTCGAGTCCGACGCCCCGCTCTCGCAGGGGCAACTCGCCGAGGAGTCGCTGCTCCCCGACCGTACCGTCCGGTACGCGCTGAATCGCCTGGAGGAATCCGACCTCGTCGCGTCCCGTTACAGTTTCAAGGACGCCCGCAAGCAGGTCTACTACCTCAACACCTGAACAACTGTCAGGTACTACTGGCCGAATAGAGGGGATCTGACCGCCCCCTCTCCCGTTTTCCCGTCCTCCGCCGTCCCGACAGCGAGCAGTTACCGGTGCCGTGATCGGGTTACACGACGGAGCACCGGTCGGCCAGCGTGGACCGCGGGACCCCGACGGACGACGGCCCCCACGACGGGCCAGTGTCGCGTCGACGGTTGTGGCGGTCGGACACCAGACCTCGAAACCGTCATTCAGCTAGACGACGGACGTCGACGAAGCGGCGTCGGGGGTCCCCCTCGCGCTGGAGCCTCAACGCACCGTCTACCGTGCGTGTGCGAGGGGACGTCGCTACACCTCCCTTCGACGATCGATGCGACGGCAGCGAAGCGGCGTCGGTGCGTTCGGTCGTTCACGTCCGTCTGTCCGCCGGCTGGTTCGACGCGACCGACCCGCCTCGCGTCGCCGGCGCGGCTCCCCCTCGCACGCTCGTTCGTCCGACGCCCCGGTCGACCCCAGACAGGGAACCGCCAGGGATTCCCGTCCGGCTCGCCGAGCGAGGGTATGTCCTCGGACCTGACACGGGTTCCGGTCCCGGTCGAGACGCGCGCGCCCGGCGGGGAGACCAGCGCCTACCTCGTGGACGGGCTGCTGGTCGATCCCGGTGCGCGGTGCGACGCGCTCGACGACGCCGTCGAGACCGGGACCGTCGGGGACGTCGCGGTGACGCACACGCACCCCGATCACGTGGGGGGCGTCGCCGACTACGCCGCCGAGACCGGCGCGACCGTCTGGGCACACGCGGACCACGTCGACCGGTTCGCCGACGCGACCGGCGTCGACCCGGACCGGACGTTCGAGGACGGCGACGAGGTCGGTCCCGCCGAGATCGTGGCGACGCCCGGGCACGCGCCCGACCACGTCTGTTTCCTGGTCGGTGACGGCGCGCTCTGTGGCGACCTCGCCGTCGCGTCGGGGAGCGTCGTCGTCGGCGGACCGGACGCGGAGATGGCGGCGTACCTCGACTCGCTCCGTCGGCTCCGCGATCGCCAGGTCTCGCGGCTCTACCCCGGGCACGGGCCGCTCGTCGAGGAGCCGCGGACGACGCTCGACCGCCTGCTCGACCACCGGCTCGACCGGGAGCGACTGATCCTCCGGGCGGTCCGGGACGGGGCGACCGACGTCGACGCGGTCGTCGGCGCCGCCTACGAGAAGGACCTGGCCGGCGTCGAGGACCTCGCCAGGGCGACCGTCGTCGCACACCTCTCGAAGCTCGACGGCGACGGCCACGTCCGTTTCGATGCCGACGCGGGGACGGTCCGCCCGGTCGACAGCGGTCGGTGACGCCACCGCCGTCGAGGCGGACGGTCGACGACGGTCCGAGGAATCGCGACGAGGCCGCCGACGCCGACGCCGACGCTGCTGCCGAGTCCTCGTCGGGTACCCGGGGAACCGAGCGGTCGCGAGCGACGCCGGACCGTTTTTGTCCGCGCACGCCCGACCCGTTCCCGTGGACCGTCCCGACTCGCTCGAATCGGAGCTCGAACGCGCCCGCGACCTGTCGGTCCCCGAACTGGCCGACGCCATCGAGTCCATCGGCTTCGACTGTACGCGGTGTGGGGCCTGCTGCAAGGGATACGAGACCGACGACGGCCGCGAACCACACACCGCGACGGTCTTCCCGGACGAGGTGCGCCGGCTCCAGGCGGCAGCCGGCGACGGTCGGGCCGGCGGAGACGTGGACGAGGACGAGGGGGACGAGGGGGACGGGAGCGACGGTGGCGACGCGACCGGTCGGACCGACGACGAGCCGACCGACGACGAGTCGACCGACGACGAGTCGACCGAGGGCTACGACTGGCGCGACGTGGCGCGGCCGATGCCGTACGGCCTGCGGGAGGGTCCGGAGGGACCGGAGGGGGAGACGTTCGAGTGGGCGCTCCAGACTGACGCGTGTGGCGACTGCCGGTTCTACGAGGAGCGCGAGGTCGACGGGACCACCACCGGCGCGTGTGCGGTTCACGAGGACCGCCCGCTCGTCTGTCGGACGTACCCGTTCAGCGTCGCACTGGCGGGGACGAGCCAGCCGCTCGGCGAGGCGGTGGACGAGGCCGGCCTCGTGCGGGCACACGAGTGCGAGGGGCTCGGGCGCGAGATCGACCGCGCGGACGCCCTCGAACTCGCGCGGGCGCTCCGGGAGCGTGCCGTCCGCGAACTCGAGGAGGCCATCTCGCTCCGCGACGCCTACGCGCCCGCGACCCCGGGACCAGGTCAGGTCGTCGTCCACGACTCGGAGGGGGCGAAGCGACCCGACGGGCGGCCGCTCGGGAACGGTGACCCGACGAACGGAGCGCACGATCCGGGATCGCGGCCCGAGTAGTCGAACGGAGCGCACGATCGCCGCGGGGAGCGTGCCGGTTCCACCGGGACCGCCGGACGGCCGGGCAGGGCGATACGCCGCCGTCGGTACATCTTTGACCTTCCGTTACGTTGTGATCCTCGAACGAGGTCTCACTATGGAAATCTCTGAGAAGCTCCTGTGTCTGTTCAGTGCGGACGTTCGGGCAGAGGACGACCGGTACGTCGTCGAGGTTCCGCGTCGCGAGGTCGAGACGGGCTCCCTGTCGGCCGGGGAGACCTACCGCGTCGCCTTAATCTCCCGGGCGGCGGAGTCCGAGGGCGACTCCGGCGGGTCGGGCACCGGCTCCTCGGAGCCCCAGCCGCCCGTCGAGATCGGCGAACTCCGTTACGTCGAGATCGAGGACATCGGCAAGCAGGGCGACGGGATCGCCCGCGTCGAGCGGGGCTACGTCATCATCGTCCCCGGCGCCGAGGTCGGCGAGCGAGTCAAGGTCGAGATCTCCGAGGTGAAATCCAACTTCGCCGTCGGCGAGGTCGTCGAGGAGGACATCTGAGCCACGGGACGCCGGAGCCGACGGGACGTCAGGGCCGACTCGCCGGGACAGTCGGCTGCAGGTCCCGTCGAGCGGAGCCGGGCCGGTCCGCCGATCCGACCGAACCAGCCCGGCCCGATCGGTACGAGACGGCCCGTCACAGCACGGCAGCGCGACGTAGAACCGACTCCCGGCCTGACTGAACCCCGACTCGACTCGACCCGGACGCTCGACGACCCGCTCCGGCAGACGAGAGCCCGCTCCGACGCGTCACCGGGCTCGCCCCTCCACGTTCATTCCGTCGCACGGTCGCGCCCGGGGACCGGCACCGGCCGGCCGTCACTCCGGACCGGCCGGCCCTCACTTCGGGTTCGAACCTACTGGGACGCCCCCGTCGCCGACGAGTCCCGGAACGCCTGTGGAGCGGGGATCGCGTCCCGAAGCGCCTCCTCCAGGCCGTCTCCGGCGGCCGCGCCGATCGTTCGACTCGCCGAGCCGTCGTCGCCCCCCGGCTCGCCATCGCCGGGTCGGAACTGGTCGGGGGCCGGGACGGCGTCCATCAGGTCCGGCCCCTCGGCCCGCTCGTCTGCCGCCCGGTCGGCTCCCGTCGTCTCCATACCCCCGACGGTGACGTCGGAGCCCTCGTCGGACACCTCGATTCGTATCTCCATCTGTCTCCCCCGGGACGTGCGGTGGCCGTCCGACGACGTAGTTATGCGTCTGCTACCGCCGGACGGCGGCCCGGGCGTCACTGCCCGACGGTGGCCCGGGCGTCGCTGCCCGACGGTGGCCCGGGCGTCGCTGCCCGACGGCGGCCCGGACGCCGACGCCCTCCGACGCTCCAGGGCCCGGACGACCGTCCGGGCCGTCCTCCCCCGCGGTCCCGGGTAACCGGCGGGAGACCCGTACCGTCGTGGACTCCACGGACGGGCTGCGTCCGCGGTCGGATCTCTGTTCGACCGCGGACGAGCGTTCGAACGTGTACACGAGCGACCACGACAGGAATAACGGTCAATTACTCGTGGTCACACCGGCGGAAGGAACGAAACAGGAGTAGTATAACTAATCCGTCGATCGTCATGACCGTGGCATGCACTCTGGTGCAGCCACCTGGGGGGAGTGTGGACCGAGCGAGCGCGGACGCGGCGCGTGGGTCGGGCAGGGGGCTCGACGATGATGGAGGGGTTCCCGGCCCGCGCGACGGTCGCGCGAGCCGAAGACGACGGGAGCCGCACGGCGTCGATCGACGAGACGCTGCTGCTCGTCGCGTTCGCCGAGCCGACGCCGGTCGACGGGGCGCGGGAGTTCGCGGCGGAGTTCGACCTCGAACTGGAGCGCGACCGCGTCGAGGACGACGGGACCGGGGAGAACCGGGCGCTTGCGAGCCAGCAGCGGGTCCTGATCAACGACAGCGACGCCCGGTACTGGATGCGCGCGGACGAGCCGGTCTCGGAGGAGACGTTCACCGGGATCGAGGAACGTGACGACGTCGAGTGGGTCACGCCGGCGTACGTCCAGGACGGCGTCGACGGCCTCGAGGCGTACTTCGCGCCGATCCCGGACCGTCTCGTCGTCCGGTACCGGGAGACGCCCGAGACGGGGATCGAAGGGGAGACGCTCGCGGCCACGCTCGCCGACGAGTTCCACCTCGAGGAGGACGCGGGGGTAGAGCACCTCGGGAGCTTCCGGGTGCTCAAAGTCGAGACGGAGCGCGGCCGGTTCCTCCGTGCGGACGGGGAGCGTATGACCGCAGTGCGGGTGCTCGACCGGCTGAACCGCGAGCGACCGGCCGGCCTGACGGACGTCACGACCGAGAACCACCCGCTGGTGTCGCCGCTCGCGGTCGTCGCGGAGCCGCCCGGGGCAGCGGCACGGCCCGGGGAGTCGACGGAGCGGCCCCCCGGCGAGGAGGCCGAGGTGGCGCACGTGCCCGACGACTCCTTCTTCGCCGAACAGTGGAACATGGCGACGATCGAGGCGCCCAGCGCCTGGAACCTCGCGGTCGGGAGCCGGACGGTGAAGGTCGGCGTGCTCGACACGGGCTGTGACCTCTCGCACCCGGACCTGCGGTTCGACGGGCCGGGCTACAACGCCGGAACGGGGGCGCGCGACGGCAGTCCCGTCGGCCGGTGGTACGAGCACGGAACCGCCGTCGCCGGACTCGCCGCCGCGGTGATCGACAACTCGCAGGGTGTGGCCGGCGTCGGCGGCGGCTGTCTGATCCACGCGGTGTCGCTCCCGAATATCACCGAAGTGGAGGTCGCCCGGGCCATCCGGGAGGCCGCGGACGCGGCCGGCGTCGACGCGATCAACATGAGCTTCGGGTGGGCCAGCCCGCCGGTGAGCCGGGCGATCATCGACGAGGCGATCGAACACGCACACGACCGACGCGGCGTCGTCCTCAGCGCGTCGGCGGGCAACTCGAACCGCGACGGGGTCGGCTATCCGGCCAGCCACCCGAAGGTGATCGCGGTCGCGGCCTCCGACCAGGTCGACAAGCGCAAGACCCCGGGGAGCCCGGACGGCGAGCACTGGTGGGGGAGCAACTACGGCGACGACGTCGACGTCGCCGCACCGGGCGTGCGCTGCTGGACGACCGACGTCCAGGGCGAGCGGGGTTACAACGACCGGGACGTGAACCACGGCTCGCCCGACGGCAACTACTTCAAGTCGTTCAACGGCACGTCCGCCGCGTCGCCGCACGTCGCGGGGCTCGCCGCGCTGGTCAAGAGCTTCAATCCGTCGCTGACGAACGTCGAGATCCGACAGAACATCGAACGGTCCTGTTCGAAGGTGGGCGGGTACACCTACCAGTACACGTCCGGCAGGCGGAACGGGACGTGGAACCGGGAGCTGGGTTACGGCCGGATCGACGCCTCGCGGGCGCTGCGGCTCTCGGGGTACACCCAGCGCCGGTACACCGGGACCCTCTTCGGCGGTACGCTGGAGCCGAACGAGACGCAGTACCGCTGGACCGGGCCCTGGGCCCACCACCTGGTCGTCGACTACGGGATCACCCCGACGACCCACGGTGGCTGGCTCGACGGCGAGGTCGACTCGACGTACCGCGTCAACAACGGGGTCTACTACCGGCTCGCGATCCAGAACCGCCGGAGTACGCCGACGAACTTCAGGGTCCAGTACTCGGTCGACTACGACTACCCGTAGCGTCACCGTAGCGCCGCAGGACCCGCTACGACCGGACAGAACAGCCGATGGGAGGGCCGCAGGGGAGGGTCGGGGTCGCGGGCTGGGGGGTCGCGGATGTGGTCGTCAGTCCGCGATCGCCTCGTCGCCGACGGGTAGGGTCGCCGGCTCCTGGATCCAGAGGTCGCCGAACAGCTCGTCCTGCTGGAGCCGGACGGCGCCGCGGTGCGAGAGGAACAGTACCGCGAGGAACGTCCCGACCACCGAGCCGCCCGCGCTCCGGACCTCCGCGAACAGCACCTCGTCGCGGCCGGCGTCGTACTGCTCGCGGAGCGCCGACCGGACCGCCTCGATCGTCGCCTCCATGTCCTCCTCGTGGGTCGTCCCCGTGACGTCGTCCTCGCCGGGTTCGCCGTCGACGCGCATCTCGCCGGCCGGGTGGTAGTCCAGCTCCTGGGTACCGCGCGCGTACCCGCGCGGCGACTCGGAGGTGTCGTACGTGCGCGACTGCTTCCACCAGGAGCCCCGCTCGGCCTCGCGTAGCTCCCGGACCAGCTCGTCGAGCGTCTCCGGGGAGCCGCGGGCGTGCTTGCGATCCAGCCGCCGGTCCATCTCCTCCTCTAAGGCGTCGACGGGGTCGAACCCGGGCACTCCGGCGCCGTCCCCGCCGGCCATCGGTCCGGTCGTCCCGCCCTCGAGGGCCGCCTCCCACGGCTCCGGTTCGGGCTCCTCGTCCTCGTCGTCCGCCAGGAGGGCGTCGCTCTTCATCCGGAGCAGGACCGACGCGTAGAACAGCGCCCGCCCGGACGTCCGGAGGTCCGTCTCGTCGAGGCGGTCGAGGAACGCGTCGGTCACCTCCACGATGTCGATGTCCCACGGGTCGATCTCGCCGTCCTCGGCGAGGTTCACGAGGAGTTCGACGGGTTCGACCTCGTCGTCGTCCGGATCGCCGACCGCGTCGCCCGGGTCGCCCACCCCCGACAGGGGGCTCGCGCCCGGGAGCGAGCCGTCCCCGCCCGGACCGGCGCCGTCGGAGCCGTCCCCGCCCGGACCGGCGCCGTCAGTCATCGGCGCTCGCCTCCGCGTGGTCCCCCAGCCTGATTCCGGTCACCGCGGAGACGTTGTTCTCCTGCATCGTGACGCCGATGGCCCGCTCGGACCGGTCGAGGAGCGCCGACCGGTGGGAGACGACAACGAACTGTGCCTTCCCCGCCAGGTCGTCGACCATCTCGCCCACCCGCTCGGCGTTAGCGGCGTCCAGGAACGCGTCCACCTCGTCGAGCGCGTAGAACGGCGCCGGGTCGTACCGCTGGACCGCGAAGATGAAGGCGAGGGCGGTCAGCGACTTCTCCCCGCCGCTCATCGCGTCGAGCCGCTGGACGGGCTTGTCCCCCGGCTGTGCCCGCATCGTCATCCCGCCCTCGAACGGGTCCTCGGGGTTCTCGAGGTGGAGCTCGCCCGACCCGTCCGAGAGCCGCTCGAAGACGTCCCGGAAGTGGTCGTCGATCGCCTCGTAGGCGGCCATGAACGTCTCCTTCTTCTGGGCCTCGTACCGGTCGATCCGGTCGCGGATCGCGTCGCGCTCCTCGACGAGCGTGTCCCGGCGGTCGGTGAGGTCGTCGAGTTCGGCATCGACGCGGTCGTACTCGTCGATGGCGAGCATGTTCACCGGCTCGAGCGCGGCCATCTCGGCCTCGAGCGTCTCGATCCGCTCGGTCACCTCGTCGTGGTCGGGCACCTCGTCGGGGTCGTACGTCCCCACCTCGGCCTCTAGCTCCTCGATCTCCCACTCCAGCCGGTCGGCCTCCTCCCGCAGTTCCCGGAGGTCGGCCTCGACCGACTGGACCTTCTCCTTCTGCTGGTCGCGCGCCTCCCTGGCCTCGCGGAGGTCCGACTGGAGCTCCTCCCGCTCGGTCTTCAGCTCGGCGAGCTCGTCTTCGAGGTCCGCGACCTGCTCGCGCTTCTCGGCCAGGCGCTGCTCCTCGTCGTCGATCTTCCCCTCGAGGGTCTCGATCCGTGCTTCGGCCTCGGCCTTCCGGTTCTGTGCGGTCTCGACGGTCGCCTGGAGGTCCTCGATCGCCTCCTCGGCGTACTCCCGCTCCAGCTCCAGCTCGTTTCGCCGGCCGTCGAGCTCGTCGAGCCGGTCTTCGAGCCCCCCGATCGCCTCGCGGATCTCGTCGGCGCGGGCCGACAGCTCCGGGACGCGCGAGTCGGCCAGCTCCGCCTCGATCCCCTCGATCTCCGCCTCGGCGTCGTCGATCTCGGCGTTCAGCTCGTCGAGGGCGTCCTCGACCGCGGTCATCTCCTCGTCGACCTCGGCGCGCTCGGCGCGCAGCTCCTCGAGTTCGTCCTCCAGCTCCTCGACGTCGGCCTCGGCGGCCGCGACGTCCTCCTCGACGGCGTCGCGCTCCCGCTCTAGCTCGCTGACCCGCTCGCTCGCGTCGGCGGCGCGGTCGCGCGCGTCGTCGAGCTTCCCCTCCACGTCGCGGACCGACTCCTGGAGCTCGTGTCTCCGGTCCTCCAGCTCCGAGATCTCCTCCGCGAGCCGCTTGAGCTTCCCGCCGCCGGTCTTCGAGAACGAGAAACGCGTCCCCGAGCCCGACCCGCCGGTCATGGCGCCCGACTTCTCGACGAGGTCGCCCTCGAGGGTGACCATCCGGTAGTCGCCCATCAACCCCCGGGCGGTGTCCATGTCCTCGACGACGAGCGTCGACCCGAGGACGTACGAGAAGACGCCCTCGTACTGGGCGTCGTACTCGACGATGTTCCGCGCGAAGTCGACGACCCCCGGGCGGGAGGGGAGCCGGGGGAGCCCCCGGTCGTCCATCTCCGTCAGCGGGAGGAACGTCGCCCGGCCGGCGTTGCGCGACTTCAGGTGGTCGATACAGCTCGCACCGACGCTGTCGTCGTCGACGACGACGTTCGCCAGCCGGCCGCCGGCGGCCGTCTCACAGGCCGCGGCGTACTCCGAGGGCACCTGCCCGAGCTGGCCGACGGCGCCGTGGACGCCGGCAAAGCCCGCGTTGAGGACCGTCGTCACCGAGCGGGGCCAGGAGCTGTCGCCCGAGCCCTTCGCCTTCGCCTCCAGCTCGGCGTACGCCGACTGCTTCGACCGGATCGACTCCTCGACCTCGGAGAGTTCCGATTTTAGCTCCCCGCGGCGCTGCTGGAGGTCGTCGATGGCGTCCTCGATGGTCGCACGATTTTTCCGCGCCTTGTCCAGCTCCGACTCGACGTCCGAGACCTTCCGCTTCAGCTCCGGGACGCGCTCGCGGGCCGTCTCGAGCTCGTCGCGGACCTCCGAGAGCCGGTTC
>Ga0207797_1001186_pt1 | contig 19224 bp, 9 predicted proteins | sample PRCRCaboRojoPR_6_FD_187275 | JGI IMG/M metagenome (GOLD analysis project Ga0207797, IMG submission 187275) | Marine sediment microbial community from Cabo Rojo, Puerto Rico - PR CR 10% Liquid 1 (SPAdes) | ecosystem: Environmental > Aquatic > Marine > Coastal > Sediment | place: Cabo Rojo, Puerto...
ATGAGCCACCGGCAAAGCCCCTGCTCACCGCAGACGAACACGACCTCCTCATCATTACCCCGCAAGAGTTTAGTGACGCGCTGCAACCGCTCGTCCAGCACAAAGAAGACCACGGCCTGGCAACCAAAATGGCGAGCCTCGACGAGATATACAGCGGCGAGTACTTCGACGTCGAAGGACGCGACAACCCGGAAAAAGTCAAATACTTCATCAAAAACGCGCTCGAAAACTGGGGCATCAGCTACGTCCTGCTCGTCGGCGGACGCCACGGCGGCCTCCTGCAGGAGCGATGGTGGTGCCCCGTGCGCTACGCCTATGCCGACGACGGCGGCGAGAAAAAATTCCTGAGTGACCTCTACTTTGGGGACATCTACAGGCAGGAGGACGGCGACGTCGTGTTTGCAAGCTGGGATGAAAACGGCAACGACCGCTTCGCCGAGTACACCCAGATGACACGGGAGGACGTCGACCTGTATCCCGATGTCTATGTCGGGCGGCTCGCCTGCCGGAACAGTCTGGAGGTGGAAAAGATGGTGGAGAAGATCGTCACCTATGAGACCACGACCGCGGGAAGCGACTGGTTCAATCGGATGGTGGTCGTCGGCGGTGACTCTGCGCCCCGGGACGGCGACCCCTACTATGAGGGCGAGGAGGAAAACAGGGTGGCGCTGGACTACATGGACGGCTTCACGCCCGTGAAATGCTGGACGTCGGATGGCTCGCTGTCGGGGCCGCAGGATGTCGTCGATGCCGTCAGCCAGGGCTGCGGCTTTTTGTTTTTCGACGGGCATGGCAACCCGATGGGCTGGTCGACGCATCCGCCGCATGACGAGGACACCTGGATTGACGGGCTCGCCCTGAGCGACATGACCAGGCTGTCCAACGAGGGCATGTACCCGGTGTGCGTGGTCGGCGGCTGCCACAACGGCCAGTTCAACGTCAGCCTGCTCAACCTGCTCAAGGTATATGAGGGGCAGCGGTGGCTGGACTACATCTACTATGGCGAGATGGCACCGGAATGCTGGGCGTGGTGGCTGACCCGCACCTTTGACGGGGGCTCGATTGCGACATTGGCCTACACGGGCTATGACTGGTTCAGCATCGGCGACGGCAACGAGGACGGCATTCCCGACTGCGTGCAGCGGCTCTCCGGGTATATGAACGTCCATGTCTTCAAGCAGTACGGCGTCGACGGCCGTCGGATGCTGGGGGAGATACACGGCGGCGCGCAGGCTGACTATCTCAACGAGCTGTTTCCCACGAGCGAGGTGCTGGACTACAAGACCGTTGAGGAGTTCGCGCTGTTCGGCGACCCCTCGCTCAAAATAGGCGGCTACTAGCACCATGCCGTTGCCGCAGACGTTTTACGACCGCGACCCGGCAGCCGTGGCCCGGGAGCTGCTCGGCCAGACCCTCGTCGTCTGCAAGGAGCAGCGCCTGGAAGGAAAAATCGTGGAGACCGAGGCCTATTATGGCCTGTCCGATCCTGCCTCGCGGGCCTCGCAGGACGGCATGAGCAGGCGGAGCAGATGGATGTGGGATGCCCCGGGCACCACGTTTGTGTACATGGTGCATGGCTACTGGCTGTTCAACGTGATAACGGAGAGTGAGGGAACGCCGTCGGGTGTGCTGATACGGGCCGTCGAGCCGCTCATGGGCATCGAGACAATGCAACGGCGGCGCGATCGCGAGCGGATCCGCGACCTGACGTCGGGGCCGGGCAAGCTCACCATCGCCCTGGGTATCGACAAATCCGACAACGGCCGGCTGGTGTACCGCCAGGATTCACCCGTCCATATCGCGCGGGGAGAAAACATCGGCGACGGCATGGTGGCGACGTCGCGGCGTATCGGCGTCACCGAGGACCTGCCGAGGGATTTGCGCTTCTATGTCGAGGGGAACCCGTTGGTGTCACGGTAATTTTTATCGCTCAAACACACAGAAATGGCGCGTGAGGCTCCGATGGACATAGAGGGGGTGTACCTCTACGAGGGTAAAGAAACGTTCTCCCTGCGCTGCAAGGCACCGCTCCGGCACGCCGACGACGGCACGCCGCCCCCGCGGGAGCCATTGAGCAAACCGTTCGAAGGCACGCCGGTACAGCGTCTCCATGTCCCTGCCGGTGACCGTGGACCGGCCATAGGGGAGATCGGTGACGATGGCGTCGACCATATCGAGCTCGATGACGGTGGCGTCCCCCTGCTTGAGCGTATATGCATCGATGCCATAGTGCTCCAGGTTTCTCCGGCACCCTTTGATGGTCTTTGCTTTGACGTCGATTCCTGCAACGCGGGCGCCGACGAGCCCCGCCTCTATCAGGATGCCACCGGTGCCGCAGAACGGGTCAAGCAGCCGCTCTCCCGGAACAACATGTGAGAGGTTGACGAGCGCCCGGGCGATGCGGGGGTGCAGCGAGATGGGATGCGAAAACGGGCGATGATGGGGCTTCCTGCGTTCGTACTGGCCTCTGTCAACGCCGGCGATGGTGCTGCAGAGATATATCCGGTCGTCGACGAGCAGATGCAGCTCCACGTCCGGCGTGTCCAGGTCGACGCTCATATCGGTCGCTGCACACAGCGCATCGCCGATGACCCGTTTGAGACGGCTGATGCTTTCGCTGCCGCTGGCCCGGCGGCCGCGCAGGGCAAAGGATGCACCTGAAAACGAGAGGGAGGATACCGCGGCGATGATGTCATCCACGGTGCCCGATGCATGGACATGGTGGATGGCATGGGTGAGGGCGAGGCGACCGGCTATGTCGCGGAGCGTTGCCGATGATGCATCGGTCTCGGCGGTCAGGTAGCGACCATAGCGCTGCACGGTGCATGGAACATCGCTCGCCCGGAGGACGGCGCGGGCCTCGGCTGCCGGCAGCGTGGGATGCTCCCCTGAGAGCTCGAACAGGATGTTCATTCTCTGCCGCTGCGGAGCGTGTCCAGGATTTCGCGCTGCAGCGATATCTGCTCCCGCTGGTAGGGGGCGACGCTGCTCTGCTGGACGAGTTCCTCCAGCGTCGCGCGGACATCACGGTAGGGGTGGATGCCATGCAGTTCGTAGTAGCTTCTCGTCCGGGGGGTGTTGACGCCTCGCTCTCCTCCGGCGAAGCCGAAAAAACCGATTTTTTTGCCGGGGCTGGCTGCGACGCCGCCGCCCGCGAATGATTCATCGTCGCCCATGCCGAAGCCCGAGGCGGTGATGGGGATGATGGTGCCGAAGCCGAACAGCTTGCCGAGAATGCCCTGGGAGGAGTCGATGTCGGATATTTTTTCGTAGCGGATGCTCCGCTGCCTGGAACGGAGCAGCCCGCCCTGAAGGACGATGCGGAGGTCGGTGAGCACGTAGCTGTGGGTATGCCGGTAGATTTCGACGAGCGGGAGGCCGACGAGGAAGGCGAGCATCGTATACGCGGGCAGGAACATCCCGGTGTCATCCCAGAGGCCGAGCTGCCATGCCAGGACGAGGCCGATGGCGATGACCGCTGCATAGGCGAAAAAGATGCGCCATCTCACCAGGACGATGGAGGCGGCGATGCCGATAAATGCAAGGCCGGCTCCCCAGATGACGATGGCGAGCGGCGCGTCGAGCCCGAGGTTGATGGTGTCCCAGACCGGCGCGTTGTACAGCCAGAGCAGAAAAATGCTCCACATGACCGGGACGGCCCAGAGCAGGTGGAGATGCAGGAATGAGAGCACGTGCGGCGTGAGCCGTGTTTTGACGGTTTCGTTGTCAAGCGGTTCGAATGTCACATGTTTTTTATCGGGTGCCCATATACATGTTTTTTCATTTATGCACGGGGAAACGAACGCTGCGGCATGCGTTCAGATGGAACGGGCGCTGCATGAGCAAAACATTTTAATAAATGTTGTCGTTTTACCTTTTAAATAGGTGATTTGATGAAGAAGATAGTCGAAGAAGCAATGTCACGTGCTAATAGTGGTGAATCTCCAGAGGTGAGGATGGACGAGGACGACATGCGGGAGCTTGAAAGGAGCAACAAGGAACTTGAGGAAGTCCTCGCGGGTCTTACCACCAACATCAAGGTCGTCGGCTGCGGCGGTGCGGGAACCAACACCATCGCGCGGTGCGTCGAGGCAGAGGTGTTCGGCGCCGAGATGATAGCGATGAACACCGACGCGCAGCATCTGCTGCACGCCAAGGTCCCCAACAAGGTCCTCATCGGACGACGGGTGACCAAGGGATTCGGCGCCGGCTCGATGCCCCAGAAGGGCCGCGAGGCCGCGATGGAAAGCGAGGCCGAAGTCCGCGAAAAACTCGAGGGCTCGGACATGGTCTTCGTGACCTGCGGGCTCGGCGGCGGAACGGGCACCGGTGCCGCCCCCGTGGTAGCCAAGAACGCGATGGAGGACGACGCATTGACCATCGCCATCGTGACCATGCCGTTCAGCGTCGAGGGGCGCATCCGGCGGGAAAACGCCGAGATGGGGCTCTCCCGGCTGCGGGACACCTGCGACACCGTCATCGTCATTCCAAACGACCGGCTGCTTGACGTTGCGCCGCGGATGCCGCTCAACGCCGCCTTCAAGATGGCGGACGAGATACTGATGCGGAGCATCAAGGGCATCACCGAGATGATCACCAAGCCCGGTCTCATCAACCTGGACTTCGCAGACCTGAAGACCATCATGCAGCGCGGCGGCGTCGCCATGATCGGCATCGGCGAGTCGGACGGCGAGGACCGTGCGACGGCGGCGGTGACCGAGGCGCTGTCGTCTCCCCTGCTGGATGTCGACGTGAGCGAGGCGACGGGTGCGCTGGTCAACGTCATCGGCGGCGAGGACATGACCATCAAGGAGGCAGAGGGCGTCGTCGAGGAGCTGTATTCACGTATCAATCCCGACGCATCTATCATCTGGGGAACCTCCATCGACGAGAACCTGAAACGGGAGATCAAGGTCATGCTGGTCGTCACCGGCGTGAAATCGAAGCAAATCCTGGGCAGGTCATCCGAGGCGGAGATGGAAGCCAAGAAGGAACACGGCATCGACATCATCAGATAAACGGGTGATACCTATGAGCAACAAAAGTGGCAAGGAAATGAGTCCAGCGATGGAGCGCGCCTGGGAGCTGCAGCACAGGATAGAGAAGCGAACGGAGCGGATGGGTAAGGGCAAATATGGCCGCGTGCTGAAGATGGCCCGGAACCCGGAGGAGGAGGAATACGTGAAGAGCGCCCAGATGGCGGCTATCGGCATCGCCATCATCGGCGTCCTCGGCTTCATCATCTATCTGCTGGCCAGCCAGGTGGCACCGTGGATCGGAGACCTCGTAGGGCTGTAAGATGATGGAATCATCTGAAACCCGGGAGCCATCGCAGGTTTTCGTGGTGAAAACCCAGGTGGGGCAGGAGGAAAACGTCGCGAACATGCTGTACAAGATGGTGAAGAAGGAGAAGGTGGATGTGCTGTCGGTGCTGGCGCCCCGCGAGCTGCGCGGTTACATCTTCGTGGAGGGCTATGACGTTGACATAATCAAAAAACTTATACGGCACATGCGCTATGCCCGCGATGTGCTCGACAAGGATGTCGCATTCGAAGAAATCGAACATTTCCTCTTCCCGCCGTCGGCGGTCGCCAACGTGGAGGAGGGGAATATCATCGAGCTCGTATCCGGGCCGTTCAAGGGTGAGAAGGCAAAGGTGACGCGCATCGATGACGCGAAGGAGGAGATCACCGTTGAGCTGCTGGAGGCGATGGTGCCAATCCCGATTACGGTGCGGGGCGAGCAGGTACGAGTGCTCAAAAAACAAGAGGAGTAAACAATGACGGAAGTTGTAGAAGTGCTGGTAGAAGGAGGAAAAGCATCAGCCGGCCCGCCGATAGGGCCTGCGCTGGGCCCCCATGGCGTTAACATCATGGAGGTCGTGAACGAGATAAACGAGAAGACGAAGGATTTTCAGGATACGACGGTGCCGGTCAAGATCACCATAGACCCGGCGACCAAGGCATTTGAAATAGAGATCGGTACGCCGCCGGCTTCCTCGCTCATACTCAAGCGGGCAGGTATCGAGAAGGGCTCGTCGAATCCCCGCGAGGAAAAGGTGGGGAGCATCAGCATGCAGGATGCCATCGACATCGCGAAGATGAAGAAAAATGGGTTGCTGGGGAAATCGATGAAGGAGAAAACGAAGGAAGTTATTGGCACCTGTGTCTCCATGGGCGTTAAGGTGGACGGCAAGGATCCGAAACAGGTCGAGCAAGAGATAACGGATGGAGAATACGACGGTTCCTTTGCATCCTGACCCGGCTTTTTGACGCTGGAGGGTAGCGCCTCTTTTGTTCTATCAGACGCTGCTCTACGATTTTTGGAGGATAGCCTGGCCGCTGTCTGCGCCGTATTTACCTACGGCGTTCTCCATATGAGGAAAAACGGCCCGGGTAACGAGGTGGGCAGACCGCAGCTAGAGGTTGTATATGCTGACCGATATGGATGTTTCAGCCCGGTTGCCGGCGTGGTCGTAGACGATTATTTTGAGCGTGTGTGAGAGAAACGCGGTTTCGTCCCAGAGCCATTCATAGGGCGCTGCCTGGTCTGATTTCTTTTCTACGCCGTCCACGAGGAATGAAACACGGTCGACGCCTGACGTTGCGTCGCTGGCCGCCACCGTGACAGTGATTTTTCCGACGACCACTGCCTTGTTGCGGAGAACCGGGAGGATCTGCCGGTCGAAGAGGTAGAGGTTGCCCGTGTTTGGTTTATCCAGCGTGAAGGTCGGGTCGGTGTTGTCCAGGGTGAAGGTGCCGTTGGAAAGGTCGGTTCCCTGGTTGTCCGACGGGTCGACAACCGTGATTTTCACCAGGTATTCGGTGCCGTCGTCCAGCCCGGCGGTGTTCCATTCATAGGTGCCGTTGTTCGCCAGGTCGGTCACGATGGTCTGCCATGATGAGCCGTCGTCGGCGCTGTATTTGAGGGTGACCTCGAGGTCTGCTGCATCGTAATAGTTGTCGGTGGCGTTCCATGCGATGTCCACGGTGCCGGAAAGATTGCGGTTTTTGTTGGGCGCGAGGAGGTCAACCACTGGCGGGGTGACATCCTGGATGGTAAACGTGTGCTGTGGGGAGGTGACGGCGTTGCCATGGTCGTCGATTGCGTAGATGGTGTACTGGTAGGTGCCCAGCTCGGTGTAGGTACGGCTGCTGTAGTAGGTGTCACCGGTGACATTGCCAGTGATGGAGTGGTTGGTGACGTCGTCGTCGGGGTCGGTTATCTCGAGGTAGACCTCGTCGACGGAGACGACGTCGTCGATCTCTGCGGATATGTTGACGGCCTGACCGGGGCTCGTCGGTGAGGGTGACGCCGTGACGTTGGAGATGGATGGCGGCGTGGTGTCCTCGACCTCGAACGTCTGCGGCGTGGAGGTGTTGCCATTGCCTTCCCCGTCGACGGCGTAGATGAAGAAGGTGTAGTTGCCGAGGTCTGTGTAGGCGTGCTCATAGAAGTAGAGGCTCTCGCCGCTCAGGTTTTGCAGGATGGAGAAGTTGTGATGCTCGCTTCCGTTGGGATAGGTGAGGTCGAGGTATACGTCGGCGATGTCGCTCCGTGCATCGGTGACCGTGGCGGAGATAACGACGGTGTCACCGGCCTCTGCGGGGGAGGGGCTTGCCTCGACATCCGATATCGTGGGCGGAGTGACGTCTGCCCCGGTAACATTGAAACTTTCCTGATGGGATGCCATGTTGCCGCTGGTATCGCGAGCCCATATGGTGAACGTGTAGTTGCCCTCGCCATATTCATATGAGTAGTAGTAGCCGCCTCTCGTTGAATACATGCTGTTGTTGAAAAGGACGCCGTCCCCGATTCTTGTGACCTGGAGGGTGACGGAGCCGATGGCGAAGTTGTCGGAAACGCTGCATGAAACGTTGACGGTTGCCGTGGTATCATGTGGCTGTTTGTCGACGGTGACCTCTGATATGACCGGGGCCGTGTCGTCTGCCACGGTGAACGTTCGCGTGGCCGGGTCGCCCGTGGCGCCCTCGTGGTCCTGCGCCTTGACTGAAAAGGTGAAGGTGCCGGCGTCGAGCCAGGTATATGACACGGTTGTTGCAGATGTCCATCGGGACCATCCATCGTGGCCGGGGCCGTCAAGCTGGTATGAATAGGTCAGATTGGCTGCCGAGGTGTTGTCGTCGCTGCCCGTCCAGGTGAACGAGACGTTGCGGGTGTAGATGGTGCCCGTGGGACCGCTCGTAATCGTGGTTGACGGGGGCTGGTTGCCAGCGGTGACGGTAACCGTGCCGTTCTGGGTCGCCGGGATGTAGGTCTCGTTTGCCGTGTTCACGATGGTTTGGTCATCGTCGAGGATGAACTGCAGGTCGGCTGTGCCCGCTGCCGTGGCTTTGAAGGTAACGACGGCAAGGGTGCCGGTGGAAACCGGGTTGACCGGGCTCATACCGATCATTCCCTTGATGGTGCCGTTCTGATTGCTGATATTGAGGACGTTTGAGCTCATGTCGGGCGCCCAGATATCGAACATGCCACCGTCCGAGACATCGGTGACCTCGAGGACGCCGGGGGTAAACATGAGACCGGCCTGCCCGAGCCGTAACGACTCCGATGAAGTAATGTCGATGTCGACGGTGAACGTGTCGTTGACCGCCACTGTCTGGGCCTGCGGCGATATGCTTATGGTGGTTGCAGCCACTGGAGCGGCCGCATCGGCGATAACGCCGGAAAATGCTGCCAGGACAAGCAAACACGCTACTGATAGACTACTCAGGACATGATACGTTTTTTTCATGGTGGATAACCCCCTGTGTGTTGTTATACGTTGTATTGGATACCGCTATTTAAATTTCACTGAATCGAAAAGAAAATGTAAAAAGAGAAAAACAGAAAGGGGAAAAGGGGGTTATTCGCTGCCCATGCTCCTGCGACGCCAGACGAGCACCACGATGATCGCGATGATGACCAGCACGATGATCGCGAGTATTGGCAGCAGGTAGTCGGGCTGCTCCTCCTCTATGGTGAGCGTCACCTGGGCGGTGTCCGTGGCCCCGTCGTCATCGGTTACGGTCAGGGTGACCGTGTAGTCGTCTGCCTCGTCGTAGCTGTGGGTTGCATCCTCAGTGTAGCTCATGTTTCCGTCACCGAAGTTCCATGTGTAGTTGACGAGCTCTCCGCCTTCGTCGCTGGAAAGCGAGGTGAACGTTATCTCCTCGTCTATCTTCGCCTTGTCGGTCGGATCGGTCTGGATGACCGCGTCGGGTGGGCTGTTGGCCACGGTGAGCTGCTTGGTGGCGGTATCGGTTGCGCCCTTGTCGTCGGTCACGGTCAGGGTGACGGTGTAGGTGCCGTTGTCGTCATAGGTATGGCTGGCTGTTTCCCCGGTGCCGGTATCCCCGTCGCCGAAGTCCCATGCGTAGCTGACGATGGAGCCGTCGCTGTCGGTTGAGGCGGACGCGTCGAACGATATCGAGTCAACATCTGTCGGGTCGTCGGGCGAGGTGGAAAAGGCCGCTGTTGGCTTCTGGTTTTTGAGGATCTCGAACGACCTGCTCGTCGTCGAGCCCTGGTTGCCCGCGGTGTCGACCGCGTAGCATTCAACGGTGTAGCTGCCGTCGGCTATCTGGGTGAACGAGGTCGATGAGCCGCTGTAGGTGCTCCATGAGCCGCCGTTGACCCGGTATTTCAGGCTCGCTACGCCGGACCCGGTGTCGGTGCCGGACAGCGATATGGTGACCGTGCCGGTGTACACGCCGTCCGACTGTGGCCCTGACAGCGATATCGACGCCGAGGGCTTCGTGGTGTCTATCCTGATGGTCGCGCTACCCGATGCGTTGTTGCCGGCGGTGTCATGCGCGTAGTAGTCGATGGTGTGGGTTCCGTCGGTTGACAGGGTGAACGGCTCACTGTAGGCAGTCCAGTCGCCATCGTTGACGCGATACCAGATGCCGGCCACGCCGGATGTCGTATCATCGGCCTCGAGGGTGATGTCGACGCTGGACGTGTACCATCCGTTGTTCTGGGTGCCGGTCGCGGTGAGGTCGACTTCGGGCCTGGTCTGGTCGATGTTGACGGTGAGCTGCTGGTCGGCCTCCGTGTTGCCGAGGTTGTCAGTGGAGTAATAGGTGAGGGTGTGCGTGCCATCTGCCTCGATGGTGATGTTGCCGTCGTAGGGCTGCGGGAACTGGCTGCCGGTATAGTAGTAGGTGCGGCTGACGCCGCTTCCGTCGCCGTCGTCTGCGGTCAGATTGACGATGACGTCGCTGACGTACCAGCCGTTGTCGCCGTCGGGCGTCATCGGGTCCATGGCCGCGGTGGTCGTGGGCGGCGTGTCATCGAGATACAGGGTCTGGTTGCCGGTTGCCGCGGTGTTGCCAAACTCGTCTGTCGCGGTGTATTCCACGTAATAGGTCTTCTGTCCTTCCTTTGCATGGCCGGACAGGTCGAAGGTGACGTTGTCCGTCGCGTTGTATGCATGCCAGGTTCCGTTCCAGATGCGGTAGTCGATGGTGAAATTGTGGGCGTCGGTGGCGTTGACGTAGAGCGGCGTTCCGCTGGTCACGTAGTAGAAGGTTTTCTGGTATGAGCTGATGAACAGGAGATTGTCCTCTATCCGTGTATCAGCAACGGCGCCCGTGTCGTTGTACAGTGTTGCATGAGCATCGAGATATTGTCCCGGGAGGTCGGGGATGTCAAGGCTGAAGGTCGTGGTATTGGCACCGCCGGCGTTGATGGACACCGGAGCGGTGTCGTTCAGGTATTCCGTGCCACCATGGGAAACGACGAGGCGGACGGAGCCGGTGAAGGCCTGTCCCGTTGCCTCTGCGTCGACGCTAATGGTCGCTGTTTCGTTGACGGTGTAGGTTGGCTTGTCGGGAGCTATGTCGGTGACAGCGGAGGCAGCACCCGATGATACATGCATGATGTTTTCCTCTGTTCTGCTGTCGATGTCGGGAACGGTCTGGTTGTACAGTGTCGCTGTGACATCCAGGTATTCGTCGGAGAGACTCGGAACCGTCATGTCGAATGTCGTGGTGGTGATTCCACCGGCGTCCATGGATACCGCTGCGCTCTGGTTGAAATATTCTGTGCCATCATTGGATACAATCAGGCGGAGGGAGCCGGAGAATGCCTGCCCGGCGGCCACGGTGTCAACGCTTATCGTTGCCGTTTCGCCGGCCTGGTATTCGCCGGTGGGGTCGTCGAGATAGAGGTCAACGATGCTGTAGTTGCCGGTTGCCAGGGGCTCCCCGATGCCGTAGAAGGTCACGATGTCTCGTGATGCAGATGGCGCAACGGTGGTCTCGTTCCAGAACAGGGCAACGGCGCTGTCGGACGTGAAGTTGAACATGGGGTCGGTCTCGTACCACCATTCCTGTCCGGAGGAGTCGGGCCAGTAGCTGAGCATGACCACGTCGGGCGTGGTCGCGCCCTGTGAGGGCGATATCCATCCGGTGGACACCAGCGTGGGGTCGACGAGCCTGTCGTAGCCGGAGAAGTATTCGAAGGCTGGGTTGTAGTAGGTTTTTTCATGGGTCTGGACGCCCTGGCCGGGGATGTAGATGGGTGCTCCGTCGTTGTATGCGACCTGCGTATCATAGTACCATTTCACGCCTATCTGGTGGGCCGCGTCGTCCTGATTTTCGGTGGTGATGGTGAACTTGGTGGCGTTGTGTATGAGCTGGAAGTCAAATCGCACCCAGACGTTCATCGGAAGCATGTACTCGATGTAGGCGGTGTTCGGCCCAGTTTGCGTCAGCGGCGTTGTGACATAGTCGCTCAGGTTGCCCATGGTTGAGTAGTTGATACCGTCGACCCTGATTGTCTGATGGCCCGTGTCTGCCGGGTACAGAAGTTCAAGGTCGCCCGGCGCCGTGTACATCGTGAATGCTCCGCTCTCGTAGAGATGTGCGCGAATGCCGTAGGTATTGTTTGTCAGGTCTATTGGGTCCATGCGCGGCTGCCCGACCTCCATGGTAACGTTGGGCGGGTCGATGTCTGCTTCAAGCGTTGCCTCCGGCTGCTCCAGGTTGACGGGCAGTATGGTACTGTTCCCGACGATGGTGAAGTCCGTGAGGGTTATGGTGTTCATGCCGCTCTGTAGGGGCGTGCAGTGGATGATAGCTGCCGTGCCATTTGTGGTGAACGTGCTGGTTGGATGGAACGCTAACACGACGTTTTTGGTCGCATTGTATGTAACAATCGGGAACAGACCGTCGGCTGTCACGTCTGTGATGTCGAGATATGCCGGGTCATATGCAGGCGTAAAGTTCATCGCTCTGATCTGGTTTCCGTTCGGGGTTATGTTGACGTTGTACGTGGTGGCCGTGTTGCCGATGAGCCGATGAGTGGGCTCGATGGTGACGTCAACCGGGTTGGCCTTCATGGTGGCATTATTGTAGTCCACATCGTAGCTGTCTATTTCGGAGTTCGCCTCTATGAAATGTATCGGAGAGGTGTACCCGCCTGGTGCGATAACCTCGAAGGTGATGGTCGCTATTTTCAGGCCGTCAGATGCGTTTACCGGCGGGGTTGCAAACCCGACGATGTCGCCCACGATGCCCTTGTCGTTGTCGATGCCGGTGCTGTTGATGCCTGTTCCCGGCTGCAGAAACATGTTGAGGCTCGTGTTTGCCAGGGTGACATTGGTGGCATGGAATATGGATTCGTTGAATCCTATCCGTGCCTGGACGGTGCTCACGTTGTCGGCCTGTATCCACACGCTCACGTTGAACGTTTCCCCGCTGTAGACGGCGTCCCGTTCGGGCATGAGGGTCATGGAAGCATTCGTGGCTGATATTGCTCCGTTCTCCGAGTGCACGGCCGGGGCTGCTGCTGCAAAGAGGAAAGAGAGGAAGAGGGCCGCGATCACTGTTTTCCTTGTAGCGTTCATTGTTATCACCTCAGATGTTTCAGCCTGTCCATTCGTCGAGAATGGCCAGTACGTCGAAGATGTTTATCGTTCCGTCGGGTGTTCCTTCCGGACCGCTGAGATCCTCGGCTATCCAGCCCGGACTTCCGGTTTCGCCCCAGTGGTCGAGGACCAGCAGGATGTCGGCGGTGCTGACTCGTCCGTCGCCGTTGAGGTCTTCGGCAGGTGCCGGCATGTGGCACCAGGCCTCGTAGGTATCTGTTGGCATGGCCTTGTGGTTGCCGAGCTCGTCTTCCGCATAGACATAGAACTGGTAGTAGCCGTAGCCGTCGTCGGTCTGGAACGACCAGGTGTGGCTGTCGCCCGCGATGGTGTCATATGCCGTCCATGCCGTCCAGGTTTCGTTGTCGGGGCTGTAGCGGTAGTAGAGCGTTATCTCATGGACGTCGACGATGGCGTCGCTCGCCGTAGCCTCGACATCGAAGGGCATGTCGCCGGTGCAGTCGACGTCGATGGTTGTCGTCGGGGCGGTGTCGTCGATCATGAACTTCTGGGTCTTCTCGTCGACCTCGTGGCCGTACATGTCAGCGGCGTAGACATACAGATGGTAGATGGTTTCGTTGTCGAGATAGCTGCTGTACTCGGCGGGCGTGAACGTGTAGCCGATCTTGTAGTGGCCGGAGTCGCCTGCCTCGATGATGTCCCATTCAGATGAGTCGACGGGTATCCAGTCGCCCGAGCCCGGGGTGTCGCCAGGTGTGGTGAAGGCTATCTTGAGCTCGTTGACACCGGATGCATTGGCCGCGTCGGGCAGGTCGGTGACGTTGACATAGATGGGTGTATCCCAGGTGAGCACGTAGATGGGCTCGTCGCCAATCGTCTGCTGGACCATGGGCTGGCCATCCTCCTTGTGGATGACCGGGGGTTCCATGTCTGCGACAAGCACGCATTCCGCGTCGTAGTCTCCCTGCTCGAACGGTGGCTGCTCCTGGTTTTCAACGCAGTCGTATGCCACTGATTTGAACTGGTACCAGCCGGGTCCTTCGGGCGCGTCGAAGTCAACATCCCAGTCGGGGACGTCATGTCTGTCCGCCCACGGCACGTCAAGGGTGTCGTAGAGATACCAGTCGCCGTAGGTCTCGTTGTCGGTGCTGTGGCGGTAGTATAGCTCGACCTCGCAGACGCCGACGGGGCCGGAGTCCTCGCAGCCGTGGTCCATGATGTCGGCAACCGTCAGGTTGATGGGCACGTCCTCCCGCTGGTAGGGCACGATTTCTTCCACGTGTGAGGTCGGCGGCTGGAAGTCGACGTAGATGTGCTGCTTGGTTTCCATGCCGTCTTCCACGTGGCAGACACGGTCCTTTGACCAGTGGTATAGCTCGACGATGCATCTGCTTTCGTTGACATTCGGGTTGCTGGCGAAGTAGTCCTCGGCGTCATCGTAGCCCATTATCTGGGCTGCCTCGTCGATGGTGAACCAGTGCTTGCTGTCGGACATCTCACCTGGATAGTTCGGCTGCTCGAAGGTGGCATTGTTGAGCTTCCAGACCAGGATTGGCTGTTCCTCCCAGAAGCGATACCAGGTCTCCGCGACGCCGCTGTCCCAGCGGTAGTCCTCGGTGCCGTTGAGCCATATCTTGGTGGTGGCGGGGTTCACCCAGTGGATGATCTCGCCGCCGGATATCTCCTGCTCGACGACTGGCTCGCCGAATTCCTTGGATGTCCTGGGTGGCGTGCAGTCAATGGCGACGTCCTGCTTGCGTTCGCCGATGGTTCTGTTGTTGTAGTCGTAGACCTTCCAGTGTATCTCGTATTTGCCGCAGTTGAAGTCGCCTGGGTTGAGGTCGCCGAGGTGGATGTTGAGCTGCATCCAGTTGTAGTTTGCATCGGCGCCGCCGTCGACGGTGATGCCGGTGGGCAGGCCGCTGGTGTCGTTCGCGTAGACACGGTCCCATGGCACCAGGACGTCCCAGCCGCCGGCGCCGCTGTAGATGTCGCGCACGGTCAGAGTGAACGGCATGTCAGTGTTCATCCATGATATGTAGTACCAGCCGTCGGAGAGGTTGACCGAGCTGTCGAAGTCGATGTGGACGTAGTCGCCGTAGCTGAGGTTGCCGTCACCGTCGTTGTCGATGGCGTCGGTCATGCTGCCCTTCGGGGATGTGCCGACGTACACCGTCGTTGGATTGGACGGGGTCGGCAGCGTTCTCTTCCATATGTTGATGTCTTCCTGGGTGGCGTTCCATTTCCAGACGGTGTAGTCCATGTACCAGATGCCGGTTCTGCACTCGGTGTTGTTCGGCATGTCGGTGGCGTTGATGTTCACCCAGCTGCAGTCCTGGAAGTACCAGGTGTCATCAGCGTCGTCGTAGTATTTGCAGCCAGTGGTCACGTTTATATCGAATTCTGTTTTGGGTGCCTCGTCGTCAACGCCGACGTCCCATTCAACGGGCATCTCGGTGTTGCAGAGGTCGTCCTTGCTGAAGTAGTAGAGCGTGTGGTTGCAGCCCTGCTCGAAGAACTCCTCGTCCGGATACATGTAGGGCATCCACTGGATGTAGCCGCCGTAGTAGTTTTCGATGTATTGCGACCAGTTCGCTTCCCAGTCTTTTTGTGGCATACACTTGTCAATCCAGAAGTCGGACTGGTTGTTCCACTGGATGTAATCCTCGTTCTCGGAGACGGTGATGGTGCTGCCGTTGATGGCGCCCTCGGTGTCCGCCGATGGCCAGAACTCGTATTTCTCGGTCTCGGGGTTCCACCATCTCCATCGGAAGAACGTGTTGTTCTGATGGTTGTACGGATAGATGCAGGGCTCTGTGCCGGTATGGTTGGCATGGAAGTGGAAGTCATCCTGGATGCAGATGACATCGGGCTTGTCCTCGCCGGGCGCGTACCAGTGATCCATGGGCTCATGCCCGTCTCCCTGGGTAGGTCCGTCGCCGTCGCCGTTTCTGCCATCGTTCTTCGGTATCCAGGGATGCTCCCCCTGTGAGCCCCAGGATATGTTGAGATAGGTGTCGGGCGCGGTGCCGTCCACGTAATAGGTTTCCTCGTGCAGCTCGCTGCTGTGGCAGAGGATGTCCTTGGCGAAGTAGTAGACGTCGTGGATGCACTCGCCCCAGAGGGTGATGTTGACCTCGATGTAGCCCTGCCGGCTGTCGTTGTCAAAGGCGCCGTTGTCCATAATCTTCCACCAGTGGTAATCGGCTATCTCCTCGTTCGAGGAGTCTATACCGGGTATGTCGTCGCCCCACACGTATTCGTCGCCGAAGCCACGGGTATCATTTTCGTTCCAGCTATACCGCCAGTAGATGGCGCTCACGCCGGCGTCACATGTGCTGTTCACGGGCCGGTCATAGGCCTGCAGGTTGATGGGTGCTCCCTCGCGGAGGAACCCGATGGAGGTGACCTCGACGTCGTCGATGTCCCAGTAGTACTCGTATGTGCCGCTGCCCGCGTAGCCGCTGCCGTCGGGGCTGGTGTACACAAATGCGAGGTAGATGTCCTTGCCGTGGTAGTCCCACAGCGAGATATCCTCCCAGCCGATATCCCAATCGGTGGCTGTCCAGAGGGTGGTGAAGTCCTCGGGCGCGGTGCCGGTGGTTGATATCATGACCCTGCCGACGCCGATGTTGGTGTAGAAGTCGTGCCAGAATGTCAGGTTGGAGAACTTGGGCAGGTTGGTGATCTGCGGGGTGATGAGCCATTCATCCTGTTCGCCATACCAGGGCTGGATGGATGCTACATCGTAATCACAGTCGGCCCACCGTTCCCAGGACCTGTAGTCATCGGAGGTGGTGGTGTAGTCGCCGTGGCTCTGCTCGGTCCAGTTCGTCGGCGGGAAGGTCCGCTCGAAGCTCGTGTCATAGGTATCCTCGGTGATGTTCCGGACTTCGACCTCGACGTCGTCCACGTACCATCCGGCGTCCGTTATCGCGTAATCGCTGTAGAACCTGAAGCGAAGATGGATGGTCTCGCCGAGGTAGCCGGAGAGGTCGATGAATTCCTGCGTCCAATCCCGCGCGTTCTCGTATCTCGCGAGCTGCGTCCATGTCGAGCCGCCGTCGGTGCTCACGTCGACATATGCTTTGTCGCCGGTGTCGTCCGCCATGTCATAGGTATGCCAGAACATGAGCACGGCCTCGTAGCCTGAGCCGCCATAGGCGCCCAGGTTGATTTCGGGGGTGATGAGCGCGTCGTTCATGCAGTTGAGATATTCATTGTCAGCGTCGTCTCCGTTCCACCAGGAATGGTCCGGTGAATGAGACTGGGTGTCCACGATGTGCCATTTGGAGGTCTCCAGCATCATCGCGGTCCAGTTGTTCCATGGATTGTCGAACGTCTGCATGGGAATGAAATCCACGGTCGAGTTGTAGACGCTCACGTTGTCCAGGAACACGCCGTTGTCCGGAGTGTAACTGTCATCGCTGACGAAGCGGAAGCGGATGTAGACGGTGTCGTTGCCAATGAAGTCCGAGAGCAGTAACTGTTCCTGCTGCCAGGAGGTGAAATCCCCTGACCAAGTGGCCACATAGCTCGCGTTCGCCCAGTCGCTGCTGTCATTCGTGATTTCAACAATGAATTCATCGCCGCAACAGTCGGAGTTCAGCCAGAACCAGAAGTCCAGCCATACGTCGTCGCCGGGGTCGGCATCGGACAGGTTTATCGGCTCTGTCAGCGTCAGCACGTCGTCCCAGTTGCAGCCGTAGCGTCCAAGGCCGTAGTCGCCGTTGGGCAGCGCAAGGTCGCCGCACCACATCGATGGCGCGGGTGGCGTGGTGTTGTACACCGGAATGCGGTTGACGCGCTTCCACATGCTGCCGTCGACGGTCAGGTCATCAGTGTCCCAGTTCTCGTTGCTCCAGGTGGTGTTCTCCATGTCGTCCTCGAACGGCGTCGCGATGCGGTGGATGCCGCCGACCCACACGTCGTCAATATAGACATATCCGTCGATGGCGCGGAAGCCGATGTAGACCTCGTCGCCGGCATAGCCGGAGAGGTCGACTTCCACCCGCCGGTACATGTCGTCGTCGAACATGCCGGACTGCCATTCATAGGTGGTGAAATGGGACGTGGCCGTCTGCGTGGGATGCGTTGAAACACCCACTCCGAGTTCGCCGTCGCCCTGGTAATAGAAGGTGAGGTTGCCGTCGTCGGGTATCTGCACCCGCGGGCTGACCAGCCAGCCGTCGTCGCCGTAGGCGCAGTACCGGCCGGTCCGCGGCTCGTCGGGCTCGTATGGCCACCAGTCGCTGACGCGGCACCAGTCGCCATCCGCCGCCCAGTCAGTGAACGGCACGTCGAAGTCTTCGAAAAGCGACTGCGTGGTGTTGCCGATGGCGCCATGGTCGGGCAGGTCTTCCTCGACCACGGGCGTGGAGTCGTCCACGTGGTAGACCTGGTGATGGACGGTGCTGTTGTGGCAGCTGCGGTCCTTCGCAAAGTAGTAGAGGTCGTGGACGCATTCCTCGTTGAACTTGATGTCCTCGCTGTCGTTGTAGAGATACCAGTAGTAGTTGGCTATCTCGGGTTCGTCGGACAGCGTGCTGCCGTCAACCACGCCTGCATGCATCTCGCCGGGCAGCATCGTGTCGTTCCACTCGTAGCGATAGTAGATGCCCTGCACGCCGGATGCACAGTAGCCGGGGTCATCGGCGGTGAGGTTTATCTTCGCGCCGGCACGGAGGTACTGGGTGATGTTCTCCATGCTGATGACCTCCCAGTGCCAGACGCCCCATTCCAGGAACTCGAGGTAATCGTAGACCGGGATGGTCAGCACCTCGGTGCCGCCTGCGCCGACGTACACGGTGTACGTCTTCTGGTTGACGTCGCTGCCGTTTTCGAGGGTGATGCCCTCGTCTCCGACGACTTCCTCGACGCGGATGGTCAGCGTCAGGTCGTTGTTGAGGTCATGGTTGGTGATGGTGAGGTCGATGCTCTGGTCCTTGTACACGTTCTGTCCCGACGGGTTCCGCAGCCAGCCGTCCGGGTAGGTGGACGAGCTGTACCACTCGTTGCGAACGTGGAACTCGCCCTCGTATGCATCAGAGTTGTTGTCAAAGCGTTCTTCGACGTCTATCTCCACCGGGGCGGAGTAGCCATGGTCCGGATGTTCCTTGTAAACGACGGGGTTGTACTCGTCGACATGGTACACCTGCCGGTGCACGTCGGTGTGATGGCAGACGTTGTCCTTCGTCCAGTAGTACAGCCAGTGGATGCATTCCTCATGGAAGTGGACGCCAATGGCCGGGTCGTAGGTGTACCAGAGATAGCGTCCGCCGAACTCCTCCTCGATCTCCGCATCATCATAATATTTGCTGATGTTGACGATATCGCCGTAGGTGGACTCGTTGTCCTCCATGTCCATCGGGTGATAGGTGCCGTTGAAC
>Ga0207797_1001187_pt1 | contig 19215 bp, 16 predicted proteins | sample PRCRCaboRojoPR_6_FD_187275 | JGI IMG/M metagenome (GOLD analysis project Ga0207797, IMG submission 187275) | Marine sediment microbial community from Cabo Rojo, Puerto Rico - PR CR 10% Liquid 1 (SPAdes) | ecosystem: Environmental > Aquatic > Marine > Coastal > Sediment | place: Cabo Rojo, Puerto...
CATCGACCTCGGCGCCAAAGGAGTCCTCCGGAAGGCCCACCTCCCCGGCACTCGTTCCGACATCGTTCATGTCGTCGACCTCGGCTGCCGTGTCCGATTCGTCGACCACCTCAAGGACTTCATCGGCATCCAAATCCTCTACCGGCTCCGGATCTTCCGCCTCCATTTCGTCTGCCGGCACGGTATCGGGGGGTTCCTCCTGGAGGGTGTCCGACGTGGACGGGGCGGGATCGTCCTCTGCTCCCAGAGTTCCGTCGGGATCCTCCAAAGACGATTCACCCGGTGACGATGTACCCGGATCGGTCCCGTCATCCGTCACCTCCACGATTTCGTCGTCTTCCACTTCTTCCAGGAGATCATCCGCCGGTTCGATGTCCGCCGGGGGGGCTTCGGTCTCTTCCGGGGGCGAATCTGCAACGGCCGTCCCCTCCTCGCTTCCTTGAACGGGGCTTTCAACTTCGGAAGCGTTCCCCGTTCCGCCCCCGTCGAAATCCGAAGGCGGCTCGGAAGGTCCGGCTCCTTCATGGTCGGGGTCAACGAGAGCATCGGCTTCCGGTTCCGCAACTTCGACGATTTCCAGTTCGTCGTCCAGCGCCTCCGGGACTTCACCCTCCTCCTCAAACGAATCGTCCATATCGGGTAGAGGGCCGATACCCGCCTCTTGTCCCTCCCCGACATCCGGTCCGGCGTTTCCTTCTTCCGCGGCTTCGGCAGAGTCCGCCCCTCGATGACTCGATGCGGATCCGTCCAGCCCGGCCTTTCCCGTGCCGATCTTTTCCGTCAGGGCCTGAAGGACCTGCCGCAGATCGTTCAGGGTGTCTGGATCGAGACTGTCCCCGATGGAAGAAGGGTCCGGTGTGTTCGCCAATGCCTTTTCCACGGCACCGAGTGATTCGGCAATTTGCCGTAGGGATGCGGCCTGTTCTTGCTCCCCCCGGGGGACGCTGGAGAGGAGCTCGTCTTTGGCCTCATCGGACATGACAAAGAGATTGTTGCGCCCGAGGATGACCCCGTCCGGATTCCTCCCGTCCTTGTAAGCCGCTTTCAGGTCCCGGTTGACCGCCGACTTTACACTGCTCAGGTTCTTTCGCTTGCTCTTGATCGAATCGGGGGCGTCGTCGACGTCCCACAAGCACTGAATCAGGTATTCCGGGTCGATGCCTTCCAGGGACACAACGGAATCTTCATCGGTATAAAGCCCCCTCACCGCTTGGAGGAGTTTGTGTTTCAATGACTCCGGCGTGCGGTAACGGAGAGCGGCGATGGCTCGATCGATGCCTTCGATGGTGATGATGGTGGCCACGTAAACATCCTCGCGGTTTGATCCGATTTACATGATGTCCCACATGAAGTTCTTTTGCCCGGCTGGATAATACACGAAACATGCCAAGCCCGGGCAGGAAAGAGTGCCTTTTCATGGTATGAGTCTTGCAAAAATAAACCCCCGTTTAGATTGGGAAAGCGGGCGGAAACCCGTTTCCCGGACCGAGAGTTCACCAGACCAAGCCAGAGGGGGTGTGATGGGAGATCCCAAGGGCGGCATACCTGCGGAAGGAGAGCTTCAGACCCGATTTGAACAGATGCTGATCAACCATGCAGGATTGGGGAAGGAGTATGGGGATTTCCCCCTGAACCTCACCACCCTTTCTTGTGGCGTCTTATTGGCGGAACGGGAGCGGGAAGTGCAAAGCGGTGCCCGTGGGGCTTCAGACCGTTATACCGTGGATTCTCTGCCGTCGGCATTGCACGACATCGGGGTACCGTCCGATGGGGCGGTGAAGCAGGCCGTTCAGGACATGGTCCGCAAGGGCTACCTGAACATCGGGCCGGAAGACAGACTGGTGGTCCAAGAGCGGTTAACAGCGTTGGTCCAAGACCTGGACGGCACCTTTCCCCAAATGCAAGGGCTTCAGCTGGTGGCCTACCTGGTGCAGACCATCGAGGAGGTCTTGTCGGGGCGGAAAGACTACCACTTTGCGGTGGAGCAGTTTGATCAAACCTTACACCTTCACAGGCGAGCAGAGGGGCCCGGGAAAAAGACGGAACCCCCCCCATCCGGCCCATCGCTTCGGCAGAAAAAACCTTCGGCGAAGTCCTTGAAATCTGCCTTGTCCCGACGGTTGCGGACACGACAAACGTCCCAGAAACAGGGGCCGGCTGAGCCCGTCGTCGTTTCGGCGGCGGGGGAGGCCGCACCTTTGGAGGTGAAAAAAGTCTGTCTACCCAAGAGGGACGACGAGACGGCGGGAGACCCCTGTCCCGGGCCTGAATCGGAAAATGTCCCTCCGCGTGAAGAGAGATCCCCGGGCAGAGGGGACGCCGGATTACCGTCGGAGCCGGATGCAGGTACGGAGAGTAATGCGGACGGCCCGGGTCAGGCGATGGCCGAGGAAACCTGGGCCCACTCGGATGAGAAAGCAGCGCTGGAAGAAGACGATGTGCTGACGGACGTTGAACCGGATCCCCCCCATGCCTCGGGCGACAACGGGGATGGGGATGAGATAAGTGAGGACCGCTCCAAAAGAGAAGCTCCGGTGTCGGAGGGAACGGAACCTGACTCTGCGTGGGATCCGGGAGAAGACGACAGAGTGGAGACAGATTCGCCGCCGGCGGAGCCTGAAAACGAGCCGCCGTCAGACGAGATCGTGAACGAGCGAATCGAGGCCTTCTACCAAACCCTGTCCATGACCTGCCCGGTGTGTCAATCGGGCCAAATCAGCGAGCAACATACGGAAAAGGGCAAAACCTTTTTCACCTGCTCCAATCCGGACTGTGTTTTCGTCAGTTGGGGAAAACCGTACACGATGCCCTGTCCATGGTGCAAGAACCCCTTTTTGGTGGAAGCAACAGGCAAGGATGAAACTTCCATACTACGATGTCCACGGGCCACCTGTCGATACGAACAGGGCATGTCGGATCCAATCGGGACCGGGCAAACCACCGGCGACGGATCGGTCGCGACGTCCAAAAAACCCGTTCGAAAAGCCAGAAGATTGGTCAGACGACGGGTCGTTCGCAAAAAGCGATAGTTGCAAAATCCCCTCCTCTGTGCCATACCTGCCATCGGATATTCCGCAACGTTGCCGCCACCTGTGGTTTGCTGAGAAACTGGGTGTTTTGCACCCGGGGCAAACGGAAGAATCAAAGCGCCAGGCGCTTTTGAATCCGTTACATCGGCGAGGTATTCGGGTGATTGCCTCTTCTCCGGCGGCGATCGTTGAAACAGGATCGCCATGCCCGCCAAGGCCGTCTCAAAACGTTATGCCCGACCTGTGATTCCGGTTCTATTCGGACTCATCTGGGGTATTGTGGCCGCGTTTTACGTCCCCAACCTCTCTTTCGGTTCGATCGGCGTACTGCTGAGTGCTACGGCCTGCACGGTGATGACCGCTTTTCGGCAACCGGTACGTGTCTTACCTCTTCTCTTGTTCTTCTGCTTGGGCTACTGGAACCTGCAAACCTGGATCCTCCCTCCGGAAGGACCCTGCCAGGTCACCCGTTTTATGGATGACAAGCCGTGGCACATCCTGGGAGTGGTGAAAGATGTTCCGCAGCATTTTCCGGATCGTAGCCGTTTTTCCCTTCACCTGAGGTCCTTGTCCCGAAACGGGGCGGTTCACCCTGTTTCCGGCGCTATCCGCGTGACCGTGAAAGGGGGCGCAAAAAATCTGCGAAGGGGGGATTGGGTCACCTGCCTGGCTCGGCTGAAAAAGATCAGAAACTTCAATAACCCCGGAGGCTTCGATTATGAACGCTACATGGCCTTCAAGGGGCTCCATGCCACGGCCTACATCGGGGATCCGGCCTTGGTAGCCAGGCTGTCTTCCACGCAGGCCGGTGGATGGCGTCGATGGATGGATCGTATGGATCGTACGAGGGCGGCCATCATTCGCTTCATCGACCAGGTTCCACCGGGCGATGCCAGGGGCATCGTAAAGGCCCTGATCGTCGGTGACCGCTTTGAGATCTCGTCCGCAAATCGACAGTTATTCAGCCGGGTCGGGGTCTCTCACCTTCTGGCGATTTCCGGTCTCCACGTGGGCATGGTGGCGTCGCTGGCCTTTTTTGTTTTTCGAAAACTCCTTGCCCAATTTGACAGAATCTTGCTGGCCGCATGGGTGACCCGTGGCGCGGCGTTGTTGTCCATCGGTCCGGTGATTTTCTATGGACTTCTGGCCGGGATGTCGCCGTCTACGCAACGGGCGGTGGTTATGGTGACCGTTTTTTTGCTGGCCGTAGTTCTGGACCGGGAAAGTGATCCGTTTAACACCGTGGCGGTGGCCGCATGGGTAATCCTGTTGATTTCTCCCACCGCCTTGTTCCACGTCGCCTTTCAGCTCTCCTTTGCCGCCGTACTGGCCATTCTCTACGTACTGGATCGGCTGCCGTGGGGCGCGAAACTCAGGTCATTTCCCCTGACTCTATGGAAAAAAACCGCGCTCCTGTTGCTGGTTTCCATGGCGGCCATCCTGGGGACGTTACCCATCACGCTCTACTATTTCAATCAAACCTCTTTCATCGGGATTGCCGCCAACTGCGTCCTGGTACCCATACTGACCTTTGTCGTTATTCCTTTGGGCCTACTGGTGGTCATTCTTGTTCCCCTCTCCAGCGCCGCCGCCTCTCTGGCGTTGACCGGCGCTCTCTTCGTCACGGATTGGTGCTTGGAACTGGCCCGCCTCTTTGACCGGATCCCCTTCGCAGCCGCGAAAACGGTAACGCCTTCCCTGCTGGAAATCGGGATCTACTACGCCTTTCTCTGGTGTGTCCTGAACTGCCGATCCCGTCGCTGGGTTCGGGGGGCGTTGATGATCGTGATCGCGGCGGCCCTTCTGGACATCGGCTTCTGGTATCGGCAGCGGTTTTGTCGGAACGAACTGCGGACCACGTTTATCGATGTGGGACAGGGCAGCGCGGTGCTGATCGAGCTCCCTCACGGAGGTTCCATGTTGGTCGACGGTGGGGGGTTTTACGGAAATGTCTTCGATGTGGGTGAACGGATCATTGCCCCTTTTCTGTGGAGAAAGAAGATCGCTACAGTGGAAACGCTGGTGCTTTCCCACCCCAACGCCGACCACCTGAACGGGTTGCTCTTTATTGCGCGGCATTTCAACGTGGAGGAGATCTGGAGCAACCAGGAGCCGCATCCCAGCCGGGCCTACACGATGCTACAGGAGATCGTGGCCGACAAGCATATTCGGCCCGTAAGACTAAACCGCCGGTCGTCTCCCCGCTGGGCGGACGGCGTTCGATTTGAAGCCCTCTACCCGCCCCGGGGATTCCTGGAGCGAAGAGGGGGGGAGCCATGGCGGACGACGAATAACAATTCGGTGGTCCTCAAGGTTTGCTTCCAGAAAAGGTGCCTTCTCCTTTGCGGTGATATCGAGGCCGAAGCGGAAAGAGAACTCGTGCATTTGGGGTGCGATGAACTGGCCAGCGATGTTTTGTTCGTGCCTCACCATGGCAGCAAATCCTCGAGCACACCGGGGTTCGTTGGTTGCGTCGATCCTTCCGTGGCCGTGATCTCGGCAGGATGGGAAAATCCCTTCGGATTTCCCCATCAGCAGGTCATGCAGACCTACCGGCGGATGGGTTGTCGCATTTTACGTACCGATCGACATGGAGCCGTCACGGTGATCACCGATGGGTTTCACACCGAAATTCAGACACATCTGTCCGCCGGTGCGGTCGTATCTCAAGACGTCGATTTCAAAAACCTGGCCGCCGAACGGTGATCAAGAATCCGCGGTGTCCTCCTCAACAGCAGCGACCAATTGGGGAACGACCTCCCCGGCCTTTCCGGGCAGGAACAGATCGGTGACCGAGTCGGTAAGGTGGGTCCGTTGCAGGTTTATTTCGATGATAGACGCTCCGGCCTGCTTGGCCACGCCCGGAATGGTATTGGCGGGCATGACCTCGGCGGAGGTGCCGATCACCAAAAGGGCCGTACAGGCTGCCGCCAGTTCGTAGGAATCGGTGAGGGCCTCGGGGGGAATGGACTCGCCAAAAAAGATGACATCCGGTTTCAGGACTTGCCGGCAGCGACATTTTGGCGGCATTTGGCTGCATACGTCTTCCATCCGGTATCCGCTGCCACAGGCCAGACAGGACAAGGTTTTGAAGTTACCATGATATTCAATGACGTTCTTATTGCCGCCCTCCTGGTGCAGGTTGTCGATATTCTGCGTGATGACCGTGTGGAGGTGTCCCATTTCTTCCAATCGACCCAGCCCGATATGGGCGGGGTTGGGCCTCGCGTCGGCGATCGTATGATACATTTCTCCCAGCATGGTCCAGACCTTTTCGGGGTGGCGCTGAAAGGCGGAAATACTGGCGTACTCCATGATGTCGTAGCGTTCCCAGAGTCCCCCGGGGCTTCGAAAATCAGGGATACCGGATTCCACCGAAATCCCCGCACCGGTCAGGGCCAGACTGACACGAGACCGGCAAAGTATGTTCGCCGCTTTCCGAATCCGGTCATCCAACATCCCGGTCTTATTCACGATCTTCCCTCATGAATCGTAGATGGTTGGCTTCTTTCACTCAATGTAAATGAATTTGAAAAGGCTGTCCAGCCTATTGAAAGGCGGGGAGGTCTGCACGATTTACTTTTAATGCTCGAAATGCTCTTGACCGGGAAGCGTTTTTGAGGTACCAAGTCCTCATGACGTATCCACCCGTTCCGTCGCATCTCTTTTTCAGAGGTCTGGCAAATGCCTTGGTGCTCAGCGGTGTGTTCTGGACCGTCATCCTCTTGCTCTTCCGGTACCTCTTTCTCTAGCCTGCAAATACCCTTATGCGATTATCGAAAAACGTCCCGTCGGTGTTTCGGCCGGCTGAATGGGCATCGATCCGGCCGGCTTTTGGAATCAACTCGAGCATTCCGGATAATCGGGAGGGCCTTTATCTCTAGATTTCGGGAGAATGAACCGCGGGAAAACTACAGGTCTAGAATGGTATCCGCCCAGGTGACCGCCTCTTCATAGCAACGGGCGATCTCCCTTTCCTGCATGCCAAGGGCGGCGGCGGTACGAGAGACGTGGTCCCACTTTCCCCGTTCATAGCAGGCAAGCAGGGTCACATAATCGCCGAGTACGCCGTCCCCCCTGGTCAATGCTTGTCTGACGGCCTCACTTAAAGGCAGTTGATCAACCAGATTTTCCATGGTGTCGTCCAAGATGGCGTCAATCAGCGAAAAGAGGCCGAGCATGAAGAGTGTCGATGTGTCGGTGCCGTTTGCTTGGTCTTTTCCGGCAAGTTCGCAGAACCGGGCTCGGGTTATGGAAAGACGTATCAATTCGTGGGGTTTGCCATCGGCTAAGCGGGCCAGGGCCATCAGAGAAAGAAACTGCTTGGTGCCGTTGACCCCCAGCAGGTTGATGGCCTGTCGTATCGAGGAGACTTCGGTGACCCGTCTGAAATAGGCGGAATTGATATATCGGAGTAACTTGTACGGAATCGCCACGTCTCGGGCGATCAGTGCTTCCAGATGATCAAAGTCGACGTCGTCCTTGTTGGCCTCTGCCATGATCTGTAACATCTGCAGCTGCGGGGTGGAGATGTCCCGCTGCTTCATAATTTCGGGCTTGCTGAAAAAGAATCCCTGAAAATAGTGAAAGCCCATGTCGCGGGCTTGATGAAACTCCTGGTGGCTCTCCACTTTCTCGGCCAGGAATGTCACATGGTCGTTCGAGAGCTTCCGAAGACAGGGACCGATCTCCCCCAAAGGCGTCAATTTGAGGTCGAATTTTATGATGTCTGCCAAGGCGATGAGGGGATCCAGTTCCGATCGGTAAAAAAAGTCGTCCAAGGCGATGGTGTACCCCTTTTTCGAGATGTCTTGACACGCCGCAATGACCTCCGCAGACGGTTCTACATTCTCTAGGACCTCGATGACCACGTTTCGAGTGGGAAACATCAAAGGAAACCGCTGAACCAAGAGGTCCCGGGTAAAATTTATGAAGGTTCGTTTCCCCCCGGAGATCTTCTCCATCCCGAAGGTAAAAAAGCTGCTCGAAAGGACTTGGGACGTGGCCATGTCTCCGTCAACACCCGGAAACACCTCGGACACACCCCCCCGGAAGAGGAGCTCATAGCCGTACAGCCTTTTCTGCTTGTCAAATATCGGTTGTCTTGCTACGTGGATATCCATGCGTTATGGTATCTCCCGAATGATGCCAAGATCCCGAGACGGTACGGGGTGAATCCGTTTCTCGGCTTTTTACATGATAAAAACAGCCTACGCCCACGGCCTTCAAGATATATGCCACAACTCCCCCGTTTCTTTCGATTTCGTGTGTTTTGCTCTCTGTATGAAGGCGCACCGCCTTCGATGTCGCCGTAACGGCAAGGGTGGCCGGTAGGGAGAAACGGAAAGGAAACGTAGATCATGGAAGATATCCTCATGCTGAAGCCGGCCCCGATGTGGCGGCATTTCTGTGAGATCAGCCGCATTCCCCGCTGTTCGGGTCAAGAGGAGCAGGTCCGGAACTATGTCGTTTCCGTTGCCGAAGACAATGGGGCCGAATACCGGATCGACCGGGCAGGGAATCTGGTGGTGAAAAGTAGTGCATCTCCCGGTTTGGAAGGAGCTCCGGTAATCGTTTTACAGTCTCACCTGGACATGGTGTGTGAGAAGAACAAAGACAGCTCTCACGACTTTTCAAAGGACCCTTTGGTCCTCCAAAAAGAGGGCTCTTGGGTATTTGCGGAGGGAACCACCCTGGGAGGCGACAACGGTGTGGGGGTGGCCGCCGCTCTGGCTGTTTTGGAAGATGCTTCGCTCCCCCACGGTCCCCTCGAATTGCTCTTTACGGTGGACGAAGAATCCGGCCTCACCGGCGCATCGGCACTGGAGCCGGACATGCTTGTCGGCCGCAAACTCATCAATTTGGATACCGAGGAGCACGGCTCGCTTTACATCGGGTGTGCCGGTGGACGAGACACGGCGCTTTTTCTGGAGGCCCGGTACGAGTCCATCACTGGCGGTTACCGACCCTTGCAGGTAAAGCTGGGCGGGCTTCAAGGGGGGCATTCGGGTATCGACATTCACGAACAACGGGGCAATGCCGTCAAGTTGTTGAATCGGTTTCTCTGGAAAGAAGCGTCCCGAATGGGCTTTCGTCTCGTGGACGTAGAGGGGGGCAGTAAACACAACGCGATTCCCAGGGAAAGCGAAGCGGTCGTTCTGGTCCCTCCCGATAACGAGGAGGAATTCAGAAGGGCGATCACGGCATACGAACGGAACCTCAGGGATGAACTCGGCCCGGTCGATCCGGGAGTATTCGTGGCGGCGGAAACCTTCGATGTAGAAACCAAGCGGGTCCTTTCGGCGGAGGACCAGGAGCGATTGTTGCATCTTCTCGACGCGATACCTCACGGTGTGATCACCATGAGCAAGACCGTGCCCGAACTGGTGCAAACATCGACCAATCTGGCCGTCGTCCGAACCGAACCTGCAGGAATTCGGGTGCTTACCAGTCAAAGAAGCAGCGTCGATTCGGAACTGGAAGACATAAGCAACCGGGTGGCCGCCGTGGGTCGAGAGGTGGGAGCCCAGGTTGAGCCGGGGACCGGCTACCCACCCTGGACGCCGGACATGTCTTCGGAGCTTCTGCGTACCGCCCGACAGGTCTTTCAACAGGTCTTTGGATCGGAGCCCCAAGTCAAGGCGGTCCATGCCGGACTGGAATGCGGCATCATCGGGGCGAAGTTCGGAGAAATGGACATGATCTCCTTCGGCCCGACCATTCTGGGAGCGCACTCCCCCTCCGAACGGCTGAATGTCCCTTCGGTGGAAAGCTTCTGGGCCTTTCTCGCCGCCGTGCTCAGGGCTCTGGCCGGCTAGTGTTGCGTCTCAAGGATAGCGGCACATTCCGTCGCTTTCCGTGGAGCTTCTCCGACCGCTCCTGGGAACGAGACCTTTGCATCGCCTCATTTCGGAGCACCCCTCACAGGTGGGCCAGGTCTTCCGGCGTGTTGATGTTAAAAAAGGAAACCAGTTTCGGGTCCGCCGCTCTTAACCGATCTTCGGCAACCTCCTTGACCCTCACCCGGGAGAAAAAATTGGCGATCTTGGCTTCCCCTTGTTCCAGTTGCCGTTCGATCGGACGGAGGCATCGTTTCGAGTAGACGGCACACAGGGGCTCATATCCTTCCCGGGTGTTCGGTATGACCACATCCCACCTCGGTTCCACTTCCCCCAGCAAAACCTTGATGAGATCTTTTTTCAAAAAGGGCATGTCGCAGGCCGTGACAAAGGCGTGCGCAGTCGAGATGTGAAAAAGTCCGGCATGAATACCGGTCAGGGAACTTCGTACGGGAAATAAGTCCGTCACAATCGGAAGATCCCAGGCCAGATATTCCCGGGGCGAATTGGTTACCAGAACCAATTCCGAAAAGAGATCTTTACAGGTGGCGTAGAGACCATCCAGGATCGACTCTCCGCCCACCTCAAGAAAGGCCTTGTTCTTGCCTCCCATCCGGGTGTTGAGACCGCCCGCCAGGATAATGCCTCCACAGGTAGATGCCATGTCGAACATTGTTACCAAGCCCCACGCGATGCGGTCAACCATTGAGGGTCCCTGCGCCGCCGCTCGAGGCGAGAAGCCGCCCAGGGAACGGGGAGGGCAAGAACTCGGCCGGAGGGCCGCAAAGAGCTTATGATGCGCCCACTTCCGTTGTCCGCTCTCTTCATCTAAATGGGCTTCCCCAAAAGGTCCATTCGCCTCACTCGTAGAGGTTATGTAAATCTCTCCGAGTGTCACAGATCCATGCGGATCCATCGGGTGCAGAACCGGTCGGCCGCTTGAAGCCGCTTCCGATTCGAGGTGCCGGGATGGGCCCAGACGTAAAGCTGCCCGTCTGTGTCCCGAGCAATGGCCATACCCGCGTCCACACATTCCGTCTCCTCCGCTGCCTTCACGCAGAGGGGACCGGACACCGAGGTGACCGTCAATTCCTTATCCTGAAATCGGATCAGAGCCGTTTGCGCCAGGGCATGAAATTCATGCTTGGTCTGCGGTCCCGTATTCACGGAGAGCATCTTGATGTGACCGGCCTCGGAAAGAGCGATGTCGGGTACAAGGATGACGGTACGGCAGCTCAGTGCCGCACCGTCTCCTGCTTGCAGTTGAATCGGTGTGTCAGGCATAGGGTCCTCGCTCATTTACAAATGGCCGGGTGAATGATATGCATTCTCCATAGAAAATGACAAACCATTTTTCCGGTAGGATCCAACGCAGGGAATCGAGGGTAGGGTTGCCTAGATGATGGAAGCAATAAACTATTGGATTGCCGTGGGGGATCTGCATGGTGAAGCCGCCCAAGTGGGTCGGATTCCCGACATTGGCGGTGCCGGAGGTGTCCTCATTTCCGGTGACATTACGAACCGGGGGACGGGGGCTGAGGCCGCTCGAATTCTTGATACCGTTGCCCGGTTCAACCAACGGATCTATGCACAGATCGGCAATATGGACACGGGGGATGTGGAAGATTTGCTCGAAGCGCGGGGTATCAACGTGCACGCCCGAGTGGTTGATCTTGGGTCGGGCGTCAGCCTCCTGGGTATGGGCTATTCCACACCGACACCGTTCGGGACGCCTTCGGAAGTCGGGGACAAGCAACTCGAGGCCTGGTTGGCAAACGCAGTGGACCGGGACACGGACCCGAAACGACTGATCTTCATGCCCCACAACCCGCCCTTCGATACCTTCACGGATCGGGTCCGGACGGGGCAACCCGTGGGAAGTCTGGCCGTGCGCAGATTCATTGAAGCACACCAGCCCGCAGTCTGTGTTACCGGCCACATTCACGAATCAACGGCAGTCGATCGTCTCGGCGACACACGGATCGTTAACCCCGGTTGTTTACGCTTCGGGGGCTACGTATGGATTGGTTTCGTCGATGGAGTCCTTTCCGCCGAACTGCGCCGGCTGGATGCCGAAGGCTCAGGATAGGAAGACTGGAAAAGAGGACAATGCCGACTCACGATCCGGCAAATTCCCTCCCATACAGATTGTCATAAACCTTGCCGTAGGGAAGATCCTGACGGGGATGGCCCGATTTTGTTTCATCTGCATACCCGACCGCGATGATCGATTCTACGGCCAGGTGATCCGGCATGCGGAGCACCTCGCGGACGTGCGCCTCCGCCGTCTTCGTTTGATCGTGCATTCGTTTTCGTATCTGGATCCAACAGCTCCCGAGGCCTGCGGATACGGCGGCCACGTGAATGAATACCGAGGCAATGGCGGCGTCTTCAACCCACACATCCGATTTGGAAGGGTCGGCACAGACGACGATGCCCAGCGGGGCCGCCGCCAGGAACGAGGCACCGTGCGGTTTTGCAGCGGAAAGGTCGGTCAACGAATCCTTTTCCGTCACGACGATAAACTCCCACGGATTCAACCCCCGCGACGACGGGGCACGCAGCGCCGCTTCGACCAGCTGGTCGACCTTTTCGCGCTCCACAGGCTGTGCGGTAAACTTCCGTATGCTTCTTCTCTTTTCGATAATGGATAAGAACATGGTGAACTCCCTCGACCGACGTCCTCCGTGAAGTACAATCCGTCAAGCTCAAACAATCTTTTCGGGGGGGCGCCGTTCGGGAACGTAGGCATGTTCGATTTGGCCCTCGTTCCACGCCTTAGAGACGTACAGATTACAATAACAGCTCCCGTATTCTTCCACATCGGGTTTCCTGTAGATGCACGGGCAGATAATGTCCTTGTCATGTTCTCTGTCGTCACTGGCCAAGCGGCAGGGACACGCCATATATCCGTATCGCTCTTTGTTTCTCAACAGGCCTTCCAGGAGAACAAAGACCTTGTCTCGGTCTTTGTTGAAGAAATATCCCTTCGGTTCATTTATCTCTTTGAGTTTTTCGTAAAGCGATTCCACCTCGGTCATAGCCCCAACGCCTCCTTGATTTCTTCTTCCTTGAATCCCACAATCACCTGGTCTCCGATAAGGATGGTCGGAACGGAACACCGGGGATTCCATTGTTTCAGTTCTTCCAGGATCTCTTGCCGTTCTTCCTTGTCCAGCAGGTCCAGATCCGTGAATTCGTATTGGGCGTTACAGTCATCCAGGAACCGTTTGGTATCCTTACAGTGACCGCACGTACTTATGGTGTAGAGTTTGATCGGTTGATTCATCGGCACCTCCTCATGGTTGTCGTGGCCGGGGCACAGAAATCCTTGCCGTTCTCACTCGGCCGCGGATATTTTTGCCTTTGCAGGAGCGGGATAATATGCGCCGGTGTATGTCCCTTACACGGGCGAGAAAACGGTATCATGTGCCACGGGAGACGTCAACATCCATCGCAAGGCCTGGGACCCTGTGGGAGACCTCCCATGTTCGCTCTGGTCGATCGCCTGGAAGTTCTCCAACCGGCTCCTGGGCCTGCGTCTCCCGGAAAGGGAAAAACATCAGCGCAAACCGTCCGGCCGTTGTCATTGCCGCCAAGGTGGGGTAGAAGGAGAAATAGACTTCCTGCCCAAGAGAGGAAACCATGCATGAGGCCAGTCTCATCTTTTCGAGCCATCGTCCGGAAACGCTTGCCTTTGCCGCTCCGCGAATGGACCGTCACGACGCCATATTCCTGGAAGAACCACCGACGGAGGGGTTTCTTGCCATGCTGGAAGGCATTCTGTCCATCGAAGACTACCTCCTCGCCGTCGATATGGAATTCCCTGCATTCAACCAGGGAATGTGTGCCCTTCTCCGGACGCTTCATCGGAAAGGCAAACGCATTGTTCAGGTGGAGCCGTTTCTGGAAGTCCTGGCGGGGATTCATGAACGCTTTGCCGATGGAGGCAGACCCGGGGATATCGACCCCCGCTCCGTAGAGTTTGAGGTCTACCAGGCGGAAAAAGGCGCTACGGGTGCGCTGCTCCGATTCTACGAGACCGTTGCCGCCGGCACATTCGAGACATGTGTGGCGTCCGTGAAGGACTTCGCCAAGGCCGATGCGGGACGGATCCGGCTGCGCGACCACCTGAGGGCCGAAGCATTGGCACCGATGATCCTGGACATTCCTACGGCATATGTGGAAGCCGGTTTTATCCATTTTGCACTTTGGGGGGCATTGAACAAAATTCTTGCCGGACGGGCTGTGTTAAAGCCTGTTTATCTGATGGGTTCCGTGGTTCGTCCCTTGCTGGGCAAGCGCCAGGCCTTGGGTCCGGGAGATATCCTCACCCTGTTGTACGTGTTTCATCCCCGTCTGGAGGGACGTCAAATGGATCTGCTCGCGGCCCGTAGTCTGGTTTTCGCCAAACTGTTGGAAAAATCGGAAATGGGAATCGAGGGAGAGCCCTACCCCCACACCAAAGACGAAGTGCGGACCATCAAAGTGGTCGAACGCTTGTCCCTGAATGACTGCCAACGGCTCTTTCCCCGAATTCGTCTCTCTACTACGCACACGGCCAGAGCCGTCGTCGGGGAATATCTGGGCCTGAGGCGGAGAACAGAGAATGCGGTTCTATAAGAACCTCAAGTCAGCGTTTCGGCCGGCTTTTGCTGTGAACTTGAGCATTCCGGATAACCGCATAAGAGAAAACAAGATTTGTTCCACCGGCTAGGAAACGGGAAGATGGAGCGTAAAGGTGCTGCCTTCTCCTTGTTGGCTTTCCACAGTGACGTGCCCGCCGTGGGCCCTGGCGATGTGCTTGACAATCGCCAACCCCAAACCGGTTCCGCCCTGTTCCCGACTCCGGGCCTTGTCCACCCGGTAAAACCTTTCGAAAAGTCTCGGGAGATGTTTTTTGGCGATGCCGATACCGTCATCCTGAATGCTGATGGTCAGTTCGGACGATGTCTTTTCGGCCCCGACCAAAATCCTCCCCCCGTCTTCGCTGTACTTGATGGCGTTATCGATCAGGTTGATCAGTGCCTGTTCCAGAAGTGCCGCATTGATAGAAGCTTTCAAGGTTTCATCGCAGGCCAATTCGATGTCGATGTGTTTTGTCTCCGCTTTGGTATGGCAAATCTGAATAGCGGAGCGGAGGACGTTTCGTATGAAGCCGACCTCGAACTCGATCTGTTTGGCCTCGTTTTCCTTCTCAATTCGAGAAAGCTGCAGTAGATCCTCCACGATGGCTTCCAGGCGGTTGGCGTGTTTCCCGATGATGGAAATGAAGCGGCTCGATTCCTCGGGGCTATCTTTGGCCATGTGCTGCAGGGTTTCTACGAACCCCTTGATGGCCGTCAACGGGGTCTTGATCTCATGGGAGACGTTGGAGACAAAATCTTGTCGCATCTTTTCGAGGTGTCTCAATTGTGTGACGTCGTTTAATACCATGAGGGTACCGATTCGAGCCTGCCGGGAATCCCGCATGGGCGCGGCATGGACGTTGACGATCCGCTGATCCCGTTGATGCAGCATAATGTCTTCGGAAACCGGTTCATCGCTTTCCCGGGCCCGGTCGGTAAGCTGCTGAAGGTGTAGATTTCGTATGACCTCTTGCAGGGGCTGTCCCTTGGAAGACTCTTTTAACCCCTTTATGATACCGGCCGCCGCTTGATTGAAGCTGAGGATGTGTTCCTCCATGTCGATGGCAATCACCCCTTCCGTCATACTCGACAGGATCGCTTCCATCTCGTTTCGCTGGTTGGTTTCCGCCTCCATACGCTTTTCCAGTCGGGCGGCCATGAAGTTCATGGCCTCGGCGAGCCGAGCCATTTCCTCCGTCTTTGGAACGGGAAGGCGGTGGGCGAGGTTGCCCTTTGCGAATCTCTCGGCTCCCTTTTTCAGCTTTTCGATGGGTTGGGTGATGCGGTGAGACACATAGAAACAGATCACCGAGGCAATGACGGCGATCAAGACGCCGCCCACGGCGATGGCATTCTGAATCCTGCTCAGTTCTCTGTCCACTTCGGTGAGTGGAATGGACATTCTCAAGATGGCCGCGATTCTTCCGTCTTGTTTCAACGGAAGGGCCACGTACATCATACGCTGACCCAACGTTCGGCTGTAGCGCCGGGAGCGCCCCACGTGGTCCGTTACCGCGGAGACCACTTCCGGGCGATCGATGTGGGTGTCCATGGTTTTTGGATCCTCGTGGGAGTCTCCGACCACTTTTCCGTCCGGTCGAATGACCGTGATGCGACTGGGCACCGATTGTCCGATTTGCTTACACAGGCGGTCGATGGCTGCGGCATCCAATGGCGACAAATGGCGGGTGACCAGGACCTCTGCAATTCGGCCCTGGGACTTCAGGTCTACAAAAGTCCGTTCGAAGAAATAGTCTCTCAAAAAATGGGCGGCATACCAACTCACCGCGCCCAATGCAAGGAGTGTGATGAACAAGTAGGTGGGGTAAAGCTGCCATATCAGCCGAAAGGTCTTTTTCATGGGTTTTCCCGGAACCTGTAGCCGACCCCTCGAACGGTCTCGATGTACGTACCGCACGCCCCGAGTTTCTTTCGCAAACCGACAATCTGAACGTCAACACTCCGATCGGTCACCGGATAGGAATCCCCCCGGACCCCGTCGACGATCTGACTGCGCGTGAAGACCCATCCCGGGCGCGCGGCGAGAAAAGAGAGTACCTGAAACTCCGTAAAGGTCAGTTCGACCGGTTCGCCTTTTACCGACACGCTTCTCCGGCCCTGGTGAATCTCGAGGTCATGGATGCGAAGGATGGCCGGCGTCTGGGCCACTCGCCTGTTTCTCCTCAGCACCGCACGGACCCTGGCCAGAAGAACCCGGGGGGAAAACGGCTTGGAGACGTAATCATCGGCACCCAATTCAAGGCCGGTGACGATGTCCGCCTCATCGCCCTTGGCGGTGAGCATGACGGTGGGAATGCTTTTGGTGACCGAGTCTTCCCTCAAGGCCTTCATCACTTGGAGACCGTCGATTCCGGGCAACATGAGGTCGAGAACGATCAGATCGGGGGTCTCCGACCGGGACTTCTTCAGGGCTTCTTCTCCGGACACGGCGGAGATGGTTTGATATCCCTCCCGACTGAGATTATAGACCACCAGTTCCAGGATATCTTCTTCATCATCAACGATGAGTATCTTTTCACCGGACATCGATCTTCTTTCCCTACATTCCAAATCGGTCTCAAGAATTGCCGTAAAACGAAATCTATACCGCTCTCAAAAATCGCTGTGCCGAACGATCTCGCCTTCCACCATGTAAACGACTTCCTCGGCGATATTCGTGGCATGGTCTGCCATGCGTTCCAGGTGACGAGAAATCAGCAACAGGTTGATCAGGTATTCGACGTGATCCGGATTCTCTCGAATGGCGGTCTTAATCCGCCTGTAGGCCTCATTTTTGATTTCGTCCACCTTGTCGTCCATGGTCAGGACCTTCAATGCCCCGTCCACATCGAGGTTGACCAGGGCATCCAGACTCATTTTAAGCATCGTTTGAGCCTTTTCGGCCATGGACGAATAGTCGAAAACGAAGTTGGCTTCCCGCTTCTTCGTGATGGTTTCGATCCGTTGGGCGACATTCACGGCCTCGTCCCCGATTCTTTCGAGCTCCTTGTTGATCTTCAACACGGCGGCAAGAAACCTGAGATCGACGGCGACAGGTTGATGCAAGGCGATGATTTTCAGACATTCTTCTTCGATTTCCACATCCATCTCATCGATTTCATAATCCGATTTGATGATCTTCTCTGCAATCTCCATGTCAAAAGACTCGATTGCCGTTACCACATCGCGGAAGCGTTCCTCCACTATGGCCCCCATGGAAAGAATCATCCGCTTTATCCTGTCAAGCTCTCTTTGAAAATGCTGTGCCATTGATTCTCCTTCGTTTCCCAGGTGAAAAGCACCCAGCCCATGGACCGGACAAATGATACCGGCAAGAATACCGGTTTGCCAACCAACGCCCTCTCGTTGCGTTTCTTGCCGGTGCAGTGACTATCCGAAACGTCCGGTGATATAATCCTGTGTTTGCTTGATACTCGGTCTTGTAAAGAGGGTCTTTGTATCCCCGACTTCGATCAGTTTTCCGATGTAAAAGAATGCCGTTATATTCGACACCCGCGCGGCCTGTTGCATATTGTGGGTGACGATGATGATGGTGTAGCGCTGTTTCAGCTCGTGGATGAGTTCTTCAATCTTTTGCGTGGCCACCGGATCCAATGCGGAGCAGGGTTCATCCATCAGCACGATTTCGGGTTCCACGGCCAGCGCCCGGGCGATGCAAAGGCGTTGCTGCTGACCGCCGGAAAGTCCCAAGGCGGTATCTTGCAGGCGGTCTTTCACTTCGTCCCATAAGGCCGCCTGTTTCAAACTGGTTTCCACGCGTTCGGCGATAAAGGTCTTGTTGCGCACGCCGTTGACCCGGAGACCGTAGGCGATGTTGTCAAATATGGTCTTGGGAAAAGGGTTCGGTTTTTGAAACACCATCCCGACTCGCCGCCGCAGGTTCACCACATCAACAGACGAGGCATAGATATCTTCGCCGTCGAGCAGTATTTTCCCTTCCACCCGGCTGATGGGGATCAGGTCGTTCATCCGGTTCAGGCACCGCAGATAGGTACTCTTTCCACAGCCGGAAGGACCGATCAGGGCGGTTACCTGGTTCTGGTGGAATGCAAGGGAGACATCGTGGAGCGCCTTGAAGTCACCATAGTAGAAGTCCAGGTGCTGGGAACACATTTTTGAGACGCATTCCATTTCTATTCATCCTCGTACGTTTCGGGACGGAAGCGTATGACGGGAGACAATCAAATCTCTCAGACCCGTCGTTTTCTTTTTTGACTCCGTAATCCCGGAGAAAGTCCTACGTATGTTATCTCCGGTCGGGCGGCTATTTTGCTTTCTTGCGAAGCTTCGACCGGTATATGATGGCAATCAGATTCATCCCCAGCACCAATGAGATTAAGACCAGTGCGGTCCCATATTGTAACGGTCGAGTGGCCTGGATCTCCGTTCCCGCCGTAGCCAGTACATATATGTGATAGGGCAACGCCATGATTTCATCGAACAGCGATGAGGGCAAGTGGCGCGTGTAATAGACCGCTGCGGTAAACATGATCGGGGCTGTTTCTCCCGCCGCCCGGCTGATTCCCAGAATCCCGCCGGTCAATATTCCTGGCAACGCCGACGGCAACACCACCCGGAAAATGGTTTGAAGCTTTGTGGCTCCGAGGCCCAGTGATGCCTCCCGGTATGTATCGGGAACCGCCTTGAGGGCCTCTTCAGTGGCACCGATAATAACCGGAAGGGACATGGCCGCGAGGG
>Ga0207797_1001188_pt1 | contig 19215 bp, 17 predicted proteins | sample PRCRCaboRojoPR_6_FD_187275 | JGI IMG/M metagenome (GOLD analysis project Ga0207797, IMG submission 187275) | Marine sediment microbial community from Cabo Rojo, Puerto Rico - PR CR 10% Liquid 1 (SPAdes) | ecosystem: Environmental > Aquatic > Marine > Coastal > Sediment | place: Cabo Rojo, Puerto...
CTTTTTTCAGGGCATCCACCTTCTCATCCCTGATACACCTGGCATCGAGCCTGTCCGGGGCGTCCATTCCGACCAGCGATAGTAGCTGCAGGAGGTGACTCTGGAAGAAATCCTTAACTGCTCCGTAGTTGTCGTAAAATTCGCCGCGTTCCCCGACTCCGAAGTCCTCGCTGGCAATAATCTGGACGTGATCGACGTAGTTAGATTTTAACAGCGGTTCGACTATTGAATTCGAAAACCGGAGAATCGATAAATTTCCCACGAGTTCCTTGTCCAGGTAGTGATCAATCCGATATATCTTTTCCTCGGGAAACAGCTTGCCTATTGACTCGTTCAGCTTCTTTGCGGACCTGAGATCGTCGCCAAAAGGTTTTTCGTACAGGACCTTCGCCTTTTCATTGACAAGATCGTGTCTGGCCAGGTTATCGGTAATTACGTCAAAATGCCGGGGGAGCGTGGCCAGGTAAAACATCCTGTTGTCGCTGCAGTCGAGAACTTCCTCTTTCAGACCCAGGTAATCGCCGGAGTTGTAGAAGTCCAGCTGCGCGAAACGAATGTTGGCCTTAAAGCTATCCCATTCCTCTTCGCCCTTCAAAGCCACTCCGACCCGTCGCAGGTATTCTTCCCTGGAGAGGTCGTCCCGGGACGTCCCGATAATATCGAACTGCCCGAGGTCGTCGTCTCTGTAGAGCTTAAACAGTGAGGGTATCAGTTTCTTCCTGGCCAGATCACCCGTACCGCCAAGGATCACGAAGGTCAGATCGTTCGTTTTCATCCTCTTTCCTCCCGGATCCGGGGAAGGAGGCCCCGGAATTTATCAGTCAAACCGAACACTTTCTACCAAAATTAGCAGAGATTGCCCCAGGGCACCCCCTGTGGGCAGGGTTCTTGACTATTCTTTGTCTTGCTCGATCGTCTTTACTCCGAAGACGGAATACACACCGCAACGTCTCGTTGCCCCCGTGACAAAAGATATTGCCCCGGCGATAATCAGGATAATATTTATTGCAAGGCCGATTTTTAACAAACCGACGAGACCGAGGATTCCGACCAGTAAAAGGATCAGACCCAGCCGGCTCCTGATCCTGCTGTCTAAGTTTCCCACGTTTCTTTTCATCATTTAATCTCCTTTCTTTTTAAATAATGTCAACTTATAATCGGAAAAATAAGATTTCATTCAGTACTTACAAATATACTGCCCGATAAGGCGGGGTTTCAACGGGGGCAGCTCTCCAGCCGGAATAAATCTATTTCTGCCTATGACCGTTCCTTTAGTTTTCTAACCAGTATCTGCTCCTGCAGGGACGTCCGCCGCTTCAGGGCGCGCCGGGCAAGTGTCAGGTAGGTCCTTAATTTCTTCGATTCCCCCGGTACTGTCTCGTCGATTTCTTTTTTTCGCTTCTTAACCCTATCTATCCAGATATCCAGCGTCCGAACGTAGTGACCAGTGATATTTTCCACATCCAGCAGCTCAAACCCGGCTTCCTCGAGAAATCTGATTTCTTCACCGGGTGTAATCAAGTTGCCGTAGCCAAAGACGTCCTCTGCAATAAAATTGGCCGCCCGGTCCTCCAGTTTCTCCTTTTTTCCGGGGAGATAGGTTTCCGATATCAACAACCTACCATCTTCCTTCAGGAGAGAGTTCGCGAGCTTCGCCGCCCCTGCCCGGTCCTCGATGTGAATTATCGATCCGATAAAGATTATAGCGTCAAAACTATCGGGCGGAAGCGACGTTTCCTGGAAATGTTCTACTTCAACCGTCACTCTTTCCTCCAGTCCTTTTTCCTGTACTTTCTTTTCGATCGCCTCGGCCTGGTTTTCCGCGATAGTTAGGCCAGTGGCCTCACACCCGTAGTTCTCACCGTAGTAAAGCAGGGCATTACCCCAGCCACAACCTACGTCCAGCAGTTTATCACCCCGGCTGAGGTCGATCTTTCTCGCGATCAAATCCATCTTTTTTCTCTGGGCGACGTCCAAATCCTCGTCCCCTTTCGCAAAATATGCACAGCTATAGTTCATGTCTTCATCGAGAAAGTACTCGAAAACCCTTGGATCGATATCGTAGTGCTCGCTAACCTTTTCTTTTTCCTCCCGAACGTGGCTGGGCTCGTTATTATTCAAGATCTACCTCCTTCTTTGATTTAGAAGAAAGCGTAACGTAAATATCCGGAACTTCTAAACTTATGGTAGGCAGTACCGGCCATTTCAGCAACCACTCCTGGCACCCTCTAGATTGGCCCGATCTCATCCCCCAAACAAACCGGTAGCAGGTAACAGTCTTCGTTTCTGAATATTTAAAAACTTTCGCTACTGTGTGATATTAGGGAAGACAACGTTAGTTCTGTCAAAATTGACCGGCTTTTTGTGATCTTTCCCAATGTTACGGCAAAATATTGACTAAATGAACCATTTATGATATACTCCATGAGATTAATTCTGAGGTGATCACAATGGAATCAGGTGGTCGGGTTTGGCCCAGCTAAGTTGCTGGAGTTCGAGAACCTTCACAACCGGCTAAAGCAGAGTGAACTTTTCTTTCAAATTTTTAACCCCTCCTTCCGAAGGCTGTCCTTCTTCCCGGAACAACTGGAACCGGGCTGGCGCAATTGTCGGCTTCTTTCCCAGAATTCAGCTTGATTTAACTCTACTTCAATTTACTTTCTAAACTATAACTCTATAGAGGAGGGACTTACCATGAAAACTGAAAAAAAGATTATTTTTCTGGATCAAGCGGACTTACCGACCCAATGGTTCAATCCGCTACCGCTTTTCGATGAACCTATGGCTCCACCAATTGACGGAGTCACCAGGGATCCGATCCCCCCGGAACAGTTAATGAAAATTTTCCCCAAACACTCTATTGAACTGGAAGTCAGTCAGGACAATTTAATTGATATTCCGGAGCCGGTTCAGGAAGCCTACAAAATATGGAGACCGACGCCTTTAATCAGAGCTATAAACCTGGAAAGGGAACTGGACACACCGGCAAAGATATACTTTAAATACGAGGGGGTCTCTCCGCCCGGCAGCCACAAGCCCAATACTGCTTTACCCCAGACGTACTATGCAAAACGGGAGGGCACAAAAACCCTGACGACGGAAACCGGGGCCGGTCAATGGGGGAGTGCACTCAGCTTTACTACATCACAATTTGACATGGACGTCAGAGTCTTTATGGTCAGGGTTAGCTACGACCAGAAGCCGTTCCGAAAATCGATGATCGAAAGCTGGAACGGAGAAATCGTACCCAGCCCCTCGGATACGACGGAAGTGGGACGAGCTTTCCTCCAAGAGGACCCGGATACGAACGGAACTCTTGGTATGGCCATAAGCGAAGCCGTCGAGCTAGCCTTGAACTCCAGGGACACGAAATACTCCCTGGGAAGCGTCTTAAATCACGTACTGATTCACCAGTCCATTCTCGGCCTGGAAACCAGGGATCAAATGGAAAAGGCAGGCGTTAAGCCCGACGTCCTGATCGGGTGCGTCGGTGGGGGAAGCAATTTCGGCGGTCTGGTCCTGCCCTTCCTTCCGGAAATCATAAAAGAGGGGAAAAAAATAGACCTGATTGCAGTGGAACCGACTGCCTGCCCAACGCTATCAAGCGGAGACGAACGCTACGATTACGCGGACAGCGGCGAGATTACCCCGATGCTAAAAATGTACACGCTGGGCCACAACTTCGTCCCCGCCGGCATTCATGCGGGAGGATTGAGATACCACGGAATGGCTCCGATACTCTGTCGATTGAAGGATCTGGGCTACCTGACTCCGAGAACTTATCCTCAGACAGAGACCTTTGAGGCGGCGCTACAGTTTGCAAATACCGAAGGATACCTGGCGGCCCCGGAGACCTCCCACGCGATAAAAGCTACGATAGACGAGGCAATTCGGGCAAGAGAGGAAAATTCCGCAAGAACTATCGTCTTCAACTTCAGCGGCCACGGACATTTCGACATGTCGGCTTACGACGATTATCTCTGCGGAAACCTTGAGGACGTCTACCATGAAGTATAGAGTGGAATAACGAAATAAGCCGGAAGATTTCCCTTGACTATACCGGCTGAGCGGAAAATCTAGAGAAAACTGATAGTTGGATTAAGCGAGATGCGCCAGGAACTATACTCCTGATGTGTGTTACTTCTCGGGAGACGTTCTTCGCGTCAAATGCGGAATTTGCCGGGAAATTGTAAGGTGCGAATGAGCAACTTGCTGCTTTGTCCCTGATTTTTCGGGAAAAACTCATTATTATGAATTTCAGAGAGTTCCTGGCGCGCGGCTCAGAAATAGCGAAGGAGCGCAAAAAAATGGAATTTCAGATAGCTGGAGGTTAAGTCATGAGATTTACAGAAAATTTACATGAACCAAACGAGAAAAACCGGAAAATCATCGATCTGAGCTACACGCTTTCAACCGCGAGCCCTGTTTGGCCGGGTGAAGAGGAACCAGAGCTTCAACGAACTTCAACTCTCGATCGGGACGGGGCCAACGTGTCTCAAATTTGCCTGAACGTGCATACGGAAACCCACGTGGATGCTCCCAAACATTTTTATGGAAAAGGTGCCACTATCGACGATATTCCTCTCGATAGCTTTGCCGGAAGGGCGGCTGTTTACAGGTGCCCGGAGAAGCCGGAGGGGGGAGAAGTTAGCCTGGAACAGGTTAAGGGGTCGGGAATTGAACTGGAGGAAAAAGATGTTTTTATTCTGGTCTCCGGACTGGAGGAACTAAGGGGCGACAGCAGTTATTTCCGTGAATTCCCAGTACCCTCCACCGAACTGTTAAACTGGCTCCTGGAAAAGGGAATAAAATGCTATGGAACGGATTGCCCGAGCGTCGACCCTCTGGGAAGCGAGTCTCATGAAAAACATAAACTGTTACTCGCGGAGAACATACCTATCGTCGAAAACCTGGCCAACATGGATCAAATAAGCGAGAAGAAAGATATATTCTTCCTTGCCTTTCCCCTAAAGCTAAAAGGGTTAGAGGCTTCTCCCTGCAGGGCACTGGCGATGATCGGCCCAGATTGCGGTCCCGGATAGTTCGCTACCTTACCGACTGCATAGTCCAATTCTGCACAGCAGACTTTCCCGGATCTGCTGGACGTCTTCGAGACGATCCTTCTCCCTGTCGTTTCTCAGACAAATGTTGCTGTCACAGGTCCATTTATTCCTGGCTTCTTTTCCTATTCTTCTTCGCTTGTAATACATTCTAATCACTCCCCTTGAGAGATATAAAGATGAAAAATCGAAGTCAATCGAGTTAACTATTACGGTCCGGTACCTCTCCTCTCCATGCCCTGGCGGGAAAGACAAAAGTCCGTTTGCACAGGCACCAGTCCTATTCATTAGCCAGATCAGCTACGCAATTAGCTGCCAGAAAGTTTTTGATCTCTTCCCTCACGGGAACCCATTCATCGTGGAGTGGACAGGTCCCACCCCTACCACATTTCTTTACGTCAAAAAGACAATCGTTAAATACGTCTTCTCCATCAAGAGTTTCCACGACTTCCAGCAAGGAAATTTCGTCTCCCGGTCGCCTCAGACGGAAACCTCCGCCCCGTCCCTTTCGGGACTCAAGGATACCCCTCCTGGCGAGTTCCTGGAATATTTTCCCGAGAAATTCCGCGGGTATATCCGTCCGATCGGCAACGCTACTGACAGTACTATAATCACCGTTTTCTTTACCCGAAAGGTAAACAAGCGCTTTTATTCCGTACTTGGCCGTGCGAGAATAAATCATCGTTTTCACCTTAAAAAAGATAATTTTATCTCTTTATCTCGTTTATAATATAAACGCTTCCGGGGAATAGATCAAGTATCTCTACCATCGACGGGCACTATAGGAATTTCACCGGAATATTCTTTCCCCAGGAGATCGGAAAACTTGACAAATTCTGAAATTTACTGTATACATGTAGCTGCCGAATACTCGGAAAGTTGTTGCCGATCTCTCGACCATTTGTACATGGAAATATCACGAAATAACAACTTCTAATTCGCCCCAACGCCCACTTGCCCTGCTTCTAATGAACAAGTCACCGGGTAACTTCTTCTCCAAAATACGGTAAATATTAAAGGAGGTACGATTATGAGGTACAAACAATCCAAAATACTCTCAATTGTAGTTACCCTGGTTATTGGCAGCCTTCTGGTCTTTACGGGAAGTCTAGTGGCAGCTGCCAGCCAGGCGGGCTTTTTACAGGGTACATGGTCGGATCACCTGTCAGTGGAAGGATTTCCGACGTTTCCAATGTATTGCACCTATTTTTCCGACCTCGTGGGGGCGCAAGTCGGTGGGTCCATGCTGTGCACAATTAACAGGATCGAACTGCCGACACCCCAGGGCAAACTGGTCCTGCAGGGGACGGGTCATGGCGTCTGGGCTCAAACAAAGAGCCGCGAATTTGATTTCACAATGGCTTTTTTCATAACCGACGGATCCGGAAATCTGGTCGGGATGAGTAAAATCAGAGGAGTAAAACACCTAAACGAATCGATGGATAAGTACACGGGAGAAGGGATTGACGAAATAATGGACTTCGAGGGAAATATTATGGCAACAAGCAGCTGGACCGTAGAGGGAACGAAGATGGTTGTAGAGCCTATGGAGTGAATTACTCTATTAAACCAAATAATTATCTAGTAGCGTGGCGAGACAAAATCAGGGGGCAAGCCTTAAAGAACTGAGTATTAAAAGACTGATCAGTAACCCCGGCAAATTACTTGCCAAAGACACCCTCAGCAAGTTTTGGTTAAACTAACAAAAATTTTTAAATCTTTAGCCCAAACCGGGCTAAACAAGGAGGAGATCCAATATGTCTCTCAAGTCAATATCGAAGAGTAAAGTACTTGTTATTGTATTGTTACTGGTAGCTGTGGGCTTCTTTGGCCTCTGGCTTTCTTCGTTCAATTTTGCCGTGGCGAGAAACGGAGAGTTTCCAAATCAAGAGGTCGATTACATCTGTTTCCGGGTGGAAGAGGCCGAAGAAGTCGGAGGGGTCGTGGAGTGGCGCTACCTCAACAAACACTTCCTCGAAGCGGGTATGAAGACCAGTAAAGCCGAGTTCCGTGGCCCGACGTTATTCTGTACTCCTGTCTCAAAGCGACACCTTGAGGCACATAGATAACTCAGTTACGGGGCCAGGAAATCCCTGGAGGCCCGGAAGATCTACCCGGGCAGTACGTTAATCGGCCGAAAGACTTTCCCCCTGTCATTATGGGGTTTTTCGGACACTCGATTGAGCTATTCGGAGTCCCAGAAATGAATTCCTCACCTAACTCACCTATGGAACTCAGTTCTGGGACTCTTGTTCTTTCCCTTATCCATAAATGCAACCCAGCAGCAATGTCCCCCCTCAGGAGAATCCTTAATGACCCGGCCCTTCCGGGCGGGGCTTGTAGAAAAACCTCTTTAGAATTAGCAACCACGTATTTCAAAAACGCGAGACCCAGGAGCAAATTATCTCTGAGAGGTAAACTTTTCATAAAAGCGATAAATGGTGTATAGTTACTACGATGCCTGTTTTGCCTGAAGAACTTGGCAAAAAGGAAGGCGTAGAGCCAAATTTGCTGCTATTAACGATAATTGAATCCTTAAAGGAGGTGTCTGAGATGATGCAAGAGACCGGGATCGGAGCGAAAGAAGCAGTGACTTCTATTTTTGAAAAATTAGAGACAGTCTTCGAAGCATCTATCGATAAAACCTTCGAAAAGGAAGTTTCTCTCACCCCTCTACTGGAATACGGGCGAACGAAAGAGGAATTTTTTTGCAGCGGCTTTACGTTTCAGACCGATACCGGCAACGGGGAAATTATTTTTACGGCGCGCCGGGTCGTCCGGGCCGACTTCGGGGTAGAATACGGTCTAAGGTGGTGTAACTGCGGTCCCGTAGAAGAGTGGTCGGGGTTTAAATTTGAAGACCATATAGGCTTTCAAAATAACAGGAGATGGATTCTGGCGAAACCCTACCAGGAGCAATTATTGGCACTTGGCCGCCCTATTCCAAAAGAGTTCACGCTTCGCCTCAAGGACAACCGGAAAACTTATTCTCCCGATATAATCCAGCATCTTACTATTGAGATTCTTGCCGATAGGATCAAGAGGGCGTAAGCAATAAGAATAATTGATTATTATTAACCCGGTTGAATCCACGAAATCATCTGGATTTCCATTTTCGTGTGGACGTTTAAATTTAAAGTTGTAACGCTCTCCTGATCTTAGCATTTACATAGACCTTTACCAACAATAGCTGAGGAAAAGGACTAAGCATCTTGCCGATAAGTTTTCAAGTTTTGCCATTAAGTCATTCATCCCGTAAAAATCAATTCCATTGTTTTTTAAAACGGAAACAGCACTGGATGTCTATTGCACTCAACTCTTTCACCACCATCAAACCGCCTCCAGCTAGGCCACTGGTCAGCAACTTCTGGTAGCGTTCCGTTGCCAGTAGAGTAAAGGCAAGCATCACCAATCCCGTCCATCTTCCCACGGAGTATTCACCCGACAGCTGCAGTCTTCGAGCCCAAGTGATTTGAGCTCACCATTCATCTTCTCCACCCACCAGCGGCGTTTCATCCGTCTTCTGACCTGGACAGGCCCGATTGTGTAGTATTGGTCGAGATAAGTATCTCTCGTTGGCCTTCCATGTATCGGCCGACTACCTGAACCGGTATATCGAGTCCCTTCAGTTTAGCTACCGCACCAGAGTTGACCTCGGTTACGATACGTTCGTCAGTAAACTTTCTGTCCTTACGTATTCGTCCTACTAGTTCGAAGTTTGATGCGTCTGCTGCTTCAATTACTCTTTTTACACATAGTCCTCCGTCAACTGCAACCACCACCTTGTAGTCCAGGGGGAAGGAACGTTTGAACTCTCTTATCATCTCCGCCGCCTGTTGGGTTGATTTGGCAAAGTTGGCCTCCTTGCATTTCTCCTTGTTAAGGTAGACACGAAAATCCCAGGGTAACAGTAACTTTCCTACCTTGAGGGAACTTATCACCAGTTTCTGTCCTCGGCGCAGACCGCCAGTTCTTGTATCGTAGTATATGGGTAGATCCTTGCCCCGCTTGGGTTAATACGGTTCCGTCTATCAACGGATAGACGGTTGGGTTCCTTCCCTTCTGGTTCCAGTAGTCGCGTTTTATCAAGTTTAGGGCCAACTTTCTTTGAACCCGCTTTATCAATTTGGATGGCCACTTTTCTCCATTGAAAAACCGGGACAAAGCTGGACTGCTTGCCAGATACGTTAAGGCCTTCAAACTTTTTCTTCCGTCAGTTACAGAGATACCGGCCCGCCTAGAGAGGAACGAGTGCCATTGATAACTGGTCAGCTCAGTTCGTATATTATTGTACAACTTATTTATCACTTTCTTGAGCATGGTGGGACACCTCTGTTTTTGAGCATCCTACCATGCTCAAATCTCTTTCCCTATACCAACTGCCCGTCGTTTACGTGAAATTCATAAAGAATTGAGTCCATGAAACAATAAATGCCTTAATTTTTTGCAAACTAACATTATCCTTGATAGCATCCTATCAATATAAAATTTCAATAAATTTGTTCAAATTGCTTTAAAATAAAGAGCTGGAGGCAGTATATGGTAATTGTTTAAGTTTATGGGTTGGATGCAACAGAAAACCAGTAGAAATAATAGAAATCAATTTGGGGGTGATAGCCGAAAAGTTTTAATCAATCAAACAGAATGGCTTCTAAAGGAATTTATTACCCAAGGAGGTAGAACGATGAAAATCGCTAAAATTTTTATGATGTACAGTATTCTGGTGTTAATGGTTGTCGGACTCTTCTCCATCAGCGGGGCTGCCCAGGCGGACGATAATACTCTGGTTTTCGCCTCCGCTGCCGAAGTAAGGACGATGGACCCCCATATCACTATGGACAACACGGCCTGGCGCTCGATTTACTATTGCTACGACAGGTTGGTTGAGCTCGTCGGGGGAACGACCGACATCCAACCGGGGCTGGCAACGTCCTGGGAGGTCTCAGAGGACAAGACGAAATATACCTTCAACCTCAGAGAGGGAATAGAATTCTCGGACGGGACTCCGTTCAACGCGGAAGCGGTAAAGTTCAACTTCGACCGACTGCTCGACATCGGCAGCGCCCCCTCGGGTCTGTTTAAAGTCGTGACGAACGTCGAGGTCGTCGACGAGTATACGGTGGAATTCACTCTCGATCACCCCTTTGCGCCTTTCATCAAGACCCTCGCAACCAACCAGGCAAGCATCGTCAGTCCGGGTATTATGGAACACGAAGAGGACGGCGATTACGCCCAGGACTGGCTCTCGGCGAATACCGCCGGCACCGGTCCGTTTGTCCTGGAAAGCTGGGAACGCGGAAGACGAATGGTCCTGAGCAAGAAGGAGGATTACTGGGGAGAACCGGCAAACCTCGATCAGGTTGTAATCCGCTTCATCTCTGAATCGTCCGAAATCAGGATGCTTATGGAGCGGGGTGAGGTCGACATGAGTACTAGCCTGACCATCGACCAGATGGAAGCGATGCGAGGTACGGAAGGAATAGTAATCGTCGAGGAACCATCTTTCATGTGTCAGTACGTCTACCTGAACAACCAAAACGAATACCTCCAGCACGTCAAAGTTCGCCAGGCAATATCCTATGCGGTTGACTACGACGGGATAATAGAGAGCCTGTATCGTGGACACGCCACTCAGATGAGGGGACCGATACCTCAGGGCCTGTCGGGTCACAGCGAGGACGTCTATCAATACCATCAGGACTTCGACAAAGCCCGAGCTCTGCTCGAGGCGGCGGGTTACGAAGACGGCTTTTCGGTCGGGATCATGGTCTCTCCGACCGTCCCCGAGTGGAGGAAGATGGCGACGGTCATCCAGGACAACTTATCCAATATCGGGATCGACCTGGAAGTAAGAAGCTACGCCTGGCCGACCCTGAGAGACAAACTGGACCGGGGAGACTTTGACATGTCCTTTGGTTACTGGACCCCTGATTACCCCGACGCGGACATGTTCACCTGGTACTGGTTCCTCTCGGACAACGGTGGTCTGGCGGGCAACCGATCGTTCTACGACAATCACGTCATGGACGAGCTCGTAAGTCTGGAACGCCGAGAGGTAGATCCCGAAAAGCGAATGGCTCTGTTCAAGGGGATTCAATGGATCGCCGTTAGCGACGCACCTTACATCTACCTGCTTCAGGCGAACCACCAGGTCGCGATGCGCGATAGAGTAAAGGGCTACGAATACAACCCGATGTTACTCAGAATGCCCAACTTCAACGACATCGGCGTATCCAAGTAAGTTAATTAGAAGACGTAAATTTTTGGGGCGCAGTATCTATACCTGCGCCCCTTTTATAAGCGAAAGGGATCGATATGAACTACCTGTCATTTCTCGTACGAAGAGTTTTAGCCCTGATACCGGTCCTGTTTGGTGTCATTGTCGTCATATTTTTGATTTCCCACATCATCCCCGGAGATCCCGCTCGATTGCTCGCTGGCCCCCGGGCGACAGACGAGATAGTCGCCAAGATCAGAGCCGATTACGGGCTGGACAAACCGTTACACATCCAGTTTTTCATCTATCTGAAAGACATGGTCCGGGGCGACCTGGGGCAGTCGATCTTGACCAGGAGGCCAGTAACAAAGGACTTGTTGAGATATTTTCCTGCCACGTTCGAACTGACGACAGTATCCGTATTGATAGCCTCGATTATTGGCATACCACTGGGCATCCTAGCCGCAGTTTACAAGGATAGAATAGCGGACCACTTGATCAGAATATACTCGATAACCGGGATATCGATGCCCGTATTCTGGCTCGGATTGCTCTTACTGCTGGTTTTTTACCTGAGATTGGGTATCGCCCCCGATCCAGGAAGGATAAGCGGTGCCGCCCCGACACATATTACCGGGCTCTACCTGGTAGACAGTGTTCTCACCGGTGATTTCCGAGCCCTGTGGTCGTCGATAACCCACCTGATCCTCCCCTCGATAACGCTCTCCTGGTACGCTCTCGCTAGGATAGTCCGGATGGCTCGGTCCAGCACGTTAGAGGTCCTGGACAAGGATTACATAAGAACGGCAAAGGCCAAGGGGCTGACTATGGGACCGGTGCTTTTCAAACACGCCCTCCGAAACTCTATTCTGCCGACGATAACGGTCATTGGCTTGCTCTATGGTGAACTCCTGGGCGGAGCAGTGGTGACGGAAATTATCTTTAACTGGCCAGGAATGGCTCAGTACATGGTTTCCTCGATGAAGACGCTCGACTACCCCGCCGTCATGGGGGTTACCCTGATAATTACGCTCGCTTACGTCGTGGCGAACCTTCTGGTTGACCTCAGTTACGGGTTCATCGATCCCAGGGTCAGATACGATTAGGAGAGGCTATGGCTACCCAACAAACAAGCGAACTGCAGAGGAGTATCCATCTCGTCCGGAGGAGTCTCCTGGCGAGGATTGGGATTGGCGTAATCACCTTTATCCTGATCGTGGCTATATTCGCCCCGATAATTGCCCCGATTTCGCCGACGGACACCAACCTGATCGACCGACTCCAGCCTCCTTCGTTGAAACATCCCTTCGGGACAGATCATCTTGGTCGGGACATCTTCAGCAGGATCATCTTCGGCTCTCGAATTTCACTTAGAATTGGCGTGATCGTGGTCTCTTTAGGGTTAACCGTTGGAACAATTCTGGGACTGATCGGCGGTTACGCGGGTGGCGCGCTGGACGGAGTAATAATGAGGATCGCCGACATGTTTCTCTCCTTTCCGCCACTCATACTAGCGATGGCGCTCGCGGCTTCCCTGGGACCGAACATCGAGAACGTGATCCTCGCCCTGGCGATAATCTGGTGGCCCCGGTACGCCCGGCTGGCGAGGAGCAAGGCAATAAGCCTGAGAGAGGACGACTTCGTAATGGCTGCCCACTCGGTTGGAGCATCGGCGTTTCAGATAATCCGGAGACATATATTTCCGAACAGCATCTCCCCCTTGCTGATTCAGGCGTCACTCGAGCTGGGATCGGTAATCCTGCTAGCGGCGACGTTAAGTTTCATCGGCTTCGGCGCCCAGCCCCCGACGCCGGAATGGGGAGCGATGGCGAGTTCCGGTAGGGAGTACATAAGGATGGCCTGGTGGTATCCAACGTTCCCGGGACTGGCTATTTTCATCACGGTAATCGGATTCAACCTTCTTGGAGACGCAATCAGAGACATACTGGACCCCTATCAGCGCAGGAGACAATGAGAGGAGACTACAATCAATGAAAAAAGACATAAGTAGTAACTATAACCAAGTGCGACCCCCGATAACGGGAAAGATCGGCCCCCGGGGAGAGTTTGGGGGCGAGGAATACATTTACTTTGCCGGAAATAATTACCTCGACCTCGCCCGACGACCGGAATTAATAGAAGGTGCGGTGGAGGCGGCCAAAAAGTACGGGACGACATTCGGCGCCGGAAGGACGACTACGGGAACGAGCGTAATACACCTGGAGCTGGAAGAAAAGCTGGCGGAGTTCAAAGGAACTGAAGCGGCAATGATCTTCCCTTCCGGCTATCTGGGAAATCAGATAATTCTCAGCGGCCTGATGAAGCAGGGTGACACCCTGCTCTGCGACGAGCTGGCCCACCCGAGTATCCTGGAGGCGCTACCACGATCGAAGTATAAGGTAGTAACCTTCCGTCACAACGACGTCAACGACCTCCGGAACAAGCTAGAATCAAAGTCGAGGGGACTCATTCTGGTCAACGGCGTGGACCCGAGCGTCGGGGTTCTGGCGCCGCTTGACAAAATTGAAGAGGCAGCAAAAGGCGGCGACTTCAGAATTCTCGTCGACGATGCTCACGCTACTGGAGTGCTGGGGAAAAACGGTCGAGGAACCCCGGAACACTTCGGCTTAAATTCAGACAGGATATTCCAGACGGAGACGATGAGTAAGGCACTCGGGAGTTACGGCGGGTTCATCGCGGGAAGAGAGGAGTTTATCGAGAACCTGAGAGACGTCTCTCAAACCTATCGAGGGTCGACGCCGCTCCCGCCCGCAGTCGTCGGTGCCTCGATCGCCGCGGTAGAGATAGCAACGGAGGAACCGGAACTCAGAGATAGGGTCAGAAGCAACGCGAAATACCTCTCAAGTAAACTGATTTCGTTGAATCTTAACGCTAACTGGTACGGCAGCGCCATAATTAAGCTGGATATTCCGGAAGAACTGAGCAAGAAGATCTACAGTCATTTGCTTGAGAAAAGGATCATGGTACCTTACATACACTATCCCAAGCTGGAAAGCCCGGGAAGGCTACGGTTGACGGTATCCGCCGGGCACTCTGAGCGGAACATAGATACCCTGGTGGAGTCAATAACTGAATGTTTGGAGGAGGACCAATAATGTCAAAAACCAAGATCGCTTCCGTCATCGTTGAACCACTTAACATTAAGCTGGACGAACCGTTCGAAATCTCGAGCGGAAAAAAGGACCGGATTGAGAACGTCTTCGTCAGGATAAAACTGACGAATGGTTTAGAGGGCTACGGAGAGGCGTCCCCGCTGGAACCGATTAACGGGGAGAACCAGGAGACCGTGATCGCCGCGGCAAACAGCCTTGCAGATTATCTCGAAGGCAAAGACGTGAAGAGATTCGACGAGATTGCGGAGACGATGAAGTCGATTCTCTGGGCTCAGGTGAGTGCCCGGGCTGCCCTCGAAATGGCGATCCTGGACGCTCTGCTGAAGTTCAGGGGAGAATCGCTCTGGAGTTATTTCGGGGGAGCGGAGGACACAATCTATACCGACTACACGATATCGATCGTCGGTCCCGAAGAGGCTTACGAGCAGGCAAAGAAACTGGCCGCCAGAGGGTTCGAGACTTTAAAGGCAAAGGTGGGTAAGGGTAGCAAGGCAGATCTGGAGAGACTGGAGGCGATAACGGAAGGAGCACCTGACTGCAAACTGAATATCGACGCGAACGAAGGGTTTTCCTCGGGGGAGGCCGTCGACTTCGCTCGCGAGATGGAGAAGTCCGATATTTCACTCAATCTGTTCGAGCAACCGGTGAAGCGACACGATATTAAAGGACTAAAGAAAGTGACCGAGGAACTGGACGTGTCGGTCGGAGCTGACGAATCGGTATTCTTCCTGACCGACGCGGAGCGAATAATCGAGATGAACGCAGCGGACGTAATCAACATCAAGCTGATGAAATCGGGATTGAAAGAGGGCTGGGATATAGCCAACCTCTGCAAAGAAAACGGCGTCGATCCGATGGTCGGCTGCATGCTCGAGTCGATTCTGGGGATGACCGCTTCCGTTCAGTTTGCCAGCGGAATCGGGGGGTTCAAGTTCGTCGACCTCGATCCCCGGGACGAAGTCCTGTCAGCTCCATTTGAGGGTGGAGCGAGGTTGGAAGGGAATCGGTACAGCAACATCGATAGAATTCAACCGGGTCTTGGTATCGACCTTACAGAGGAAACTTAAAGCTTACAGGCGGTCAGAAACTAACCTGAGATAGTGATGACATCTTAAGGTCCTGTTGTAATATCTAGTCGGACTAGATACTGGCAAAGAACTTTAGTTACTCCGAGTCAAGCAGGTAGTTTTATCAGGTCAGGCAAAACTCTTGTGCGCTTTTACCACCTTTTCATGCTCGGGCAATCCAGCATAATAGAATTACCATCCGATAAATCTCCTCTTTAGCTTCAGAAGGACAACACGTAATCATAACTGCTCTGGTGTTATTGATGGACCCCAAATCCGATTAGCGAATGAGGTACCGCAACATAAATTGTGTCCGCTTCCCTACCCTGGGGAAGCTGAAGGAATATCCTCCTTGGACTCTGTCTGATTTTGCTCTTCTTTCTTCGGACCATAACGGTCCGTGAACTTCTCCTGCAGTTTAGGTTTTGCTTTCTTAAAGTGTAATTCGCCTGTTACTCCATTTGTCGTTACGCTCCTTGGTTCTAAGCAGCGAGTCTTTTCCGCCGCCTGCGGCGAGGGAAAACTATCCTGGGTCTTGGTCCGTTTCCTCATTTCCTTTATGGCCCGTTCCAGACAGTTAGTTGTATAGATGGTCGATCTAATTTCGTCCGGGTAATCTAAGAAAGTGAGAGGGTCCGGTAGCTCTTCTTCCCAACTTTCAATTACCTTGGGTAAAGATTTTCCCATTCTTCCTTGAAGTCGGCAAAACATTCCTTCGCCTGGGCCTTCTTTGGGGCGTTGTAGACTCTCTTTAAGTCACGTAGGAGATCGTCTTTGTGGTTTTCTCTTACTTTGTTTCTGGTGTTTCTCGTCTTGTGGACAACGCACTGCTGGTAGTCGGCTTCCGGGCAAGCTTAACCGTATCCTTGCTTCCGGAAAGATTATCAGTTACGACGAGAAGTACCTCTCTTGCCCCTCTATCCTTTATGTCCTTCAGGACCTCTCCCCAAGCGGTGGCGGACTCATTACCGCCGATTTGGAAGGAAAGTACCTCCCGGTAGCCGTCTTCGTCAATCCGGCGGCAAAGTAGGCTACTTCGTTTTCCACAGTATCACGTACGGTCATTGCATCCAAAAAGAGGACTGTAAAATCTACATGAAAATGACCCACTCATTCCGGACCAAAATGACCCACAGCTTGCCCTGGGGAGGAATCGGCTGTTTAACTTAATATGAGGTACCCAGCAGTCAACTCGGAACTATCGCGGCACCTCCTGAATCGGAGAGTTCTTTCAAGGGTTAGCTAGCTCAATTAACGACTAACTTTCTCTCTCTACCACGAACCCTTCCTTCACGTAGAAGTCGGCCCCTTTGACTTTACATATGGCGACGTGTGGCCCCGAGACGCTGGTTACAATTAACCTGGCTGAATCGTCCTTCGAGATCAGTGGCCCCTCATCAGTTTGTTCAGTTAGATAGACCTTAAATACGTCTCCTTGGTGTATTTCATCCTCCAGGCCCAGGTTTATCGTCACGTAGTCGCCACCGGCGGCCCTCTTTTTTTCTCCGAGTATTGATCTAATCTGTATCTCGTACTCCCTGGGGTAACGGATGAGGTGCTTGTTAACGTCGCCCTTTACTACCGGTTGCTGTTCTGTGCCGTTGTACTTTTTCGGGAGGTCGTGTTCTTCCACGTAGTTACTTACCTGGGCCGGCAGGTAGTCCTTTAGCTCGGTTCCGGTAATTGTCCCGTCGGAGTTGGCGTCGGCCTTGCCCTTCAGTCCTTCTAATAGGAAGTGGGTGAAGATTCCGTGACCTAACTGTTCGCTCTCGTAGGAGGTCTGTTTCTGTGTCGATGCGGCAAATAGCGTCACCTTATTACCCTTAAACCCTAGGTCGGTAAATACGTTATCGACGGATACGCCTTTTGTTATACCCTTAACCCCTTTGGCCGCGCCACCGGCATAACAGCTATCCAAAAATATAAGTACGTCCTTTGCCTCAAGGGAGCTAATTTTATTGGCAAAATCATCATCGCTGTAAGCTGTGAGGTAGATATTTTGTGGGTCAGTGTCGTAGGTGGCGAAGTACTCATCGTGTGTATCATCTTCTGAGTAGTTTGACTCGTCGCCGTCTTTATCGGGACCGCTTGCCCCGTGCCCCGAGTAATAGATTATTACCTGGTCGTCGCTATCCGATTTTGATACTAACCTCCGGAGAGCATCGTCGAAGTTATCTGATGTCGCCTCATCGTTTAACAGGGTTATTATTTTGTCCTTATTGATATTCGAATCAACTAAAAATTCCTTAAACGCTCTGGCATCGTCTGCCGGATACTGTAGGCCGCTTAAGGAGAAGTGTTTGTAGTTGGTGATGCCGACGACTAAAGCGTACCTTTCGTCAATCTTTTTTTGCGGGGGATCGTCTTCGTACACATCTGAAGGATCGTCTTTACTTTTAGTTACGGTTATCTCTTTTGTAATCTTATCGGTTTTACCGTCGTTATCGGTTACCTCCAGGGTAGCCGTATAGTTACCTGGTTTAACGTATGTGTGGGTGGGGTTCTTGACGTTTGCACTGTAGCCGTCGCCGAAGGTCCAGTAATAGTCCGTAACTTCCCCGTCGGGGTCAGTGGCCTGTTGGGTAAATTCGATCCATTGGTCTACCTCGGGGCTTGTCGGGGTAAAGTCGAAGGAAGCTTTGGGGGGATCGTTTTGTTCCTTTAAGGTGAGGGTGATTCTTTCCTCTTCGCTGGGTGACAGGTAGACGGACACCTTGTTTTCGCCGTAGCCTTTCTTGTTCGCCTTTATCTCGTAGCTTCCCTTCTCGAGCTTGTCAATTACGTACTCGCCGTTCCAGCCGGTGCTCCCCATGTACGTGCCGTCCAGGTATACTCTGGCATCCAACTTATCACCTGAACCGTCGACCACGAGGACTGTGACGTTTGCGTGCTTTCTTACCTCGGCCCTCGAGGTGCGCCGCAAGTTCTGCCCGAAGGCGGGCCAAAAGGAGTCGGCCAGGCCGCCAGCTTCTCCATTAATCGCGTAGAGGTGATCGTCCCATGATCCCACGTATATCGTGCCGTCGGGGCCGATTGCGGGGGAGGACCATATCCAATCATCTGTCTCATATCTCCACTTGAGGTCTCCGTACTGGTCGATCGCGTAGAGGTAGCTGTCATATGATCCCACGTATATCGTGCCGTCGGGGCCGATTGCGGGGGAGGACCAACCTATTCCAACACCGGTCTCGTATCTCCACTTGAGGTCTCCTGGCGTATTAGCACGGGCGTTTATGGGAAGCAGTAGTAAAACCGACGATATGATGAATAAGAGGATTAACCCCCGGTCGACTTTTACCCCTTCACGCAAATTGTCTATTAGTAGCATTTTTACCTTCGCTTATGGTACGGACTCACTCAATGTACACTTAATATAAGCAAAAAGTTTCAAATATTGCAAATTATCCGGTTAATTACATCTCGTAGCAGGTTTGGTGAGGGGACGATCCTTGGCACGGTTTTTGCGATGCGGCCAGGTGAACGGCTAACTCGCACATACCAGAGTAACTCGATAAATCATGACACCCAGGTTGACCCCACGGGTGAACCCGCGGCTATCGTCCTTTAAATATTGCAGAGTTCTAACAGGATTGAGAGGGAATAAATAGGGGATGAGGAAAGTAGTTACCGAGTACCGACTGGCTCCCCGGGCTGGACTTGAACCAGCAACCTACCGGTTAACAGCCGGTCGCTCTGCCGATTGAGCTACCGGGGAAGGTTAATCTAGGGGTTAGGAT
>Ga0207797_1001189_pt1 | contig 19197 bp, 17 predicted proteins | sample PRCRCaboRojoPR_6_FD_187275 | JGI IMG/M metagenome (GOLD analysis project Ga0207797, IMG submission 187275) | Marine sediment microbial community from Cabo Rojo, Puerto Rico - PR CR 10% Liquid 1 (SPAdes) | ecosystem: Environmental > Aquatic > Marine > Coastal > Sediment | place: Cabo Rojo, Puerto...
ACGCCCTGAGCGACGTGTACGCCATGGGCGGACGGCCCCTCACCGCCATGAACATCGTCTGCTTCCCGGCGAAGGAGCTGCCGCGGGAAGTCCTCCGGGACATCCTGAAGGGCGGCCTGGAGAAGATCCAGGAGGCCGGGGCGGTGCTGCTGGGCGGACACAGCGTGGAGGACCGCGAGATCAAGTACGGCCTGTCGGTCACGGGCGTGGTCCGGCCGGACCGGGTGCTGACCAACGACGGCGCGAGGCCCGGGGACGCCCTCGTCCTGACGAAGCCCATCGGCACGGGCGTCCTGGCCACAGCGGTCAAGGGAAAGGTCGCCGGGGAAGGCGCGCTCGAGACCCTGGTGCGGCTGACCTCCACCCTCAATCGGGGGGCGGCGGACGTCATGAGGGCCTTCGACGTACATGCCTGCACCGACGTCACCGGGTTCGGCCTGGCCGGCCACGCCCTGGAGATGGCCCGCGGCGCGAGGGTGCGCATCGCCCTCCGTGCGGAAGCCGTACCCGTGATCCCCCAGGCCCGCGAGCTTGCGGCCATGGGCCTGCTCCCGGCCGGAAGCTACGCCACCCGGCACTACTGCGGGCACCTGGTGGATGCGGCCGACGGGGTGGACACCCTCCTGATGGATCTTCTCTTCGACCCGCAAACCTCCGGCGGGCTCCTCCTGGCGGTGGCGGAGGACCAGGCCGCGGCCTGCGTGGACGGGATGCACGCGCAGGGGATCGCCGAGGCCGCCGTGATCGGGGAGGTGGCCGGGCTTCACGAGAAGGGCATGCTGAGCATCGTGTAGCGGTTTCCGCAGAGGTTCCGTCGCAGCGTTCCCGCACTCGCACCCGTACTCGGGTTTTCTCTCGAGGCCGAAGGCCGTTTCTCGCGTACGAGTACGAGTCCCGTCCCTCCGGGACCGAGTACGAGTACGATGGTCTTGTACCAATCAGAGGTGTCCCGACGCCCGCCTTCGAAGAGGGGGATGGACGGCGGGGACCTTCCCGGCAGCCTTCTGTGCGGAAAGGAGGCCCGTGCAGCCGAAGCTTGCGATGATCAACCTGTTCGAGGGGGAGGAGGAGCTCCGGTCCTTTGCCCGGGAGCAGGGCTTCCAGGGGGTCGAGTGGTCCTTCCGGCTGGACGAGATCCCCGAGTCCCCCGCCGCCCAGTCCGGCTGGGTGCGGCGCATCCATCGCCTCCAGCCCCTGGAGGTGAGGTTCCACTGCCCCTTCGATCGAATCGACCTGGGGCACGACGATCCGGAGCGTGCGGCCCGTGCCGGGGTCATCTTCCGCCGAATCGTCAAGCTCGTCTCCAAGGCCGGAGGCGGTGTCCTCTCCATCCACGTCGGGCTGGGCCGCGACTCCACGGAGCCCCTTTCCTGGGAGGCCACCGTGAGCAACCTGCGGGATCTGGTCCTGTTCGGGGCCCGCAACCGGGTCCGGGTTTCCCTGGAGAACCTGGCCTGGGGCTGGACCAGCCGCCCGAACCTCTTCGAGAAGCTCGTTCGCATGAGCGGGGCCGGGGTGACCCTGGACCTCGGGCACGCCCTGGTCTGCGAGTCGGTCCAGAGCGGCCAGTACGCGGTGGAGGACTTCGTGACGCCGCACCCCGAGAGGATCACGGGCGCGCACGTGTACCACGAGGAGGTGGAAGGCCGGGGCCACACCTCCCCCGAGCGGTGCGGGGACATCGCATCCCGCCTCCGCCTGCTCCTGGAGACGGGCTGCGACTGGTGGACCCTGGAGCTTCACGACCCGGAAAGGCTCCGGCAGACCCGCGACGTGGTGCTTCGCTGCCTCGACGACCTCGGGCGGGAAGCCCCCGAGGGAAACGGGAACCGGCGGGGGCATTCCCGGGAGACGGGGGCTTCATGAAGACCGTTCTGGTCCTGCTCGACGGGCTGGGGGACCGGTCCTACCCTTCGCTCGGGGACCGGACCCCCCTCGAGGCGGCCGCAACCCCCAACCTGGACCGGCTGGCCGCCCTCGGCTGCAACGGACTCTACCACGCCTCCGTGCCCGGCCAGTGCCTTCCCAGCGAGACCGCGCACTACCTCATGTTCGGCTACGACATGGAAGCCTTCCCCGGCCGGGGGCTCCTGGAGGCCGCGGGCTTCGGGCTCTCGTTCGGGGGGGCGGACGTCCTCTGCCTGGCCCACCTGTTCCACGCCGATCCCGACGCGGAGGACGGCCCCCTGGTCTGCCGCGAGCTCTGGAAGCGGCTTCGAGCCGGGGAGGACGAGCTCCGGTCGCTTTACGAGGACCTGACGCCTTACGAGTCCAGCGGGATCGTCTTCCGGCTCCACCGGGCGCGGGGCAACGAGGGCATCCTCGCCATGAGCGGCCCGGTCTCACCGTTCGTGTCGGACTCGGACCCCATGGCGGCAGGAAAGCCCATGGCCCGGGCGGTGCCTCTGGTTCCCAACCCCGAGCCCGAGAACGCGGAGCGAACCGCAACGGCCCTGAACGGGTTTCTCGCCCACTGCCGCCGCAGGCTTCGAACCCATCCTGTGAACGAGGGCCGGGAGGCGTCGGGCCTTCCGCCTCTGAACTTCCTGGCCACCCAGAGGTGCGGCCGGCGGACCCGGGTCGAGCCGTTTACGGAACGGTGGGGCGTCCCGGGCCTCCTGATCGCCTCGGGGCCCCTGTTCGGCGGGATCGCCGCGGAGCTGGGCATGACCTTCCGGTCCGTTTCGGACGGAAGCGACCCCGGAAGCGACCTGGCGGAACGTGTGGGCATGGCCCTGGAGGACACCCGGCACGGGTTCGTCCACGTTCACACCAAGGCCCCGGACGAGGCCGCGCACCGCGGCGATCCAGCGGGCAAGGCCGAGGTGATCCGGTCCCTGGACCGTGGCCTGGGACCCCTGCTGGAGGCCCTGGAGGGCTCCGGGGACCTGCTGGCGGCGGTCACCGCGGACCACGCCACTCCCTGCGCCTCGCCCCTGATTCACTCCGGCGAGACCGTTCCCCTGGTGATGGCGGGTCCCACGGTGCGGCGGGACCGGGTGGCGCGTTTCGACGAGGTCTCGGCGGCCGCCGGCGGGCTGGGACTTCTCCGGGGAAAGGAGCTGATGCTCCTGCTTCTCAACCACGCGGACCGATCCGCGCTCTGCGGCCAACGCCTCGGTTCGGCGGAGCGCGCGTACGTCCCGGGGGACTACCCGGCCTTCGGGGAGCGAGAGACGGAGGAGGGGTGAGGGTCCGTCGAGCCCCATTCAGGAAAACCCTTCAGGCGAGGAAGGCGAGAGCGGCCAGGAACGCCCCGGCCACGAGGGCCAGGCTGAGCAGGCGAAACGCCTGGCTCGCAGCCATGAGCCCGAGTCCCAGCTTGGGCGTGAAGATGCCCATGTAGTAGGGAAGCTGGTGCCTGAGCGCCCGGACCGGCGCGGCCAGGATGTTCCCGAGCAGGAGGGCGAGCACGGTCTGGCTCACGGTCAGCGCGCCGGACTCCAGCATGGCACCCGCCGCGGCGTAGCCGGACGTGAACTCGGCCACCAGGCTGAACAGGACCACGGAGAAGGCCTCGATGGGGATGGGGAACGCGGTGACGCGTTCGGCCAGCAGGCCGCGGAGCCAGGCGAAGAGCCCGGCATCCGACGCCGCCACCACGATGATGTAGACGGGCAGGACGATCATCAGGATGCGCGCGATGCGCGCGCGGAACTTCCCGGCGGTCTCCTTCAGGACCCGGCGCCACGACCCGGCCGCGGGGCCTCGATTCGCGGCGTAGTCCCCCTCGTACGGCGGGAGGAGGAGCCTGGATGCGGCCAGCGCGGCGGCGAGCCGGACGACTGCGGCGGCCAAAGTCAGCAGGAGGTAGAGGAGCCCGGCCCGGCCCACCAGGGGGAGCAGCACGAAGAAGGTCGTGGGCAGGTGAAGGAAGAAGGACGGGAAGGTGTTGAGCAGCACCGCCAGGGTGAGCTCCCTCCGGCTCAGGCCTCCCTCCCGGTGAAACTCCATGAGCATGGAGAGGGACGCGGTCCCGGAGACGAATGCCGTGGTGAAGGCCGCGCCCATGGGAGGGGACAGGTGGGCCCGGCGCATGAAGGGACGGGCCGTCACGGCGAGCCGATCGGTCCATCCGATGCCTTCGATGACCTGGCCTGCGAACAGCCCGACCGATATGAAGAAGGTCAGCCGAAGCAAGGGCCACAGAATGCGGCGCCAGAGGAGGGCCGGGTCCGTGAACACCCCGGCCGCTTCCTGCGAGCCCCAGACGAGGGCGACAGCCGCGGCCGCCGCGAAGAGCCCCAGCAGGACGTAGAGCCCGACGGGGCCCCGTCTGGGACGACCGAGCGTCATCTCTTCTTGATCAGCAGGAGCGAAAGGTAGGGCGGAACCTGGTCGGGCAGCTCCTCCAGGTTCGTGATGATCTGCTCGCCGTCGAACCCGCAGCGGCTCACCAGGACGGCGTGCCGGGAGAGGTCGAGATCGTCCAGGGCCCCCATGATGTCCCGGTAGTTGCGGTACACCTTGAGCATGACCACGTTGTCCGTGTGATCGATCACGTGGCGAAGGCTTTCGGGTCCCATGGCGCCCGAGATCACCGTCAGGGACTCCTCCCCTTCGGCGAGGACGCGCTTCGCCGCCGCGGCGCCTGCCTGATAGGAGGTGATGCCGGGGATCACCCGGACCGGAAGCTCGGGCGATTCCTCCTTGAGCGTACGCATGAGGTAGCCGAAGGTGCTGTAGGTCATGGGGTCGCCCAGGGTGACGAGCGCCGCGTCCTGTCCCGAGTACAGGGTGTCCCGGACGATCTCGGCGTTCCGGCTCCAGGCGGCGTTCAGGACGCCGGGATCCCGGGTCATGGGAAAGTCGAGACGGTGAATGGGAATGCCGTTCTTGAGGTGCGGCTTGACGATCTCCACGGCGATGGAGTAGCGGTTCTTGGTGGATGCGGCCGAGTAGACCACGTCCACGGCGGCGAGCGCCTTGACCGCCTTGAGCGTGATGAGCTCCGGGTCGCCGGGTCCCACCCCGATCCCGTACAGGGTACCTGCTTTCATGATGGATGCACTCCTTTGATCAGACCTGGATGTTCACCGATGCTGTCGACCACACCCCGCCGCCTTCGGCTCAGAACCGCTCGGGATGCAGGAATGCGGCCAGCGTCTCCACCGCGTCCACCGAGCGGGGCCCCGGCCGGGAGAAGACCTGCTCGTCCACCCTCAGCACGCGGTCCTTCCGGACCGCCTCCAGCACCCCGAAGTGGGGCCGCTCGGCCGGCGGGGAGGGTGCGCGGTTCATGGGGCCTTCCTGAACGACGTAGACCTCGGGATCGCTTCGAATCAGGCTCTCCATGCCGATCCGGACCAGTTTTTTCGGGTGGCTCAGGCAGTTTACGCCCCCGCTTCGCTCGATGATGTCGTTCACGATGGACCCCCGGCCGGCCCCGAGCAGGTTGGGGTGGCGGACCTCGAAAAAGACCCGGGGCCGGTGCTGGATCCCCCGGAGCTGCCGCTCCACGGCCTCGAGCCGGCGAACCAGACCCTGGTTGAGCCGGGCGGCCGCCCCGGGCTCGCCGGTCAGACGCCCCACCTTTTCGATCACCGCGAAGAGCTCCGGAAATCGGTGGGGTCGAAACACCGCCACGGTCCGGCCGTGCCGGCGAAGCTGCTGCACCACCGCCGCGGCCTCCCTCCGGCCGGCGCTCTGAAGGATCAGGTCGGGCTCCAGGCTCAGCACGAGCTCCACGTTGGGGCGCATGTGCGTGCCGATGCTCGGCCTGGAAAGGATCGAAGGCGGCAGACGGTCCGCCTTGGTCCTGCCCACGATCCGGTCCTCCAGCCCCATGGCGGCGAGGATCTCGTTGTAGGCGCCGTAAAGGGCGATGATCCGTTTCGCGGGGCGCTCCAGCACCAGTTCCCGGCCGGTGTCGTCCGTGACGCGGACCTCATCCGCCTTCGCGGTCCCCGCGAGCGCCCACCCCGCCGTGAGGAGGGCCAGAACCGCCAGCACCCGCAGACCCCGGGACGAAGTGGGCCTGGGGCCCCCCGGTGACCGGGTGCTGCGAGACCATGACCGGGGTCCCGTAGATCCGCGAGAGGTTTCGGCTCGTGAACAGCTCGTGGGTCGGTCCATCCAGGGCGATGCCCCCGTCCTTGATGAAGATCAGCCGGTCGCAGTAAAGCGCGGCCAGGTTCAGGTCGTGCATGGCGCAGACGATCGTGGTCCCTTCGGCCCGGTTCTTCTCCAGGAGCAGGTCGAAGACCTGGATCTTGCGCGCCACATCGAGGCTCGAGGTGGCCTCGTCCAGCAGGAGCACGGACGGCGCCTGGGCCAAGGCCCTGGCGATCACCACCCGCTGGGCCTCGCCGCCCGAGACCTCGTTGATCAGGCGGTCGGCCAGGGCGAGGGTCCCGGTCTGCTCCATGGCGTCCATGGCCCGGTCCAGGTCCTGCGTCGTGTACCCGCCCCACCGCGAGAGGTGGGGGTAGCGGCCCATGAGCACCACGGACAGGCAGCGGAAGGGGAACGTGACCGCGGCGTTCTGGGCCACCGACGCCATTCGGCGTGCCCGCCAGCGGGCCGAGCTTTCGTCCAGATCCCTCCCCGAGACCCGCACCCGCCCCTCCCGCGGGGTGAGGATCCCGGCCAGGACGTGCAGCAGGGTGGTCTTGCCGCTGCCGTTGGGCCCCAGCACGCCGGCGACCTCCCCCGCGGGGATTCGCAGGTTCACGTCCCGCAGGACGTCGACGGCGCCGTACCCGCACCGGAGGGAGGTCACCTCGATCACAGCCCGATCCTCCGCTTGTGGCGCTTGAGGAGGACGCAGAAGAAGGGACCCCCCATCAGGGCGGTGACCACCCCCACGGGGAGCTCCTCCCCTCCCGGGAGCAGGGTCCGGGCCAGCACGTCCGACCAGAGCAGCGTGACCGCGCCCAGGAGCCCGGAGAGGGCCAGCAGCCGGCGGTGCTCCGCTCCGACGGTCATGCGCACGAGGTGCGGCACGATCAGGCCCACGAACCCGATCACCCCGGAGACCGAAACGGCCGACGCCGTCAGCAGGCTGGCTCCGAGCAGGAGGACCAGCCGGACCCTTTCCAGGTCCACCCCCACCTGGACGGCCTGGAGATCGCCCATGGCCAGGATGTCCAGCTCCCGGGCGTGAAACCCGATCAGGGCCAGCCCGGCCGCCGCGTAGGGCAGGGCGAAGAGCGTGTGGGTCCACCCCCGGCCCTGGAAGCTCCCCATCACCCAGAACACGATGCTCGCCACCGACTCCTCGTCCAGCGACTTGAGGAGGGAGATCAGCGCGGAGAGGAAGGTGGCCACCACGATCCCGGCCAGGATCATGGTGTCTCGGCGCAGGTGCCCCTCGATCCGGCCCAGGGCGATCACAAAGAACAGCGCGGCCATGGCCCCGGCCAGGGCCGCCGCCGGAAGCAGGCCGAACCCCAGGACCGAACGCGCCCCGAGGCCCAGGAAGATGGCCAGCGAGGCCCCGAAGGCCGCTCCCGTCGAAACCCCGATGGTGAAGGGGTCGGCCAGGGGGTTTCGAAGGATCCCCTGGAACACGGCTCCCGCCACGGCCAGGCTCAGCCCCACGATCATGGAGAGCAGGACCCGGCTGAAGCGGATGTCGAAGACCACCACCCGCCGGGTCTCGTCCACCGTCCGGGCGCCGTCCCAGCCGAGCCCCGAGAGAAGGGCCCTTCCCACCTCGGCCGGCGGGATGTCGATGCGCCCGAACAGGCACGCGGCAAAGGCCGAGCCGGTCACGACCGCCGCCATGACGGCGAGGGTCAGCCCGAACCGGAGGGAGGCGCGTCTTTCCCCGCGCAGCACCCGCTCTCGGCTGGGGGCCCCGGACCTCACGGTGTCACCACGCGGCCATGGCGCTCCTCAGGTGGTCGATCCAGACCCGGACCACGGGATCCAGCTCGGCCGTTCCCTGGAGCACCGGAACGCAGGCCACGCCCGCCCGGCTCAGGACGCTCTTCCAGGAGTCCTCCTCCTCACCGGCCAGGTCGTTTCTGGCGTGGTCCCCGGCCACGGCCATGAAGGGCACCAGGTAGGCCCTGGTGACGCCCCGCTCGCGGAGCCGGTCCCGGATCTCCCCGATGCCGGTGGTTCCCTCCACCGTGCCCAGGAGGACGTTCGGGTCCCTCTTTCGGAGCTCGACCGCGAGGGCCGTGTAGAGGGCGTCGGCCGGGTGGTCGGTCCCGTGCCCCATGAGCACCAGGGCCTCGTCCGGCCTGCGGTCCGCGGGCTGGAGGTCGAGCAGCAGCTCCGCCACACGCCGGATGTCCTCGCGGCCGTTCAGCAGGGGACCGCCCACGGCCACTCGATCGAACCCCCCGGCCATGCCGGAGAAGGCCCGTGCGTTGCGGGCGAGGTCGTGGAACTCCCACCCGCCGATGGTGTGGAGCGACTGGACCACCACGTGGGTGAACCCCTCGTCCATCATGCGGGCCAGGGCCGTCTCCAGGGAGTCCACCTCGACGCCCCGGTCCGCCAGCTTGCGGCGGACCATGTGGGAGGTGTAGGCCCAGCGGACCGGCAGGTCCGGGAAGGCCTTCCGGACCTCCTCCTCCACGTTTTCCAGGGCCGCCCGGGCCTCGGGCACGGTGGTGCCGAAGGCGGCCAGCAGGATGCCCCGCTTCTCGGGACGTTCGTGGCCCCCGTGGCCGGCGGGGACCGGGCTGCACAGGGCGAGAACCAGTGCACAACAGCACGCGGCAAGAATCGAAGCCTTCTTCATGATGACGCACTCCTTTCTCTCGAAGGATGAATGACGCAGGGCGCTGCGGGGGGGGAGGCGAAAAAAAAAGCCCCCACGTCCGCCTTTCGGACGTGAGGACTGCACCCAGCTTCCTTGATCCTCGTCCCCCGGAGGCTGCACCCCGCAGCCGGCCGGCTGGCCATCGTTCCAACGGGCAGGTCTTCTGGCTTACCCGGACCGCGGGCTCACCTTCCCACCCCGCTTCTGCGAGGCAGTGGTTTTCCCCTCGCGTGCGAGGGTTGCCTGCGGCCGCGCTGCCCCCGCTTTCGGCACGGGGGCCGGGATCACAGCGGCGGGACCGCTCCCGTTTCGCACGGGATTCCCTATTAAGCGGCTGCACCCATTGGCTTTTCGCTAACCTAAGGAGGAGCGGGCGGGTTTGTCAAGGTCAAACTGGTCCACCCTCCTTGGCCCGGTCCGGCCATTGACGGGAATCGTCTCGTACATCAACGATTTATGTCTGATCCGAGGACGGGGCGCCGTACTTGGCCAGGTAGCCCCGAGGGGTCACCATCCGTCCGCCCAGGACCCGGGTCGACCCGCTCCCCACGATGAGAATGGAGAGCATGTCCACGCGCTCCACCGGAAGCTCGGCCAGGGAGGTCACCAGGACCGACTCCCCTTCCCGGGCGGCGTTTCGCACCAGGCCCACGGGCGTCCTCTCGGGGCGGTGGGCCCCCACGAGCCGCAGGGCCTCCGTCAGCTGCCAGTGGCGCTTCTTCGAGCGGGGGTTGTAGATCACGAGGACGAAGTCGGCCGCGGCGGCGGCCTCGATTCTCCGCCGAATCGTCTCCCAGGGGGTCAGCAGGTCGCTGAGGCTGACCACCGCAAAGTCGTGCACGAGCGGGGCCCCCAGGAGGGCCGCCGCCGCGGCCAGGGCGGGAATCCCCGGGACGACCTCCGCGTCCACCGAGTCCGTGAGCCCCTCCTCGTCCAGGATCTCCAGGGCCAGCCCGGCCATCCCGTAGATGCCCGCGTCCCCGCTGCTGACGACGGCGGTGTCCAGACCTTTGGCGCAGGAGGTGACGGCCGCGCGGCACCGCTCGATCTCCCGGGTCATGCCCGTGGACAGGATCTCCTTTTCCTCCAGGAGCCCCGGATCCAGCAGGTCGATGTAGGACTTGTACCCCACGATCACCCGTGCCGCTTCGAGGGAGGCGCGGGCCGCGGGGGCGAGGTACCTCGGGTGCCCCGGTCCCAGGCTTACGATGAAGAGCCTTCCAGGGCCACCGCCAGGGTGGCGTTCCGGCTCCGAACCTTGGGGACCAGAAGCCGCCCTGCCCCCGCCCGCTTGATCGCCGCTGCTTCGCATACGCTTTCCACTCCCATGTGCCGTTTGACCGTCTCGGACGGGGTCGGGACGGACACCTCCCGCAGGTCCCCGGCCGGGTAGAAGGTGACGGAGACGCCGAGCGTGTCGGCCGCCTCGAGAATGCCGTCCTCGTCCCGTTTGGCCTCGATGGTGGCCAGGCCGGCGAGGCTCGCCCGGGCGAGACCGTGCGAGACGAAGGTCGACTCCAGGAGCTCCACGATCTCGCCGGCGGAGGTTCCCCGGTTGCAGCCCACGCCGGCCGAGAGACAGCGGGGGTGGAGCACCAGGCGGCCCGGGCGCCCGGGCCGGGACCGCCAGGTGACCGTCACCCCGGGGCCCCCCTCCGGCAGCGCCTCCTCCTCGACCGGGGTCACCGGCGCCGCGGAAGGACCGGTCCCGGAGAGGAGCCCGAGGCGGTCCTCCGGGTCCGCCACCCAAACGGTCTCGCCCCGGAGCATCGCCATGTTGAGGGCCTTGACCGCGGTCATGTCGGCGATGACCAGGCCTCGCTCCGCGGCCAGCAGGTCCCAGCTGGGGAGGCCGGCCGTGTCCGTGGCCGTGGTGATCACCGGGGCCCCGCCCGTGACCGCGGCTGCCTCCCGGGCGAGGTCGTTGGCCCCGCCCAGGTGGCCCGAGAGAAGGCTCACGACGAACCGGCCCTCCGAGTCCAGGACCACCACGGCCGGGTCGCGCTCCTTGGACTGAATGTGGGGCGCTATGGCGCGCACCACGATGCCGGCCGCCGCCACGAACACGTGTTGCCCGTACCGGTGGAAGGTCCCGGCCACGGCCGGCAGAAGCCCGTCGAAGGGCCGCCCGCCGTACCGGGCGGCCAGGGCCGCGGGGAGAAACAGGTCGCCGCGGAGGGCGTCGGCCAGACGCCGGGCGAGGTCGGCGCCCCGCGGGGTCAGCGCGTAGACGGCGGTTTCCTTGTCTTCGGGCCCGGGTGGTCGCTGTTCCAAGGTCGCTCCCCTCCTCAACGCTCCTCCCGGAAGCCGTGAGCGAACTCCCGGCTGTAGAGCCGGCTGAAGGCCGGCTCCTCGTCCTGGCCCGGAAGCACGAGGAACACCGCCTGTCGCGTGATCCCCTCACGGGAGACGGTTTCCTGCAGGGTGTCCAGGGTGGCGGCGAGGATGCACTCGTCGGGCCACCCCACGCGAAAGGCCACGACCACGGGCGTGTCGGCCGGGTAGCCGCCCTCACGGAGCTCCTCCACCACCCCCGCCGGATCTCCCGCCGAAAGGTAGACGGCCATGGAGGTCCCGTGCCGCGCCATCTCCCGGAGCCGCTCCCCCTCCGGAACCGGGGTCCGTCCCGCCATGCGGGTGATGATCAGGGACTGGGCGCGCTCCGGCAGGGTGAAGGAGACCCCGGCGGCGGCCGCGGCGGCAAAGGCCACGGTCACACCCGGAACCACCCGGTAGGCGATGCCGTCCCGTTCCAGGAGGACCATCTGCTCCCGCACGGCGCCGTAGAGGGCCGGGTCCCCCGTGTGGACCCGGGCCACCCGGCCGCCGGCCCGGACCGTTCCGAGCATGAGGGCGTGGGTCTCCTCCAGGGTCAGGGGGGAGGAGTCCACCACCTCGGCCTCGGCCCGGGCGCAGGCCACCAGCTCCCGCGGGACCAGGGACCCGGCGTAGAGCACCAGGTCGGCCTCCTGAATCACCCGGCGCCCGCGGACCGTGATGAGCTCCGGGTCGCCCGGCCCGGCGCCCACGAAGTGGACCTGAACGTTTTGTTCCGCCATGAGCTCCGCCTCCAACAATGGGGTCAAACAATGGGGTCAAGTCTTGAATTTTGACTTTTCGCAGGGCGGGTCGGCTCCCCCCGCCCGCCTGGACGATGCCTCTTTGAGCCGGCTCCGGAGGCCCCGGCCTCCTCCGCCCCGGACCCCGGAGTCCATAGGGGTTCCAGCCTCCCAAAGAGCTCCGAGAGCATGCCTGGTTCGGCCCCTGGAGCGGGGGCGCCGGGGGTTTCGCTCAAGGAGCGATGGGTTTGAGGCCGGAAATCGACTTGGGCCGGCGGTCCCTGACGTTCCGGGCCTGCATGCGAGGCGGTCGTCAGAGTCGACGCCATCCGGATTCCCGAAGGAGCAGAACGTTCCCGAACGCCGGCTGTCCAGGCTCAGGGCGACCGATGAAGACCCCGCCGCATTCTCAGAGCGACGGCGAGTGAAGCCCCCGGCGACCTCGCGGCCTGGGCCTGTTTCCCGGACATTTCGGTCGGCCGTCGCCTTTCCACGAGCGGAACAACAGTCGCACTTCCCCGGTTCAATGCGGCTTGTCCGCACTCACCACGAAGACCGGGTTCAGCGCCTCGAGCCGAAGGTCCCCCGAGAGCGGTCTCGACCGGGCGACCTGCACCTGGACGACGGACGGGGACCACCCGGCCTGCTCCAGGACGTCCAGGGCCCGCTGCAGGGAGCCCAGGAGCACCGTGTGGGCCACGATCCGGCCGCCGGCCCGGAGCCGCGCGGTCGCCTGCTCGAGCACGTCCTCCCGCCTCACACCGCCGCCCAGGAAGACCCGGTCCGGGTCGGGGAGGGCCTCGAGGCAGGCCGGCATCTCGCCGTGGACCGGCTCCACGCCGTAGGCGCCGGTGCGCCGGACGTTCCTGCGGATCTGCTCCACCCGCTCCGGGTCCCGCTCCACCGCGAACACCTTCCCCTCCGGGACCAAAACCGAGGCCTCCAGGGCCACGGACCCGCTCCCCGCGCCGAGGTCCCAGACCACGTGGTCGGGACCGGCGCCGAGGAGCCCCAGCCCCACGCTGCGCACCTCCCGCTTGGTGATCAGACCGTCTTCGTGAAGCAGCAGGTCGTCGTCCAGGCCCGGTGCAAGGGGAACCGCGGGCGGTCGAACCGGCTCCAGGAGGACGAAGGAGAGCGGGGAGAAGGAACCCTCCCCGGCCCGGCCCAGGTCCTCGTAGGCTCGAACCCGCTCCGTTTCCAGGCCCAAGTCCTCGAACACGTGCAACCGGTAGCCGCCCACCCCGCAGCCCTGGAGGTCCCGGGCGATCCGTGCGGGCGTGAACGCGGCGTCCGTGTAGACGCCGACCCGGCGGCCCCGGGCGAGGAGCCGTCTGAGGGGCCAGAGATCGGAGCGGCCGTGCAGGGACACGGTGCGAACGTCCTCCCAGGGCGCCTTGATGCGGGCGGCCGCGGCCTGAAGGACCGAGACGTTCGGATGGATCACCACCCGGTCGGTCCCCAGGGCGAGGACGAGCCGCTTTCCGATGCCGAAGAACCCCGGGTCCCCGTCGGCCAGGACCACCACCCGCCTGCCCTTCCTGCTTTCCCGATCCGCCTCCTCCAAGGCCTCGTTCACCGGGGCCCGGATAATCACCTTGCGGGCCGGATGGTCCGGGAGGGCCTCGAGCAGCCGCTTCCCCCCGATGAGCAGCTCGGCCTCGGCGACGATCCTCTCGGCCTCGGGCGGGAGCCGGGCCGGATCCGTGCCGGTGCCCACCACGTGGACCGGGTGTTCGGGTTCCTGACTCATGGCGTCTCCCTCCTGGCGGTCGGTGGATGCGCACGGGTTTTCAAGAGCCTCTCGTCGAAGTCGAACAGGTGGTAGACCAGCGCGACCTCGCGGGCGAGGAACCGGCGAGCGGTCACCACGGCCCGGGCGACGGCGTCCTCCAGGATCCGGTCCCCCTCCGGGGAGTCGCGGATGACCTCCAGGGCCTCGCGGCTCGTGTTGGCCCGGCCCACGGCGAGGGCCCCTTCGGGATCCATGCCCGCCGAGGCGCACCATGAGGCCAGCTCCCGGAAATCGATCCGGCTCTTCCGGGCGTGGGTGTAGGGGTGGCCCTGGGCCATCTTGACCAGCTTGCCGAAAAAGCAGGCATAGAGAACCGTGTCGAACCCCCTGGCCGACGCCGCCTCGAGGGAGAAGGCGAAGAAGTCGGCCACCTGGATCCAGGCGGGGTCGGGCAGGTCGGGCCGGAGCTCCCGGAGGAGCCGCTCGCTCTTGCCGCCCGTGGCCAGGGCGACCGTCTCGAGCCCAATGGAGCCGGCCACGTCCATGGACATGGTGATGGTGTCCCGGTAGGCCTGGTTGGAGAAGGGCTTGACCGTGCCGCGGGTGCCCAGGATGCTGATCCCGCCCTGTATGCCCAGGCGGGGGTTCAGGGTCCTTCGAGCGATGCGCTCCCCGTCCTCCACCTCGATGGTCACGACGACCCCCCCCTCCCTTCCGGTCCGAGCCAGGACTTCCCGGACCCCGGCCTCGATCTGGAGGCGTGGCGCCGGGTTGATGGCCGGGTCGCCCACGGGAACGGGGAGACCGGGACGCGTGACCCGGCCGACGCCGGTCCCTCCCCGGATGGTGACCCGGGTCGGGCCTCCCTCGGGGAGAAGACGCACGATCGCCCGAATCCTCGCCCGGTGCGTGGCGTCGGGGTCGTCGCCCCCGTCCTTGACGACCAGGGCCTCGGCCCCGTCGTTCCGCGCGGTCGTGCGCTCCACCGGGATGACCCGCCGGCCCTCCCGGGGGAGGGGCACGTCCACCTCGCGCGGGCCCCTTCCCGAGATCAGTCGCTCGAGGGCCCCCATGGCGGCCGCCGTGGCCGCCGTTCCCGTGGTGAAGCCCTCTCGGAGACGGTTTCGGGTCATGGCCTGCTCAGATCCCGTCTCGGGCTTCCAGGGCGAGCAGGGAGAGCTGGTTGAGGGCGGCCGCGGCCAGCGGGGACCCCCCCTTGCGCCCGTGGACGGTGATGTAGGGGACCCGGTCCTGCCGCGCCAGGAGGTCCTTGGACTCGGCCGCGTTCACGAACCCGACGGGCATGCCGATGAGGAGGGCCGGTGCGCAGGCCCCTTCTTCGACCAGGCGGAGGAGCCGAAGCAGGGCGGTGGGGGCGTTGCCCACCACACAGACCGCGCCGTCCAGCCCGGGAAGCGCGTGGTCCACGGCCGCCGAGGCCCGGGTGGTCCCCTCCCTTCGCGCCCGTTCGGCCACCAGGGGCTCCCGGATGTAGCAGTCCGACCGGCACCCCAGCCGCTCCAGGCGGGCCGAAGAGATGCCGGCCCTGGCCATCTCCGTGTCCGTGACCACGAGGCACCCGTTTCGAAGCGCCTGGATCCCGGCCTGCACGGCCCCGGAATGAAAGCGAACGAGGTCGAGGAGCTGGAAGTCCGCCGAGGTGTGGATCATGCGGCGCACCACGAGCCACTCGGCTCCGGCGAACGGCCTGGACCGGCCCGTTTCCTCCTCGATGATGGCAAAGGATCTGGCCTCGATCTCCTCGGGCCGGATCGGTTCGATGATGTCGGTCATGGTTCTCCTCGTGCTTCCGCGCGCAAGTGAGCGTGGATCGCGGGGCCTCAGGAGCGCCACCCGGCGCAGGCCTCCACGAAGGCCCGGGCCGCGGCGGGGTTGGATCCCCAGTGCAGGTGAATGTAGGAGCCCAGGACCCCTTCGGTCAGGAACCCCTCCCGGATCGTCTCGTCCCGGGTCCCCCGCGCTGTCACCGCGTAGATGCGGTCCGGCGCCTCCTCCCGGTCCTTCATGCGGGAGTAGTGGAACTCGTGGCCTCTCACGCGGGTCCCGGCCGGTCCCAGGGGGCTGGCCGCCTTGGTGGTGACCTCGCGATAACCGAGCGACCGGAGCCTGGGTTCCATGACGGACTCGAAGGGGAACAATCCGGCCATGCGATGGGTCCGGCCCTCGAGGTCCTGGATCGTGTGCATCAGGTACATGAACCCGCCGCACTCGGCATACACCGTGCCGCCGTCTCCCGCGAAGGAGCGGATCGCCCGCTTCATCCCGCGGTTCGCGGAAAGGGCCTCGCAGTGGAGCTCCGGGTAACCGCCGCCGAGGTAGAGACCGCACACGTCCTCGGGCAGGTCCCGGTCCCGAAGCGGCGAGAAGGGAACGAGCTCGGCCCCTTCCGCCTCCAGGAGCCGCAGGTTCTCGGCGTAGTAGAAGCAGAAGGCCTCGTCCCGGGCCAGGCCGATCCGGACGGTCTTCTCCGCATGGGATCGGGCGGTCGGAGGCGAGGCGCCGCAGCGAGGGGCTTCTTCCAGGATCCGGTCCAGATCCAGGTTGCCCTCCACCCAGCGGGCCAGCCGGTCGGTGCGCTCCCCGTCCAGAAGGTGGTCCTCGGCCGTCACGAGCCCCAGATGCCTGGCGGGGATCTCCAGACCCTCCTCCCGCGGGAGGCATCCCAGGACTGAAAGATCGGGCGCGGCCTCCATGGCCTCCACGAGCATCCGGGCGTGGCCCTCGCTCCCCACCCGGTTGAACAGCACGCCCGCCAGGTCCAGATCCGGGTCGAACCGGGCGAACCCGAGCGCCACGGCCGCCGCCGAGCGGGCCATGGAGCGGGCATCCACCACCAGCAGGACCGGCAGGCCCAGGTCCTTGGCCATGCGGGCCGTGGAGCCCGTCTCGTCCCCCCCGGAAACCCCGTCGAACAGGCCCATCACCCCTTCGACGACCGCGGCGTCCGCTCCTCGAAGGGCCCGGAGAAACAGGGCGCGGTTGGCCTCACGGGGCATCATCCACCCGTCCAGGTTGTGCGCTTCCCGGTCCGTGACGGCCCGGTGATGGCCCGGGTCGATGAAGTCGGGACCCACCTTGAAGCCCTGCACCGCAAGCCCCCTGCGGCGAAGGGCCGCCATGAGACCGAGGGCGACGGTGGTCTTTCCCGAGCCGCTGTGGGTCCCGGCCACGGCGAGAACGGGGACCTTACCGGTGCGGCTGTTCGACCCTCGAAGGCCGGGTTCCGTCGGGTTGGGTGTCATGGCTTCCTTGGCAGCGCCAGGTGCTTCCCTCGTTTTCCCCGGAGCTCCCGGGGGTTCTCAGGACACCAGGCGCAGAATGCGTTCCAGGTCGCAGTACCGCTCGAAGTGCTCGGCCAGGCGGTCGTACTGGTGAAACCGGGCCAGCCGTCCCTTCCTCGGGGCGCGTTCCCGCAGGCCCTTTTCCCTGCGCAGGGCGTTGAGCAGGTCCCCGCGGAACCCCGGTGCGTCCAGGACCCCGTGGACGTAGGTGCCCATCACCCGGCCGCCGTCCAGAACGAGCCCGTCGTCCCAGGAGGCGGAGGAGCCCGGCCGGTGGACGCGGAGCAGCGGACGCGCACCGGGGCCCGAGGGATCGGTGCGTCCCATGTGAATCTCGTAGCCGGACACCCGTTTGCGGTTCGTCAGGCAGGTCCCGGTGACCCGCTGGACCACCTTCTCCTCGGCCAGCACCGTCTCCGCGGGAAGGAGCCCCAGCGCCCGGACCCGGGGGCGGTCGGACTCCACGCCGGATGGGTCGAGGATCCGTCGGCCCAGGAGCTGATAGCCCCCGCAGATCCCGAGGACCCGCTTCCCCAGGTCGGCGAACCGCACCACGGCCCGCTTCCAACCCGACCGGGCCAGCCAGGCCGCATCCTCCACGACGTTCTTGGCTCCGGGAAGGATCAGGAGATCGTACCCGTCGACGAGGTCCCCCGGCCGGAACAGGTAGTTGAGGACCACCCCGGGCTCCCGTTCCAGGATCTCGAGGTCCGTGAAGTTGGAGATGGAAGGAAGACGGATCACCCCCACGTTCAGGCGGTCGTGCCTGAGGGGACGTCGGACCCTCCGGTCCTCCTGTACGGCGACCGAGTCCTCGGGGTCGATGGCGATGTCGTGGTAGACGGGGACCAGTCCCAGGACCGGCTTTCCGCTCTTCCGCTCGATGTAGTCGATCCCGGAGTCGAAGAGACGGGGGTCCCCCCGGAACTTGTTGATCAGAAAGCCCGCCGTGAGCTCCCGCTCCTTCCGGGTCATCAGGTGATGGCTACCCAGGAGCTGGGCGAAGATGCCGCCGCGGTCGATGTCGCCCACGAGGAGGCAGGACGCCCCGACGGACCTGGCCATGGGAAAGTTGACCAGGTCCCGGTCCTTGAGGTTCATCTCGCAGCAGCTGCCCGCCCCCTCCATCACGATCGCGTCATAGGACTCGGACAGCCGGTGAAAGGAGTCCAGGACGGCATCTCGAAGCCTCGGCTTGAGGTCGTGGTACTCGGCCGCGTCCATCCGGCCGTACACCCGACCCTGGAGGACGACCTGGGAGCCTCGGTCCGAGGAGGGCTTGAGGAGAACCGGGTTCATGTGCACGGAAGGAGGCAGGCCCGATGCCTCGGCCTGGGCCACCTGGGCCCGGCCGATCTCGCCCCCTTCCATGGTCACGAAGGAGTTGTTCGACATGTTCTGGGCCTTGAATGGGGCGACCCGGACCCCGCGGTTGTGCAGGATCCGACAGAGGGCCGTCGCCACGATGGACTTGCCCACGTCGCTGCCCGTCCCCAGGACCATGATGGACTTGGCCGCAGCCATGGAGGTTCCCTCTTGTCTCCAGCCCCACTGCAACACGGCAGACGTTGACGGTTTACCCAAGAAACGCTCGGCCGCCGCTGGGTAACATGATTGCCCGTGGAAACGGGAGGGGCGGGTCTCTTGTTCCCAGCCTCATTACGACACAGCAGGATTTCACAGGCGCGGGCAAAACTCAAGCGGCAGTTCCCAGGGCAGGTGTTCGGCCGACGCACGGGTCCTAGGGGGTGCGAAGAGGAGTCGGGGGGGCCTCCGGAGGGTCGTGCCACCAGCGGTCGTTGCGGGAGACGGGATCGTAAGCCTTCCACGCGCCCCGGACCAGAATGGGGGTGCCGCGCTCGACCTCGTCCGGGTCGCAGCGCAGAAGCCGGTCGAACGTCATCCACCAGCCGACCACCAGACCGTGCTTGCCGAACGCCTCCCGGCTGTAGCTGGAGCAGGAGGGATGCATGGGGCAGGCGCCGCTCCGGACGGAGGAGAGGTGATTCAGCCCCTCGCCGTAGAAGAACAGCAGGGCCCGGGCCGGAGCGGGAGGCTGTCCCTCTCCGGGCGTTCCCGTGGAGGCGCAGCCGGCCAGATGGGCCGCAAGGCCCAGGAGCGTCAGGATCCCGAGGATACGCCCCCAGGGAAGCCGGCGCGAGCGGGGTTCGGCAGGGCCCGGCGGACGGGCCCCGCGGCGCGACATCGTGGTCATGGAAAACCGTCCTTGTGGAGAAGGGGGTCGCATCATCAACCCCTATCACAGGGGAACCCCCTTGTCACGACTCAGCCTCTCCTGGCCCGGAAGGCGTCCACCGCGGCCACCGCCAGGTACAGCCCCCCGGCCAGCACGATGGTGGTGGCGCCCGACGGCAGGGCGGG
>Ga0207797_1001190_pt1 | contig 19175 bp, 12 predicted proteins | sample PRCRCaboRojoPR_6_FD_187275 | JGI IMG/M metagenome (GOLD analysis project Ga0207797, IMG submission 187275) | Marine sediment microbial community from Cabo Rojo, Puerto Rico - PR CR 10% Liquid 1 (SPAdes) | ecosystem: Environmental > Aquatic > Marine > Coastal > Sediment | place: Cabo Rojo, Puerto...
CCCCCTTCAAAACCTGCTGGTCCCGCCGTTCCCGCTCCTGCGCCGTGAGCACGGTAAGATCCAGACCCCACCGCTGGGCCCCATAGGTCGCTACATAGAGCGCCTCGTCGGCCTTGGGGCTCCCATCATAGGCCAGTACCGCTGCTTCCAACACCCGCGGGCCTCCCGGCACCACCAGCACCGGCTGCAATGAGCGAATGAGGATGCTCCGCACACCTCCGTCCAGCGGGCGACTATCCCTCTCCCCATGCCACAAGCTGGACGCCACGACGACCAGGTCCGTCCAGCGTGCCAGGGCTGCCACCTGCTCCGCGAAACCCCCGCTTCTCACGGTGAGCTCTCCCCGAAGCCCCACGCTGTCGAGCCGCTGGGAGAACGCTTCAGCCACGTCCGACGCCCCGTCCTCCGGTGAATGGGCGTTGACCACGTGCACTCCATGGACCCTTACGTCCTCGTGCCGGGCCAGGAACCCCGTCTGCTCGAGGGCCCTCCATCCGCTCTCGGCGCCGTCGATCACCACCAGCACGTCACAAAAGAGCTGCTCCTCCCCCGTCTCTCGGGCCCGCTCCCGCCGCCAGGCGCCGGGCGGAGCGCCAGCACCGAGCTCTCCCGGCATCAGCGCGGCCGCGAGTAGCCCCCCAATCCGCTGGATCAGCGGCTCGTCCGCCTCCCCAAACCGCTCCGCCAGATCCTTCGCCGCCGCGCCGGCATCCACGTCCCAACCCAGCTCCTCCGCCAGCGCGTGGCGGTGCTCCGCCACCCAGACGTAGAGATCCGCCTCCGTCCTTCCGGGGAACTCAGACAGGATGGACTCGGCCCGAATCACCTCGACGATGGGCAGGTAGAACCGATCGTACCAGTGTTCAACCGCTTCTTCGTAGGACACGGCCCGCTCTTTCTCCAGACCCATGTAGTACCGATGGACGTCGATGTGCTCCAGCAGCTTCCGATACTGGCCCGGGACACTGACGCTTATGTCCGCATCCGGTCGGCGGTCATCGAGCTGGGTCCTGGCGAGGAAGTCGGCGTATTCGGCCTGGATGATAACGTCCTGCACGTCGGCGTCGGGCGGCAGCGACACCCGTGTCCGCACCTTCGTCACGTAGGCCTGGATGTGCGTCGCGCCCGAGACCCGGGCGACGGACACCCGGTGGTGTCCCTCCTGGACGAAGTAGACCCCGCCAAGCTCGAAGACCTCAATCGGCGGCAGGCCCCTCAGGTCCGTCATCTTCACGTCCGTCCTCGCCCATCGGTCCGCGTCGCTGTCCTGGCGGGGAAGGAAACTCCGCGTGAAGTCCGTGCACCGCCCCACGCTCCCCACGATCCGGTCTAGCTCGATCTCCCTCAGCTCGCGCCGCGGAGACCGCGCCCCCTCCAGCCTCTCACGGACGTCATCGTAGCAGAGCAAGTCGCGCGGCTCATCGCGGAAGCGCGCCAGCAGACCTTCGATCTCGGCCCGGCGGCGCGCCCGGCGGAAATCCAGCAGCGCTGAGGTGATGCTCTTGGTGGACACGAGACACCTCCCTGTGGAGGATGACGTAGAGACGACACCCGCTGGACGCTGGTCGCTAGATGCGGCCTAATGGACAGACCCTGGTCAGAGGCCACGTGTCCGGCGGTAAGATCGACGCGCACGCTTGGACCAAAGCCGTATCGAGCCCGACGAGCGCCTCACCGCGTTCGAACCAGCGATTCCCTGGTCCCACGATGGCGGATCGCTTTGACCGTATTGTAGCCCAAGTCCACCCTCTTGTCACCAGCCTGACGGAGCTGTCCGTCCAGGCCGATTTGTCCCGGATACCCAGCGCTCCCGCAGATAAGATTGACAGAACCCCCCACATACTGTACCCTGCTCGGCACGCACGGGCAGCGTCGCTCTGGACCAACCAGCCCCGACTTGACACGGTACACCAACCGTTGTATCATATCAAATGTGCAGCATTGCACAACTGGTCAGTCCGTAGGGGCCCTCGGTCCGGGCGCACAATGCCTCACGGGCAGGAATAGAAGCCTGTCCCCCGACGACCCGATTGCGGGCGACCAGAGCCAGGAGACTTACCCCATGGCGATCGACAGAAAACGGCACCGCTTCCTATACAAGGTGGCCCAGGCCTACTACGAGGACGACCTGACCCAGCAGCAGGTCGCCGACCGCTTCAGCCTTTCTCGCTCCAAGGTCTCGCGCCTCCTCCAGGAGGCCAGGACAGAGGGCGTCATCGACATCATCCTCGTCCCTCCCTCCGGTGCGATGGCCGACGTCGAGCGGGAGCTGGAGATGGAGTACGGGCTCGACGAGGCCAGCATCGTCGCCGTGAGCGACCCGCAGGACCTGGACGGCGTCAAGCGCGAGCTCGGCCCCGCTGCCGCCGAGTCCCTTCTCCGTTCCATCTCAAACGGGGATGTCGTGACGATTGCCTGGGGCATGTCGATTCTGGCGATGGTTGACGCCGTACCATCCCGCTCCTATCCCGACGCGACCATCGCCCAGATCTCCGGCGGCCTCGGCGATGGTGGGGAGCGGGATCACTCCTGCCAGCTCACCTGGGAGTTGGCCCGGAAGCTGGGGGCCAAGCCCCACCTGCTCCAGGCACCCGGCGTCGTATCCACCGTCGAGGCGGCCGAGGCGATCCGCTCCGACAACGTTATTGCGGAGACCCTCGATCTGGCTGCGTCAGCCAGAGTCGCGGTGGTGGGTCTCGGGCTCCTCTCCGAGGACACGATGCTTCTTCAGGAAGGGACGATTCTCTCTTCCGAGGACGTCGAGACGCTCAAGAAGGCCCGGGCCGTCGGTGACGTCGCCCTCCGCTATCTCAATGAGAACGGCGAGCCCATCGACCTGGCGATCAATGAGCGCACCATCGGCCTCACCGTCGACCAGATCAAGGCCATACCTCGTGTCATCGGCATCGCCGGCGGGGAGGCCAAACTCGACGTCATTCGAGCCGCCCTGCGCGGCCAGATCCTGGATGTCCTCATCACAGATCACGCCGTCGCCGAAGCCCTACTGGAGGAGGTCGACACCTAGCCCGAGGTCCATACCGGCCCCCTTCCCCTGGCGTAGCGGCGAGGAGAGGCCCGGACCCCGTTGCTCTGTCCAGAGACCTGGCGGTGCGGCTTCCTATTCTATCATTGCAGACAAGGAGACCCTACGATGACGGACGAGCAACTGCTCCAAGACGCCCGGTCCATGATCTTGGCGGAGGCCGAAGCCGTCGGCCGGATGGCCGACAAGCTGGATGCGTCCTTCGCCCACGCCGTTGAGCTGATTAACACCTGCCAGGGCAGACTCTTTATCTCCGGTTCGGGCACCTCCGGCACGATGGCCCGTCGGATGGTGCACCTCTTCTGCTCATGCGGTGTGGCCGCCTTCTTCCTGGATCCCGGTACCGCCCTCCACGGCCCCTCCGCCATTATCGCGCCGGGAGACCTGATCATCGCCCTCTCCAAGTCGGGGAAGTCCGACGACTTGAACGATTTCCTCACCATCGCCCGAAAGCGGGGCGCTCAGGTCATCGGCCTGACGTGGGCCCCGGACTCTCCCCTCGCAGCGCTAAGCGACTACGTCATCGACGTCAATTCCGGTCCCGAGGGCGAGGGCGAGGGCGTCTATCCCTTCGGCAGCACGCTCGCCGTCGGCGCCGTCGGGGATGCACTCTGTCTGCTCGCCCGTCGAGCCCGCGGCATTGAGTTGGGCGAGTTGACGGAAACCCATCCCTCGGGTGCCACCGCCGACCTCGTCCGCTAGGCGCCTGAGTAGAGGAAACCGACCTCCTAGCGTCAGCGCCGCACGGCAGAAGCCGGGCATCAAAGAAAGGAATCACCCTGTATGCCCCTCAGAAATGCGAACGATATCCTCTCCGCTGCACGGGCCGGGCGATACGGCGTCTTGAGCCTTCTGGGCGGCGACCTCGCCATGATCACCGGCCTCGTGTCCGCCGCCGAGGAGAAGCAGGCGCCCCTAATCATGGTCTACAATGAGGACGTCACGCCGATGGTGCCGATGGAGCTGGCCGTCCCAACCCTGGTCTCGGCCGCCGAGCGTGCCAGTGTCCCAGTCGCCGTCATCCTCGACCACGGCCGGGACATCGATCACGTGGCCCGCGCTATCGAGCTCGGCTGCTCCTCGGTGATGTTCGATGGTTCGGCGCTGCCCTTCGAGGAGAACGTGGCCCAAACCGGGGCCGTCGTCGAGCGAGCCCACGAGTCCGGCGTCGACGTCGAGGCCGAGCTCGGCAGCATCGCGGGCTCCGCCATCGACCTCCAGGATGCGGGCCCCGAGGCCGCCTTCACCGATCCCGAGGCCGCCGCCGAGTTCGTCGAGCGGACCGGAGCGGACGTCCTCGCTATCTCCTTTGGGAACGTGCACGGGGTCTACCGCGGAGAGCCCCACCTCGACCTGGCTCGAGTGCGGGCCATCCATCGCGCGATCGACATCCCCCTGGCTATGCACGGCGCCTCAGGCCTGACGGACGAGGACTACCCCGAGATCATCGAGAGCGGCATCAGTAAGATCTGCTACTACACGGCGATGGGCATTGGCGCCAGCGACGCTATCCGCGACTTCCTCCAGGACGCTGGACCCGGAAACGCCGTCTATCACCAGATCATGGCCCACGGCGAGGCCTACTTCTGCGCCGAGACGGGCCGCCTGATCGATCTCGTGGGCTGTGCCGGTGCCGCGGGCTCGGAAGGGATCGCCACATAGCCGTGCTTTCCCTCTCCGCCGCCATTCTCGACCTCGATGGACTCGTGCTGGACACCGAGCGCGTCGCGCGCCGAGCCTGGCAAGGCGCAGCCGCCGAGTTCGGATACGCCATCGACGATCAGCTATACGAAGAGATCATCGGGCGCACCACCGACGGCACCGGCTACGTCTTGAGGCGCGCCCTGGGCGATGCATTCCCCTATCACGCGGCGCTGCGCCGACAGGAGACGCTGATGAACCAGTTGATTGATCAGGAGGGGCTGGAACCGAAATCCGGCGTCACGCAGCTCCTGCGGACGATCGAGGACCTGGAACTCGATGTAGCCCTCGCCACCTCGGCCCACCGTGCGTCCGCTCTCCGGAAGCTGGCGGCGGCCGATATGCAGGGTGTCTTCCAGACCATGGTCTGCGGCGACGAGGTGGACGAGGGCAAGCCCGCACCAGACATCTTTCTGGCTGCGGCGCGCGAGCTCGACGTCCGGCCCGCCCGCTGCGTGGTCCTCGAGGACTCCGATCCCGGTGTGCTGGGCGCCCACGCAGCGGGGATGCGGGTCATCCTGGTCCCGGATCTGAAGACTCCGTCCCCCGGGGCGAGGGCCGCCGCGTGGCACGTCTGCCCGTCCCTGGCAAGAGCGTCCGCCATACTCCGCTCCATCGATCTGGACCATGACGTGCAGCCGCCCGACCCAACCTATGCCGCCTGAGATCTCCCGCCAGTTCGAGCCGCTCGTTCGAGCCGCTCGTCTGAGCCCCTTGCTCGAATTGCTCCGACGTGCCGGGACCGTGTCTGGAGGGCCTGCCCGACGCACGGGATGGCCGCTCGGATCGAGTTTGACGATGACGAATGAACGAAAGAGACCCTGGTGAATAGCGCCCCCCAACCCAGCAGACCCTGCAAGATTGCGCCGTCGATCCTCTCCGCTGATTTCGGCCGTCTGGCGGAGCAGGTCCAGGCGGCCGAGGCCGGTGGCGCCGACTGGATCCACGTCGATGTCATGGACGGCCATTTCGTCCCCAACATCTCCATCGGCCCGGGGGTCGTCAGCGCGGTACGGCGCGCCACCACGCTTCCCCTGGACGTCCACCTGATGATCGAGCGACCCACGCGCTACCTGGCCGCTTTCGCCGACGCCGGTTCAGACCTCATCACCGTCCACCTTGAGACGTGCGTCCACCTCCACCGTACAGTCCAGCAGATTCACGAGCTCGGCTGCCGGGCCGGGGTCAGCCTGAACCCTGCCACCCCCGTGGGCCACCTCGAGGAGATCGTCCCCGACGTCGATTTGATCCTCCTGCTCGCGGTCGACCCCGGGTTTGGAGGGCAGAGCTACATCCCAGCGACCACCGACCGGATCGCCCGTGTGCGGGCAATGCTCGACCGACGGGAGCGGACCGGCGCCGAGTTGGAGATTGACGGCGGCGTCAAGGTTCATAACGCCGCAGCGATGACCGCGGCCGGTGCGACGGTCCTCGTCGCCGGGTCGGCGGTCTTCAACGACGACGAGAGTGTGGCGGCGAACATCGCTGCCTTCCGTGAGCAGCTCAGCTAGATCAGCTAGATGAAGTCAGAAGTGACAAGGAGCCCTTTCCGATGAGTGACGAGATGGTCCTGGGGGCCGACGGCCTCTCCAAGGAAAACGCTCTTGATCTCCTCCAGCAGATGTGGGAGATCCGGATGTTCGAGAACAAGGTGTACGACCTGCTGGGCCGCAACTTGATCAAAGGCGCCTCCCATCTCTACGCCGGGGAGGAGGCCGTGGCGGTCGGCGCCATCTCGGTGCTTCGAGACGACGACCTGATCACCAGCACCCACCGCGGTCACGGCCACTGCCACGCGCGGGGTGCCGCCCTGACACGCGGCCCAGAGGAGCGCCAGGAGCATATCAACAAGATGCTCGCCGAGCTCTGTGGGCGTGCCACGGGGTACTGCCGGGGACGCGGCGGCTCCATGCACATCGCCGACGTCGAGAACGGTAACCTGGGCGCCACCGGCATTGTCGGCGGCAACATCCCCGTCGCTACGGGAGCAGCCCTCGCCCAGCGGCTGCAGTCCACCGATCGAGTGGTGCTCTGCTTCTTCGGGGATGGAGCGAGCAACACGGGCAACTTCCACGAGTCCATCAACATGGCCGCCACCTGGGACCTGCCCGTCGTCTTCGTCGTCGAGAACAACTGGTACGGGATGTCCGTGCCCATCGAGACAGCCGCGGCCAAGCTCGATCTCGCGGACCGCGCCTGCGCCTACGGCATCCCGGGCGTCACCGTCGACGGCATGGACGTGATGAGCGTGCGCGAGGCCGTGCGGGGTGCAGCTGAGCGCGCCCGGCGCGGCGAGGGGCCCTCCATCGTCGAGTGTCAGACCTACCGCTGGTACGGCCATTCCCGGTCCGACCCGCGGGCCTACCGGACAAAGGAGGAGGAGGCCGAGTGGAAGGCCCGCGACCCCATCCCCAACTTCGCTGCGCAGCTCGTCGAGGCCGGCCTGGTCACCCAGGAGGAGGTCGATGCTCTGGAGGAACAGGTGGAGGAGTCCATCGAGCGGGCGACGGAGTTTGCCCTCGGCTCTCCCACGCCGCCGGTGGAGGAGCTCGAGGCTTACGTCTACGCCTCCTCCCCCTGGACCGAAGCCGATGTGCAGCACGAAAAAGTCCTCCGGGCCCGCTGTCGCGCCGGCGCCGAGGGAACCCGGGAGATCACCTACCGGGAGGCGATTCAGGAGGCCCTGCGCGAGGAGATGGAACGGGATCCCAACGTCTTCGTCATGGGCGAGGACGTCGGCCTCTACGGGGGTGCCTACGGGGCGACCCGTGGCTTGTTCGACACCTTCGGACCGGAGCGCGTCCGGGACACGCCCATCTCGGAGGCCGCCATCGGTGGGGCGGCCGTGGGCGCCGCGATGAGCGGCACCCGCCCCGTCGCGGAGATCATGTACGTCGACTTCACCCCCCTGGCTATGGATCAGATCGCCAACCAGGGAGCGAAGAACCGTTACATGTTCGGCGGCAAGACCACTGTGCCGATGGTGATCCGCACCGAGGGCGGCGCCGGACGGAGCATTGCCGCGCATCACTCCCAGTCGCTGGAGGCCCTCTGGACCCACTTTCCGGGCATCTACGTCGTCATGCCGTCCACACCGTACGATGCCAAGGGGTTGCTCAAGGCCAGCATCCGCGACGACAACCCCGTTATGTTCATCGAGCACAAGATGATCTACGGGGTCAAGGGACACGTCCCTGACGAGGACTACATCATCCCCTTCGGCGTGGCCGACGTCAAGCGCGAGGGCTCGGACGTCACCGTCGTCACCTACTCCCGCATGGTCCATCGGGCCCTGGAGGCCGCCGAACGGCTCGCGCCGGAAGGCATCAGCGTCGAGGTGATTGACCTGCGCACGCTCAAGCCCCTCGACATGGCAACCGTAGCGGCGTCGGTGAGAAAAACGGGCCGCGTCGTCGGGCTGACTGAGGCCTATCTCACGGGCTCCTTCATCAGTGAGTTGGTGGCCCGCATCCAGGAGGACGTCTTCGACTGGTTGGATGCGCCCATCGTCCGCGTCGCCGCGGCCGACGTCCCCGTGCCGATGAGCGAGCCCCTCGAGGATGCAGCCATCCCGAGTGTCGAGCGTGTCGTCGCCGGCATCCGCCAGGCCGCTCGGTAGCAGTCGGAGAGTTTCGACTAGCCAGCCGCCGTCCCACAACGAAACGAAAGGACGAACCATGGTCAAGGAGATCATCCTACCCAAGCTCGGACAGACGATGGAGGAGGGCACCATCATCGAGTGGCTCAAGGAGGAAGGTGACCCGGTAGAAAGGGGCGAGGTGCTCTTCACCCTGGAATCGGACAAGGCCACGCTCGATGTGGAATCCCCGGGAAAGGGTTTCCTCCGCCGCATTCTCGTCCCTGCCGGCGAGGCCGCCCCGGTGCTCACCGTCGTCGGCCTCGTGAGCAAGGCCCCCGACGAGGACCTGTCGTCGTACGATCTGCAGCCCGCCCAACCTGCTGCTCCGTCGGAAGAAGCGGCCGAGGCGCAGCCGCACGGCCCGGTGACCGCATCGGAGGTCCAGGAGGAAGACCGCGAGCGCTCCCGTATCTTCGCCTCCCCGCGCGCCCGCCGTCGTGCCCGGGAGGAGGGCGTGGGCCTTGAGGGCATCACCGGGAGCGGCCCTCGTGGCCGCATCGTCGAGCAGGACGTCCTGGACCACCTGTCCGCCCTCCCCCAGGCAACCCCGGTCGCCCAGCGGTTGGCGAGCCACGCCGGCATCGACCTCGTCGGCATCGCCGGCAGCGGACCGGGAGGCCGAATCACCAAAACCGACGTGGAGCGGGCCATCGACGCCCGGCAGGTCCCACCGGAGCCCAAGCCTCCTACCTCGGCAAGCGTCCTGCGGGAGGTGCCGATGAGGGGCGTCCGGGCGCGCATCGCCCAGCGTATGCAGACCAGCCACCAGGAGACAGCTCCGGTGACCCTGACTACCGAGGCCGACGCCACCGCCCTCGTCGACGCCCGGGAGCGCCTCAAGGCGGCCCTGGCCGATGAGCTGGGCTTCAACCTGGGCTACAATGACCTGCTCATCAAGCTCGTGGCCCGGGCCCTGCGGGCCTTCCCGTACATGAACGCCGTCCTCGACACCACTGGAGCTGACGGCGAGGCCGCGATCCGCCATCTGGAGGAGGTCAACGTGGCCCTGGCAGTGGACACCGAGCAGGGCCTGTTGGTGCCGGTCATTCGGCAAGCGGACACGAAGCCGTTGACGGAGATCGCCCGGGATCTGCGGGACCTGGTCGGCCGGGCGCGGGCGGGTGAGGCGACCCCGGACGAGCTGGGCGGCAGCACCTTCACCATCACCAATCTTGGCATGCACGAGATCGACGCCTTCACACCCATTATCAACCTCCCCGAGGCCGCCATACTGGGCGTCGGGCGCATCAAGGCCAGCCCAGCCGTCCACCACGGCGAGCTCTGCATCCGGCAGACGGTCTGGCTGAGCCTAACGTTCGACCACCGACTCGTGGATGGTGCGCCCGCGGCGCGCTTCCTACAGCACGTCAAGGGCCTGATCGAGGAACCATACCTCCTGGTCGCCTAGGACCCACCGCCGACCAGGACCAGGCGACTATCGCGACATCGCGATCAGAGAACCAGGAGGGCTCAAATGAACCTGAACAGATCCTCACAGCTCGTTGACGCCGTCAAAGACCTGGCCCACCGCGGCTCCCGGATGTCGGAGCGGGCAGAGGCGCCGGACCGCGAATGGACGTCCGACCCACGCTGGCGGAATCTCCGTGCGTTGGGCACACGCCTATGGCTCGACACCGGAGATCTGCAGGGCGCGTCCGAACGCTGGACGCGCGAGTTTGAGGGGCTCACCACCAACAATACGCTCCTCAACCGCGAGGTTCAGAAGGGCATCTACGACGATCTGATCGACGAGGTGGCCTCATCCTCCGACGTCATCCAGGACCTGGACGAGCACCAGCGTGTGATCGAGCTGGCCCTCCTGCTGAACGCCCGGCACGGCCTCAAGCTCGTCAACCGTTTCGGCGCCTGGGTCAGCGTCGAGCTCCACACCGACTTAGCCCACGACCTCGACGCCACGGTCTGGTACGGCCGGCGGCTGTTCGACATCTGCCCGGACCGGTTCATCGTCAAGGTGCCGCTGACCACCGCGGGCTACCTGGCCGCCAGACGGCTGAGGCGGATCGGTGTGCGCGTCAACTTCACGCTGGGCTTCTCCGCCCGCCAGAACTATCTGGCAGCCGTCCTTGCGCGGCCCGCCTACGTCAACGTATTCCTGGGGCGCCTCAATAGTTTTGTCGCAGCGAATGACCTGGGGGACGGTGACAACGTGGGGGAGCGGACCCTTGTCGCCAGCCAGGTGGCCGTCGCGGAGCTGCGCGATGCTCGCGGCGTGCCGACCCGCCAGATCGCGGCCAGTATGCGCGAGGGCCGGCAGGTCTCGGCGCTGGCCGGAACCGACGTGATGACCCTCCCCCTTGCCGTCGCCGACGGATTCGTCGCGGAGCACACCCCGGACGATCCGCTCTTTTCGTTTGAGGATCAGACCTACGCGGTGAACGTGAAGCGGGGAAAGGCGCGCGGGCTCGTTGAGGGGCTTTGGACGGTCACCGATGGCCTTAAGCAAGCGGCCTCCCGCCTGCTGGACGAGCCGCTCAAGTCGTACGGCCCCGACGACCTCCGCGCCTTCTTCCACGAGCACGGCGTGCCAGGCCTCTTCCCCAGCTGGAGCGATGAGGATGTGTCCACGATCGCGTCCGACGGGAAGATCCCGGTGTACGCCCACTGGAGCGACCGTCTACACGAAGGCAGCGTGGCCCTCGATGCCCTGATGAGCCGCTCGGGCCTCGAGCAGTTCGCGGCCGACCAGTCGGCGTTGGACAGCCGCATCCGTTCACTCCTCTGACGCGCGCCCCCGGGCCCTGAGACCGCCCGTCGAGCCTCCCAGGGCCTCCTTCTAGCCGCAGGGCCTACTCCCCACCGCGCGTCCTTGTCTGGTCCCGGCACCCGGTCACGGCGGGGCCTTTCCTCGATCCGGCGTCTGAAGCGACTCCCTACCGGATGCCCAAGCCTTGCCCGAGCCACCTCAGCAGCCACATGAACGGTCCGAAAATGTAGGCGCTGTCGAGGCTGCCGTACTGAGCGCCGGTCCCGGCCAGGAGCTGCGCGGTCACCGGTTGGAGGATAAAGGCGCCGGCGCTGAAGAGGATCCCGCCCACGAAGCCCGCCAGAAGCGCCGCCTTCCACCCACCCCGCTTGTTCGCAAAGACGCCCACCGTGCCCATCTCGAAGACGGCCGCGATCAGACTGGGGAAGACGAAGAGCGGGGACTCGATGAAGAAAAGAACGACGCTGACCAGGAACATGCCCGCCGCGCCCCCGACAAAACCCAGCATCATGCCCACCGGACTCGATGGAAAGAAGACCGGAACGTCCAGCCCCGGAATCGCCCCGGGGATCACCCGCTCGGCCCAACCCTCGAAGGCCGGCACCAGCGCCCCCAGGAACTCCTGGATCCCCAGCAGCATAACGCTCAGGCCAGCCGAAAAGCGCAGCCCCTGCATCAGCAGGTAGAACCACCACGCCTGGTCCCCCGCCTGCTGCCGCACGGCCGGAAGCCCCACCGCGACGCCGACGGCGAAGAAGAAAAGGGGCAGCGTGATGGCCGCGTTGATCGTAACGTCCTGAAAGAGCGTCAGGACCTCGGGGAGCTCCATCCGGTCCGCATCCTCGTCCGCTCTCCCGACCAGACGACCGATCTCGCCCGCCAGCGCTACGCTCAGATGAACGTGATGGCCCAGCGTGAACTTGCCGTCGGCCAGGTGCCTGGCGTAAGCATCGTACGTCCACTGGGGCATCACCGTCCAGTACACGGCGCAGAGCACGGCCGTCAACCCGATCACCGGCGCCCCGGTCAGCCCCAGGCCGTAGTGGAAGCCCACCACGAGCATCGAGGAGATGAAGAGCATGATGTGCGCGGTCAGGTAGACGCACTGGAAGCGGGGCAGGAAGCGGACGAGCGCCACGTGCCCGATGAACCCGACGGCGAACGCCGGCACGATCCACCCGGACAGCTCCTCGATGGCGACGGCGAAGGCTGTCTCGCTCAAGGGATAGACGCCGGCGACGCCCCACCCGGCCTGGAGCATCTCATTGATCGGCGCGATACCATCGATCAGGATCGCCGAGCCCGCGCTGAAGACCAACAGGCCGATCACAGTCCGCAGCGTCCCTTTGACCACCGCCACCGGCTTCTCCCGCTGCAAGACCAATCCGATGAGCGCCACTAGTCCCAGGAAGAAAGCGGGCTGGTTGAGGAACTGACGAAAGAACGCGACCACGCTGTTCAGTACTGTCATACAACCCCGACCTCATTGGCCACCATCAACACTCCCGATCGCACCCTTCTTGCAGCCGCGCCAAGCACGCTCCCGAATCGTGCGACGCGAAACGATCACCGCCCTACGGCAGACGCCGCTGCAGGGATATCAGCGCCGGATAGAGCTCCTCGTACACCGCGTAGACCTTCTCGTACGCCTCGGACGATGAAGGCCGCGGTTCCACCCGGCGGTCGAACCGCACCGTCGCATCGACGGCCTCCCAAACGTTCTCGTACACCCCACAGCCCACGCCAGCCAACAGCGCGGCACCCAGGCAGGCAGCCTCCGTCACCCGCGGCACCCGCAGAGGCACGTGGCAGATGTCCGCTTTAAGCTGCAGCCAGAGGGAACTTCGGGCGCCGCCTCCCACGGCGTGCAGCTCCTCGATCGGCGCCCCCGCCTCCCGCAGCAGATCGACGTTCGCTCTCAGCTCAAACGTCAGCCCCTCCAGAATACCCTTGGCGATGTCCGCGTGGGTCGTGGCGAAGGTCAGCCCAGCGATCGCGCCGCGCGATGTGGTGTCAAACCCGGGCGTGCCCTTGCCGGCGAAGTGCGGCATGACCAACAGTCCTGTTGGTCCCTCCGGTGCGTCGGCCAGGATGACGTCGTAGGGGTCCTCCCCTTCAACCCGCGCGCGCTCCACGTCCGCCTCCGATAGCGTGTCGCGGAACCAGCGCAGCAGCAGGCCCCCGCTGTGGTTCAGCGTCATCGCCACAAAGAGCCCCGGCACCACGTGCCGGTAGACCGAGATATCGCCCTCTCGGAGCTCCTCGCTCAGCGCCGGCGACGTCATCGCCACCTCGACCACCTCGGCCGTGCCCGTCGAGTCCATCGCGAGGCCGGCCTCCACCACCCCACTGCCCAGCGCCGCGCAGGCCTGATCGTGCCCGCCGCTGACCAGCATCACGTCCCCTTCGAAGCCCAGCCCAGCCGCGAGGTCCTTCCGCAGCCTGCCCACCACGCCGCCCTCCTCCGGGGCAAGACGGGCCAGACGTCCCACGTCGATATCGCACGCCGTCAAGAGGTCCTCCGCCCATACGCCCTGCTCGAGGTCGTACATCTGCGTCCGGGACGCCAGGCAGTGGCTGATGGTCGCGGCGCCGCCCAGGCGGCGGAGGAAGAAGTCCTCGTAAAGCAAGAACTGATCCGCCTCCTGCCAGAGTTCGGGCTCGTGGCGCTGAAGCCAGAGGAGCTTCGGCAGCGTGTTGACCGTGTGCACGGGCATACCCGTCTTCTGGAAGAGCGATTCCCCGCCGAAGGTCTTGAGAAGCCACGCGTTCTCCTCTCCTGTCCGGGCGTCCATCCCCAGGATGGCGGGCCGCAGCGGCTTCCCATCTCCGTCCACCGGGATCACGGCCTCACCCTGTACGGAGAGGGCCAGCGCCTCCGGTCCCGTCCCTCCACCCGCCTTGCCCACGGCCTCCTGCAGCGCCTCCTGAGCCAGATACCACACTCTCTCGGCATCCTGCTCCGCCCAGTTCGGCTGCGGCGTGAGCACCGGATACTCCCGCGCCGCTTGCCCCAGTATATCGCCCTCCTCGTTGAAGACGATGGCCTTACAGCCCGTCGTTCCGACGTCTAATCCGATCACGGACATGGCTCGCTCCTCTCACTCTCCCCTCGAGGGCCACCGCGCTGCGCTGAGGCCCCGTTTCCCATCCACCCGTCGGTATCCCGCCGCGGCGCCTGAACATATGTGCACGCCTCCACACTTGCGCGCATTATACGCCAGCGCCACTGACTCTGTCAAGCCGTACTTCTGAGAAGCGCTGCTGGACCGGGGTACGCATTCTCTTCGCGAGTGGAGACTGCTGCACCGAGTGAGGGATGAGGGGCGCGGCGTGGCGCCAAGCCCGGCTGAACCCGGAGAGGCGGAGGCTATGGCATCGCGGTGAACCAGGGGAAGGTTGCGTCCGCGCCCCCGGCGGGGACTGCCGTGGCCCAAGGAGACGGTCGCGCAAGTAAACCCCGGAGCGCGCCCTACCCGTCATCGACGCCCCTGGGCCCTAAGCTTGCCGGAGACAGACAGGCCGCCTTGTCCCCGGGCGCTCTCCGCTCGCTGCAGCGCTTCCAGCCCTCGGTCGGCGGCGGTCAGCCGTCTTGATCCTCGTCCTCGCGCACCATCCCGAAGGTCAGGATCAGATCCGGACCCTCGCTATCTCCTTCGTCCTCCAGTGCCCCTGCGAGGCGGAAGTCCGTCAACCGCCCCACGCCGGCCCGGTCCAGGGGAGCCGCCTGGAACTCGCTACCCCACAATACGGACACGTGGAGGCCCGGCGGCAGATCCTCATCAGCCTTGAGCCGGGCCTTCAGGTCCATCCGTTCCGGGTCGTCTGCCCTGGGCTGCGCCGTCAACCGCACCGTCATGACGCCACGGTCTGTCCCAAACCACTCGGAGAACAACACGGCGCCCTCGTCCCCGTCGGCAGCCGCAACCCCGCGCGCCTCACCCAGCCTCCAGGCCCGCAGCGCCTCCCGAATCTGCCCTCCGGATATCTGAAGACCGAGGGGAAAGACCTCCGGGTGACGATCCCCAAGCCTGCGCCACGGGCGTTCCTCCTCGATGGCGTTGAAGGTGAGGGGGACGGGGTCGCCGGCGGCGGCCAGGCGGGCCTCGGCCTCATGACGGACCTGGAGGGCATCAAGAAAGAAGAAATACGAAGCGCGACACCGCGGACAGCTCCGCAGGTGGGCCAGCACCGGTCCGTGACGCTCGCTGAGGTTCTCCTCCGCCACCGCGTCGCGGGCCACCACATCGATGAGGTCCTGAACCTCATCACAAGTCAGCGGTTCTGACATGGCGATACACCTCCCGTCACTCGCTGCCACCAGGGGCCCCGGCGACGTACCATCGCGGATCTGGCGCGGCCTTCACGCCTCGCGCGAGGAGATCTCCTGCCCCTTACACCGGCCGGACCCGGCCAGCCGCAAGGCCCGACTGAAAGCGCCGGCGGTCAGTGACCGACGAATGAGCCGCCTGCCGCCGAGGGCCCACGGGCCACCCTGCCCTGTGGCAAGGGCGAGCCGACGACGACGCGCCCACGCAGGTGCCAGGAGGTCATGGGTGCCCGGCGGGCCTCGCCCCGTTCAGCGAGCTTCCGCGACGGGCGGGCTCAGTCTTTCCATTCTCCAATGGTACACGAGCTCCAGCGAGCGGTCAAATCTGGTACCCCCGGCGAAATCCTCTCGCAACTCTTGAATCCCAGGTTGATCCAGCGCCGTTCGGTTCGTCCGATCTGCCCTCCGGCACGCACGCCCCGATCCGGTCCATTCTCAGACGACGTCCTGAGCTAGACGCTCCGCGATCCTTTCCCGGTCGCCCGACATTGAGCCCTCCGCACATCCCCTGAAGAAAGGGCGGCCCGATTCCGAGAAAGCGCTCCCACCCGCGCGAATACCTGCCGGCTCGCAGCACCCGTCCGCGCCCCTTTGCCCTCTTCCTCCTTCCTCGGTATAATCGCTGGCGTGACTCGCGGTGGCGGTCGATGGGGGCCACCCCAGCTGCTTGCTCCGATCGTTCCGCGCCACGCCGGGCCTTCTCGGACCCTGGTGCTCCTCGCGGCACCCGGATGGGCCCGCACGGCGGCTCGGCCCTCCACATCATCAAGAAGACGGGACACCCGATGCATGACGTGCAGCAGATTCGAACGCTGATCATCCAGGACCCTGGGACTTCGAGTGGCGCGCTGGAGCAGTCGTTGGCCCGCGCCGAACGGTTCACCTTTGCCGTCGAGCGCGCCACAGATCTAGACGGCGCCCAAACAGCTCTAAAGGGCACTTCCTTCGACCTCCTCTTCCTGGACCTCTCCCTGTTGGACGACGGGCTCGACACCGTTGAAGTCTTGGCCCGGAGCCGCTCGCAGACCGCCCTCATCGCCCTTGGCACGTCAGAACACCCGGACCGCGGGCTGGAGGCAGCGAGGCTCGGGGCCGCCGACTGCTTGATCAAGGAGACCCTCGATCGGGACAGGGTGGAGTCCGCGGTCCGCCACGCCCTGGCCCACCGGGCGAGGGAGACCGAGCTCCAGGCCTATCGGGAATCCCTGGCAGAAGCAGTCGACGCGTCTGGCACTGGCGCTAGGGAGGTCCTCGCCCGTCACCGTCAGGCCGGACACACCGTGTCCGAGAGTGAGAGACGGCTCCGCACCGTTGTGGACCATCTCCCCCAGTTCGTCTCCTACGTGGACCAGAACCTCATCTACCGCTTCGTCAATCGCAGATATGAGGAGGCATTCGGCCTCCGCGAGGAAGACGTCCTGGGGAAGCCCCTGCCCGAGATCATCGGCCAGGAAGCCTTCGCCAGGGCGCGCCATCACGTCGAGCGGGTCCTCCAGGGCGAGCAGGTCCGGTATCACGAGCGTTTCGACTACCGGTTCGGTGGAGCCCGCGAGATGGACGGCATTTTGGTGCCCGACGTGGCGGACGACGGTGACGTGGTCGGCTACTTCGCCGTTCTCACGGATATCACCCCCTACATCCGAACGCAGGAGGCACTCCAGGAGCGCGAGTTCGTCCTCTCACGAGCGGAGAGGTTGGCGAGTCTGGGTAGCTGGTCGTGCAAGCCTTGCCCCGGTCGCATCGCCGTCTCCGACGGATGGCAGGAGCTGCACGGGTGGGAAAAGGATGAGCTCGCCTGGGAGGAGTTTCTCGCCGTCGTCCACGATGAGGATGTCCACCGGCTCCACAGCGCCGTTGAGCGCGTCCTCAATGAGGGCCTCCAGGAGCAGATCGAGTACCGTGTCGTACGTCACGACGACGGTTCCGTGCGCCACGTTCGAGCTCACATCGAGGCAGAGGGCGATGACGGGGAAAACGTCCGCGCCATGATCGGCACCGTTCAGGACGTCACGGCCCGCCGTCACGTCGAAGAGGCACTGCGCGAGAGCGAAAACCGCTTCCAGATTATGGCGGACACCTCCCCCGTGCTCCTTTGGATGTCTGGGACCGATGGCCTCTGCAACTTCTTCAACCAGCAGTGGCTCGACTTCCGCGGTCGCTCCATCGAGGAGGAGGCGGGCGACGGTTGGGCCGAGGGCGTCCACCCCGACGACTACGACCACTGCATGACCACCTACCTGGAGGCCTTCAAGAGACGCGAGGCCTTCCGTATGGAGTACCGCCTCCAGCGGGCGGACGGCGAGTATCGCTGGGTCCTCGACACCGGGGTGCCTCGCATCAGCCCCGACGGCGACTTTGCCGGCTACATCGGATCCGCCATCGACATCACAGAGAGAAAGGCCGCCGAGGAGACCCTGCGTCAGCGTGCCAGTGAGCTCGACGCCCTCCAGGCGACAGTGCTGGACATCACGGCCCAGCGTGACCTGGAGACCCTCCTGGAAACCATCGTCCGCAGGGCTGCGCGCCTTCTGGGCGCCCCTGGTGGCCGCCTCTACATAGCGGACCCCGAGCGTCGAAAGGTATGCCCCGCCGTCAGCCAGGGTCCCCCAACTTTGGAAGAGCCGGCGCGTTGTGCCTACGGGGAGGGCACAGCAGGTGTCGTGGCCGAGACGGGTGAGCCGCTCATCCTCGAAGACGGGGTAGCGCAGCCGCAGTGCCCTGATCTCGGAGACACGGATGCTGCCGCCGGCGCTCTACTCTGCGCGCCGCTCCTGTGGGAAGGCAGTGTGAAGGGCGTCCTTCAGGTCCTGGACGATCGAGGAGGCGCCGCGTTCAACCGGGACGACCTGGACCTGCTCACCCTCTTCGCCAACCACGCAGCCATTGCCATCGAGAACGCCCGCCTCAGTAGTGAGCTCCAACGAGAAGGGCAGCGGCTCCAGGCCCTGTCGCAGCGTCTCGTCGACGCCCAGGAGACGGAGCGCCGGCGGATCGCTCACGAGCTCCACGACGAGATCGGCCAGATCCTCACGGCAGCGAAGCTCAGCATCCAGACCGCCCAAAGTCTGCCCGCCGACCGCGCTGCGAATGCCCTCACCGGCGGCATTGAGGCTGTTGAAAGGGCCCTCCAGAGGGTCCGGGATCTCTCCCTGGACCTCCGTCCCTCCCTACTCGACGACCTCGGCCTGGTCCCAGCTCTCCGCTGGTTCCTGGACCGACAGGCGCAGCGGGCGTCCTTCAGCGTCCACTTTGACGGTTCGCCCCTCGCCCGTCGGCTCGATCCTGATCTGGAGATCGTCTGCTTCCGCATCGTCCAGGAGGCCCTCACCAACATTGCTCGTCACGCCGACGCGGAGAGCGTCGTCGTCTCCATTGCGGAAGATGAGAGCAAGGTCGACCTGACGATCGAGGATGACGGCCTCGGTTTCGACGTGGTCGAGGCGCTGGACCGCGCAGCCCGCGGCGAGAGCATAGGCCTCCTGGGGATGCGAGAGCGCGCCGCCCTTGCTGGGGGCGAGCTCGCCGTCAGATCGACCCCCGGAGGAGGGACGACGATACACGCCCAGCTGCCTCTGTCGTCCGCTAGGCCGGGCGCCGAAGCCCATGAGGGGGAGAGCTGATGAGCACCATCCGCTGTCTGTTGGCCGACGATCACGCCCTCGTCCGTGCCGGCTTCCGCAGCATGCTGGAGAACATGGAGGAAGTGCGGGTCGTGGCCGAGGCGGACAACGGAAGG
>Ga0207797_1001191_pt1 | contig 19165 bp, 17 predicted proteins | sample PRCRCaboRojoPR_6_FD_187275 | JGI IMG/M metagenome (GOLD analysis project Ga0207797, IMG submission 187275) | Marine sediment microbial community from Cabo Rojo, Puerto Rico - PR CR 10% Liquid 1 (SPAdes) | ecosystem: Environmental > Aquatic > Marine > Coastal > Sediment | place: Cabo Rojo, Puerto...
AGCCGGGACGCGAACGCCAACACCGTCACAGTCAGCGGCATTGAGTCGCTGAGTCGGTGGACGCTTGGCAGCGAATCGGCCCCCCTGCCCGTGGAGTTGTCGAGCTTCGAGGGCACGACCACCGAGCACGGTGTGGCGCTGACCTGGACGACGGCCTCGGAGACGAACAACGCCGGCTTCGAAATCCAGCGCCGCGTCGAAGACGCAAGTGCTCCCGAAACGGGCACGCACCCCGACGCCTCGGGACAAGCGACATGGACGAAGGTCGACTTCGTCGAGGGGACCGGGACGACCTCCGAGGCCCAGACCTACAAATTTACGGACGCCGATCTTCCCTACGCGGCCGATGAGATCTCGTACCGCCTCCGTCAGGTGGACCTGGACGGGACGGGAACCGTGTCCGAATCCATTCGCATCGAGCGAACGGTCGATGCGGTGGAGCTGCTGGGCACCTACCCGAACCCGGCGCGGAGCCGCGCCACCGTTCGCTTCGCGGTGCCCGGCCAGCAAAAGGTCACCCTACGGCTGTACGACGTGATGGGGCGGCAGGTGCGAACCGTCACCAGCAGCCCGCAAGAAGGTCGGAAGCAGGTGCAGATCGGCCTCTCTGATCTGTCCAGTGGGATTTACTTCTTGCAGCTCGTCGCGGACGGCACCACACGCACGCAGAAGCTGACGATCGTGCAGTAGGATCGACCTTTCCTGCATTGCACGCGATCGGCAACGCCACCCCGTCAGACGGAGGACCCACGTTTGCTCCGGACCGCATACGCGGTCGAGCCAGGGCCGAGACTTTTGCCCTTCACTCCAGGCCCCTCCTGGGGACATGAACGCCACGCGTTCTTCCTCATGGAGGGGCGGGAGCAGGGCCCCACTGCGGCAATTGAAAGAACAGCAGGATTCCAAACCCGAAGACGCCCGCCGAGAAGAGAAGAAGCGGCAGCGCGGGCTGAATGATGAAGAGCGCGCTCACGAATTGCAGGGCAATGACGGTGTAGAGGAGCCCAGCGATGTAGAGCCGATGCACCCGGCTCACGACGTACGCCCCAAGCGGCGCCCCGAAGACGACCACCGGAATACACACCCACCAGAACCGGTACGCTTCCATCTGCATGTCTTGCAGAACGAGGGCGTGAAGGGCAAAGCCGAGCACGGCGTTGAACGCCATGAGCGTCACCGAGGTCGGCGTGGCCACCTTTTCCGAGAGCCGGTACTTGAGCGTGACGAATGCAAAGGAGCAGATGTCGACGCCGTTGCCGAAGACCGCACTCAGGGTGCCCCCGATCACGCCGATCCCGACCAGTTCGGCCTTCTGCCCACGAGTGAGCGCGGGCAGTCGCTCCACCGCGGACTGATCGCGGACATGGTTGATGACGAAGAGCGCGAGGCCGTAGCTCAGCCAGAACGAGACGAACGCCATCTTCGCGTAGGCCGGCGGCACGATGGGGGCCAGCAGATAGGTGCCCCCCACGAGGCCCGGCACGCTTCCGATCGCCACGAGCCAGAGGTAGGTCGTCTCGACCGGAATGCGGCGCGCATAGATGTAGAGCGCGGCCGCGGTCATGCCCACACTCTGAATGGCAAGGCTAAAATTGCGCGCTACGGCCGGGTCAATCTCGAAGACGAGCGTCATCACCGGGTACGCCACGGCCCCACCGCCCTCGGAGCTGACGCCTGCGATGAACGACCCCGCCACCATGGTGAGCGTCATGAACCCGTGCGTGCGGAAGAGGGGCCAGTGGCCCGCGACGCTCATGTAGGCCGCCCACACGATCAGGGTGACGGCGATAGGCGCCACCACGAAGCCGACGTAGCGGCGCGACCAGCGCTCTTGGACGCGGGTCGGGGAGGAAAGCACGGCAGCAGGGAAGTTGGGACACAGCGCTTTTCCGAGACTAAAGAACGCGGCCTCTCAGATTCCACTCAGCCCGCAGCAGGAAGGCAGGCTTCCCGTTATTCTCACACTTGATGACCTTGGCGCCTCCGCTTCTTAAAGGGAGATATACGGAGTCTCCCCCCTTGCTTCGGGCCACTCCTCATCTACTACTTCGCCACTAGCAGCTTGTTGATCCAGCCCTGCCCGCTGGAGCTCTGTACCTACAGGTAGCCATTCTCCTCTGCGCCCAGGTACACGAGCGCGTCCGCAGACGTCACCGATCCGATGGATTTCGACCCGGCCTCCGGCGCTGTCAGGGGATCGACGTTGTCGATCTTGGCCATCACCACGCCGTAAAGACCTCTCCGGCGATCACCGTGTCGTCGCCCGAGGCGCCGTACTGATCCATATTGGGGTTGTCCTTCAGGGACACGACGATGTTGTTGACGTTGTCCAGGAAGCTCGCGGCGATCACCTTGCCCTCCTCGGTGTCGGTGTATCCCCCACCGCCAATCGCCGTGCCGCCCCCAATGCCGAGCATGCCGAGCCGAAAGTCCGTCTTGCGCGCTTTGCCCTGCGCGGCCGCCACCTGAATGCCGCTCCGCGTGTCACTAATCAGCAGGCTCGTCTCGGCCTCCTTGAACTTGACCCCAGCCCCGAGCAGGCCGACGCCACGCCGTCCAAAGCGACCGAGCGCACCCCCAATGCCGCCGGCATTGTCGTCCGAGATCAGCACGTCCGGCGTCAGAATGAAGTCGGCCGCCACCATTTGTCCGCTGCCCACGTTCTGTCCGCCGCGGAGGAGGCGGGTCATGGCTCTTCACAAGTAGAGAATGGTGGATGAGCAGCTCCCCGCCTTGGACCGGGAGAACGGCCTAGAGAAGGACGGTTCGTCTGCGATGGATTTTGCAAATATAGTATATATCGCCTCCAGGGACGCGTCTGGTTTGGAAAAGGCCCCATCCGAACGGGGGGAAACACGAGAATTCGGTCTTCCGGTCGTACTCCCAATAGAAAACGGCCGCCCCCCGCATGGAGGGCGACCGTTCGAGGCTCTTCAGTCGTCCGCAATGGCCGATCGAGGGACCGCGCACAGGTCGCCGGCTAGAACGTCTCCAGGTACCGATCAAGCTCCCACTGCGAGACCGACGCGAGGAATTCGGTGTACTCTTGCGTCTTGGCCTGCGTGAACTTCTCGCTCACGTGCGGCCCCAGGGCCTCCAGAACGACGTCGTCCTCCTGCAGGGCCGACACCGCCTGGCCGAGCGTACTGGGAAGCGTCTCGATGCCGCGCTCCTCGCGGTCCGCCTCGGTGAACTCGTAGATGTTTTCGCGAACCGGACCCGGCGCGCTGAGGTCCTTCTCCACGCCGTCGAGGCCCGCGTGCAGCATCACCGCCAGGGCAAGGTACGGATTACAGGACGGATCCGGGGAGCGAAGTTCGATGCGCGAGGCCGCGGGCGTACGGGCCGCCGGTTTGCGCACGAGGGCCGACCGGTTGACGTCACTCCAGGCCACGTAGATGGGCGCCTCGTAGCCCGGCACCAGCCGCTTGTAGGAGTTGACGATGGGGTTGCAGACGGCCGTGATGGCGGGGGCGTGCTCCAAGATGCCGCCGAGGAACGAGTAGGCCGTGTCACTCAGGTTGAACTCGTCGTCATCGTCGTGAAACGCATTGTCGCCGTCCTCGAACAGCGAGATGTGCGTGTGCATGCCCGAACCGTTGATGCCCGCGATGGGCTTGGGCATAAACGTGGCGTGGACGTCGTGCAGCTCCGCAATGGCCCGCACCACCGATCGGAACGTCGCAATGTTGTCCGCCGTGGTGAGCGCGTCGGCGTACTTGAAGTCGATCTCGTGCTGGCCGCGGGCCACCTCGTGATGACTCGCCTCCACCTCGAAGCCCATCGCTTCGAGCGTGTAAATGACCTCCGCCCGGATCTCCTGCGCGAGGTCCTTCGGGGCGAGGTCGAAGTAGCCGCCCGCGTCGTGGGTCTCGGTGGTGGCACGCCCGTCCTCGTCCTTCTCGAAGACGAAGAATTCGGGCTCGGGCCCCGCATTCATGTCAAAGCCTAGGTCCTCGGCCCGCTCGATGGCCCGTTGTAACACAAAGCGCGGGTCGCCTTCGAAGGGCTCGCCGGTCGAGGTGTTGATGACGTTGCAGATGAGACGCGCCGAGACCGTGTCGTCGCCCCGTCGGCTGCGCCAAGGGAGGATGGCAAAGGTGTCCGGGTCGGGATCGAGGCGCATGTCCGATTCTTGAATTCGGACGAAACCCTCGATGGAGGAGCCGTCGAAATAGATGCCCTCCTCGAAGGCCTTCTCGGCCTGATGGGCCGGGATGGAGACGTTCTTGACTGTCCCCAGAATGTCGGTGAACTGCAGGCGCAGAAAGTCTACGCCTTCGGCCTCAATCTGCTCAAGGACGTCGGTTTTGGTTGGCATTGATGGTCGGGGGTGTTGATTCGATTGGAAAAGAGTGAAGGGGAAACCCAGCGAGAGTGGCCGGCCTACTCGTCGGAGGATTCCGCGTCGTAGTCGTAGAGCTCCATCGGCTCGGTCGGCACGGTGCGCGTTTCCTTGAACGTGCTGAGCACGATGCTCGTGGTGGTCTTGCTCACGCCGGGAAGGGCCTGAATCTCGGAGAGGAAGCGCTCCAGGGCCGTCGTGTCCGCCGTGCGCACCTTCATCACGTGCGACCCTTCTCCGGTGATGGAGTGCAGTTCCAGGACGTGCTCCATGTCCGTCACGCGGTCCACAAAGTCGGAGTAGTGCTCGGACCCATCGACGGACACGCGGATGAACGCCGTGATGTCGAGCCGCAATCGCTTGGCATCCACGATGGCGGCGTATCCTTCGATCACGCCGCGCTCTTCGAGCTTGCGCATCCGCTCACTGACGGCCGAGATCGAGAGGTCAACCTCGTCGGCCACGTCGCTGCGCTTCATGCGTCCGTTCCGCTGGAGCAGCTCCAGAATCTTCGCGTCGATTTCGTCGATGCTTTGTGACACGGGCAAGTACCTCCTATTTCTTTTTGTCTCGGCTCTACACTACACCACTTTCTTTGGTTTGTCAAGAGTTATAGACAAATAATTTTACAGAACACGTAAAAATCCTGATTGGAAGCGCTTCTCCGATTCGGGCCGAGCCCCTTCTGCGCGGTGGAAGCGGTTCCGAACGAGAGGGGGACCGGCTCGTAGAGATTATTCGCAGCGCGCCCCCGCCCGGAGCCCCGCACGGCAGTGCCGCCGTGGGTGTGCAGCGGGAAGTTCCCTAGGAAACCCATGCACGGGCCTCCGTTGAATTTTCCCGGGCAGGCGCCCTGCCTCTGCACGCCTGGCCTCACTTCCGTCTCACTGGACACATCCAAGCGTATGTCCCGCATCCTGGTCACCGGTGCCAACGGCCAGATTGGCAGCGAACTCGTCGAGGTGCTGCGCAAGCGGCACGAGCCCGCTGGCGTGGTCCGGCTCGACCTGAAGTCGCCCCCTTCCCCGAACGGACAAGCCCCCGACGCTCCATTCGAAGTGGCCGACGTGCGCGATCGCGACGCGCTGGCCGAGATCATCTCCCGTCACGAGGTGGAGACGGTTTACCACCTGGCGAGCCTCCTCTCGGCCACTGGCGAACAGCACCCCGACCGCGCCTGGGACGTGAACCTCGGGGGGCTCAAAAATGTCCTCGACCTCGCCCAGCAGCGCGACCTTCAGGTGTTCTGGCCCAGCTCCATCGCCGTCTTCGGCCCGTCGACGCCGAAGCAGGACACGCCCCAAAACACCGTGCTCGATCCCGCGACGATGTACGGCGTGACCAAGCGCAGCGGGGAGCTGCTGTGTCAGTACTACCACCGCCGCTACGGCCTCGACGTGCGGAGCCTGCGCTACCCGGGCCTCGTGAGCCACAAAACGGCGCCCGGGGGCGGCACCACCGACTATGCCGTCGACATGTTCGTGGCGGCCGCCGAGGGACGCGATTACACCTGCTTCCTGAAGCCCGACGCGCGGCTGCCCATGATGTACATGCCCGACGCCATCCAGGCCACGCTTGATCTGATGGATGCCGACGGCAGTGCCCTCTCGGTGCGGGACAGCTACAACATTGCGGCGTTCAACTTTTCCCCGCGGGACCTGGCCGGTACCATCCAGCGCCACCGCCCGGGATTCTCGTGCACGTACGAGCCCGACGACCGCCAGCAGATCGCTGAGGCCTGGCCGTCGTCGGTCGACGATGACGCCGCCCGCATCGACTGGAACTGGGCGCCCGCGTACGACCTGGAGGCGATGACCGCGGACATGCTCGATCATCTGGGAGTGGGCGAAAGGGCGAGAGGGTGAGAGGGGGCGTCAGCGACGTTGCTTTCTCCGATCGATCGTGCCTCGACGTCCGTGCGCCCTTTCTCCCACTCCCCAACGTCCCCGCCCACCACGGGCATCTCCTTCCGACCCGACTGCTCATTCTAAACACGAACCAACCCGCAAACCCACCATGCCCATGACCGACAACGTCGCGGCTGATTTCCGGGAGACCCTGCAGGAGATCAGAAACGCCGGCACCTACAACGAAGAGCGCGTCATCACCTCGCAACAGGACGCCGACATTGAGGTGGAGGGCGGCCGGCACGTCATCAATTTCTGCGCGAACAACTACCTCGGCCTCGCCAACCACCCGGAGATCATGGAGGCTGCCAAGCGGGGCGTGGACCGCTACGGCTTCGGCGTCGCCAGCGTCCGCTTCATCTGCGGCACCCAGACAGTGCACAAGGACCTGGAGCATGCCCTGTCGGACTTCCACGACACGGACGACACCATCCTCTACAACTCGTGCTTCGACGCCAACACGGGCCTCTTCGAAACCCTGCTCGGCGAGGACGACGCCATCATCAGCGACGAGTTGAACCACGCCTCCATCATCGACGGCATCCGGCTGTGCAAGGCGGACCTGCACGTCTTCGACCACAGCAACATGGCCGACTTGGAGGCGAAGCTGCAAGATGCGCAGGACGCCGAGAAGCGCATGATCTGTACCGACGGCGTGTTCTCGATGGACGGCGACGTGGCGAAGCTCGATGAGATCTGCCGCCTGGCCAATGAGTACGACGCGATGGTGATGGTGGACGAGTGCCACGCCACGGGGTTCATGGGCGAGGGAGGCCGCGGCGCGAGCGAGGCGAAGGGCGTGCTCGACGAAGTGGACATCATCACCTCCACGCTCGGCAAGGCCCTCGGCGGCGCAACGGGCGGCTTCACGACGGGGCGCCAAGAAATCATTGACGTGCTGCGCCAGCAGTCGCGCCCGTACCTCTTCTCCAACGCCATCGCCCCCATGATCGCCAACGCCAGCCTGAAGGTGCTGGAGATGCTTCAAGAGAGTGGGGAGCGGCGTGAGAAGATCTGGGAGAACGCGCGCTACTTCCGCTCCGAGATGGAGAAGCGGGGCTTCGACATCAAGCCGGGCGACCACCCGATCGTGCCCATCATGTTCTACGACGCGAAGACGAGCGGGGCCGTGGCCGACGAGCTGCTCGACCGCGGCATCTACGTCATCAGCTTCAGCTACCCCGTGGTGCCGAAGGAGGAGGCCCGCATCCGGGTGCAGATGTCGGCTGCCCACTCCAAGGATCAGCTCGACCGCGCGATTGGCGCGTTCACCGAGGTGGCCCGCGAGCACGACGTGATTGAATAATTCGGTGGATAGTGGGCGACGCAATTCGCCGGACCGGCGGTCGATGCTCGCCAAACTGAAGAAGTCATCGGTGGCCCTCAGTTGAGTTGACCTCCACCACCTACCAACCCACCACCTACCAACCCACCATCCCCCACAAACCCAGTCCCCGAAAAATCCAGCTCCCTGTATGAGCCTCCCCCTCCCGACCTGGCCCCGAACCTTCGTTCTCGGCACGCTTGCCCTCCTCCTACTCGGCGGTCCTACGCAGGCACAAGAGACGACCGCGCTCAAACGGACGCTTCCCCCCGACACCACCATCACGGACACCGACCGCGTGACGGTGCAGGGCGAGGAGGTCCCCTACGAGGTGACAACCGGGACCCAGCCCGTCTACGGCGAAAACGACGCCGCCGTCGCCTCGCTCCACTACACCTACTACCGGCGCACCGACGTGGACGACGAGACGCGGCGCCCGCTCATGATCTCGTTCAACGGCGGCCCCGGCTCCGGCTCCCTCTGGATGCACCTCGGATACACCAGCCCCAAGCGTCTCAAGATCAGCGACGAGGGCTTTCCCACCCAGCCCTACGGCGTGCAGGACAATCCGCACTCGATTATCGACGAGGCGGACATCGTGTACGTCAACCCCGTCAACACCGGCTTCTCCCGCGTGATCGACGAAGACACCGACCCGGAGCAATTCTTCGGCGTCAACGCCGACGTGGAGTACCTCGCGGACTGGATCGACACGTTCGTCTCACGGCAGGAACGCTGGCGCTCGCCCAAGTACCTGATCGGGGAAAGCTACGGCACCACCCGCGTGGCGGGGCTCGCCGGCGAGTTGCAAAACAGCCACTGGATGTACCTGAACGGCGTCATCCTCGTCTCCCCCACCGGCCTGGGGATGGAGCCCGCCGGCCCGTCCCCCCGCTCCGAAGCCCTAAAGCTGCCCTACTACGCGGCCACGGCGTGGTACCACGAGCAACTGCCGAGCGACCTCCAGAACCGCGACCTGCAGGCGCTCTTGTCCGAGGTCGAAAATTACACCGTCGAGGAGTACATCCCGGCCGTCACGCGGGGCGGCTTCATCGACAGCGCGCGGCGGCAAGAGGTGGCACAGCAGGTGGCGCGCTATTCCGGCCTCTCTGAGCAATTTGTGCTCAACCACAATCTCGCCGTCCCCGCCGACGCCTTCTGGAAAGAGCTGTTGCAGGGAGAGGGTCGCACCGTCGGCCGTCTCGATTCTCGCTACCAGGGCGTGGACGTGAAAAACGCGGGCGACGAATACGACTATCCGGCCGAGCTGACGGCCTGGAATCACGCGTTCGCCCCCGCCATCAACCACTACCTCCGCGACGACCTGGGCTTCGAGACGGACCTCAAGTACAACCTCTTCGGCTCGGTGTACCCATGGGAGGACGACGACAACGACACGGGGGAGGAACTGCGGCAGGCGATGGCCCAGAACCCGTTCCTGCATGTACTGGTGCAGTCCGGCTACTACGACGGCGCCACGGACTACTTCTCGGCCAAGTACGTGATGTGGCAACTCGGCTCGCGCCAGACGCTACGCGACCGGCTCCGCTTCGAGGGCTACCGCAGCGGGCACATGATGTACCTGCGCGACGAAGACCTCGGCACCGCCAATGACCATCTCCGCTCGTTTATCGAGGAGTCGATCCCGGCGGAAGGCATGCCCGCCAAGTACGGGCGGTAGGTATGGAAGGATGGACGCGGGGAAGTTTGGAAGTGCAGTGGGAGAGGCAGATTCCGTTCAATACCTCCACACCTCCACCCTTCCATCCCTCCAAACTTACATCGCCGCCACCACCTTCAGCATGTCGAGCGCAGTGATGACGCCGCGCACCTCGCCGTTGGTGGTCACGAAGACGCGGTGGATGCCGCTCCGATGCATCACCTGGGCCACCTGCTGGATGGAGGTGTGCTCGTTCACGTCGTAGATCTGGGGCGTCATAACGTGCTCGGCGGTCGTGTCGCCTCCCTGGCTCACCCGGAGATTGTCGAGATCCTCCTCGGCGTAGCTCGCCTCCAGTTCCGAGCGGTAGAACGAGGCGGGCTCTTTGGAGGCAGGGTCGCCCGCTGTGGTGTTGTAGCGGGCAATGTCGGTGAGCGAGATGACCCCGACCAGCGTGTCGTCGTCCACGACGGGGGCGCCGGAAATCTCGTGGTCGATGAGGAACTGCGCGACGCGGTCGATGGGCCAGTCGGCGTCGACCGTCTTCACGTCCGTCGTCATCAGATCCTTGGCGCTGTTCCACTTCATGGTGGAAAGTGATGGTTGTGAAGGGAGAATCGGGAACCCGGTATAGGAAGATCTGAATCGATCGTCCCGATCCGTGTTGCGGGCGGCGCGTGGAACGGCGGCGAATTTTCTCTTTGGGGCTACTACCTCCGTCTACGGAAACGGAACTCGACGGGCGCCGCTTCGTGGGCACGTCTGCGACAGACTGGGCCCGTAGCTCAATCGGTAGAGCACCGACCTCATAAGTCGATGGTTGTGGGTTCGAGCCCCGCCGGGCCCACTGTTTCCCGAGCGGCCTCTTACCCCTCGCTCCCTCAGCGACGCGCCCGTATGCCCCACTCCATCCGACAGATCGAGTGGAAACGGTCGTCGGACGGCGCCTTCACCGACGTCACCGATGCGATCGAGGCGGGCACCGTCTCCGCCACTCCACACCCAGACCCGGAGATTGAACAGCCGAAGGGCTACTCGGTGACGCTCACGCTGAAGCCCGACAGCACCGAGTTCGCCGACGAGTTGCAGGCCGCGCTTCTGGACGTCGATTCCGCAGAGGTGAACATGCAACTCGACGAAATCAATGACCCGATCCGGGAACTCCCAGTGAGCGTGAGCAAGGTGCCGTATCCGGGCGATCAGAACGTTGCGGAGCTGGGCGTGCCGCCCGAGGGCCACGACAAGCTCCACGAGCATTTCTGAGCGACGACGCCTCCCCCGTCGCCCCCGAGGCGTCCGCAGACAAAATACTCCCCACCCTCTTTCCACACCTGATTCCCATCCTCTATGGACCCCAAGCAAGGCTCCTCCACCGGCAACGGCTCGGCCAAGCAGCCCTTCTCCTGTCCCGAGTGCGACCGCACCGTCGGGCACGCGAACGTGCTCACCGGCGACTTTGCGTTCGAGAACGTCACTCCCGAGACCACACGCCCCGATGGGACGCCCGAGTTTCAGGAGACGGATCTGGAGGAGGGCCCACAGAAAGCCATCCGGCTGCGGTGCGACTTCTGCGGAGAGGAATTCATGCTGGGAGTGGAGACCGGCGGCGACTGACCGTTACCGCGAGGAAGGACCGCGCCCCGGTTGTCCACCGGAGGGCGTCCGTGCCCCCGAGGGAAGGTCGGCGTTGTAGTACCAGGAGAAGCCCCCCACGATCACGATAAACGCCAGGATGAGCCCGCCCATCTCTCCAAGAGAGGTCTCGGGGGCCCCAATCTCCGGAAGCGCCACCAGCCCCCCAACGAAGACGACGAATCCGAAAATGAAGACCCCAAAGTACTCGACAATAAATCTCATTGAGCGACGGCCTCGGCCTGGTCAACGAGATCAGCGAGAATCCAGAGGGAAGGCACCCACAGGCCTACGAAGATGGCCGCCTGCTTGCTGCCACTGAACCAGAGATACAGTGACAGCGCGAGTGCCAGGACGCCGGCGGCAAAGATCCACCCTTTGCTGTTCGTCATGAAACGGTCCGGTTGCTGGAAGAAATGGCGAACACAGAGGGACACAGCCGGGTCTCACAGTCGACCTCGCCATTTCCCTCTATTGACCACTGCACGATGAGAGGGCCATACGACACAGCACAGGAGACGGATCCAACGGGACGGTGATCGTTTCAGCCGTCCCACATTGTGCACGCCTGAGCACGGACTCCGCTTATTCATCCTCGTCGGAACGCGTCTCCGGCTCGGACTCTGGCGCGATGCTCCGCTCGTCGAGCAGATCCAGCAGCGCCTCGCCCCGACTCATGCAAGCCGGATGGGCGTCTGGGCGTAAAAGAGCAAGGCATCCATTCCCTCACCCTCCATTCTCCCACGCTCCCACTTCCCCCTTACCTCTTCCCACGTTCCCCAAGGCGATGCCGCAACGCCAAAACACTCCCCACCATCAGATTAATGACGGTCCCGATCACCGTGTACCACGGCCACCCAATCGTCCGCAGACTGGCCTCCTGGACGTATGCGTCTGACGGATTCAGCACAAACATCCACCCCTCCGACGGGCTGTGCCACACGCCGAAGATGATGAGCACCATCGCCCCGATGGACACCACGAAGGCCACAAGGGCGTCGACCTGCCGCGTCCCGTCGTGCCACAGGCCGAGCAGAAAGGCCCCCAGCAGGCCGCCGTACGTGAACGAGGCAATCGATAGCCCGAGCTCCACGACCGGATTGTTGCTATCCTGAAAGAGGCTGGCGAACCCGATGAAGACGACGCCCCAGAACAGCGTGAGGAGGCGCGAGACGAGCAGCCCCCGGTCCGCCTCCATCGTGTGTCCTGAGATGCGTTCGTACAGGTCGTTGACCGACGAAGACGCCAGCGCGTTGAGCGAGGACGAGAGCGAGCTCATGGCCGCCGCCACAATGCCCGCCAGGATGAGTCCCGACAGGCCCGCCGGCAGGCCCTCAACGATGTACCGAGGAAACACCTCGTCGCTGCGCTGTAGCCCGAGCGCCTCGATCGTGGCCCCGTCGTAGTGCGCCCAGAGCAGCACCCCCACGCCGAGGAAAAGCGCAAACTGTACCATTACAATGACGGCGCTGCCGATGATCGCTTTCTGGCTGTCCGACTTGTCGCGGCAGGCCAGCAGACGCTGCACGATGAGCTGGTCGGTGCCGTGCGAGGCCATTGAGAAGACTGCCCCCGCGATGACCGCCGTGCCCAGCGTGTAAGGCATCGTAAACCAGCGGTCAAGCGAGTGGTCGAGCCCGAGGTCAATGAGATTCGTCTTGCCTGCTTCCACCGCCGTGCCCCACCAGTCTGCGGGCACATCGCCCAACAGAAAGCCAATGGCCACCAACGCCCCACCCACGTAGAGAAGCATCTGCACTACGTCCATCCACACAACGGCCTTGATGCCGCCCACGAGCGTGTAAATCGCCGTCACCACGCCGATAATGAGGATGATCTGGAAGTACGTCATCTCCAGGCCCGCCATGTCGGCAATCACCTTGAGCGGAATGGCCGTGGCGAAGAGACGCACCCCGTCGGCTAGCAGGCGCGTGACGAGGAACGTGACCGACGCGGTCCCGCGCATGGTATTGCCGTAGCGGTCGCCGAGAAAGGCATAGGCGGTCTCCAGCTGGCCCGCGTAATAGCGCGGCAGAAAGTAGACGCCCACGAGGACGCGTCCCACCAGGTACCCGAGCGTGATCTGTAGAAAGGTAAGGCTTCCGCCGTACGCCACCGCTGGCACCCCCACGACAGTGAGCGTGCTCGTCTCCGTCGCCACGACTGAAAAGCACACCGCCCACCACGGCAGATCGCGGCTCCCGAGGAAGTAGTCCTCGGTCGACCGCTGACTTCCCCCGGCCCAAATCCCGAAGACGGCGACGCCGAGCAAGTAGGCGGCGATGACGACGTAATCGAGGGGGGTGAGCATGCGAGCAGAGGAGAAAACCGATCTTAATTCGACGATCCGTCGGGCGAGGGTCCGGGCAAGAGTGGGCGAGGCGGTCCCTCAATCGCGCGGTGCACGACGTCGGCTGCGCGGGGGCGCACCTGCGAGATCTGCTCGTCGGTGTCGTCGGGGTAGACGCGGTTCGTGAGGAGGATGAGGAAGAGGTCCTCCGCCGGGTCGACCCAGAACGAGGTGCCCGTGTAGCCGGTGTGGCCAAAGCTCGACGCCGAGAATTCGTCGCCGGCCGAGGAGTATCCCTCCGGACTCTTCGTGTCCCATCCGAGGGCCCGCGTGCTGTTCGGCACGTCGGCCCGCGCGGTGAAGGTCTCGATCGTCTCGGACGCCACGAATTGCCGCCCGTCGATGCGACCCTCGTGGGTGAGCATGTAGCCGAAGCGGGCCAGGTCCTCGGCGGTCGAAAAGAGCCCCGCATTCCCTGATACACCACCCATGTCGCGCGCCATCGGGTCGTGCACCGTGCCCTGGAAGCGCGTGCCGGTCGTATCGGTCGTGGGCACCACCCAGCTGTGGACACCGCCGGAATTGTAGAAGCCTGTGTCGTGCATGCCGAGCGGGTCGAAGATGCGCGTCTGGCAGAACGTGCGGAACGATTGGCCGCTGAGCGTTTCCACGATGTGCATGAGCGTGAGCATGTTGAGCCCGCTATACTTCGACCTCGTGCCGGGCGTGTAGGTGAGGGGCTGCGCCATAATGGTGTCGAGAATGGCCGCCCGACTCGGTCCGCGTTCTTCCGGGCCGAGGTACGGCTTGAGGCCCGACGAGTGGGTGAGGAGCTGCCGCACCGTCACGGCCTCCTTCCCGTTCTGGGCGAAGTCGGGCAGGTAGCGGGCCACGGGCACATCCAGCTCCAGAGAGTCAGACTCGTAGAGCAGCATGGCGGCGGTCGTGGTGGCCACCACCTTCGTGAGGGACGCGAGGTCGTACTGGGCGTCCGTCGTCACCGGCTTCTTCTGATCGTAGGTGAAGTAGCCGTGGCCGTCGAGCTTCACGACGGCGGGTCCGCGCCCCACGGCCACGGCGGCGCCGGGGAAGGCCTCGTCAAGCATGGCTGAGCGAAGGAGCGTGTCGAGGCGGGCAAGTTGCCGGCCGTCCATCCCCACCGACTCGGGGAGCCCTTCCCGGGGTGCCACCGGGGTCAGGGCAATGCCCTCTCCCTTCGTCGCCACGTCGGGGATGGTAACGGGCAGGCGGCCCGGCGTCCCGGCGGCCCCACCGAGCGCCTGCGCGGCGGCCCGCTGCGACGACTCGCCGGAACCGTAGGCGGCCAGAATGGCGTCGGGCGCGGGCTCTAGACCGCTCGGTGCGTAGGGGTTGCCGAAGGCGACGAACGCGACCGACGAACCCGTTGTGTCTCCCTGCTGCGTCAGGTCCTCCAGAAAGTCGTGGTGTCGGTCGGACAAGCCAATCGAGCCCTTCCAGGCCTCGACCTGGAGGAAGGAGGGCACGATTACGACGTCGTAGTCCGGAGCGGCCTCCAGGTGCTCGTTCACGTCCGTCGAGTCGGAGCGCGGATCGAGGCGCCGCGTGTCGAGGGATTCGATGGCGGGCTGGTCGCGGAGGTGGTCGACGAACGTGTCGCCCGTCCCCGGATACTCGCTGTCGGTGAGCGTGACGACCAGGGCCTCATACTGCTCCGGCGGCGTGAGGGGGAGGAGCGAGTCTCCGTTCGCGAGCAGCGTGAGCGACTCGCGAGCCACCGTGCGGGACAGCACCTCATGGGGCCGACGCGATACTCGGTGCCGCGTTTCCGTGAGCGGCACCCGCCGGGTGTCGTGGAGACCGAGTTGCTGCTTCGCTTCGAGCAGGCGCCGCACCGAGTCGTTGATCTCGGTCGTGTCGAGCCGCCCACTCGTCACGGCCGTGCGGATGGCGTCGTGGGCCGCCCACGGATCCGTCGACATGAGCACGAGGTCGGCCCCCGCCTCTAAGACGCGCACGGCAGTCTCCCCCACGCCGAACGTGCGGGTGACGGCCTGCATGTTGAGGGCGTCGGTCACGATGAGCCCGTCGAAGTCGAGGTCTTCCCGGAGCAGGTCGTGGGTGAGCGGGCGGGAGAGCGTGGCGGGCACGCTGTCGACCGCAAGCTCAGGCAGGGCCAGGTGCCCTGTCATTACACTCTGCACCCCAGCGTCAAGGGTCTGTCGGAACGGCGGGAGTTCGAGTGTATCGAGTCGAGTGCGGTCGAAGCGGAGCACCGGCAGGTTGATGTGCGAGTCGACGTCCGTGTCGCCGTGCCCGGGAAAGTGCTTCACCGTGGCGAGCGCGCCGCCTTGCTGCGCTCCTCGCACGAAGGCCGACGCCATAGTGCCGACGAGCGACGGCGAGCCGCCGAACGAGCGAATGTTGATGATCGGATTCTCGGGGTTATTGTTGACGTCCGCCACCGGCGCGTAGAGCTGATGCACCCCGAGCGCCCGGGCCTCGTGGGCCGTGACGTATCCTACCCGATACGCGTGCGAGACATCCCGCGTGGCCCCCAGCGCCATCGCCGGCGGAAAGCTCGTCGCTTCGTCGATCCGCATCCCCACCCCCCACTCCGTATCCTGCGCCACGAGGAGGGGCCGCTCCGCTTTCTCCTGCAGGTCGTTGGCCATCGTGACCTGCATCATGGGCCGCCCCGGTCCAAAGATGAGCCCTCCGGCGCCAAACTCCTCGACGAGCGAGACCGTCTCGCGGTACGACGGACTGTCGGCATTCTGGAAAAAGGCATCCAGCCGGATGACGAAGAGGTGCGCGATCTTCTCGTCCAGCGTCATCTCCTGCAACTGTCGCTGGACCCACGTCGATTTGGGCGGGGTGTCCGTCGTGTCGGCAGATTGCTGAGCCGGAACTGAGGATTCCGCCGGGCGGGGGGCCGTGTCCGGCGCCCCGAGAATGAGAAAGGCACCCGCGAGAACGAGCGCAAGCCCCGCGGCAACAAACGAGCGTCGAAGCGAAAACGTCATGGTGAAGCAAACCGTCCAGAAAACAAGCACATTCCCCACCTCTTCCCCCTTACCCCTTACCGACCTCTTCGCCCTCCATCTCTATGAGCGACACCTCCTCCCGCTGCAAGTCCCGCCACAGGTAGGCCGCCGCCCCCAGTGCCACCGCCAGGCACGCAAGCCCCCAGAGCGTCCACCCGAGAATGAGATAGCCGGTCCCGAAAAGCGTGCTGTACACGAGCACGACGCCCACGAGCCAATCGAGGGCAAGTCGTCCGAGTCCTGAATCTGGCTCCACGTCGGGATGTCGAGCAGCGACCAGATCCCAGCCAGGTCCGCCGGGATGAACAGTTCGGTAGAACCGATCGAGCGTCTCCTCGTCGGTGGGGCGCGTGAGGAAGGTCGCCGCGAGCCAGACGACGGTCGTAAACCCGACCACAGAGTAGAGGTTCAGCGGAAAGTCGGCCTGGAGGCCCGGCACCTGGATTCCGAAGACGTTCAGAACGAGCGCGACGACCGTCAGCACGATCGGGGCGAGGGTCGCGGCCATCTCGCTCCAGGCGTTCACGCGCCACCAGTACCAGCGCAGGATCAGGACGAGCCCCAGTCCGGCGGAGGCCGAGAGCAGGAGCCCCCACGCCTCGGCGATGGTATTGAGGAAGAGCGTGACGACGAGGCTCAGGAGGGCCACTGCGAAGGTGAGCACCCGGGAAACGAGCACGTAGTGGTCCTCGTCCGCCTCAGGCCGCACGAAGCGTCGCCAGAAGTCGTTAACGAGGTACGAGACGCCCCAGTTGAGTTGCGTGGACACCGTGCTCATGAACGCCGCCAGGAAGGCCGCGAAGAGGAGACCGAGCAGGCCGGGCGGCAGGACGTCCTTCATCACGAGCACGAACCCGGCGCGCGGCTCATCGAGATCGGGATACAGCACCAGTGCCGCCAGCGCCACGATGATCCAGGGCCAGGGGCGCAGGCAGAAGTGGGCGATGGTGTACCAGAGGGTCGCAAAGAGCGCGTTCGGCTCGTCCTTCGCACTCATCATGCGCTGCGCGATGTAGCCGCCGCCCCCCGGCTCGGCCCCCGGATACCAGCTGGCCCACCACTGCACCCCCGCGTACGCCGCGAACGCCAGGGCCGAGAGCGAAAACGTGGCCGCCCCTTCCGCCGCCCCGCCAATCGTGGGCAGCAGGTTGAACGTCTCGGCCGGGAGCTGCGCGCGCAGGCCCGCCACGCCGCCGATTTCCGGCATGTCGAGCACGAGAACCGCCAGCAGGATCGTCCCCCCCATCGCCACCACGAACTGAAACAGGTCCGTCACCATCACGCCCCACAGCCCCGACAGCAGCGCGTAGACGGCCACCACGAGAATGAGCCCGCCCGTCACCACGAGCGCCGCACTCATTTCCCGCCCCAGCACCGAGAATGCCTCGTGCCCGAAGAGGGTGAGGTCCGGGAAGAGCCGGTCGATCACCGTCTCCATCGCCAGCGACACCCATCCGATGATGAGGATGTTCAGCAGGAGGCCGAAGAAGAGCGCTTTAATGCCGCGCAGCCAGGCGGCCACCTCACCACTGTACCGGAATTCGACGAACTCGACGTCCGTCATCACGCCGCTGCGGCGCCAGAGACGGGCAAAGAAGAAGACCGTCAGCATTCCGCCGATGGCGGCGTTCCACCAGAGCCAGTTGCCCGCGATGCCATCCTGCGCTACGATCTCCGTTACCAGGAGCGGCGTGTCGACGGCGAACGTGGTGGCCACCATGCTCGTCCCGGCCACCCACCACGGCATCGACCGTCCAGACAGGAAAAACTCCGAGGTGTCCTCGCCGGCCCTCTGGTAGAAGTAGAGTGCAATCCCGAACGAGAGGGCCAGGTAGCCGGCGACGAAGAGCCAGTCGAGAGGAGTCACAGACGCGAGCGGTCATTCGGCGAAAAGCGCCTTCACAGGATAGGGGGCGCGACACCGCTTCGCAACGGGCAACATCTCGGACCGGACGCCAAGCTACGGACGCGCTTCCTCCGGACGCGCCCGACGCAGGGTGAGCCACCCGCCCAGCCCTGCCCCGAGCAGGGCAACCCCTGCCAGGACCCCGAACAGCAGCGGCGGCCCGGCGAGTTGAAGAAGCCCCCCGGCCAGGGCAGCCCCCGCCGCCCCGATCCCGAAGATGGCGAGATAGGTGTAGCCGTAAGAGAGCCCGCGGGCGTCGGGCGGCGTGTACTCGGCCACCGTGGCCTGGTAGAGCGGCTGCACGAGAAAGAGGAAGAAGCCGAGCACTGCACTCATTCCGAGCAGCGCCCCGGTCCCCCGCCCCGCCACCGGCAGAAAGACGACGGCCACCACCGCCAACACGCTCAGGGCGCCCGCGAGGAGTCGCTCCGTGCCCTCCCGGTCCGACAGGCGTCCGCCCACGTACTGCCCGGCGATGCCCACGGCGAGCAGCCCGGCGTAGACGTATCGTCCCGCCGCCACGTCGATCGGCAGATCGATCGTCACCAGTGGCGTGAGCAGGTCCGGCAGAAAGGTCAGCACACCGCGGTAGTAGAGCCCCGACAGGGCCACGAGCGCGAAGACGACGGCGAAGCCGGACGCGAAGAGGTACCGCGTCCGCCGCCACAGCGCAGCAAGGCTGTGCGCCTCCGCGGGGGAAGCGTCGGCGCCCTCCGCGGCTTCGTGGAGCCCTACCGCTGCGCTTTCGTCGAACGACGCCCGCCACGCGCCGATGGCCGCAACGACCGCCGGCAAGCCCAGCAGGATCGCCACCGTCGGCCAGTCGAACACGAGCAGGAGAAGCGCCGTGACGAGCGGGCCGCCCGCAATCCCTACGTTGCCCGCGATGCCGTGGTAGGCGAGGGCGCGCCCCCGCTGCCGCACCCCGGTGCTGATGAGTGCAAGCCCGGCCGGATGATACACACTGGCCGCCGCCCCCCACGCCAGCAGCGCGAGCCCGAGGCCCCAGAGGCCCGGCAGCAGGCCCAGTAGCACGAACGCGCCCCCCATCCCCACAAAGCACCCCGCGATGAGG
>Ga0207797_1001192_pt1 | contig 19163 bp, 17 predicted proteins | sample PRCRCaboRojoPR_6_FD_187275 | JGI IMG/M metagenome (GOLD analysis project Ga0207797, IMG submission 187275) | Marine sediment microbial community from Cabo Rojo, Puerto Rico - PR CR 10% Liquid 1 (SPAdes) | ecosystem: Environmental > Aquatic > Marine > Coastal > Sediment | place: Cabo Rojo, Puerto...
CAGACCCGCCGCCGACTGCACCCGCAGCTCCTCGGCCTCGTCGCGGCCCTCGCCGACCTCGTAGGGCGGCAGGATCGGATCGCGCGGGGAAATCATGAACGCGCAACGCCGTGCCACCACCAGCGTATTGGCGACCGCCTCGGGCAGATCCGCGAACAGCTCGGCCATCTCGGCGGCGCTCTTCAAGCGGTGCTCGGGGCTCGTCCGCGGCCGGTCCTCCTCGACCAGCCGGCGGCCGTGGGCGATGCAGGCGAGCACGTCCTGGGCCTCGTGCTCGTCGCCGCCGACGAAGCGGACGTCGTTGGTGGCGACCAGCGGCAGGTCGCGGGTGTAGGCCTGATCGACGAACCAGTCCTCGGTGCGGGCCTCGGCGTCGCCGCCGGCGCGGATGAGCTCGACGTAGAGCCGATCCCCGAACACGCCGGCGAGCTCGGCGAGCGCCCGTTCGGCATCGGCCTCGCGGTGCGCCAGCAACAGCCGCCCGAGCGCGCCCTCGGGACCACCGGTGAGCACGATCAGGCCCTCGTGGTGGGCCCGCAAGCGGTCGAGCGTCACCCACAGCTCGCGGACCTCGCCCGCGAGATACGCCGCCGACAGCAGCTTCAGCAGCGAGCCGTAGCCGGCCTCGTTCCGGCAGAGCACGGTGAGTTCGCCGACGATCGGTTCGCCGCGCTCGCTGGTGGCGATCTCCACCGGCAGCAAACAGCCGACGATCGGCTGGACGCCATTGGCCGCCGCCTTCTGGCCGAAGTCGAAGGCGCCGAAGAGGGCCGCCCCGTCGGTCATCGCCACCGCCGGCATGCCCGCGGCTCGGCAGGCCTCGATCAGGCGGTCGGGCCGGACCGTGCTCTCCAACAGCGACCACGCCGTGCGGACACGCAGGTGCACGAAGGCGGGTTCGCTCATGGCGCGGTCTCCTCGGCGACGGCGGGGGCGGGCTCGGCGGCGAGCCGACCGTGGGCGAGAACGTACACGCGATCCAACCGACGCGCGAGGCGGCGGTCGTGGGTGGCGATCAGCGCACTCGCGCCGCGCGCCCGCAGCACCGCCAGGAACCCGTCGAAGACGTGGGCGGCCGTCTCCTCGTCCAGATTGCCGGTCGGCTCGTCGGCGAGGACGAGGCCCGGAGCGTTGGCGAGCCCGCGGGCGATGGCGACACGCTGCTGCTCGCCGCCGGAGAGCTGGCCCGGATGGTGGGCGAGCCGCTCGGCGAGCCCGACCGCCGCCAGCAGTTCCTCGGCCCGCGCCCGCGCCGCGGCGCGCGACTTCCCGGCCAACAGGCACGGCAGCATGACGTTCTCGCTCGCGGTGAACTCGGCCAGCAGGTGGTGAAACTGGTAGACGAAGCCGACGGCGTCCCGCCTGAGCCGCGTGCGCGGGCGGTCGCGACGGGCGGCGCGCTCGCCGGCGATCACGACCTCGCCGGCGTCCGGGCGCTCCAACAGGCCGGCGATCTGCAACAGCGTCGACTTGCCCGCGCCGGAAACGCCGACCAGCGCGGCCACCTCGCCCGCCGCCAACCGCAGGTCGATCCCCTTCAACACCTCGATCCTGGCCGGGCCCTGCTTGAAGCCGCGGCTGACGCCGTCGAGCACCAGGGCGTCGGGTACCGCCACCGCCCTATTCCCGCCGCAGCGCTTCGACGGGGTCGAGCTGGGCGGCGCGCCAGGACGGCACCAGGGTGGCGAGCAGGGCCAGCACCAGCGCCATCCCGACGACGCTCACGACGTCGCCGGTCTCCACCTTGGCGGGCAGCTGGGAGAGAAAACGGATCTCGGCCGACCACAGCTCCGCACCCGTGAAGCGCTCGAGAAAGCGGCGGATGGCGTCGATGTTGAGGGCGAAGGCGAGACCCAGGACGAAGCCGATCGCGGTACCGACCGTGCCGATGGTCATGCCCGCCAGAAAGAAGATCCGCATGATCGCGCCGCGGGTCGCGCCCATGGTCCTCAGGATCGCGATGTCGCGCCCCTTCGAGCGCACCAGCATCGTCAGCCCGGTGACGATGTTGAAGGCGGCGACCAGGATGATCAGGGTGAGGATCAAGAACATGACGTTGCGCTCGACCTCGAGCGCGTTGAAGAACTGGGCGTTGGCCTGGCGCCAGCTGGTCACCCAATAACGCCCGCCGACCACCCGCTCAAAGGCGGCGTGGGCCGCGTCCAGGCGCTCGGGATCGGCCAGGAAGGCGTCGATGGTGTTCACGCGGTCGCCGAGATCGAAGTAGGTCTGCGCGGCGTCGAGCGAGGTGAAGACGACGCCGTTGTCGTACTCGTACATGCCGATCTCGAAGACCGCCGCGACTTCGAAGCTCACCACCCGCGGCAGGGTACCGAGGGCGGTGGCGGGGCCGTCGGGCGAGATCAGGGTGACGCGGTCGCCGAGCCGGAGACCCATGCGGCGGGCGAGCCGGCTGCCGACGGCGACCTTGCGGGTGCCGGCGAAGTCCTCGAGCGAGCCGCGCTGGACGTTGCCGGCGAGGATGGCGCGCCCGCGCAGATCGTCCGCGCGCAGTCCGCGCACCAGCACGCCGCCGGCGACGCCGTTGGCGCTCGCCATCGCCTGACCCTCGACGAACGGGGTCACCTCGCGGACGTCGGCGAGCCCGGCGAGTTCGGCGCTCAACCGCTCGTAGTCGGCGATGCCGGCGGGACCGGACTGCACGGTCAGGTGCCCGTTGAGCCCGAGGATCCGGTCGAGAAGTTCGGCGCGGAAACCGTTCATCACCGCGAGGACGACGATGAGCGTGCCGACCCCGAGCGCGATCCCGGTCAGCGCGAAGACGGTGATGACCGAGACGAAGCCGTGCTCGCGGGTGGGGCGGAGATAGCGCCGGGCCACCCAGCGCTCGGCAGGTCCGAACACGTCAGCCGGCGAGCCGGCCGACGACGGCCTCGGGGCTCAGCTCCTCGGTCTCGCCGCTGGCGCGCGACTTGAGCTCGACGACGCCGGCCTTGAGCCCGCGCGGCCCGATCACGACCTGCCAGGGGATGCCGATCAGGTCCATCGTCGCGAACTTGACCCCGGGGCTCTCGTCGCGGTCGTCGTAGAGAACGTCGACCCCGGCCGTCTTCAACTTGGCGTAGAGATCGCCCGTGACTTCGGCGCAGCCGCTGTCGCTGGCGCGCAGGTTGACGAGGGCGACGTCGAACGGCGCCACGCTCTCCGGCCAGATGATGCCCTTGTCGTCGTGGTAGGCTTCGATGATGGCGCCGACCAGGCGCGACACGCCGATGCCGTAGCTGCCCATCTCGACGAACACGTCCTCGCCGTCGGGGCCGGTGACCGCGGCTCCCAAGGGCTTCGAGTACTTGGTACCGAAATAGAAGATGTGACCGACCTCGATGCCGCGACCGTGCCGCAACCGCTCCGGCGGCAGCGGGCAGGCGTCGGGCAGGTGCTGCTCGTCGGTGGCGGCGTAGTAGCTCTGGATGGTGTCGACGTCGAGGTCCGGCGCCAGCAGGTCCAACTCTTCGAAGGCGGCGTCGTAGAAGACCTCGCTCTCACCGGTCGACGCCAGGATCTGGAACTCGTGGCTCATCGAGCCGCCGATGGCGCCGCTCTCGGCCCGCATCGGGATGGCGGTGAGGCCCATCCGCTTGAACGTCCGCAGATACGCGCTGAACATGTTGTCGTAGGAGCGTTTCGCTCCAGCGAAATCCAGATCGAAGGAGTAGTTGTCCTTCATCAAAAACTCGCGGCCGCGCATGACCCCGAAGCGGGGGCGGATCTCGTCGCGGAACTTCCATTGGATCTGGTAGAGGTTCTGCGGCAGATCGCGGTAGGAGCGGATACAGCGGCGAAAGATGTCGGTGACGACCTCCTCGTGGGTCGGGCCGAGCAGCATCGCCCGCTCGTGGCGGTCGTCGAAACGCAGCATCTCGCGGCCGTAGTCGTCGTAGCGGCCGCTTTCCTGCCAGAGGTCGGCGGGCTGGACGCTCGGCATCAGGATCTCCTGACAACCGGCGGCGTTCATCTCCTCGCGCACGATCTGCTCGACCCGGCGCAAGACGGCGTGGCCGAGCGGCAGCCAGGAGTAGATGCCCGCGCTGGACTGCCGGATCATGCCCGCCCGCAGCATGAGTTGGTGCGAGACGATCTGCGCCTCGGCGGGGCTCTCCTTCAAGAGGGGCAGGAAATACGCGGAAAGGCGCATGGGGCGACCCGTCGGAGCGACCTGGAGCGCGCGGACCATAGGCACCGCCGCCGCCCGACGCAACGCGCGAGCGGGGCCGCGTCAAAGCGGCTCGTCGGGGCGCCAGTCCAACAGACCGCTCTCCAGCAGGTAGGCGAAGCCGACGGTGACGGCGGCGGCGAGCAGCGTCGTCACCACCGCCTTGAGGACGAGGCGCGGCCGTTCCGGCGCGCTCGCGGCGTGCCCCTCCTCGGGCTCCTCGGGCGGGCGGGCGCCGAACGGCAGCGTCATGAAGAAGATCAGCCACCAGGCGATGACGAAGACGACGACCGCCCCGAACGGGGTCATGACGCCGGCCCCTTCGCCCCCGGCCTCAAACCTGCTCGAGCTCGACCAGGGTCCCGGCGAAGTCCTTGGGATGCAGAAACAGCACCGGCTTCTTGTGGGCGCCGATCTTGGGCTCGCCGTCGCCGAGCACGCGCGCCCCGGTCTCTTTCAGCTGGTCGCGCGCCTGGATGATGTCGTCGACCTCGTAGCAGACGTGGTGGATGCCACCCTGCGGGTTCTTGTCGAGAAAGCCCTGGATCGGCGACTTCTCACCGAGCGGGTAGAGCAGCTCGACCTTGGTGTTGGGCAGCTCGATGAAGACCACGGTGACGCCGTGGTCGGGCTCGTCCTGCGGCGCCGACACCTTGGCGCCGAGGACGTCGCGGTACTTCGCCGTCGCCGCCTCCAGATCCGGAACGGCGATGGCGACGTGGTTCAAACGACCGATCATGGGGCTTCCTCCCTCGACCGGCGGCCGTCGGCGTGACGGCCGCTCAGGTGGACACGTCCTCCAGCTGGGCCAGCATGTCCGGCGACAGCCGGGTGATCTGGACCTGGATCACCGGCCGGCGCTCGCGCGACAACCCCAACAACCGGCGCACGGCGCTGCGCAGCCGTTCCTCGATCTTGGCATTGGTCTCGACCTCGTGGTCGTCGAGCCCCTCGATCTCCTCGACCAGGGCGTCGGCGAGCCGGCGGCGGGCGTCGGCGTCGTCGTCGAGCTCGACGCTGCCGACCGATGCCACCTGCGGCGGCGCCAGGACCGAGCCGGCGTGATCGAGCACGAGGCTCAAGAAGACGGTGCCGTTGCTCGCCAGCTTGCGGCGCAGCCGGAAGCGGTCGGCGTCGACCGCGATCATCTCGCCGTCCTCGAAGGCGTGGCGGCCGATCGGCACCTCGCCCTCGATCTCGGGCGCGCCCGGTGCGAGGCGCACGAGGTCGCCGTCGGTGACCAACAGCGCATGCTCGGCACCGTTCGCCTCGGCGAAGGCGACGTGCTCGCGCAAATGCCGGAGCTCGCCGTGGACCGGCACCGCGATCCGCGGCTTCACCCAGCGGTAGAGCTGGGCGACCTCGTCGCGCGACGGGTGGCCGGAAACGTGGACGAAATGATCGTCCTCGGTGATCACCTGCACCCCGGCGCGCACCAGATTGTTGTGCAGATCGTAGATCACCCGCTCGTTGCCCGGGATGATCTTCGACGAGAAGATCACCGAATCGCCGGAATCCAGCCGGATGCGCGGATGGGTGCCGGCGGCGATGCGGGCGATGGCGGCACGCGGCTCGGCCTGGCTGCCGGTGCAGATCATCATCACCTTGTCGCGCGGCAGCTCCATCACGTCGCGCTCGTCCACCAAGGGCGGCATGTCCGCCAGATACCCGCAGTCCTTGGCGGCGGCGACCATGCGGTGCATCGAGCGCCCGATCAGCACCACCTCGCGGCCGGCCGCCCGCCCGGCCTGCATGGCGGTGTGCAGACGCGCCACGTTGGAGGCGAAGGTGGTGAGCACGACCCGGTGCGGCTGGGCGGCGATGAGCTCGCTCAGGCTCTCCAGCACCTCGGCCTCGGAGCCCGAGGTGCCGGGGCTCATGATGTTGGTGCTGTCGGCGACCATGGCGAGCACGCCACCCTTGCCGACGTCCTGCAGCGCCTCGATCTCGGAGACCGCGCCGACCTGCGGCGCCGGGTCGAGCTTCCAGTCGCCGGTGTGGACGACCCGGCCCTGCGGCGTCTCGATCACCAGCATCGCCGCCTCGGGGATCGAGTGCGTCATGTGGACGAAGCGGCAGGTGAACGGACCGACGGTGAAGTCCTCGCCGGGTTGGACGACGTTGAGGGGCACCCCGCGCCTGATCCCACTCTCGTCCAGCTTGCGCTTGAGCACCGCGGCGGTGAACGGCACGCACCAGATTGGGCACTGCAGCCGCGGCCACAGGTACGGCACCGCCCCCAGATGGTCCTCGTGGGCGTGGGTCAAGACGAGACCGTCCAGCTTGTCCCGCTCCTGCTCGACGAAGCCGATGTCCGGCAGGATGATGTCGACCCCGGGCAGCCGCTCGTCGGCGAAGGTGAGGCCGAGATCGACCATCATCCAGCGCCCGCCGGTGCCGTAGAGGTTGACGTTCATGCCGATCTCGCCGGCGCCTCCCAGCGGCGCGAAGTAGAGCGGCGTGTCGGTCATGCGTATGTCTCCCGCTGGGCTCGGTACAACCGGAAGAGGTCCACCAGCCCCGTCATCGTCAGATCGGTATCGACGCGGGCGATCGCCGCCGTCGCGTCGGCGAACAAGGGCGCCAGCCCACCGGTGCCGATCGTGCGCATCGGCTCGCCGAACTCGGCCTGGATGCGCGCGACCAACCCCTCGATCAGCCCGATATAACCCCAGAACACGCCCGATTGCATCGCCGAGACGGTGCTGTCGCCGATCACCGCCTGCGGTTTCTCGACCCCGATGCGCGGCAGCTTGGCCGCGGCGCGGTTGAGCGCCTCCAGGGACAGGTTGATGCCCGGCGCGATGACGCCGCCGTGGTAGGTGCCCGCGCGGTCGACCACGTCGAAGGTCGTCGCCGTTCCGAAGTCGACGACGATGAGGTCGCCACCGTGATGGTGGTGGGCGGCGTAGGCGTTGACCAGCCGATCGGCGCCGATCTCCTTCGGGTTGCTGAGCTTGATCCCGAGCGGGACCTCGATGTCCTCGCCGACGAACGACACCGGCCGGTCGAAGCGGTCGCGGCACATCCAGCGCAGCTGACGGTCGGCCTCGGGCACCACCGACGACACCACGACCTCGTCGATGTCGCGCCAGTCGAAGCCGGCCATCTCGATCAGCTGCACCAGCGCCAGGGCGTACTCGTCGGAGGTCCGCTGCCGGACGGTGGCCAGCCGCCAGCTCGCCCGCACGGTGGTGTCCTGGTAGAGCGCGAACACCGTGTTGGTGTTGCCGACGTCGGCGGCCAGCAGCATCAGAAAGTCTCTCCCAGCCGGACCAGCTCGACGTCGCCGGCGAGCACGGTCTCGACCCCGCCGGCGGTCTCGACGCGCAAGGCGCCGTAGGCGTCGATGCCGCGGTGGATGCCCTCGATCCGGCGCTCGGCCAGGGTGACGCGGACGGGACGGTTGAGCCCCGCCGCGCGCGCCAGCCAGGCGTCGCGCCAGCTCGCGGTGTCGCCCTCGGCGAGCGCCGCCGCCGCGCGCGTCCACGCCCCCAGCCAGCGTTCGAGCACGAGCGGCGCCGGCGCGTCCACGCCCCAGCCGAGCAGGGTGGCGGCTTCCGGGAACGCCGGCGGCGCGGCGCGCAGGTTCACGCCGCAGCCGATCAACACCGAGTCGCCGGCGACCTCCAAGAGGAGGCCCGCCAGCTTGCGGCCGTCGAGCAGGACGTCGTTGGGCCATTTGACGCTCAACGGCGGCGGCGGCGTCGCGAGCTGCTCGAGTGCGCGGCAGAGCGCGGTGGCCGCGATCAGCGAGCCGGCCGGCACGAACGCGGGCGCGAAGCGCGGCGCGGTGACGACCGTGGCGTAGAGGTTGCCCGGCGGCGACGTCCAGCTGCGCCCGCGCCGGCCGTGGCCGCCGGTCTGCTCGTCGGCGACGACGACGACCTCGCGCGCCCCCGCCCGCGTCAGCCGTCGGGCCTCGTCCTGGGTCGACGCCAGGCTCGCGTGGTGGGTGAGCGAGAACCCGGCGACGCTCTGCGGCCAGACGGCGCTCACGCCGATCCCGCGCTCAAGGGAAGAGCGCCGCGGCGGCGACCCGGGCCGTGCCGAGGATCGGGCCGGGGACGACCGCGAAGAGGGCGGTGACCAGCGCGCTCACGGCGATCACGCCCCTGAGCTCCGGCTCCATCCCGCGGTCGAGCGCCTCGGGCGCGCTGTCGAAGTAGACCAGCTTGACGATGCGCAGATAGTAATAGGCTCCGATCACGCTGGTCAGCACCCCGATGACGGCGAGCCAGACGAGGCCGACCTCGATCGCCGCGACGAAGACGTAGAGCTTGCCGAAGAAGCCGGCGAGCGGGGGAATGCCGGCGAGCGAGAACATGAAGACGGCGGTGGCCAGCGCCAACATCGGCTGATCCTTGCCGAGGCCGGCGAAGTCGTCGATCTGCTCCAGGCTCTGGCCGCGCCGCCGCAGCGTCAACACGACGCCGAAGGTGCCGACGGTCATGAAGAGGTAGATCGTCATGTAGACGAGCACGCCGTAGACCCCGCTCTGGGTGCCGGCGGCGAGGCCGACCAGGGCGTAGCCGACATGGCCGATGCCGGAATAGGCCAGAAGGCGTTTGACGTTGCGCTGACCGATGGCGCCGAAGGCGCCGAGCACCATCGAGCCCACCGAGATCGCGATGACGATCTGTTGCCAGTCGGCGACGAAGGCGCCGAAGGGCTCGGCGAAGACCCGCACGGTGAGGCCCATCGCCGCCAGCTTGGGCGCCGCCGCGAACAGCGCGGTCACCGCGGTCGGCGCGCCCTCGTACACGTCGGGCGTCCACATGTGGAACGGTACTGCCCCGAGCTTGAAGGCGAGCCCGGCGGCGATGAAGACGACGCCGACGAGCGCCCCCAGCGGCAGCTCGACGCCCTCCCCGGCGACGTACAGCTCGGTCAGCTCCTCGAAGAAGATGGTGCCGGTGAACCCGTAGACCAGCGACACGCCGTAGAGCAGCATGCCCGACGCCAACGCCCCGAGCACGAAGTACTTCAAGCCGGCCTCGGTCGACTTGTAAGTGTCGCGCTGGAAGGCGGCGAGCACGTACAGCGGCAGGCTCATCAACTCGAGCGAGATGTAGAGGGCGAGGAAGCTGTTGGCCGACAGCAACAGCGACATCCCGGCGGTCGAGAAGATCACCAGCACCGCGTATTCGAAGCGCTCGATGCCCTCGCGGCGGAGATAGGGCTGGGCGATGGCGAGGGTGCCGAGCGCGCCCAGCAACACCACCGCCTTCATGAAGCCGGCGAAGCCGTCCATGACGAAATGGCCGCGGAAGGCGACGGCGCGGTCGGGCGCGGCGACCACGACCAGGACGAGCGCGACCGCGAGGGTGCCGAGCGCCAGGTTCGAGACCAGCCGGGCGCCCGCCGCGGTCTCCTTGAACGCCCCGACCACGAGCAGCACGAGGCCCGCCGCGATCAGGAACAGCTCGGGAAGAGCGACCAGGAGATAGGACTGAGACATGCGCGCGTCGTTCGCCGTGGCTGCGGGGTTCGCTCTCGGGTTCGGTCAGTCGGCCGCCATCGTGGTCGTGGCCTCGAGGTGAGCCAGGAGGTCGTTCACGCTCGCCGCCATCGGGTCGAGGAAGAGGGAGGGATAGACCCCCATCAGCAGGGTGAGCACCACCAGCGGTGCGAAGGCCGCGATCTCGGTGCCGCGCATGTCCTTGATGCTCAACAGGTCCTCGCGCACGAGCGCGCCGAAGATGACGCGGCGATAGAGCCACAGCATGTAGCAGGCGCCCAGGATCATGCCGGTGGCGGCGAACAACGCCACCCACTGGTTGATCTGGAAGACGCCGACGATGACCAGGATCTCGCCGACGAACCCGCTGGTGCCGGGCAGCCCCACCGACGCCATCGTGAACAGCATGAAGGTGAAGGCGTAGGCCGGCATCCGCTCGGCGAGGCCGCCGTAGCGCTTGATCTCACGGCTGTGGATGCGGTCGTAGATCACCCCGACGCACATGAACAGCGCCCCGGACACCAGCCCGTGGCTCAGCATCTGGATGATGCCGCCCTGCAGCCCCTGCGGATTGAAGGTGAAGAGACCGATCGTGACGATGCCCATGTGGGCGACGGAGGAGTACGCGATCAGCTTCTTCATGTCCTCCTGCATCAGCGCGACGAAGGAGGTGTAGATGATGGCGACCACCGACAGCGCGTAGATGAAGGGCGCGAAGTCGGCCGAGGCCTCCGGCAGCATCGGCAGCGAGAAGCGCAGGAACCCGTAGCCACCCAGCTTCAACAGGATGCCGGCGAGCAGGACCGAGCCGGCGGTCGGCGCCTCGACGTGGGCGTCCGGCAGCCAGGTGTGGAACGGCCACATCGGCACCTTGATCGCGAAAGACGCGAACAGCGCCAGGAACAGCCAGTACTGCGCCGTCGGCGGGAACTCGGTGCGCATCAGCGTCGGCAGGTCGGTCGTGCCGGCGACGATGTACATGTAGATGATGGCGACCAGGAACAGCACGGATCCCGCCAGCGTGTACAAGAAGAACTTGAAGGCGGCGTAGATCCGGTTGGCACCACCCCAAATCCCAATGATCAGGAACATCGGGATCAGGATGCCCTCGAAGAACAGATAGAACAGGACGACGTCGAGCGCGGTGAACACGCCGACCATCAAGGTGTCCATGACCAGAAAAGCGATCATGTACTCCTTGACGCGACTGGTCACCGAGTGCCACGACCCCAGCACCACCACCACGGTCAACAAGGTACTCAGCAGCACGAACCAGAGAGAGATGCCGTCGACGCCGACATGATAATTGATGTCGAAGCCGGGCAGCCACGGCGATTTCTCGACCAGCTGGAAGCCGCCCTGGGTCGGGTCGAACTGGACCCAGATCAACAGACTCAAGAAGAAGGTGATGGTCGAGGTCCACAGCGCCACCGCCTTGGCGTTCTGGGCGACCACCGTCTCGTCCTCGGCGCGGATGGCGAGAATGAAGGCGACGCCGACGAGCGGCAGGAAGATGACCAGCGAGATCAGCGGCCAATCGCTCATCGGCTCAGCCCTGCACCGCGAGGAGGTACCAGGTCACCAGCGCGGCGACGCCGATGAGCATGGCGAAGGCGTAGTGGTAGATGTAGCCCGACTGCAAGCGCACGATCCGCTTGGTGCCGGCCAGGGTCGACGCCGCGACGCCGTTCGGCCCCCAGTCGTCGATGAAGCCGAGATCGACCTTGCGCCACAGGAACGTGCCGAGCCCGCGCGCCGGTCGGATGAAGATGGCGTCGTAGAGTTCGTCGAAGTACCACTTGTTGTAGGAGAACAGGTACAGTGGCCGCACCGCGTTGGCGAGGCGCCCCGGCAGCAGCGGGTTGGCGACGTACATGGTCCAGGCCACGGCGAGCCCGATCACGCCGGCGACGACGGGCAGGAGCTTCACCCACAGCGGGACGTGGTGGGCGGCCTCGATAGCGTTGTGGGCGAGGTCGCGGACGTGGATCGAGCCGGCCCAGAAGGCGTGGTCGGCGGTCACCATCGGTAGGCCCAAGAAGCCGGCGCCGATCGCGCCCGCCGCCAGAAAGCCCAGCGGCACGGTCATCACCGGCGGGCTCTCGTGGGCGTGGTCCATCACCTCGTCGCTGGCGTTGGGCTTGCCGTGGAAGGTCATGAACAACAGCCGCCCGGAATAGAACGCGGTCATCACCGCCGCCAGGATCCCGAGCCAGAAGGCGAAGCCGCCGACGCCGGTCCCGGCCGCGAACGCCGCCTCCAGGATCAGGTCCTTGGAGTAGAAGCCCGAGAAGAACGGGATACCCACGAGCGCCAGCGAGCCGATCCACATGACCGCATAGGTGAAGACCATCTTGCGCCAGACGCCCCCCATGCGCCGCATGTCCTGCTCGTCGCCGAGGCCGTGGATCACCGAGCCGGCGCCCAGGAACAACAGCGCCTTGAAGAAGGCGTGGGTGAAGAGGTGGAAGATCGCGGCGGCGTAGGCGCCGACGCCGCAGGCGAAGAACATGTAGCCGAGCTGCGAGCAGGTCGAATAGGCGACCACCCGCTTGATGTCGTTCTGGGTAAGGGCGACCGTGGCGGCGAAGAACGCGGTGGCGGCGCCGATCAAGGTGACGAAGGCGAGCGCGGTCGGGGCGTACTCGAACAACGGCGACATCCGCGCCACCAGGAAGACGCCGGCGGTCACCATGGTGGCGGCGTGGATCAGCGCGGAGACCGGGGTCGGCCCCTCCATGGCGTCGGGCAGCCAGGTGTGTAGGAAAAGCTGCGCCGACTTGCCCATCGCACCGATGAAGAGCAGGAACGCGATCAGATCCAGCGTCGACACCGACGCCCCGAACATCCGGGTGACGTGGTCGGCGTAGTCCGGCGCCGTCGCGAACACGGTGTCGAAGGCGAGGCTGTCGAACACCAGGAAGACCGCGGCGATGCCCAGCATGAAGCCGAAATCGCCGACGCGGTTGACGATGAACGCCTTCATCGCCGCGTTGTTGGCGGACGGCTTCTTGTACCAGTAGCCGATCAGCAGATACGACGCGAGCCCGACGCCCTCCCAGCCGAAGAACAACTGGACGAAGTTGTCCGCGGTCACCAGCATCAGCATGGCGAAGGTGAACAACGACAGATAGCTCATGAACCGCGGGATCGACTCGTCGTGGCTCATGTAGCCGATGGAGTAGACGTGGACCGCGGCGGAGATCCAGGTGACGACGACGAGCATGACGGCGGTGAGCGCGTCGATCCGCAGCGCCCAGTCGATCGCGAACGAGCCCGACACGATCCAGGTGCCGAGGTCGACGGTGAAGGGCTCGCCGTAGGGCACGGTGAAGAGCGCGACGCCGGAGAGGAGCGCCGAGACGATCAACAGCGCGGACGTCACCACCTGCGAGGCGCGGTCGCCGATGAGCTTGCCGAAGGCGCCGGCGACGAGCGCGCCCAGGAGCGGCAGGAAGACGATCAGGCCGTACATCATGCCGCTCAGCCCTTCATGATGTTGATGTCGGCGACCTCGATCGAGCCGCGGGCGCGGAAGACGACGACGACGATGGCGAGCCCGATCGCGGCCTCGGCGGCGGCCACCGTCAGCACGAACATCGCGAACAGCTGACCCGCCAGATCACCCAGATGCGCCGAGAAGGCGACCAGGTTGATGTTCACCGCGAGCAGGATCAACTCTATCGACATCAAGATGACGATGATGTTCTTGCGGTTGAGGAAGATGCCGAAGATGCCGAGGGTGAAGAGGACGGCGGCGACGACGAGGAAATGACCGACGGGCACGGGCATCAGCCGATCCCCTTGCCGCTGTCGACCTTGCGCAGCTGGACGGCGGCGGGGCGTTCGCGGTGAACCTGACGGCCGATGTCCTGGCGCTTGATCGGGCCGCGATCCCTGAGCGTCAACGTGATCGCGCCGATGATCGCGACCAACAGGATGACACCGGCGAGCTGGAAGGCGAAGAAGTACTCGGTGTAGAGCACCGCCCCCAACGCCTCCGTGTTCGACAGCCCTTCGGGCACGGGCACCGCCGCCGCGATCGGCGCCGCGGTGTCGACCGACAGCGTGCCGAACACCAAGAACAGCTCGGCCAGCAGCACCAGGCCGATCAGCGCCCCCACCGGCAGGTACTTCAAGAAGCCCTCGCGCACGGCGGCGAGGTCGATGTCGAGCATCATCACCACGAACAGGAACAGGACGGCGACCGCACCGACGTACACCACGACCAGCACCATCGCCAGGAACTCGGCGCCGGCGAGCACGAACATACCGGCGGCGTTGAAGAAGGCGAGGATCAGGAACAGCACCGAGTGCACCGGATTGCGCGCCGAGATGACCATGACGGCGGCGGCGATGCACACCCCGGCGAGCAGGTAGAACACGAAGAGGGCCACGGTCATCGTTGTTGGCTCCGGTTCCCGGCGCGCCGGCCGGCGTCGGGGCGGTGGCGGGCGGGCGCGCGGGCGGTCAGCGGTAGGGGGCGTCGGCGGCGAGGTTGGCGGCGATCTCGCGCTCCCAGCGCTCGCCGTTCGCCAACAGCTTCTCCTTGTCGTAGAAGAGTTCCTCGCGCGTGAACGACGAGAACTCGTAGTTCGGGCCCTCCACGATCGCGTCGACCGGGCAGGATTCCTCGCAGAAGCCGCAGTAGATGCACTTCGTCATGTCGATGTCGTAGCGCGTCGTGCGGCGGCTGCCGTCGGGGCGCGGCTCGCTCTCGATGGTGATCGCCTGCGCCGGGCAGACCGCTTCGCAGAGCTTGCACGCGATGCACCGTTCCTCCCCGTTCGGATAGCGCCGGAGCGCGTGTTCGCCGCGGAAGCGCGGGCTGAGGGGACCCTTCTCGTACGGATAGTTCAAGGTATACTTTTTCCTGAACATGTAGCGGAAGGTCAGCCAGAAACCGCTCACCAACTCCTGCAGCAGGAAAGTCTTCGCGGCACGGTCGAGCGTGGTCGCCATGGGTTCCTCTCGTGAGCGTCAGGCGTCGGGCACGTCCTCAGGCCGGCAACAGGTCGAAGGTCACCATGACACCGGCGGTCAGGACCACCCACAGGAGCGAGAACGGCAGAAACACTTTCCAGCCCAGCCGCATCAACTGATCGTAGCGGTAGCGCGGCAAGGTGGCCCGGGCCCAGAAGAAGACGAAGAGGACCAGGCAGGTCTTGAGGATGAACCAGACCGGCCCCGGTAGCCAAGTGAACGGCGCCATTTCGAACGGCGCCAGCCACCCCCCCAGGAACAGGGTGGTGAAGATGCCGCTCATCAGGATCATGTTGGCGTATTCGCCGAGGAAGAAGAGGGCGAACGCCATCGAGCTGTACTCGACGTTGTAGCCGGTGACCAGCGAGGCCTCGTCTTCCGGCAGATCGAACGGATGGCGGTTGGTCTCGGCGAGGATCGCCGCCATGAAGACGACCGCCATCGGCAGATGGGGGAAGACGTACCAGAACCCGCCGCCGGACTGAGCCAGCACGATCTCCGTCAGGTTCAGCGACCCCGCCGAGATCAGCACGGCGATGATGATGAGACCGATGGCGATCTCGTAGGAGATCATCTGCGCCGAGGACCGCAGCGCGCCGAGAAAGGCGTAGCGGGAGTTCGACGCCCAGCCGGCCATGACGATGCCGTAGACCCCGAGCGAACTGACCGCGAACAGGTAGAGCACGCCGACGTTGATGTCGGAGATCACCATGCCCTCGTCGAACGGGATCACCGCCCACGCGATCAGCGACAGGATGAACGTGATCATCGGCGCGATCAGGAAGATCACCCGGTTCGCGCCCGACGGGATCACCGTCTCCTTCAAGAACAGCTTGGCGCCGTCGGCGATCGGCTGCAGCAGCCCGTAGGGACCGACGGTCATCGGGCCCTGGCGCAGCTGCATCGCCCCGATGACCTTGCGCTCCGCCCAGGTGGCGTAGGCCACGCCCAACAGCAACGGCCCCACCACCAGCATGATCTGGGTGACGATCCAGGCGACGCTGAGGATGGCGTCAATCATCGCTACCGGTCGCCTTCAGCTGCTGGCCGCGGATCTCCTCGACGCAGGCCTCCATCACCGCCGACGCCCGGCTGACCGCGCAGGTGCGGTAGAAGTCCGCGATCGGCGAGACGAACGGCGCGTCGTCGAGCTTGCCGGCGCCGCCGAACGCCGCCCAGGGCGCCGGCTCGACGTGGTCGATCCGCCCCAGATGGGGCGCCGGCTCGACGATCCGCCGGCGCAGCTGCCCCGGCGTGTCGTAACCGAGCTTGTGGCCCAGCACTTCGGAGAGCGCGCGCAGGATGCGCCAGTCCTCCTTGGCCTCGCCCGGCGGAAAGGTGGTGAGCTTGGAGCGCTGCGGGCGACCCTCGAGGTTGACCCAGGTCGCCGCCTTCTCGGTGTAGGCCGCCCCAGGCAGGACGACGTCGGCCACCCGCGCGCCGGCATCTCCGTGGCTGCCCTGGTAGACGACGAACGCGTTCTCGAGCCCGCGGGTGTCGATCTCGTCGGCGCCGAGCAGGTAGACCACCTCGATCTCGCCGCTGCGCGCGCCTTGGAGAATCCCCTCGACGTCGCGACCGCCCGCGCCCGGCACGAAGCCGAGCTCGAGGCCGCCGACGCGGGAAGCGGCGGCGTGCAGGACGTTGAAGCCGTTCCAGTCGTCGCGGATCATGCCGAACCGCTCGGCGACCTCGCGCGCCTTGGCGAGCACCGCCGCGCCGTCCGGCCGCGCGACCGCACCCGGACCGACGACGACCATCGGCCGCTCCGCCCGCTCCAACACCTCGGCGAAGCTGTGCTCGCCGGCGAGCAGGTCGACCAGGCTCTGTGGGCCGGCGCCGAGGTCGGTGGTGGGATAGGTCAGATCGCCGGGACAGCCGATGCGGCCGATCTTGAAACCGCCGAGGCGCTGGCGCTTGCGGATGCGGGCGTTGACCAACGACGCCTCGTAGCGCGGAAAGGCGCCGACGAGCAGCAGCGCGTCGGCGCGCTCGATGCCGGCGATGGTCGTGTTGAAGAGCCAGCCGGCGCGCGCCCCCTCGAGCTTGGCGCCGTCCTGGCGGCAGTCGAGGTTGGGCGAGCCGAGCTGGCCCATCAGGTCCTTCAAGGCCGCCATCGCCTCGAGGTCGGCCTGATCGCCCACGATCGCCGCGATCTTGGTGCCGGGAACACCGTCGAGCCGGGCGCGGATCGCCGCCATCGCCCCGCGCCAGTCGGCGGCCTCCAGCTTGCCCGCGCGCTTCACCCAGGGCCGGTCGAGGCGACGCTTCTTCAAGCCGTCGTAGACGAAGCGGGTCTTGTCGGAGATCCACTCCTCGTTCACGTCCTCGTGCAGCCGCGGCAGGATCCGCATGACCTCGTTGCCGCGGACGTCGACGCGGATGTTCGAGCCCACCGCGTCCATGACGTCGACGCTCTCGTGCTTTTTGAGCTCCCAGGTCCGCGCGGTGTACTCGTAGGGCTTCGAGTTGAGTGCGCCGACCGGGCACAGGTCGATGACGTTGCCGGAGAGCTCGGAGGTCACCGCGTGCTCGAGATAGGTGGTGATCTCCATGTCCTCGCCGCGGCCGGTGGCGCCGAGCTCCTCGACGCCGGCGATCTCGTTGGCGAAGCGGACGCAGCGGGTGCAGTGGATGCAGCGCGTCATGTGTGTCGAGATCAGCGGGCCCATGTGCTTGTCGGCGACGGGCCGCTTGTTCTCGGCGAAGCGCGAGCTGTCGGGGCCGTAGAAGAGCGTGAGATCCTGCAGGTCGCACTCGCCGCCTTGATCGCAGATCGGGCAATCGAGGGGATGGTTGATCAACAGGAGCTCGAGCACGCCCTTCTGCGCACGCTTGGCCTTCTCCGAGGCGGTGTGGACGACCATGCCGTCGGCGGCGGGCATCGCACAGCTCGCCACCGGCTTGGGCGCCTTCTCCACCTCGACCAGGCACATCCGGCAGTTGCCGGCGATGTTGAGGCGTGGGTGGTAGCAGAAGTGCGGCACCTCGCGGCCGGCGAGCTCGCAGGCCTGGAACACCGTCGCCCCCGCCGGGACGTCGACCTCGATGCCGTCGATCGTCAGCTTCGGCATGCCGTCTCCTCGTGCCTCGCGGGACTCAGCTCGCCGCCGCCATCGCCGCGGCCGGCGCGCGTTCCTTGATGCGGGCCTCGATCTCGGGCCGGAAGTGCCGGATCAGGCCTTGTATCGGCCACGCCGCCGCGTCCCCGAGCGCGCAGATGGTGTGCCCCTCGATCTCCTTGGAGACGTCGAAGAGCATGTCGATTTCCTCGGGTCGCGCCCGACCTTCGACCAACCGGGTCATCACCCGCCACAACCAGCCCGTGCCCTCGCGGCACGGCGTGCACTGCCCGCAGCTCTCGTGCATGTAGAACTTGGAGAGGCGGCAGATCGCCTGAATGACGTCGGTCGACTTGTCCATCACGATGACGCCGGCGGTGCCGAGCCCGGTCTGCGCGTTCTTCAGATCGTCGAAATCGAGCCGGATCTCGTCGCACACCGACTTGGGGATCAGCGGCACCGACGAGCCGCCGGGGATGACCGCCTTGAGGTTGTCCCAGCCGCCGCGCACGCCGCCGCAGTGCTTGTCGACGAGCTCGCGCAACGGGATGCTCATCTCCTCCTCGACGGTGCACGGATGGTTGACGTGCCCGGAGATGCAGAAGAGCTTGGTGCCGGTGTTGTTCTCGCGCCCGAGCCCCGCGAACCAGTCGGCCCCGCGGCGCAGGATCGCCGGCACCTGGGCGATGGTCTCGACGTTGTTCACCGTCGACGGCCGACCGTAGAGCCCGACCATCGCCGGAAACGGCGGCTTGAGCCGGGGCTGGCCCTTCTTGCCCTCGAGGCTCTCGAGCAGGCCGGTCTCCTCGCCGCAGATGTACGCGCCGGCGCCGCGGTGGAGGTAGAGCTCGAAATCGAAGCCGGAGCCGGCGATGTCGCGACCGAGCAGGCCGGCCTCGTAAGCCTCGTCGATGGCCCGCTGCAGCCGCTCGCCCTCGCGGACGAACTCGCCGCGGATGTAGATGTAGCCGGCGGTGCAGCCCATGCCGACGGCGGCGAGGATGCAGCCCTCGACGAGCTTGTGCGGCTCGTGGCGCATGATCTCGCGGTCCTTGCAGGTCCCGGGCTCGCTCTCGTCGGCGTTGACGACGAGATAGACCGGCCCGCCGTCGGTCTCCTTCGGCATGAACGACCATTTGAGGCCGGTCGGAAAGCCGGCGCCGCCGCGGCCGCGCAGGCCCGACTTCTTGACGGCGTCGACGATGGCCTCACGCCCCATCAGGACGAGGTCCTTGAGGCCGTCGTAGTCGCCGCGCGCCCTGGCCGCCGCGAGCTCCGGGCCGGCCTCGCCGTAGATGTCGGTGAAGATGCGGTCCTTGTCGTGCAGCACGTCAGACCTCCAGTAGCGTCGTCTTGCCGCCGAAGGGGATCGCCCCCTTGCGCCCGCTCTGCGGCCCCGGTGCCGGCCGCTCGCCGCGCTTGAGCGCTTCGATCACCGCGGTGGCGCGCTCCGGCGTCAGGTCTTCGTAGTAGTCGTCGTCGA
>Ga0207797_1001193_pt1 | contig 19153 bp, 18 predicted proteins | sample PRCRCaboRojoPR_6_FD_187275 | JGI IMG/M metagenome (GOLD analysis project Ga0207797, IMG submission 187275) | Marine sediment microbial community from Cabo Rojo, Puerto Rico - PR CR 10% Liquid 1 (SPAdes) | ecosystem: Environmental > Aquatic > Marine > Coastal > Sediment | place: Cabo Rojo, Puerto...
TCCTCGGAGTCGATCTCGTAGCCGCACTTCTCCATCTTCACGTCCCACTTCACCGAGTCGAACATGAAGAACTCGGGCTCGGGGCCGAAGTAGGCGGTGTCGCCGATGCCGCTGGCCTTGAGGTAGGCCTCGGCGCGCTTGGCCACCGACCGCGGGTCGCGGTTGTAGCCTTCCATGGTGTCGGGCTCGGCCACGTCGCAGGTCAGGACGATGGTCGGCTCCTCGTAGAAGGGGTCGAGGAAGGCCGAATCGGGGTCGGGGACCAGGAGCATGTCCGACTCGTGGATCTCCTTCCAGCCGTCGATGGAGGAGCCGTCAAAGGTGAAGCCCTCCTCGAAGGTGTCCTGGTCGAGGCCGTGGGCGGGCAGGGTCATGTGCTGCCACTTGCCCCGGGGATCGGTGAAGCGCAGATCGATGAAGCTCGCCTTGTGCTCCTCGACCATCTTGAAAACCTTGTCGGCGCCTTGGGCCATGGGTGTGCCTCCTGATAAGCGGGGTAGCCGTGCGTAACTGCCGGGGGAGTTGCATAAGGTGTGCCAACCCCGAGGGCCCCATTTTCGGGCGCAGTCGGGGGTGATTTGCACCACTATAGGGCATAATCGGGGGTGGCTGCACCTGTCTAGTGCAAAGCGGCCCGGGACGGGGCACGGCCGAATGGTTGTTCGGGAGGGAGCGGGGCCTTACAATTGCCGGCTTCCGTTTTCATCCCGCTCCAAGGCAGCGCTGCCTCATGTCCTACCTTATCATCGAGGGTTCGGCCCGTCCCGACAGCCGAACCGCGTTGGTGGCCCGCCAACTCGCCGGTGCCCTGGAGGAGGCCGCTGGGGTGCCCGTGCGGCGCATCGCTCCCGGTCCCCATCTCGCGGCCCTGGCCGACGGCGCGGTGGCCGGCGGCCCGGTGGAGGCCTTCCAGCCGGTGGTCGACGAGGTGGCCGCCGCCACCGGCGTGCTGCTGGTGACCCCCGAGTACCACGGCAGCTACTCCGGGGTGATCAAGCTCGTCCTCGACAACCTGGGCTATCCCTCCGTTCTGCGCGACAAGCCCGTGGGGGTGGTGACCCTGGGCGCCGCCCGGTTCGCCGGCACCCGGGCCGCTGACGCCCTGCTGTCGGTGCTGGCCCATATCCGGGCGCGGCCCTTCGGGCGCTACCTGTTCTTCCCAGCCATTCAGGACCAGCTGTCCGAATCGGGAGAGTTGGCAAATCCCGAGCTGCGTGCCGAGGCCGGCGACTTCGTGGCCGAGTTCCACCGCTATAGCCGCTGCACCCGCGAGGCCGAGGGTCTGGACGCCTCCTGATCCCGGACGCCTCACGGGGGACGCAAAAAAGCCCGGCCGCTGCCACGGCCGGGCTTTTTGTCGGCATCCCCGCCGCGGGGGAGTCAGCCCTTCTTGCCCACCAGCTCGTGGATGATGGGGTTGAGGATGAGCTCCATGGCGAAGCCCATCTTCGGGCCGGGCACCACCAGGGTGTTGGGACGGGACATGAACGAGCCCTTGATCATGGACATCAGGTAGGTCCAGTCCTGGTCCTTGTAGGCGTTGAAGTGGATCACCACCATGGATTCGTCCGGGGTGGGGATGTCCCGGGCGATGAAGGGGTTGGAGGTGTCCACCAGCGGCACCCGCTGGAAGTTGATGTGGGTGCGCGAGAACTGCGGCGTGATGTAATGCACGTAATCGTGCATCCGGCGCAGGATGGTGTGGGTCACCTGGCTGGCGTCGTAGCCGCGCTCGGCGGTGTCGCGGCTGATCTTCTGGATCCACTCCAGGTTGACCGCCGGCACCACGCCCACCAGCAGGTCGGTCCACTGCGCCACATCGACGCCGGCCTCGGGGTCGGCCACGCCGCCGTGGAGGCCCTCGTAGAACAGCAGGTCCGATTGCGGCAGGTCCTCCCAGGGCGTGAACTGGCCGGGCTTCTTGTCGATGCCGAGCCGGGCGTTGTGCTCTTCCGCTTCCTCCTCGCTGTGGATGTAGAAGCGGCGCTGGCCGGAGCCGGTCTCGCCGTAGGTCTTGAACAGCTCTTCCAGCTTGGCGAAGTGGTTGGCCTCGGGGCCGAAGTGGGAGAAATTCTCGCCCTTGGCCTCGGCGTCCGCCATCTTCTCCTTCATCTCGGAGCGCTCGAAGGCGTGGAAGCTGTCACCCTCGATGACGGCGGGGCTGAGGGCTTCGCGCCGGAAGATGTCGTTGAACGCGTTCTTGACGGTGGTGGTACCCGCACCGGAGGAGCCCGTCACCGCGACGATCGGGTGTTTGCTGGACATGCCAACCTCCAAGATTTGTTTTCGGTTGCGAAGATTCGGTTCGGGAGCGGTGGGGTGGGGGCGTGGCGGCGACCCGGCCCCAGACAGCAGGGCGGGCGGGGACGACGCCCCGCCCGCGGGAATTTGGCAAACGCCAGATGATAACAGGCCCCGCCCGCCCTGGGTAGCCCGGCCGCGGGCCCGCGGCCTTAGTCGCCGAGAATGATGCCCAGCTGGCGGGCGCTGGTCAGCAGCGGGTGGTCGGCGGGGACGGGGCGGTAGCTGCCCACCACCTGCTCCAGCGGCACGGTCTCCAGGTGCTCGTTGCGCAGGGCCACCATGCAGTCACGCTCGCCGCGGGCGAGGGCATCCACGGCGGCGGTGCCGAACTGGGTGGCCAGGATGCGGTCGCTGGCCACCGGCGGGCCGCCGCGCTGGACGTGGCCGAGGACGGTGACCCGGGTCTCCAGCTGGGTCCCCTCGGCCAGCCTGTCCGCCACCTGGGCACCGACGCCGCCGAGGCGGGGCTGATAGACCCCGGTGTCGGATTGCAGCACGGCGAGGTCGCCCCCCACGGGCTTGGCCCCCTCGGCCACGGCGATGATGCTGAACGGCGCGCCGCCGGCCGCCCGCCGGTTGACCTCGTCACAAACCCGGTTGATGTCGAAGGGGATCTCCGGCAGCAGGATGGCGTCGGCGGCACCGGCCAGGCCGGCGCGCAGGGTGATCCAGCCGGCGTAGCGACCCATCATTTCCACCACGATGACCCGGTGGTGGCTTTCGGCGGTGGTGTGGAGCTTGTCCAGGGCATCGGTGGCGGTGGTCACCGCGGTCAGGTGGCCGAAGCACAGGTCGGTGCCCAGAATGTCGTTGTCGATGGTCTTGGGCGTGCCGATCACCGGCAGGCCCTTGCGCGCCAGCTCGTGGGCGATGGACAGGGAGCCGTCGCCGCCGAGGATGACCAGGGCGTCCAGGCCCAGCTCTTCGGCCCGCTGCAGGACGATGTCCGAGCGGTCCTCGTAGCGGTCGCCGCCCACCGGGTACTGGAAGGGGTTGGCGCGGTTGGTGGTGTGCAGGATGGTGCCGCCGCGGTTGATCAGCCCCTGGGTGCGGTAGGGCGTCAGCGGTATGGGGTCGAGCCTTTCCACCAGCCCCTTGAAGCCCTGCGGGATGCCCTGGACCGCCGGCCAGTCGTAGGTGCGCATGGCCACCCGGACCACGGCCCGGATGACGGCGTTCAGTCCGGGGGCGTCGCCGCCGCCGGTGAGGATGCCCAGCTGCATGGTCGCGTTCCTCCGTTGAGCGACCCGCCTTCGTGTCGGTGTATGTTGTCCCAGACGGGGGAGTTTGCCAATGTGGGACTTCGTCGCCTCGCGCACTGGAGGACAACAACATGAACCGGTTACTGTCGCTGCTTGTGGTGCCGCTCCTGGCCCTGGCCTGGGGCGGTGGGGCCTGCGCCCAGGATATGGGCATGGGCATGGAGGGGCCCAGTCCCAAGGTGGTGTACCACGTGGACTATCAGGGGGTGCGGCGTTTCTCCGCCCAGCTCACCAGCATCTACAACATGGTTCACCATTACCGGAACCAGCTCGTCGACTACGACGTGCGCATCGTCGCCAACGCCTTCGGCGTGCGCTTTTTCACCGACGACAACCTCAAGGACACCCCGTTCGAGGCCGGCAAGGCGCTCAAGGAACGGCGCGAGAACCTGCGCGGCCGCATCAAATCCTTGATGAACACCTTCGACGTCAAGGTGGCCATCTGCGGCATCACCCGCGAGCAGCTCGACCTGGCCAAGGACGACTTCTACGACGGCGTGACCTTCGTCGAGTCCGGCGTGGTCGAGGTGGCCAAGTTGCAGCAGAAGGGTTTCGCCTATATTAAGGCCGAGTGAGGCAGACAGCGCAGCCCAAAAAGGCCCGGCGGGCATCCCGCCGGGCCTTTGTCGTTGGCATCCCGAAGCCTGGTGGCCTGTCTCAGAAATTCGTTACATTTCTGAGCACTCTGCAGCGGTTTGGAGCAAGGCCCGCCGACGAAGACGGGCTGTTTGCCCCTCAAGGTTCGGCGCCACCGCGGCGCCCGCCCTCCCGACTCGCGGCATTGCAACGAGTTTCTGAGACAGGTCGCTAGAGGTAGTCGTCGCGGATGGCCTGCTCGATGCCGTCGGTGGCCTGCTTCTTGTAGTTGAAGAAGTCCTTGCCGTTTTGGTGGGCGCCGTCCACGACGAATTTGCCCATGGCGAGCATCTCCTCGAGGGTGGGATTGGTCACGAAGCGCACCACCTCCTCACCGCCCTCGCCGAAGATGATCAGGGTGGGCGTGGCCCGAGCCCGGTTCTGCACGGCGAACTCCACCTGCGACACCGGATCGCCGTCCACGTCCACGAAGTCCTTGTTGCCCTTGATGTTTACCTTGTAGACATCGAAGTACTTGTGGAAGAAGTCGTGGACGATGGGCTGGGTGAAAACCTCCTGCTCCATCTTGTGGCAGAAGGGGCACTGATCCTGGAAGAAATACACCAGGATGCCCTTTTTGCCGGCGCCGAGGGCGTTCTCCAGGTTGGTCTGGAAGTCGCCGAAGGCGGCAACCTGGTAGAACGCCTCGGGGTCGGCGCGCTCGGCGCTTGCGCTGGCCGGCACAAGCGCCGCCACGGCGGCGATCAGCAGCGTGCGCAGCAAGCGGGTCATGCCAGCCTCCTTGATAAGGGGGGCGTGGGTCAGCGCTCGAGGTGCTCGTACTTGTCCTCCACCTCGGCCCACTCGTCGGCGTCCGCCGGCGGGTCCTTCATCTCGGTGATCACCGGCCACTCCTGGGACAGGTCGGCGTTGAGCTGGGTGTAGTGCTCCCACTTTTCCGGCAGTTCCTCCTCCCGGAAGATGGCCGTTACCGGGCACTCCGGCTCGCACAGGGTGCAGTCGATGCATTCGTCCGGGTCGATGACCAGGAAGTTGGGCCCCTCGTGGAAGCAATCCACCGGGCACACCTCGACGCAATCGGTGTACTTGCACTTGATGCAGGGCTCGGCCACCACAAATGCCATGCCTAGGCTCTCCTCGTTCCAGAAACGGTAGGGGGGTCGGTCCGGGCCCCGGGCCCGGCGGTTGTATGGGCCTGCCACCGAGGCCGACCTCGGGGCGCGGTCCGTGATCGCGGCTCTATAACCGTTTTAGTAAAGCCTTAAAAAAGTGCGACAGTCGGCTATCGGTGTCAACCTGCTGAACGCCGGCCCAGCCGGGACTCAGCCGGCGCGGCCGGGTTTCGGCCGGCTTGGCTTGCATGGGCCCCTTGATTGGACCAATCTCGACGGTGTGAGTGCCAAATTCCCCGGCGAGGTGGAGACATGCGTACCATCGAGATTCGGCCCGAGGCGCCCCGCCCGCGCACCATGGAGCAGGTGGCCGAGGCCTTGACGGAGCAGCAGGCCGTGGTCGCCTATCCCACGGACACCGGCTACGCCTTCGGCTGCGCCCCGGGCGCCCAGGCCGCCCTGCAACGCATCCAGCGCCTCAAGGGGCTGGGTGCCGGTCACACCTGGACCCTCCTGTGCGCCGACCTCGAATGCCTGGGCACCTTCGGCCGCCTGGACACCCCCCATTTCCGCCAGGTCAAGCGGGTGGTGCCCGGTCCCTACACCTTCGTCCTCGAGGCCACCGACGAGGTGCCCAAGCAGCTGCAGCAGAAAAAGCGCCGTACCATCGGCATCCGCATCTCCGACGATCCGGTGGTTCAGGCCCTGCTGGCGGCCCTGGGGGGACCGCTGGTGACCACCTCGGCGCGCCTCCAGGGCGACGAGTGGGCGCTGGAGGACGCCGTGAGCATCGCCGAGGAATGCGGCGACGGCGTCGACCTCCTCCTGGATGCGGGCGTGGTGCCCCCCAATCCCTCCACCATCGTCGACCTTACCGGCGAGGATCCCGAGATCCTGCGCTACGGCGCCGGCGACCCCGCGCCGTTCGGCGGCTGAGCGGCCGCTAGCCGGCCACCGTGTCCGGTTCCAGCTCGCGCTGGATGGCCGCGGCCAGCTCGCGGCGGTCGCCCTGGGCCTGGAGCGGGGCGCCGTCACGGGTCACGAAGAAGGTGTCCTCGGTGCGCTCGCCGAAGGTCGCCACCTTGGCGGCGTGGATCTCGCAGTCCGCCTCCGACAGCACCCGCGCGATGCGGTACAGCACCCCCGGAGCGTCCGGGGCGACCACCTCGGTCACCGTCTGCTGGCCGGAGGCCGAGGGGTAGAAGCTCACCTCCACCGGCGTCGGGAAGTGGCGTTGGGCCCGTTCCCGGAAGCTCTGGCGGTTGGGCGGTGGCGGCGCCGCGCCCGGCTGGGTCAGGGCCCGGTGGAGGCGGTCCTGGATGTTGTGCCGGGCCTGGGGATCGGCCACGGGCCGGTCGTCGTGGTCGAGGACGATGAAGGTGTCCAGCGCCCAGTGGTCGCGGGTGGTGTGGATCTTGGCCTCGACGATGTTGAGGCCGAGGGCCGCCAGGACCCCGGTGGTGAGCGTGAACAGGCCGGGTCGGTCCGGGGTGTAGAGCAGGATCTCGGTGCCGCCGGCGCGCGAATGCGGCGCCACACGCACCACGGTGGGGGCGGTCTCGCTGGCCAGGATGCGGGTGTGCTGGATGAGCTCCTCCGGGTGGTAGTGCAGCAGGTAGTCCCGGTCCACCCGCTTCAGATGGGCGCGCACCGCCTCGTGGTCGAAGCCCTCCTGGCTCAGGGTCTGGATCACCCGCCGGCTCATGCGCCGCGCCCGGCCGCGGGCGTCCGCAGGGATGCCGGTGCGTAGCGCCTGGCGGGTGTTGGCGTAGAGGTCGCCCAGCAGCTGCGCCTTCCACGCGTTCCAGACCTTGGGGCCGGTGGCGCGCATGTCGGCCTCGGTGAGCAGGAACAGCAGGTCCAGGCGCTCGGGTGTGCCCACCCGGGCGGCCACCTCCGCGATGATGTCGGGGTCGTGGATGTCGCGCTTCTGGCTGATCTGGGACAGCGACAGGTGCTCCCGCACCAGCCAGGCGGCGGTGTCGGCATCGGCCTCGTCCATGCCCAGCCGGCGTCCCAGGCGCCGGGCTACCCGCGCTCCGAGGGTGGAGTGGTCGCCGGCCTGACCCTTGGCGATGTCGTGACACATCAGGCCCAGATACAGCACCTCGGGCCGGCGCACCTGCGGCGCCAGCCGGCCGGCCTGGGGCGAATCGCCGGTGACCTCGGGGTCCTGGCGGTGGAAACGGTCGGCCATCTCCATGGCGCCCAGGGTGTGCTCGTCCACCGGATAGATGTGGTAGAGGTTGTGCTGGGTCTGGCCCACGATGCGCCCGAATTCCGGCAGTAGCCGCCCGAGCACGCCGTAGGTGTTCATCCGCCGCAGGACCCCGGCCACCCGGCCGGGCCGCGACAGCAGCCGCAGCAGGCCCGCGCGCACCCGCTCGTCCCCCCGTACCTCGCCGTCCACCGCCCGCGCCCCCGCCCACAGGGCGCGCAGGGTCTCCGCCCCCAGCGGCGGCAGCGGTTCCCGCTCCTGGGCGGCGACGAAGAAGGGCACCATGGCCGCGGGGTCGCGGGCGAACAGGTCGGGGTCGGCCGCCTCCAGGTAGTCGCCGCGCAAGGCCAGGTGCGGCCCCAGCGGGGTCACCGGCGGCCCGTGCAGCGCCTGCTCCAGCGTGCGCAGCCCGATGTTGGTGAGCGCCACCACCTGCCGCAGGCTGCGGTAGTAGCGCTTCATGAATTTCTCCACCGCCAGGGTGGCGGCGCTGTCGCGGTAGCCGAAGGCGCTGGCCAGGTCGCGCTGATGGTCGAACAGCAGGCGGTTTTCGTTGCGGCCGCTGGCGTAGTGCAGGCCGTTGCGCACCCGCCACAAGAATTCCTGGGCGCGGGTCAGGGCGCGGTACTCGGCTGCCGACAGGACGCCCCGGGTCATCAGCTCGCGCAGGGAGCGGACATCGAAGCGGTAGCGGGCCACCCAGAACAGCAGGTGGAGGTCGCGCAGGCCGCCCCAGCTCTCCTTGACGTTGGGCTCGAGGTTGTAGACCGGGCCGCCGTAGCGGGCGTGGCGCTGGCGCTGCTCCTCCAGCTTGGCCGCGGTAAAGGCGTCGCCGTCGGTCACGGCCTCGTTGCGGAAGCGCTGGTGGAAGCGGGCGAACAGGTCGCCATCGCCGGCCAGCAGGCGGGCTTCCAGCAGGCTGGTCTGGATGGTGAGGTCGCCGCCGGCGTCGGTGACGCACTGATCCGGCGTGCGCAGCGCCTGGCTCACCGGCAACCCCAGATCCCACAGGAAATGCAGCAGGGGCTCGGCGAAGGCCGCCGCCTCCTCGGCGGTGTCGGCGTGCAGCAGGAGCAGGTCGACGTCCGAGTAGGGGTGCAGCTCGGCGCGGCCGTAGCCGCCCACGGCGGCGATGCACAGGGCCAGGCGGCGCCGCTCGGGGGCCAGGTAATCGGCCAGGACCCGCCACAGGTGCTGCAACAGGCGGTCGGCGAGCAGGGCGTGGCCGCGCACGATCTCGCGGCCGCTGGCCCCGGTCTCGAACCAGTGGTGCAGGAACTCCCGGCCCTGGCGGTAGGTATCGCGGAACAGCTGGAGGTAGGCCGGGCGCGCCGCCTCCCAGCCCGCCTCCGGCGGGTGCTCGGCGCGTACCTCGGCGAGCGCGCCGGGGAAGGTGCGCTCGGGAAAGATGCGCTGACGGTAACGCAACCGGTAGATCGGCTGCGTCCCGGCGGCGTGGCCCGGGGCGGTGGTCGAGGTCGCCCCGGTGGTGCCGGCGGTCGGGTTCATGGGCGGCCCTCCCGGGCCGTGCGGCAGCGCCTTACAGCGGGTCCCCCGGCAGCTGGGTGAGCACCTCGTAGCCGTCGTCGGTGACCGCGAGGGTGTGCTCCCACTGAGCGGAAGGGTTGTGGTCCTTGGTGACCACGGTCCAGCCGTCGGGCAGCAGCTTCACGTGGCGCTTGCCGAAATTGATCATGGGTTCGATGGTGAACACCATGCCCTCTTCCAGGGTCATGCCCTCGCCCGGGCGGCCGTAGTGCATGACCTGCGGGTCCTCGTGAAAGCCGCGGCCGATGCCGTGGCCGCAGTACTCGCGCACCACGCTGCAGCGCTGGGACTCGGCGTAGGTCTGCACGGCGTGGCCGATGTCCCCCAGCGTAGCCCCGGGGCGCACCTGCTCGATACCCCGCACCAGCGCCTCGTGGGCCACCTCGGAGACCTTGCGGCCCTTGGTGGTGGGCTCGCCCACGTAGAACATCTTGCTGGTGTCGCCGTGCCAGCCGTCCTTGTTGACGGTGACGTCGATGTTGACGATGTCGCCCTCGCGCAGTTCCCGGTCGCTGGGGATGCCGTGGCACACCTGGTGATTCACCGAGGTGCACACCGATTTGGGAAAGCCGTGGTAGTTGAGCGGCGAGGGGTAGGCCTGTTGCTCGTTGACGATGTGGTCGTGGCAGATGCGGTCCAGCTCGCCGGTGGTCACCCCGGGTTTGACGTAGGGCCGGATCAGTTGCAGCACCTCCGCCGCCAGGCGGCCGGAAACGCGCATCTGGTCGATCTCTTCGGGGGTCTTTATGTGCACCGTCATGGTTGTCCTGAGTCCGTTGGCTGGGCGTGATGGCTCGTTACTGCGGACCGTCTACGGGGTCGCGAGTTCGCCGGCGGGGGTGAGATCCACGGCCTCGGCGGCGGCCACCCCGATGCCCTCGGGCGTGATGCGGGTGCGGTAGGCCAGCACCTCCACGCCGGCGGCGGCCACCGCCCGCAGGCGCTCGCCGTAGGCCGGATCGATGTGGTCGGCCGGGCCGAAGCCGTCGCCGTCGGCGCGGTTGACCAGGAACAGCATCACCGCGCGGCCGCCGTCGGCAACCACATCCGCCAGCTCGTCCAGGTGCTTGCGGCCGCGCTCGGTGACGGCGTCGGGGAAGCGCACCCGGCCGTCGGGGGCGAGCAGGGTGGCGTTTTTCACCTCCACATGGCACGCCCCGCGCTCGGGATCCTCGAGCAGGACGTCGATGCGGCTGTTCTTGCCGTATTTCACCTCGCGGCGCAGCCCGGCGTAGCCCGCCAGCTCGGGGACGTCGCCGGCGGCGATGGCCTCGGCCACCACGGCATTGGCGCGGTGGGTGTTGACCCCCACCCAGCTGGCGCCGCTGTGGTAGAGCTCCCAGGTGTATTTGAGCTTGCGCTTGGGCGAATCGGCCGGCTGGATGTAGACGGCCTGACCCGGTTCCTTGCAGGTGGCCATGGAGCCGGAGTTGGGGCAGTGGGCGGTGACCACGCTGCCATCGGCCAGCTCGACATCGGCCAGGAAGCGCTTGTAGCGCCGGATCAGGCGACCGGCCTGCAGGGGCTGCTCGAACTCCACGCTGTCTCCCCGGGGCGGAACGAAATGGGGCCGCCCCGGGCGGCCGGTTTCCCGGGGCGCACTGGCGGGGCGGCATGGCCGCTCCATCCTAATACAATCGAGAATCGAACCCAATTTGCCGGGCCGCACCGCGGGCCGCGGCAGGCCCGCCGCGATTGCCGCGAGGCGGCGTCGATGGTATAAAAGCGGGCTTCGCATCCCGTCGCCCGCGCTGGCTCAATCCGGCGTGCGGCGGACGGGAAATCCACACGCTCGCCGTCACATCCGGTGGGGTGCCCCGCTACAGAATCGGTAAGCCTGAGGTTGCCGGTTGGGTAGCGGGGTCGCCGGGTACGGGCGGGCGGAGGCAAAACCCCACGCACAGGAGACAGCCGTGGAACCCATCAGCATGCGCGAGATGCTGGAAGCCGGCGTCCATTTCGGGCACCGCACCAGCCGTTGGCACCCCAAGATGGCCCCCTACATCTTCGGGGCCCGCAAGAAGATCCACATCATCAACCTCGAGAAGACCGTGCCGCTGTTCGAGCAGGCGCGCAATTTCCTGCGCGACCTCGCCCACGACGGCGGCAAGATCCTTTTCGTGGGGACCAAGAGCCAGGCCCGGGACAGCATCGCCGAGCAGGCCGAGCGCTGCGGCATGTACTACGTGAACCACCGCTGGCCCGGCGGCATGCTCACCAACTGGCAGACCATTCGCAACTCCATCCAGCGCCTCAAGGACATCGAGCGCATGCGCGAGGACGGCACCTTCGAGGTGCTGCCCAAGAAGGAGGCGCTGCTGCTCGAGCGCGAGCGCGCCAAGCTGGAGCGCAGCCTGGGCGGCATCAAGGACATGGGCGGCATCCCCGATGCCCTGTTCGTGGTCGACATGGAGCGCGAGCAGATCGCGGTGAACGAGGCCAAGAAGCTGGGTCTGCCGGTGGTGGCGGTGGCCGACACCAACGTCAATCCGGGCAAGGCCGACTACATCATCCCCGGCAACGACGACGCCGTGCGGGCGATCAATCTCTACACCCAGGCGGTGGCCGACGCCATCCTCGACGGCCGCCAGGCCAAGGAGCAGGAGATGACCAGCCCGGTGGCCAACGACGAAGAAATGGTCGAGGTCACCGACGAGGGCGCCGGCGAGTAGCACCGCCGCCGGGTGGCACTCGAGATCGCGTAGGCCAGCCGCCGGTGCCACCGGCGGCTGCGGCCGTCTGAGGGCCCGCTTGCGGGCCCGATGGTGATAACCGAATCAGGGAGATTGGCAGGGCAATGAGTATCAGCGCGCAGGACGTGAAGACCCTCCGCGAGCGCACCGGCGCCGGCATGATGGAGTGCAAGAAGTGCCTGACCGAGGCCGAGGGCGACATGGACAAGGCCATGGAGCTGCTCAAGCAGAAGGGTCTGGCGCAGGCCGAGAAGAAGGCCGGCCGCACCGCCGCCGAGGGCGTGGTCACCAGCTACATCCACGGCAACGGCAAGATCGGCGTGCTGGTGGAGATTAACTGCGAGACCGACTTCGTCGCCAAGAACGAGGACTTCCAGACCTTCGCCCGCGACATCGCCATGCACGTGGCGGCCTCCAGCCCCGAGTACGTCCGCCGCGAGGACATCCCGGAGGAGCGCGTTCAGGCCGAGAAGGACCTGGTCAAGACGCAATCCGAGGAGACCATCGCCGGCAAGCCCGAGAACGTGGTGGAGCAGATCCTCGAGGGCAAGCTGAACAAGAACCTCTCCGCCATCACCCTGCTGGACCAGCCCTTCGTGAAGGATCCCGACAAGACCGTCGACGAGATCACCAAGGAGCTGGTGGCCAAGCTGGGTGAGAACGTCCGCGTGCGCCGCTTCGAGCGCTTCGAGGTGGGCGAGGGCATCGAGGTGGAGCAGGAGGACTTCGCCGAAGAGGTCAAGGCCCAGCTGGGCGAGTAGCCCGGGCTTGGTTGTCCGGAGGTCGCCGGGCGGGGTCCCGGCGGCCGGTTGGTCATGGACGGGCGGCGGTGGCCGCCCGCGGGGACAGCGCACGGGAGACCAGTGGGGTGAGCGAGCCCGACGCACAGCCGCCTGAGCCGGCCTATCGGCGGGTGCTTCTCAAGCTTTCCGGCGAAGCGCTCATGGGAGACGAGGAGTACGGCATCAGCCGCCCGTTCCTCGAGCGCATCGCCCTGGAGATCCAGGAGGTGGCCGCCAGCGGCGTCCAGGTGGCGGTAGTCATCGGCGGCGGCAACATCTTCCGCGGGGTGGCCCCGGCGGCCCAGGGCATGGACCGGGCCACGGCGGATTACATGGGCATGCTGGCCACGGTCATGAACGCCCTCGCGCTGCAGGACGCCCTGGAGAACGAAGGGCTGCCCACGCGGGTGCAGACCGCCATCAGCATGCAGCAGATGGCCGAGCCCTACATCCGTCGGCGGGCCATCCGCCACCTGGAGAAGGGCCGCGTGGTGATCTTCGGCGCCGGCACTGGCAACCCCTTCTTTACCACCGATACCGCCGCCAGCCTGCGGTCCATGGAGATCGGGGCGGAGGTGGTGCTCAAGGGCACCAAGGTGGACGGGGTCTACACCGAGGACCCCCTGACCAACCCCGACGCCATGCGGTACCGTCGCTTGACCTACATGGACGTGATCGCCCAGGACCTGAAGGTGATGGACGCCACCGCCATCACCCTGTGCCGGGATAATCGCCTGCCCATCGTGGTCTTCAACTGCGTCAAGCCCGGCGCCTTGCGCCGGGTGGTGCTGGGCGAGGACGAGGGCACGCGGGTAGAGGCGGAGGAGGCCGAGGAATGATCGAGGAGATCAAGCAGGACGCCGAGGACCGGATGCACAAGAGCGTCGAGTCCCTCAAGGACGACCTTGCCAAGGTGCGCACCGGGCGTGCCAACGCCAGCATCCTGGACCCGGTCACGGTGGAGTACTACGGCTCCCAGGTGCCCCTTTACCAGGTGGCCAACCTGAGCGTGCCGGACGCGCGCACCATCGTCGTCAAGCCGTTCGAGAAGGACCTGATGCCCAAGATCGAGAGCGCCATTCGCAACGCCGATCTCGGGCTCAACCCCAATGCCTCCTCCGATGTGGTGCGGGTGCCCATGCCCGAGCTCACCGAGGAGCGGCGCAAGGAGATGGTCAAGCACGTCCGCCAGCTCGGCGAGGGGGCGCGGGTGGCCATCCGCAATGTCCGGCGTGACGCCAACCAGGACCTGAAGCAGCTGGAGAAGGAAAGCGAGGCCAGCGAGGACGACGTGCGGCGGGCGGAGAAGGAGGTCCAGGAACTCACCGACCGCTACATCGCCGAGGTCGACGCCATCCTCGACGCCAAAGAAGCCGACCTCATGGAGGTGTGACGGCGTGACCGTCGAGCAGGGGGAAACCGAGCTCAAGATCCCCCGCCACGTCACCATCGTCATGGATGGCAACGGGCGCTGGGCCGGGGCTCGGCGCCTCCCCCGGATCGAAGGCCATCGCCGGGGCATCGAGGCGGTGCGGGCCACCGTGCGCGGCTGCGGCGAGGCCGGGGTGGAGGCCCTGACCCTGTTCGCCTTCTCCAGCGAGAACTGGCGCCGGCCGGCCAGCGAGGTGAGTGCCCTCATGGGCCTGTTCCGCTTCATGCTGGAGCGGGAGGTGGAGGGCCTGCGCAAAAACGGTGTCCGCCTTCGCGTGATCGGCGACCGGGAGGGCCTGGGGGAGAACCTGGCCGGCCAGATCGATGCCGCCGAGGCCGCCACCAGCGACGCCGAGGGCATGACCCTGACCATCGCCGCCAACTACGGCGGGCGCTGGGACATGACCCAGGCGGCGCAGGGCCTGGCGCGCCAGGTGGCGGCGGGGGAGCTGGCGCCGGAGGCCGTCACCGAGGAGGCCATCCGCGCGCGCATGGCCCTCGCCGACCTGCCCGAGCCCGACCTGTTCATCCGCACCGGTGGCGAGCAGCGCATCAGCAACTTCCTCATCTGGCAGCTTGCCTACACCGAGCTGTACTTCACTCCGACGCTGTGGCCCGATTTCGACGAAACGGCCCTGCGGGAGGCCTTCAAGAGCTTCAGCAAACGCCAGCGGCGCTTCGGACGCACCGGTGAACAGGTCAACAAGGTCAAAAGCGATTAAGGCCCGGATCCTCACTGCCATTGTCCTGATCCCCCTGGTCCTGGCGGGGATCTTCTACCTGCCCCCGGCCGGGATCCTGGGCGTCGGCCTGGTGCTCGGCCTGCTGGCGGGGCTGGAGTGGGCCGAGCTGATCCACATCCACCGCGGCGGACGCCTGGTCTTCGCCCTGCTGATCGTCGGCCTCACCGCCGTGCTTACCGGTCTCCAGCCGGCGGCGGTGGCCGCGGCCGCCCTGGTGTGGTGGCTCCTGGTGCTGGCGGAGATCCCCGTGTTCTGGTCTCAAAGCGATGAGCCCGTCTTCCGCGCGGCCAACGGTCTGGCCGGGGTGGCCACGCTGGCGCCGGCGCTGGCCCTCCTGGTGGTCCTGGTCCGCGACCAACCCTGGGCGGCGGTGACCGTGCTGGTGGCCGTCTGGGCCGCCGATATCGGCGCCTACGCCGTGGGCAGCCTGTGGGGCCGGCATCGCATGGTGCCCCACGTCAGCCCCGGCAAGACCTGGGAGGGGCTGCTCGGCGGCGTTCTGCTGGGCGCCGTGGCCGCCGGTGCCATGGCCTGGGCCCTGCCGGCATTGGGCGCGGTCCCGGTGTTGGCCGCGGTGGGCGCGCTGGTGGCCGTGGTTGGTCAGGTCGGCGACCTGTCCGAGTCCATGGTCAAGCGCCGGGCGGGCCGCAAGGATTCGGGGCGTTTTCTGCCGGGGCACGGCGGCATTCTCGACCGCATCGACAGCCTCACCGCCGCGGTTCCCGTGTACGTTTTGTGCCTGCGCGGGGTGGGCTTATGAAACGGGTGGTGATCCTGGGCGCGACCGGCTCCATCGGCACCAGCACCCTGGACGTCATCGAGCGCAATCCCGAGGGTTTCGAGGTCGTTGCCCTCGGCGCCAACCGCAACGGCGAGGCCTTGCTGGAGCAGTGCCGCCGCCACCGCCCCCGCGTGGCGGTCCTGCGGGACGCCGATGCCGCCGAAGCGCTGGCCGCGGCCCTGGCCCGCGAAGGCCTGGAAGGCATCGAGGTGCGCGCCGGCGACGGCGCCATGGCGGAAGTGGCCGCCCACCCCGAGGCCGACCAGGTGGTGGCCGCGATCGTCGGCGCCGCCGGTCTGGAGCCCACCCTGGCCGCGGTGCGCGCCGGCAAGACGGTGCTGCTGGCCAACAAGGAGTGCCTGGTCATGGCGGGCGCCCTGTTCATGGACGAGGCCCGCCGGCACGGCGCCGCCATCATCCCGGTGGACAGCGAGCACAACGCCATCTTCCAGGTGTTCCCGGCCGCCGAGCACTGGACCGGGGTGCGCGCCATCCATCTGACCGCCTCGGGCGGTCCCTTCCGCACCCGCCCGGTGGCGTCCCTGGCCGACGTGACCCCGGCGGAGGCGGTGGCGCATCCCAACTGGGACATGGGGCCCAAGATTTCGGTGGACAGCGCCACCATGATGAACAAGGCGCTGGAGGTGATCGAGGCCCACTGGCTGTTCGCCATCGAGCCCGAGCGCATCGCCGTGGTGGTCCATCCCGAGAGCATTGTCCACTCCATGGTGGAGTATCTGGACGGCTCGGTGCTGGCCCAGATGGGCAACCCCGACATGCGCACCCCCATCGCCGCGGCCCTTTCCTGGCCCGAGCGCATCGAATCCGGCGTGGCGCGGCTGGACCTGCCCGCCGTCGGCCAGTTGCATTTCGAGGCCCCGGACTTCGAGCGTTTCCCGGCCCTGACTCAGGCCTACCGGGCGCTGGAGGTAGGGGGAACCGCCCCGGCCATCCTCAATGCCGCCAACGAGGTGGCGGTGGCCGCCTTCCTCGACGGCCGCCTGGATTTCCCGGGGATCACCCGGGTGATCGCCGCCACCCTGGACCGGGCCGAGCCGGCCGCGGCGGATTCGCTGGATACCGTGCGCGCCGCGGATGCGCGGGCGCGGGAGACGGCAAGGGAAGTATTGAGTAATTAAGTATTAAGTAATTAAGTATAAAGGCAAGTCGGCGCTGTCTCCGGCGTTTGCTTAACTACTTAATACTTAACTACTTCTAACTCACGCAGAGTGAGCGAATGGATATCCTGTTTACCCTGGCCATGTTCGTGGTGGCCATCGGGGTCCTGATCACCGTCCACGAGTACGGCCACTTCTGGGTGGCCCGGCGGGTCGGCGTCAAGGTGCTCAAATTCTCGGTGGGCTTCGGGCCGGCCCTGCTGTCCTGGCGTGGCCGCGACGGGGTGCAGTACGTGGTGGCGGCCCTGCCCCTGGGCGGCTACGTCAAGATGGCCGGCGAGGTGCCCGGCGAGGAATCCGAACTGGGCCCGGATGAGGCCCACAAGGCCTACAACCGCCAGCCGGTGCCCCAGCGCATGGCCGTGGCCGCCGCCGGGCCGGTGATGAATTTCCTGTTCGCCGCGGTGGCCTTCGTCGCGGTCTACCTGATCGGCGTCCAGGGGCTCAGCCCGCAGGTCGGCTACGTGGCCGCGGACACCCCGGCGGCTGCCGCGGGGCTGCGCCTCGGCGACCGCGTCACGGCGGTGGACGGCGCGCCCGTGCAGTCCTGGAACGAGGTGCGGGTGGCCCTCATGGGGGCTGCCATGGACCGCGAGGTGGTCCCGGTGACGGTGACGGACGGCGGCGCGGAACGCCGGGTGCGGCTGGACGTGTCGCAGGTGGGCGGCGCCGACCTGCAATCCGGCTTCCTCTACCGCAATGTCGGCCTGGCGCCCTATCAGCCGGTCACCGTGGCCCAGGTGGAAGAGGGCTCGCCCGCCGCCGAGGCCGGGCTGCGCGCCGGCGACCGCATCCTGCGCCTGCAGGGGCAGCCCCTCGGTTCCTGGGTCCGTTTCCTGGATGTGGTGCGCGCCCATGCCGGCGAGCCGCTGGCTGTCACCGTGGAGGGCGATGCCGGCAGCCGCGAGCTGACGGTGACCCCGGACAGCGTCACTGGGGAGGACGGCCAAACCATCGGCCGCATCGGCATGCGGCCGGCGCCCATTCCCGACGATCTGCGGGTGACGGTGCGCTACGGCCCGCTGGGGGCCCTTGCCGAGGGCTTGACCAAGACCGGCGAGATGCTGTGGCTGACGGTGGAGATGCTGGGCCGCATGGTCACCGGCTCGGTATCCTCCGACAACCTCGGCGGGCCCATTGCCATCGCCCAGTTCGCCGGTCAGTCGGCCGAGGCCGGGCTGGTACCCTTCCTGTGGTTCCTGGGCATGATCAGCCTGAGCCTGGGCTTTCTGAATCTCCTGCCCATTCCGGTCCTGGACGGCGGCCACCTGCTGTTCCAGGCCATCGAGGGCATCCGCGGTCGGCCCCTGGCCGATGAGACCATGATGCGCTGGCAGCAGGCCGGCATCGCCCTGCTGCTCGCGGTCATGGCGTTCGCCTTTTACAACGACATCCAACGGCTCTTCCAGTAATGGCCCCACTCCGCGCTGCGCTCGCAACGCTCGTGGCGGTGTGCGCGAAAGCGCTCCCGCCCAAATCCTCGCATTGGCGACGCTTGCTGGTCGCGGCGGGGCTCCTGTGGGCCCCGCTGGCCGCGGCGTTCCCGGTCGATAGCATCGAGATCCGCGGCGCCAAGCGCATCGAGGAGGGCACGGTGCGCAACTACCTGCCGGTGGGCGTGGGCGACGACCTCGACGCCGCCGCCGCCCAACGCGCCATCCACGCCCTTTACGACACCGGCTTTTTCCGCGACGTCCGGTTGCTCCGCGAGGACGGCACCCTGATCGTGGCCGTGACCGAGAAGCCGGTGGTCACCGAGATCACCTTCAGCGGCATGGAGCAGCTCAAGACCGACCGGGTGCGCGAGGCGTTCCAGACCTTCGGTCTGGAGGAGCGCAAGATGTACTCGCGCGCGGCCCTGCGCCGGGCGACCCTGGAGATGGAGCGCCAGTACCACGCTCAGGGCTTCTACGCGGTGAAGGTGGACGCCCGCGTGGAGCAGGTGGGCGAAGAGGGCGTGCGCGTGGCCTTCGAGGTGGTCGAGGGCGAGCCGGCCAAGATCGCCCAGATCCAGATCGTCGGCAACGAGCGCTTCAGCGGCGAGACCCTCAAGCAGCAGTTCACCCTCACCGATTCGGCCGCCTTCGCCTTCATGTCGGGCAAGGATCAGTACGCCCGGCAGCGCCTCATGGGCGATCTGGAGTCGCTGCGATCCTATTACATGGATCGCGGCCACCTGCGCTTCCAGATCGACTCCACCCAGGTGCAGCTGTCCCCCGATCGCCAGCACGTGTTCGTCACCATCAACCTCACCGAGGGCGCCAAATACCGCGTTACCCGCATCGGCTTCGACGGCAACACCGTGGTTCCCGAGGACAAGCTCTGGTCCCTGGTCGCCCTCCAGGAAGGGGACCTGTTCTCGCGCAGCAAGGTCCAGGGGACGGTGGACGCCATTTCGCGGCGGGTGGGGGACGAGGGCTTTGCCTTCGCCAACGTCAATCCGGTGCCCGAGGTGAACGAGGACAAGCACACCGTGGATCTGACCTTCCGCGTGGATCCCGGCA
>Ga0207797_1001194_pt1 | contig 19150 bp, 14 predicted proteins | sample PRCRCaboRojoPR_6_FD_187275 | JGI IMG/M metagenome (GOLD analysis project Ga0207797, IMG submission 187275) | Marine sediment microbial community from Cabo Rojo, Puerto Rico - PR CR 10% Liquid 1 (SPAdes) | ecosystem: Environmental > Aquatic > Marine > Coastal > Sediment | place: Cabo Rojo, Puerto...
CTTTTCCAGCTATGACGATCCCCAGGTCATGTTTGAAATCATCCCAATGGTTGAACAGGGAGGAAAAACAATCAAGACAACCGAACGAATATTAAATGATCTGGATGAACTGGCAACCAATCAGAGAAAACAGGCTGAATCGGCCAGATCAGTCATGAATGCTTCCCTGTCGAACTTTAAGATATTTATAGTGGTAATCAGCCTTATATTTATAATTATTGGTAGCCTGATTGCCGTAGTTATCATTAGAACCATCACCAGGCCGGTAAATAAAACCATACAGTTTGCGGAAGAGATATCTTCAGGCGATCTGAATGCCCGGATAGACATCGATACGAATGATGAGACCGGTAGATTGATCAGGGCCTTGCGGAAAATGCGAGATAATATATATAATATAGTGGTACAGATCAAGCAAACCACCAACCAGTTTGTAGAGTCGAGCAATTATATCAGTGATAATTCGCAAAGCATTTCCCAGGGGGCAAACGAGCAGGCTTCCTCATTTGAGGAGGTATCTTCATCGATGGAAGAAATGGCTTCCAACATTCAGCAGAATGCAAATAATGCCAAACAAACAGAGAAGACTGCGCAAAAGGCTGCAGAGGGGATGCAAAAAATGGGTAAGGCAGCAAAGAACAACCTGGCTGCCATACAAAATATTGCGGAAAAGATCAACATCATCAATGATATAGCTTTTCAAACGAATATCCTGGCTATCAATGCGGCTGTTGAAGCGGCACGGGCCGGAGAATACGGGAGGGGGTTTTCTGTTGTAGCATCGGAAGTAAAAAAACTTGCGGATAGAAGTAAAGGTGCTGCCGATGAGATCATTGAGCTTTCACATTCCACAACTTCCGACACCAAACAAACCACACAACTCATTGATGAATTCCTGCCGGAGGTTGAGCAAACCTCCAAACTGGTCCAGGATATAAGCGCGGCCAGCCAGGAGCAGCAATCGGGGGTACAACAGGTTAATAATTCCGTTCAGCAGATGAATGAAGTAACTCAGCGAAATGCATCCTCTTCAGAAGAACTGGCCAATAATTCACAGAATCTGGCGCAGAAGGCACAGGAGCTGAAGGAAGCTGTCAAATACTTTCAGACCAATTCAGAATGAGAAGCTTTGAAGTTACGGGGCAAAAGGTGATTTATCTCACCACTCAACGCTTACAAAGATCAATGGTATTTGTTTCTTAATTATACATTCTATGTGCAATTTTACATCAAAAAATAAAATATGAAACCCATAAAATTAAATTCAGACATGATGAAAAAACTTTTACTCGCGTTCACAGTATTGCTGATGACAGCATCAGGCATTCAGGCTCAAACAGGTGTTGCTGAGGCCAAGGCAAAGTTTATTTACAATTTCACCAAATTTTTCGAATGGTCGCAATCCAGTCAAAGTGGTGAATTTATAATCGGCGTTCTGGGGTCAAATGATGTTTACCAGGAGTTGGAAGACTTTACCAAAGGGAAGAAAGTTATCCTTAAGGAAATTAAGGTGAAACGATTTACCAAAGCCGAAAATGTTGGAAATTGCCATATCCTTTTCGTGTCAAGGATTCACAGTAAAAAACTTCCTGACCTGGAAGCTAGCATGGGGTCCAACACGCTTTTGGTCAGTGATAGCCAGAAAGGGATACAACGGGGAGCTGCACTGAATTTTGTTTTGGACGGCAACCGGCTCAGGTATGAGTTTGCGGCATCAAATGCCATGGAAAAGGGATTAAAGTTCAGCTCCCGTATAAAGGACATGGCTGCCAAAAATTATTAGTCAGGTTTTTTGAAATGTTAGCATTGTTTTTTTTGTTGTCCTCATAGATCAATTCCGTTCAAAACCAGGTATTTGGTTTACCCGGATTTGTTGCTAGATTAACGGGTGTTTATTCAGAAATGAATATTCACCCGTTTTTTGTGTGGTTTAACTGAATTCTTTCCTGTATTCCCGGGGATTCATATTGGTGATTTCCCTGAATTGCCGGTTAAAATTGGCAATATTTTTATACCCGCTTTCAAAGGCGATTTCTGCTATTGTTTTGTTTTTTTCTGCAGCGAGCAGCTTGCAGGCAAAGTTGATTTTCACTTCCTTGAGAAAAGTAAAAAAGGGCTTTTTGGTTGTTCTTTTGAAATAGGTACAAAATGCGCTTTCTGAGAGGTTTACAAGCCTGGCCACGTCTTCCAGTTTGATTTCAGTGTGGAAGTTTCGGAAAACGTAATCGTATATTTTGTTAATTCTCTCATCTCTGGTGATTTTTCCGTTCCAGGTGTCTTCCGGGTTTGTAAGCCATTGAATGTTCTCAGTTCTCGACAATTGTCGGAATATCATAAGCAATTGGATCATGGCATCGAAACCCTCTTTTTTCATAAGCGCCCTTAATTTCCGTTCCAGCAATTCAGGTTGTATGCTCCGAAAATACAGGCCGTATTTTGATTTTTCCTTAATATAACGAATGGATTCAAATTCCGGAATATCAAACAGATCCGAATCAAAGAAGTCTTCTGCAAAATGGATGGTGATGGACCTTGGATTCTCATCGCCGTTCATTACTTCCCATCCATGGGCTATTTCAGGACCCATTAGCACCAAATCACCTTCTTTGAAATTGGCAATGTTGCCCTCTACGAATCTCCGTCCCCTGGCATTGACCACAAAGTTGAGCTCGTAATTCCTGTGAGAATGAATGATTCCTCTTTTACTGCACATATCCAGTTCATTCACAGTAAAAGAATTAAATTCTGGTACGGGAATCTTATGTTTGATGTATTTCATGATTGTTGGGGTATTGAAATTTAATACAATAATTCCTTAAAAGAATTTATAGAAAGTTTGCAGGGAAATTATCCCATGCAAGATACCGGTATTTTCATCAAAAATCAAGTAGTTGTTATAATTTTTGGGGTAAATCACTAATTATTAGTGAAATTACTTTGACTTTTTTCATTGGATCTTCCTTTAAATTCAAAAAGATAGTATAATTATTTGATAAATTAATAGTAGAATTTTAATTGAATTGTGCAGAGATTTGTAACAATGAAAAGATTCTAACGGATACAACTTTTCAGGTACAAGGATTCGGATGATTTATTAAGTTGTATTCATGAAATTTATATTGAATTATTATGATTTACAGTGAAAGGGTAAAAGAAAAGATTCAGCAGCATAAACAATTCTGGAATGGTGAAGGTCCTTCACTTATTCTGATACCTCCCGCACGGGACATGGGTGAAACCTGGCAGGAGCAGATCTATGACACTTCCAACTACAGGGAAAAGTTTTTCAACCCTGAAAAGATGTGGCAGTCGGAAATGTACCGTGCCCGGCCGGTGATAGAATGGCCTACCGATGGGATTCCTACAATAAGGCCCAATTTGGGGGTGGTTTTTGTTCCTTCCATGGCAGGCCAGGATTATGTGCTCCGGGAAGGAATGATGCCCTGGGCAGGCGAAGCGCTGAGTCCTGAACAAATCAGAAAAGCCCTGGATAAGGATCTGTCCAGTGCTGAACTTATGAAACTGGCCGAACAATTTTACAGCATTCACAGGGAAAAAGACGATGGTGAGGTTGCACCCTATCAGGCGGACAACCAGGGAATATTTGATATAGCCCACCTTTTGTATGGAGACCAGATTTTCTATGATTTAATGGATGAAAATCAATTGTCATGGATTGACGAATTGCTTGATATCTCCCGGCAGCTAATGGTCCGTGCAAGCAGGTACGTTAAGAAGTGCATTGGGGAAGAGGATAATTGGATGATCCATGGCCACGGGACGGAGCAGGGAGTTTATTTCCCTGAAAGCGGATTGCGAATTTCCGAGGATACCCCTGCCATGATCGCCCCGGACCAGATCGACCGTTTTGTGATGGGCTCTATTGAGCAATGCGCTAAAGAGTTTGGCAGCATTTTCCTCCATTATTGTGGCAGTCATGAATCCTTTTTTGAAAAGCTGTGCCGAAGTGATGCGGTCAGGGCCATTGATCTGGGCAACCCGGAATCTTATGATACCCGGTGGCTTTTTAAAACCTGCGCTGAGACGAATACCGTTCTCTACAGCCGTGTAGCCCCTGCCGAAGAGGAAACACGGGATGGTGACTGGCGGGCCTATACTAAACGCCTGGCTGGATTGGTGAATGAAACGGGGGCACGGATTATACTCAGACCCCTCGTTTTCCCGTCTAACAGGGATGAATGTGTAGAAATGCAGGAGAGCTGGCACGAACTTACCGAACAATAACCGATGAATTACATTTTTAAACTTAAAATACGTTGTGATATGAGAAGATTACCAGGTTTCAGGTTACGCTTTTTACGCGGGTTAATATTACCCGGTCTGATTGTTCTTACTTCCGGTTCTGTAAAAACCAACAATCAGGCTGAACAGGCTGATCAGAGCGTACCTTTCCGCTCCTCATCAGTTCATCGAAAAGAGCATAAAACCAATTCTCTTGGGATGGATTTGGTTCGCGTCCAACCGGGAACTTTTAAAATGGGTTCTGAAAAGGGTGAATATGATGAAAAACCGGTTCACCGTGTGACCATATCCAAACCTTTTTATATGAGTACTACACCGGTCACCAATGCGCAATATGAGCAATTTGACCCGGATCACAAGGATTTAAGGGGAAAGCGGAATATATCAAAAAACGATAATGATGCGGTTGTATTTGTAAGCTGGAAGGAAGCAAAAGCCTTCACAAAATGGTTAAGTGAAAAGGAAGGGAAACCTTACCGGCTGCCCACGGAAGCTGAATGGGAGTACGCCTGCCGGGCTGGCACATCAACACGGTTTAACACGGGTGAAAGTTTGCCCGAGGCCTACCTTCTTAACCAGGATGATGAATGGTATCCTCAACCGGTTTCCCTGCAAGTTGGACAGGTTTCTGCGAACCCTTGGGATCTCCAAAATATGCACGGGTTGGTGGAAGAATGGTGCCTGGACTGGTATGGTCCTTATCGTAATGGTTCACAAACAGACCCAGTAGGCTATGAGAGTGGCAGGTTCAAAGTAACCAGGGGAGGCAGCCATAACACTGAAGTTCGGTTCTTACGGAGTGCGAACAGGTTGGGAATGCTCCCCGAAGACAAGAACTGCCTGGTGGGCTTCAGGGTCGTGCAGGCAGAAATGCCGGATTCGGAACCACTAAAACGAAAAGAAACAAAACGATGGGCAGAAAATGTTGGTCAATCGGAAGCCTCATGGGAAGAGAAAATTAACATGGATAAGCCCTGGTTTAAGGGCCCTATAGTCTTTCAGAAGGTGCCGCCGGGTTCCAATGGGCCGCTATATTCCGAACACAACCATTGTCCGGATATAACTCCTCTGCCCAATGGAGATCTGTTTGCTACCTGGTACACCACCATTGAAGAGCAGGGACGTGAGCTTGCTGTTGCTGCTGCCCGATTCAGAAAGGGATCTGAAGAATGGGATAAACCCTCTCTTTTCTATAAAACCCCTGACCGGAACATGCATGCCACTTCCATTTGGTGGGACCGGTCCAATGACAAGGTTTTCCATTTCCAGGGCATTGGTGTGAGCTATGGCTGGGGCAGGCTTGCCATGATCATGCGAACAAGTGAAGATAATGGAGTTTCATGGTCAAAACCCCATTGGATCAACTGGCAACACGGTTTGCGGAATATGCCTATAGCCGGGGTTTTCAAGACTTTCGATGGATCCATTGTGGTGCCCTGCGATGCAGTTACCAGTGGCAGCGGAGGAACCGCTATCCATGTAAGCAAGGATGGCGGAAAAAACTGGTATGATCCCGGCGCTGATGCTCCCAAACCTGCCTTTGAAGCAGGAGAGACCGGCGGTTGGATTGCAGGTATTCATGCCGGTGTGGTGGAATTGGAAGACGGAAGACTGATGGCCCTTGGCCGGGGCGATAACATCAAAGGTCATATGCCCATGAGCATTTCAGATGATATGGGAGAATCCTGGACCTATTCGGCCAGTCCCTTTCCTCCCATATCCAGCGGTCAGCGGTTGGTGCTGATGCGCCTCGAGGAAGGTCCCCTCTTTTTTGCTTCCTTTACCGGTCCCCATAACAACGACCAGGGCATGGAATTTACTGCAGAAAATGGTGAGACTTTCCGGGGGTATGGTTTATATGCTGCTCTTTCCTATGATGAAGGAAAGACCTGGCCGGTACGTAAGCTGATAACGCCCGGGAAAGGTACCTATGACGGGGGAGCTCATACGGACGTATTTAAAACCGATGCAACCCATGCAGAGCCCAGGGGCTACCTGGCCGCAACCCAATCACCTGATGGAATAATTCACCTTATTTCCAGTAGGTTGCATTATCGGTTTAATTTAGAATGGTTGAAGGAGAAAGCGGAATTGTGAGCCACGGAAAAATTCAAATAAAAGAGCACCAGATGGATAATAATAAAATATGTATATTGAATAATTGTATCGGTCATATGGCAGTTATTTTCATTGTCATCTTTTTGGTGGCCCTGGGTTCGACCACATATGCCCAGCAAAGCAACCTGGATACTCCCGATCCTGTCAAAAACCCAGGCTCTTCACTGATGCTAGAAGGAGATTGGATTCCCGATGACACCCATAAAATTGACTTTGAAGAATTGCCCCGTATTCCTTCTCAACATGCGGTGGTAAGCGATGTGAGGGCTGAAAATGGGGTAAACCAACACAATTATCTCATACATCACAATGGAAAATTCTGGATCATGTGGAGCGATGGGCCCGGTGTTGAAGATCGTGTAGGGCAGGTAGTGAAGTATGCCACCAGCAAAGATGGTTTGAACTGGAGCAACCCCAAAATGTTAACTCCGTATCCCCCGAATTCCGGACCGGACTCACCTATTTATAATACCCGCTCGTATGAAGGTTTTCGCTGGATTTCGCGTGGTTTCTGGAAACGCAAGGGAGAGCTACTGGCCCTGGCATCTCTTGATGAGGCAGCAGGTTTCTTCGGCCCCAGTTTAGAGTTGAGGGCTTTTCAATGGGATGATCAATCAAAAACCTGGGAGGATGCAGGGGTGGTTTGTGATAATGCCATCAACAATTTTCCGCCCAAAAGATTACCCACCGGCGAATGGTTGATGTCGCGCCGAACCCATGATTATGCAGAAGTAGGTATTAAATTTCTGGTCGGGGGTACGGAGGGGATTGATCAGTGGGAATCGTTTGAAGTGCCTGGTTCATCCAAAGTACTGGATTCTGAAGAGCCCTACTGGTGGATATTGCCGGACGGGAAGAATCTCATGTCGCTTTACAGGGACAACCGAAGAAGCGGTTACCTTTACCGTTCGTTTTCCACCGACTATGGCCGCAGTTGGCATCAGCCTGTACAAACCAATTTTCCAGATGCAAGGTCTAAATTTCATGGCATTCGTTTGAATGATGGGCGTTATGTTTTGGTATCCAATCCCAACCCGGAACGTCGGGATCCTCTTGCGTTATCAATAAGCGCTAACGGAATGGTTTTTACAAAGATGTTTTATCTGGTTGGTGGACGTCATGTGGATTATCCCCATGTCATCGAACATGATGGATATTTATATGTCGCTTTCTCTGGGGGGAAACAATCTATTGAAGTGCTGAAAATAAATCTTTCTGATCTAAATAATATTAAAATTCAGGAAAAGGAATCTGAATTATAAATTCATAATAAGTAAATTAAAAAATAATCCATTTAAATATATGTAAGATGAATAAGATTTTAATTTTTTTATTTTTAGGTATTCCATTACTGTTAATAAATTGTAAAAATAGCAGAAATCCTCAGGAAGACATAAAACATGTCGCGGTTTACTATGAAGAAAGCCGGTTTGGCGGATGGCCTGCAAATCATGGTATCTGGACGTGGGAGGATGAAATACTGGTTGGTTTTGTGGAAGCTCCTCATAAAGATAGAAGGGGTCATAAATACGATAACAGTCGTGCCCGTGATAAATATGCACGCAGCAAAGATGGAGGGTTGACCTGGAGTATTGAGGATGCCTTTGCGCATGGTCAAACCGGCTGGAGATACAATAATCGTCTGGATAAAGATAAAAAAGAAGAGCCGAAGGAGCTCAAAGAACCGATTGATTTTACGCATCCGGACCTTGCTCTAACTTTTCTCCGACAAACCAATGACATAGGCCCGTCTCATTTTTATTATTCCTATAATCGGGGTAAATCATGGAATGGGCCATTCATATTACCCAATATGGATACAGAAGGAATAGCTACCCGAACAGATTATATCATTGAAGGAAAGCATGAATTAACTGCTTTTTTTACTGTAGCCAAAAGCAACGGACAGGAAGGGAGAGTGCTTTGTGCACGTACCAGCGATGGAGGTAGAAGCTGGGAGCGTGTTGCATGGGTAGGCCCGGAACCGGAAGATTTTGAAATCATGCCTTCTTCAGTAAGGCTTTCCGCTTCAAAGATTCTAACAGTGATACGCAAGAGAACAGGGGATGGGCAGGATAAGCTGATTAGCTATGTTACCAATGATAACGGGAAATCCTGGAAACAATTGGATGATCCTGTTACAAATACAGGTGATGGTGGATCTCCCCCTGCTTTGGTTAAACTGGAGAATGGTAATCTTGCTCTTGCTTATGCTGTTCGTAAAAGTGAGGAAAACGAATCATCCCGTATGTGCATTAAGCTTAGTTCTGATGAAGGGACAACCTGGAGTGACGAAATTGTGCTTCGGGAGGATGGGGCTACTGGGGATGCGGGTTATCCCCGGATGGTGCAGCGCCAGGATGGTAAATTGGTCCTGGTATATTATTGGAATAATGCCCTTCAAAATGAAGAAGCACCGTACCGATATATTGCAGCAACGATATTTGATCCTGAAGAAATTAAACAGTGATGCTCTATGCATCATATCAATTAAAGTTAAAGTGGAGGACAAAGAAGGATTTATGCAATGATTTTTTTAGCTGTGCATTTCACCTTATTTTTTGATGATCTATTTTTATTCTTCAAGCAACGATTCAATGAAAATAATTATACCAGACTATGGAAAAGTTACCTAAGGGCCTCTGGCCTGTCATGCTAACTCCCTTTCAGGAGGACAATAGCGTGGATTATAAAACCCTGGAACAACTCACTGAATTTTACATTGCAACCGGTGCCAATGGTTTATTTGCCAATTCGCTCTCCAGTGAAATGTTCCAGTTGACTGACAAGGAACGAATATCCATCACCCAGGCGGTCGTTAAGCGGACAAATGGTAAGGTACCTGTAGTATCAACAGGGACTTTCAGCAGGGATTTGAACAAGAATGCAGAATTTATTAAGAAAATATATGACTCGGGTGTTCACGCTGTGGTTATTAATTCCAATCAGCTCAACGATAAGATGGAATCAGAAGATGCTTTTAAAACACAGGTGGAACATCTTCTAAACGCGACTGGTGATATTTCACTGGGCATGTATGAATGCCCGGTTCCTTACAAAAGGCTTATATCTCCGGGAATGATGCAATGGCTGGGTAAAACGGGCAGATTCTTATACCATAAGGACACCAGTTGCAACCTTGATGATATGAGAGAGAAAATAACGGCAATAAGGCATACTCCACTGGGCCTTTTCAACGCCAATACGCCAACGGGTCTGGAATCCCTTCGGATGGGCGCCTGGGGCCTTTCTCCAACCAGTGCCAATTATTATCCCGAACTGTTCAGTTATTTGATACAACATACGGATCATAATGATGAAAAACTGGAAAAGCTGGATGCTATCCTCAGTCTCCTGGATTCAACCACCGACAGTTGTTATTACCCGCTTGCTGCTAAAATTTTTTTGCGGAAAAGGGGCCTGCCGGTTCTTCCTGTGACACGGGCTCCTGTGCCTGCATTGGATCAGCAGGATTATATTAAGCTAAATGCCATTATGAAGACAATGAACAACCTTGCAGATGAACTGGGAATTCATTTGGTGAATGTTAACAAGATTATATGAAAAACGATAAATTAGAACCCCAAAAAATACCTTTATGAATACCATCGACCTGATCATTTTTTTTGTTTACCTCATAGGCATCACCATATTTGGCGGATCATTCTACAGAAAAAGCAAAACTTCATCGGGTTTTACTTTGGGTAACAGAAGCATTCCATCATGGGCTATAGCAATGTCCATTTTTGCCACTTTCGTCAGCAGCATCAGTTATCTGGGGCTGCCTGGTAATGCTTATCTTTCCAACTGGAATGCTTTTGTTTTTAGTTTGTCATTACCGATTGCTGCAATTGTGGCAGTTACGATTTTTGTGCCTTTATATCGGAAAGTCAACAGCCCATCGGCATACACTTATCTGGAGCAGCGTTTCGGACCGTGGGCCAGGGTTTATGCTTCAACGATGTATTTATTGACACAGATCATGCGTATTGGAACAATCTTATATTTATTAGCCCTGACGATTCATTCGATTTTTGGTTGGGATATTGCCGTTATTATTATAATTACCGGCATTGCCATTCTTATTTATTCTATGTTGGGAGGCATCCAGGCTGTGGTATGGACCGATGCCATCCAGGGTCTTGTTTTGATCACCGGCGCTTTGATTTGTGCCGGTTATATTCTTTTTAATATGCCGGAAGGACCGGGCCAGATGTTTGAGATTGCTTCAGAGAATAATAAATTCAGCCTGGGCAGCTTTGGTCTGGACCTTTCAAAATCTACATTCTGGGTTGTTATGATATATGGGATTTTTATCAACCTTCAGAATTATGGCATTGATCAGAATTACGTGCAACGTTATATTGCTTCTCGGACCGACCGGGAAGCCAAACGCTCCGCTTTCAGCGGAGGAATGTTGTACATTCCCGTTTCCCTGCTGTTTTTGTTTATTGGCACGGCTTTATTTGCTTTTTATAATTCCGGTGCAGCTGAACTACCCTCCCGTTTGCAGGACGCGACCCAAAGTGATGCAGTATTCCCCTATTTTATTGTTAATCAGCTGCCTGTAGGAATTACCGGAATTATGATCGCGTCAATTTTTGCTGCCGGGATGAGCACCATATCTACCAGTTACAACAGCTCCGCCACGGTATTTCTGACGGATTACTATCAGAAGTATTTTAAAAGGACTGCATCGGATAAGGAATCCATGCGTGTGCTTTACATCTCATCTGTCATTATCAGTACGGTGGGCATAATAATTGCCATTTTGATGATCAACGTTAAAAGCGCCCTGGATGCGTGGTGGAAGCTTTCTTCAATCTTCAGCGGAGGTATGTTGGGATTGTTCCTGCTGGGAGTTTTTTTCAGGAAGAAGAATGTTATTGGTGCCATTATTGGAGTGATTTCCGGACTTTTGGTGATCATCTGGCTGAGCATGTCTAACTTATTTCTTGGTCCGGAAGCGCTGGGCAATCAGTTTCATTCTTATCTCACCATCGTGATGGGTACCACTGTTATATTCCTGGTGGGTTTCCTGGTTTCGCTGGTTAATAATGGCAAAAGAACAAAAGGTGAGTGGTAGGTATATGATATACGTATTGGTAACCATTCATTAAATAATGTATATGCCGAGCAAACCTACAATGAAATCAATTATCTTTGATATGGACGGAGTTCTTGTGGATAGTGAACCCTATCATGTGGAGATAGAAAAAAGGTTGTTTGACCGTTTTAAGTTGAACATCTCTGATGAGGAGCATAAAGATTATATGGGAAAGGCATCCGATGTCATGTGGTCTGAAATCATCAGGAATAAAAATCTGCCATTAAATGTAGATGAAATGGTAGAACTGAATTATAAGGAAAGTAAAGCGTTTTTTTCCGGTTTATCGCATATCGATCCGATGCCTGGAGCATTCGAAATGCTTGAAGAGTTATATGTCAGGTCAATTCCAATGGCAGTTGCTTCTTCATCGGATAATCAAACGGTTGATCTGATTATGGACAAATCCGGTTTGAAAAAATATTTCAGGCATATTGTAAGCAGCAGTTTGATTGGCAAGAGCAAACCTGAACCTGATATTTTCTTATATACGGCAAAATTGCTGAATACTTTACCTGAAAAATGTATTGTGGTGGAAGATTCGACCAACGGGATTAAAGCAGCAAAAGCTGCTAAAATGTTCTGCGTGGCATATAAAGGATTGTCCTCAGAGAATCAGAATCATAATCTAGCCGATGAGCAAATTACTGACTTTGGCGAATTGAAAGCAATATTGAATAAATATTTTGAAATTTAGGCAGGAGGATTTTAATTGTTTATAACAAACACGGAGATTTATGAGCCAAACCAGATTTAATAAGTCAGTTGATTTTCTTTATGCACACCGAATACCGATTATTCTGGTTTTACTCTCACTGCTTATTTTGTCCTGTAAATCTCATAAAAAAGCAGAGACGGAAGGGAAAGCCTTATCAGGTACCCCACTTGACAGATACGTAGATACAGCCGATTCAGATTTTGGTTATCACCTCGTCCATCAATCCAGTAAAGAAGGTTATACCTTGTATATTCTTAGAATGACATCACAAAAATGGCTCAATAAAAAATTGGTAGAACAGCCCACCTGGTGGCACTGGTTGAGCATTGTGGTTCCCCATAAGTTGAATCATGATACTGCCTTTGTCTGGATTGGAGGTGGTGACAGAAATGATGAATTACCGGAGAAAGCCAGTTCCATGCTGGTGCGCTCAGCCATGCTGACCAATTCTATTGCTGTTGGAATTCACAATATACCCAATCAACCGGTTCATTTTGCAGGCGATACGGTGGACGGGAGATATGAAGACGGTCTGATTGCCTATGGTTGGAGGAAATTTCTGGAAGGTGGGGCGAGTCATGACGAAGCTGAATGGCTTGCACGGCTGCCCATGACCAACGCGGTTCAATGTGCCATGGATGCAGTTACTGAATTTGTATCGGATAAGGAAGGTTTGAAAATAGAAAAATTTACTGTGGCAGGCGCTTCCAAAAGGGGATGGACCACATGGACCACCGCAGCCGTCGACGATCGGGTAGTGGCCATTATACCTGTAGTGATTGATCTTTTGAATCTTGAACAGTCTTTCAGGCACCACTGGAGAAACTATGGCTTCTGGGCTCCCGCGATAAAGGATTATGTTGATGAAGGAATTATGGCATGGATGGGCTCAGAAGAATTTGACCGTCTTTTAAGCATCACTGGTCCCTATTCATATGTAAATCGCTACGACATGCCGAAATTACTAATTAATGCTGCTGGCGATCAGTTTTTTCAGCCGGATAGCTGGCAGTTTTACTGGGACAATTTGCAGGAGGAGAAATATTTGAGGTACGTGCCCAATGCAGGCCACTCGCTTGAAGATACAGATGCTGTTGAAACAATGATTGCCTTTTACAATGCCATACTGGATCATAGCGAATTTCCTGATTTTAGCTGGGAAATAGACCGAAATCACATGCATATAGAAACCAATCCTCAGGCCCCGCTGAGAAAGATAAAAATATGGTCTGCTGGAAACAGAACGGAACGGGATTTTAGAGTCAGTGTGATCGGAAGGGCATGGCAGGATAGTACATTAGAAATGAATGCGAATGGAAAATACGACATTACCCTGTCAGAGCCGGAAAATGGTTGGAAGGCCTTTTTTGTAGAGCTGACATACAATTACAGGTTACCATTAAAATTGACGACCGGCGTGAAGGTGCTGCCTGAGGCACATCCTCATCCTCCTTTTGAGAGCCCGGATCCGAAAGGAACCCGGGATTAATAATGAATCTATCACCCTAAAAATAAAGTAATATGAGAATTTTAACTTATGCACTTACGTTGTTCCTGTTTGCCTTTTTTGTAAATGAATTACAGGCCCAGAGCTACAATCCTGATGTTCCTGGAATTGTTATCAACCATTCACCAGCCTCCACAGGAAAATATATAGGATCTCCATCTATTGTGATCATGCCCGATGGCGACTATGTAGCTTCCCATGATTATTTCGGACCCGGAGGGGGTCGTGGATCATGGAATCAAACCCTGGTATACCGGTCAACAGATAAAGGGAAAAGCTGGGAACATCTTACCACCATAGACAATCAGTGGTGGTCAACGCTTTTTTATCACAACAATGCCCTTTATCTGATCGGCACTTATGGCCGTATGAACAATGCCGTTATCCGCAAATCGGAAGATGGGGGAAAGACCTGGACCAATCCGACTGACAAAAATAACGGTTTGCTTGCCAAAGGACGGTATCATTGTGCTCCTGTGCCTGTTTTAAGACATGATGGCCGTTTGTGGAGGGCCATGGAATATGCCCCGCAGGGCCGGGAGTTTGAAGCCTTCATGATGTCCGTACCGGTGGATGCCAATCTACTGGAAGCCGATAACTGGACCTTCACCAATAAGATACCTTATGAAGAAGACTGGTATGATGGCAGAATGCGCAGCTGGCTGGAGGGAAATGCAGTTGTAACGCCCGATGGGGAAATTGTTAACATCTTACGCTGTGCCTTTTCGGATGAAAACCAGGGTGTTGCTGCCATTGTGCGTGTTAATGAAAAAGGAACGAAAGCTTCTTTTGATCCCGAGAATGGGTTTATTCGTTTGCCCGGTGGAACAGGCAAGAAATTCACCATCCGCTATGATGAGAAAAGCCAGAAATACTGGTCGCTGGTCAACTGGGTTCAACCCAAGGATATTGATACACGGGAGCGAAATACGGTTGCTCTGGTAAGCAGCCCGGATTTAAAAACCTGGACCATCGAAAGGGTTGTGCTGCATCATCCCGACCCCCATCACCATGCTTTTCAGTATCTCGACTGGCAATTTGAAGGGGATGATATCATTGCAGTGTCCCGGACAGCTTATGACGATGGCCTCGGAGGAGCTGCCAACTATCATGATGCGAATTTTATGACTTTTCACCGGATCAAGCACTTTAGGAAAAGTTTTAATCTGGACCCGGGGTGGAAGAAAGAATAGTATTTTTTGAAAATTGTTTTTTGGATATTATTTGTAATTTGATGCTTGTTATTTGGGATTTATAAATTATTAAATGATCGAATATGAAAAGACACACTTTCCAGGGAATTTTCATTCTGGTTTTTATTATCACGCTGGCCAGTGCTCATGCTCAACAACAAAACGATCTGATCATGAAAGAAGAATTCATTTTTAAGAAAGCACCTTTTGCCAGTTGTCATGCCTCTACCATTGAATCGACTCCGGATGGTCTGGTAGCTGCCTGGTTTGGCGGAACACACGAGAAGAATAAGGATGTAGAGATATGGCTCAGCCGGAAGACCGATGGCAAATGGACCGATCCTGTATCCGTGGCCAACGGCATACAGCATGATGACAAACGTTATCCCTGCTGGAATCCGGTCCTATTTCAATATCCCGATGGTCCTTTGATGCTGTTTTACAAGGTAGGCCCAAGCCCCAGCGAATGGTGGGGTGTGTTGAAAACCTCGGAAGATCATGGCAAAACCTGGTCCCGCCCTTGCCGGCTTCCTGAGGACATTATCGGTCCGGTGAAAAATAAGCCGGTGCTCATGGATGATGGCAGGTTGATCTGCCCTTCCAGTACCGAGCATAAGGGATGGAGGGTGCATTTTGAGATGACAGAAGATAGGGGAAAATCCTGGAAACGGATCGGTCCCATCAATGATGCCAGCCAATACAACGTCATACAGCCCAGTATTCTGAAATATGGAGGGGATACCCTGCAGATTCTCTGCCGGAGTAGGGAGAACCGGATCATCGCCAGTTGGTCGTATGATGGAGGATATCACTGGACCGATCTGGAACAGACTGAACTGCCCAATCCCAATTCAGGTACCGATGCAGTTACTTTGGATAGCGGATTACAATTGTTGGTGTATAACCACTCCAAAACTGGGAAAGGAGAGTGGGGTGGCCCCAGGACGCCTTTGAATGTTGCAGTTTCCAAAGACGGAAAGAACTGGAAAAACATACTGGTTCTGGAAGATGAGCCCGGAGAATATTCTTACCCGGCAGTCATCCAGGCATCCGATGGAAGGGTGCACATTACCTATACCTGGAAAAGAAAGCGGGTTAAGCATGTGGTAGTGGATGCAGAAGAGATCGATGACGTTATAGAATGATCAAGCGATGGTTTTGTTTTATCATTTCAAGATGTTTTGATGTTTTATTTTACAACTGGCAATCCGGGAGATGACAACTATATACTTGAGGATAAATTTGTTGATTGGTTTTTTATCGCTTGTCTTTCTTTTGGGATGTTCCCCAACGAAAAAGCATGTGCTTGTTCCTGAAAATTATCGACATTACATTACCTGGTTCAATGAGCTTGATAATGAACTGTATCCACAACACATTCCTAACGACTCTGCCTGGGACTTCCTAAAAGGTAACATTCCTTTGTTGGATTGCCCGGACACTATCATTGAGCAAACCTATTACTACCGTTGGTGGACTTACCGCAAACATATCCGGCAAACAGACGACGGTTTTGTTCTTACTGAATTTTTACCGGAGATGGGTCATGCAGGAGAACACAACACTATAGCCTGTGCACTGGGTCATCACATAAGAGAAGGGCGTTGGCTACAAAACAGGAAGATTATAGAGGATTACATTAATTTCTGGTATCATGGTGGAGGAGAAAGCAAACCTTCTGATCACTTGTTTCATTACAGCAACTGGTTGAACCATGCCGTATGGGAACATTATCTGTTGACCGGAAGGAAAGACTTCATTCTTCGGAAGCTACCTGCTATGATCCAAACATTTGAAAGATGGGAAAAGAACCACAGTACGGAAGAAAATTTATTCTGGTCGTATGATGTGCGCGACGGCATGGAGGAATCCATCAGCGGCTCGCGTACGGAGAAGAACCGGAGGGCAACCATTAGTTCCTACATGTATGGCCAGGCCATGGCCATTTCAAATACCGCGAGATTGGCAGGGAAACAAGAACTGGCTAAAGAATACGAAAATAAAGCAGATACAATAAAAAAGGCCATCAATGAAAGACTGTGGGATCCTTATGAAAAGTTCTATAAAGTGATGTTTGAAGACAGGTCCCTGTCCGGGGCAAGGGAGCTGCATGGTTATGTTCCCTGGTATTTCAACATTCCACCGGAAAAGCGTTCCCCGGCCTGGAAACAGTTATTGGATCCGGAAGGATTTTATGCTCCTTATGGGCCGACAACAGCCGAGCAGCGCCACCATGAATTCTCTTTAAAAAGAGCCTACGAGAGCCATAAAGCCTGTCGCTGGGACGGACCAGGCTGGCCCTATGCCACTTCTCAAACCTTAACTTCAATGGCCAATTTATTGAATCATTATGACCAGCAAATTATTGACAATTATGATTATTTCAGACAGTTAAAGATTTATTCCAAGAGTCATAAGCTGGAAACGGACACTGGAACGGTTCCCTGGATTGATGAAAGCCTGAATCCCTATACCGGAGAATGGATTACCCGATACAGGTTTGAAGAGAATAATTACAACGGCTGGGGAACAGGAGGAGAAAGAGGAAAACCAGAAAGAGGCAAAGCATACAATCATTCCACTTACTGTGATTTGATTATAAACGGACTTATCGGAGTAAAACCTGAAAAAGGGGAGGTGGTAACCGTCAATCCATTGATCCCTGAGGGTACCTGGGATTGGTTCTGCCTGGATCGCGTACCTTATCATGGAGGTGAATTGACGATATTATGGGATAAAACAGGAAAGAGATACGGGCAGGGCCGGGGATTTCGTATTTATTTTGATGGCAGGGAGATATATTCAGCCAGTCAAATTGCTTCAGTAAGGATTGAGTTGCCGCAAAATAATGAATGAGATAGAACCTTCTTTGACTCTTTTCGAGCCAATTTTGACTCTCTGGGAATCATTTTTGATACTTTTTTAGTCTTTTTTGACTAGATCAGGGTCATTTTTCAATATTTTTTTATCAAAAAACACCCAAAGTGTATCAGGTTACTTTGGGTGTTTATAATTAAAAATGTTTATTAATCATTTTCTTCAGGTCTGAGAACTTGGTTTGGCCACAAGCCTTCTGATCCCCCAAATGATGAGGCGCACGATAGCCTGAATAACATACAATACCACTGCCAGTAGAACCACGTAATGGAGTGCGGATACTACTTCAATCCAGTCGGTATTGTAAGCCATTATTGAAATGATATTGGCTATAAATGATGCTATCAGAAGAATGATAAAAATTGTAATCTCTCTTTTTTTGACTTTGGCTGAAATAACAGAATCTTTCATACAATAAATTTTTATGTGTTAAATTGATCCAGTACTTTTAGTTTTTCCTTGGGCCAGTGAACCACTTCATTGTTCATCATAGCCTGATCGCCCATTAAGGAAGCGATGGTTGCATAAAGGTATTCTTCCGCCAGGCCAGGGGTCATTTTATTCTTTCTTACGGCTTCAAGGAATGCTTCATTCTGAAGCTGCGTTGAATTGGGAAGCGGATAATCGTCTATGAAGAATTCACCCGAAGTATCGGCAGCGCTTTCCGGCACCCATGATTTCCCACCCAATGGAACGTTATCAAATATCTGGTGTTCCATATCGTTGATCATCTGTAATATTCCAGGTGCCGCTGGTGGTGATTCATAGAAATATTTACCGTTTTCAAGTTCAAAAGCTCCTTTTGGACCCATAATCTGTTCTTCCAGGCTGTATTGCTTGTTGCTTGTCAGAGAATCGTAAATAACAGGAACTCCACCGGGATATTGGTATACCAAATTAACATTGTCAAACACTTCACGTCCGTCATGCCAGTAATTGATGCTGCCTGCTCCGCTCACGGAGATGGGCACCTTGTTCATAAACCAGTTGGCTACATGAAGCTGATGAGATGCTAGCTCTGTCATCAGTCCTCTGGAATATTCCCTGTAAAGCCTGTGGTTGATCTTGTGCTCAAGGGTTGGGTATTGCGGATCAAGTTCCCAATTGGGGTAATCGGGGAAATTGTTATCCGGTACCGGTCTGCGCCAGTCGTTATTCCGGTGCCACCATGCCCTAATTTGGGTGATTTTAGGGAAAAATCCCTTATCTGCCATTTCTTTGGCCTTAAGGTACTTAATGTCAAATTTTCTTTGATGGCCTACATAAAGGATATTTCCGGTTTCCTTCTGAGCCTTGACCATGGCAATGCTGTCGTCAATGGTCTTGGCCATACTCTTTTCACAAAGTACATGGCATCCACTCTTAAG
>Ga0207797_1001195_pt1 | contig 19149 bp, 10 predicted proteins | sample PRCRCaboRojoPR_6_FD_187275 | JGI IMG/M metagenome (GOLD analysis project Ga0207797, IMG submission 187275) | Marine sediment microbial community from Cabo Rojo, Puerto Rico - PR CR 10% Liquid 1 (SPAdes) | ecosystem: Environmental > Aquatic > Marine > Coastal > Sediment | place: Cabo Rojo, Puerto...
CCTCCCGCTGGGCCAGGATCTCCGCGGCGCTCCGGGCCGACAGGGGCGAGTCCGGCACCAGCTCCAGGGCGTCCCGGGCCCGCCGCTCCGCGTCCTCCATCTCCCCACGGGGGATGGCCACGAAGTGGGCGTAGAGGAGGAGACGGTTGGCCCGGTCGAAGCGGCTCAGGGCCTCATCCGGCAGAAGGTAGAGGCGACGCAGGCGGGCGAAGGGATCTTCGGCCTTTCCGGCATGGTGGGAGGCCATGAGGGCCAGCCCGGTGACGACGACGGCTCCGGCCCCGGCCAGAACCAGCCTCCGCCGGCCTCCCTTCAGGAGGCCCCGGCCCCGGATCCAGGCCAGGGCCCCGGAGGCCACGCCGCCCAGGACCGCTACGGCCGGGAGATAGATCCATCGCTCCTGAGTGAGGATCACCTGGGTGTCCAGGGTCCCGGCGATGTTCTCCACCCGAAGGAGGGGGGTGAAAGAGATGCCGAAGAAGGCGCACCAGAAAGCGGCTTCCGGGTTGCGCTTCCACAGCAGAAGGGCTCCCGCCCCCAGGGCGGCCACCAGGATCAGGGCTACCCAGGCCAGGGGATCGGCCAGGCCGCCTCCCACGGTGCTTACCATGGATGGGTTGAGCTCCGGGAATCCCGGACCCGTGGGCACCAGGATCCGGGAGAGATGGACCGGTACGGTCTTCAGGGCCGCCAGGAGCAGCTCACCCGTGCCGTGGGTTGCGCCGTAGCCTACCTGGAACACGGCCAGGTCCAGGATCCCGAATCGCCAGACCAGGTAGGCCCCGAAGGAGCCCCATACCGGAAGGGTCCAGGCCAGGCGACGGAAGGGCACGCCGTCCCGGATGGCCCGGAGAAGGACCAGGACAACCAGGACCGCCGGAAGGGTCGCCCCCATCTCCTTGCTGAGCATGGAGGCCAGGTAGAGGAGGGTGACGACGGTCAGAGCCCCCCAGGGAACCTTCTCCCTCGGGGACCTCATCAGGGCCCGGTCGAAGAGGATCAGGGCCCCCAGGTAGAACACGGCAAAGAGAATGTCGCCCCGGGCCGCCGGCTCCGTGGCGGCGAAGGCATGCACCGGGTGGGCCACGAAGAGGAGCCCGGCCAGAACACCGGCCCACCTCTCCCGGCTCACCCGTCCCACCAGGAGGGCCACCAGGAAGGCCGCCAGGCCGTGGAAGAGGATCTGGGAGAGGTTGTAGAGGGCGTCCCGGGTGCCGGCCCACCGGTACTCCAGCCAGAACCAGGCGTTCAGGATGGGACGGTAGTAGCCGGACCGGTACTCCACTCCGTGGGTCCGGGCCCCCTGGAACATGTCGGCGGTCCACACCCGGGCCAGCCCGTCGGGAGCGGTGATGAACTCGTTCTGGTAGGTGAGAAAGCGGGCGTCGCTCCCCAGGGGAACGGGAAGCTCACTCCGGTAGATGAGGAACGACAGGAGAAGGAAGCCCCCCAGAAGGAGAAGGCCGGTCCACCGGGAGCCACCATTCCCGGTGGTGACCTGGGACCGTCCCGCCGTCGGAGGGGATGCCAGGGAGCTCACCCTCTCAATCCCCCGCCGCCCCCTGGGGGCGGAGCTCCAGGTTCGTCAACTCCTCGGTCACGTCGAAGTCGTAGGGCGGGTAGTCGAAGAGGGGCATCCTGGGCTCCGTCTCTCCCAGGGAGTACCCGAACGCGTCCCGGTACTCGTCTTCGTCCTCTCCCAGCTCGTCCAGCTGCCGGAGGTACTCGCTGACGGACTTGGACTCGATGATCACCACCTTCCCCATGCTGTCGATGATGGGGCTGTGGGCCCGGGTCCGGTCGTGATCGAACTCCAGGATACGGCGGCCGTAGCGCGTGATGCCGATGACCCGGAAGGTGAGGCTCTTGCCCACGGCCGGGAGGTTCAGGACGCTCCGGTCCGTGGCCAGAAAGGGAAGCCCCGCCTCGTCCCGGAGGGCCTCCACCTGTTCCGGCATCTCCTCGGCGTGCTCCGGGAATTCCCTGATCCGCTGGTGAAAGGCCTCCGGCACCTCCCCCACCACCTTCTCCTCCTGCTCTTCCTGCACCACCCGGGCGATGGGGGCGTAGTTGAAGTTGTTCTCCATATAGCCCTTCACCACGAAGGTGTAGTAGGGCAGGACGCCCACGTCGTTCAGAGTCTTCCTGAGCTTGGCGGAATGGCCCCGTCGAGAGGCGGCGGCGGTGAAGACGAGCTGGTTCGTCACCGTCCAGCCGGCGGAGATGAGCCGGGCCACGGCTTCCCGGGCCTCGGGGGTGACCTCCATGGGAGACTCGAAGTGGGTCTGGATCACGAACTGCCGGATCCCCACGTCCCGGGCCTTCTCCTTGAAGCTCCTGAGCAGGGAAAGCAGCTCCCCGTCGATGCGCTGGGGAAGGTAGACGGGCAGGCGGCTTCCCAAGCGGACCCGGACCATCTCGGCGTACTTCTCCCCGTCCGGACGGGCCTGGTTGTCCTCCCGCTTCCTCCGGGCCATGTCGTACACCCCGTCCAGGATCCTCTCCAGTGCCGCGTTGGAGCTCATGAGGGCGTCGCCTCCGGTGATGAGGATGTCCCGGAGCTGGGAGTCCTCCCGGAAGTAGTCCATGAGCTCCGGCAGCTTCTCGGACCAGGTGGCTGTGGGCTCAAGCTTGTCCAGGTCGAAGTTCAGGCGTCCCCGCTGGAAGTCGAACATGCGCTGACACACGGAGCAGAGACCGCCGCAGGCTCGCCCCGTGGTGTCGGGGATGAGAATGGCCACGTCGGGATAGCGCCGGTGCACGTTGTCGTAGGGAGGCAGAAGCCAACCGGCGGCGTTGGGCTTGCCCGGCTCCACCTGGTCCTCCTTCTCCCAGGCCACGATGTCGCCGAACTCCTCCACGAGCTGGGTGCTGTAGATGATGTAGTAGCGGATGGCCAGGTCGGCGCCGATGGCGAAGTAGGGAACCCGGACGTGGAGAAGGGAGAGGTAGTAGGGATTCACGAAGAAGGGGATCCCTGCTTCCCGGGCCTCGTAGAGGACCTTCATGGTATCCGGGTCCAGGGAATTCCCCAGCATCTCGTTCAACAGCTCCGGGGAGCGGATGGCGAAGGCCAGGTGGAAGCGGGAATCCTGCCACCACTCCAGGGCCCGCCTCATCTGCTCGTCACGGCTCATGCCCTCCTCCAGCTGGAACCTCCGGCTGGAGATCTCCCCCCGCTCCATCCGGTCCAGGATCAGGCCCAGGATCCGTTCCCGGTTCTCTCGCCTGAGCTCCACGATGCGTGGATCCAGACCGGACGGGTAGCGCTCCATCCACTTCAGGACCTCCTCCCGGCGGGGCATACGCCGCACTTCCTTGCCGGAGAACTGGCGAAAGAGGTGGAGCATGTCCTCGAAGAAGCCGGGCTTGGCCCCTCCGGTTCCGTGGTGGACCGCCAGCCAGAGGAGCCGGAAGGGATTGCTCACCGCCAGCTCGCCCCGAAGGTTGAGATCCTCGAACTCCCGTCCGGCGTGGTCCACGTAGTCCAGGATCCGGATGGCGGCGTAGTCCCGCCACTCCAGGGCGGCCAGGGAGTCCCGGGTGGCGTGCTCCGCTTCGTAGAAGGCCCGGGCCGCCGGCCGATCCGCCATCGCCTCCAGGACCCAGTTCTTCACCCCCACCAGGGCCTCCGTCTCGTTCATGGCCTGGCGCATGATGTCTTCCAGGGTGGGGTTCTCCTTCAGGAGGCGGTGGAGAAGCCGGTGGGACTTCACGGTGATGGCGATGCGGTCCAGTTCGGCGATCGTCGTCATGGCGTGAGCTCCGGAGGAGTCCGGGAGGTAAGACGCGAATCACGTCCCGGCCCCGACATGGGGGGACCTGTCTCAACCTACGGAGCCGGCGGCGAAGCCAACAGCATTGCCGGCGGGACGCCCCTTCCGGGGGCTCTCGGGAGAAAGTCGGGAAGGGCAGGGTGGGGAAGCCTTTCTTCCCGGCGGACCGGGGGCCGGAGCCCCCGACAGGATCCCCATACCCGAAAGCCCCCTCCCGGTGTGGCCGGGAGGGGGCTTTTCGAGAGGACGCTGGGTCGAGAGCCGGACTCTTTTGGAAAGGTCGTGTTTGTCGTTGTCTGATCCGCTTCGACCCCAACGCCTTCTGCGACCATGGCAACGTCCCCTTCATCCAATCTGCAGTATCGGAAGGGGCGGGAGAAGCTTTAATTTGGGCACTCTTTCCGCCCCTTTGCTTCTCCGTGGGGCCTTGACCCACCCCGGAGGCCCCGGACTAGATTGGGCGGCACCCCCCCATGGGGGCCGGAGGAGAGGAGAAGAAGGGTGGCCCCGTGCGGCCGACGCTTCCATCCTCACGGCCCCGCCAAAGCTCGGAGCCGAGCCGGTGGGCAAGCCGGACTCGGCGCGGTTCTCCTGTAGCTCCCGGCCATCATGGGTTACCGTCTGGAAGTCCTCGGCCCTCCCCGGATCGTCCCGGAACAGGGCACGCCTGAAGCCTCCCTCTCCATGGGGAAGCCCCTGGCCCTTCTGAGTTTCCTGGTGGTGGAAGCACGACCGGTGAGCCGGGAGGAGTTGGGCCGCCTCCTCTGGCCCGGATCGCCATCGTCCAGGGCCAGACACTCGGTCCGCCAGGCCGTCTGGCTGGTCCGGAAGACCCTGGGAGAAGCGGTGGTGGAGGGCGACGATCCCATCGCCGCTTCCCCGACAGCCCTCTCCACCGACCTCCAGGATTTCGAGGCAGCCCTGGCCCGGGGCGACGTGGACCGGGCCCGGTCTCTGTGGCGGGGCCCTCTCCTGGACAGGCTTACCCTGTCGGATTGCCGGGAGTGGGAACACTGGCTGGAGGAGAACCGGGAGATCCTCCGGGGCCGATTCTTCCGGAGCCTGCTGGAAGCCGGCCGTCTTCTCATGGCCGAGGGAAGGGAAGGGCAGGAGCAGGCTCGGGCCCACCTGGAAGAGGCCATTGCCCAGAATCCCCACTCCCTGGAGACCAGGCTCCTGTACCTGGAGGCATTGCTGCAACTGGAGAAGGTGGCGGCTTTTCCCCTGGCCCTGGAGGAGGCCCGGCAGGACGTGGGAGAGCTGGAGGGGGCCCGGGAGGCGCTTGCCGAGATGGAGGAGCGAGGGCAGGCCCTCCGGTCCCGGGAGGCGACCCGGGAGCCGGAACGCCTGGGGGAGAGCATGGAGATGGTGGGGCGGTCAGGAGAAGTGGCGGACCTGAAGGGGCTTTGGAGGAGGGTGGCGGTGGGTCGGCCCCAGGTGGCGTCCATCGTGGGACCGGCGGGGATCGGGAAGAGTCGTCTGGCGGAGGAGTTCCTCCGCTGGGTGAGGATGGAGGGGGGACGGGTGGCCCGGGCGAAGGGCTACCGGGGGGAGGACACCATCGAGCAGGGCCTGCTGGTGGATCTGGTCCGGGAGCTCCTGGGCCTTCCCGGAGCCAGAGGGGTGAGCTCGGCTTCCGACGCCCTCCTTCGGAGCATCGTGCCCAGTCTCTCCTCCCGGGAGAGCGGCCCCCCCACATCCGTGGAAACACCGGCAGCGGCCCTTACCGATGCCGTCACCGATCTCCTGGGTGCGGTGGGCTTCGAGGGTCCCGTAGCGGTCTTCGTGGACGATGTCCAGTGGGCGGATCCGGAGAGCCGGGCCCTCCTCTTCAGCGTCATGCGTCGGACCCGGAACGTGCCCGTTCTCTTCCTCCTGACGGAACGGACCGGAGGGGGTGGGGAGCGGATGACCCGGATTCCTGTGGAGGAAATGGGAGGCCGGATCCTCCGTCTCGATCCACTGGGCGAGGATGAGGTGGGAGAGCTCCTCACCCTCCTGGCAGAGGTCCGGCCTCACGAGCAGGCGTCGGAGGTGGTACGGAAGGTCCATCGGGCTTCCGAAGGCAATCCCCTCTTCATCGCCGAGCTTCTCCGGGCCCTGGTGGAAGCCGGGGCCTGCCGGTACGAGGAGGACGGGTGGGTCTTGAAGGCCGGGAAGATGCCTTCGGAGCTGGAATTGCCCGAGTCCCTCCGGACCCTGGTGGGAGATCGACTGGCCCGACTCTCCCGGGAAGCGGGAATCGTGGCCGGGATTTTGGCGGCTGCTCATCGGGAGGTGGCCGCCTCCCACCTCTTCCGGGAGTCGGGGTTGGAGGAGGAGGAGTTCACCCGCGCCATGCGGGAGCTCCTGGACCGGGAGGTGGTGGTGTGGATGGGAGAGCACCGCCTGGGCTTCGCCCACGACCAGCTTCGGGGGGCGGCGGCTCGCCGCTTCCGGTACGAAGGGAGGAAGGAGGGGCCCCTCGGGCGTTTCGCCGGTGGACTTCGGGAGACCCCGGGGAGGTTGGCGGCCGCCGCGGTCATCGTCCTCCTGGTGCTGGCTGGGTGGGGAGGACTGGAGCTCGTGGGGCCTTCCGGGGATCCTCCCCCGGCCACCTATCCCTTCGGTCGGGGCCGGGTCCTCTTCCTGGGGGAGCCTCCCCTGGAGTTCATTCCCCCGGCTCGAGCGGGGGAGGCCTGGGAGGTGAGGGAGGCGGTTCTCACCCTTCCGGAGTTTTCTTTCGGCGAACTGCGAGGCCCGTTTCGAACCTGGAGAGGAGGACTGCGGTGGTTCGGCAACACCTGGCACGGGGAGGATCCTCCCGTGGCCCTGGAGCTCTTCCCCGACGGCTCCCGGGAGCTGGTGATGGAGGCGGAGGGAGACGTGGGATTCCACTCTCTCTCCCCCGCCGGTACGGAGGCCCTTCTCATGCGGGAGCGGCGGCCTTCACCCACGTACGCCCAGGACCTGGTGTTCCTGGACCTGGAGACCGGGGAGGAGAGGGTTCTCTATGAGGCGCAGGAGATGATGGGAGGCTCCTTCTGGTCCCCGGATGGGCAGCGCATCGCTCTGGCAGTTCGGGGACTGCCGGATACCCTGCTGATTCTCACTCCCGGTGGCGAGAAGATGGCGGCCTACCCTCTACCTCCTGACTTGAGCTTCCATCAACCGCGATGGTGCCGGGACAATGGTCACCTGGTCCTCAGGGTCACGGGCACCACCTCTGGAGGGGCCTACTTCTTCGATCTGGAAGAGGGATCCGGGAACATGGTAGGGACGGCGTTTCGGGGCGAGTCCGTCCCTCTCTGTCTCGGGTCCGGAAGAGGGATTCTCTACTCGGGCTGGGATCCGGAGTTGGGAGGGGTCATTGTCCAGGAAGACCCGGCTACCGGAGAAACCCAGGTTCTCCGGGACTCGGTGTATTTCCAGTATCCCGAATGCCTCCGTTGGCTGGCGGAAGAGGTGGAACCGCCTATTCGGGCCATCGAGATCGGACGAGACCGGGTAGATCTGACCTGGGGAGAACGGCGGCGCCTTCCCGTTCGGGGGATTCGGATGAACGGAACTCGGGAGCGGGTGGAGGCTCGTTGGGTGAGTCGAGGGCCTTCGGTGGCGTCGGTAACCGAAAAGGGGCTGGTCACCGCCAACGGAATCGGGGAAGCCGTCCTTGTGGCCGAGTACCGGGGATGGATCCAGGACACTCTCCGGGTCCGGGTCGTGGAAGGCGGAGAACGCCCGGACCTCCTCTTCCGGGAGACGTTCGAGGCGGGCCTCTCGGACTGGGTCATGGAAGGGGAGCCCCCATTCGGAATCGTCCAGGCAGGAGATAGGGAGGCCCTTCTTGCCAGGGGGGATGGGAGATTTGTGGATTATGTCCGCACGCGTGCGGGCTTTCCGGCGGATCAGGGGGTCACCCTCGAGCTGGAGTTCCGGCTTCCCCTCACGGACCGGCGGGACCGTCAGCGCCTGATGGTCTGTCTGAAAGAGGAGGCGATGGAGGCGAAAGGTGGAGGGATCCCACTCCCCCACCCTCGTCCCAGGTTGGACGTCTGCTTCCGCTGGCCCGGGGACCAGTTGGCGAAGCGGAGAACGGACCGAGCTACACTGATCCTGGGTCGGTGGGGGGGCCAGAAAGAAGTGGATGTGGGCCCCTGGCTCCCTTCCTCGGACTGGACCCACCTGGCCCTGCAGCTCCGGGCCGACGGGGCTCTCTCCGTGTTCCTGGATCGGGAGCTGGCCCACCGGTCCGACGTGGTGCTTCCCGTGGAGCCGCAGGCCCGGGTTCACGTGCGCCTGGGAGGGGCCTCCGTGGACACCCGCCTCCTGATCCGGGACGTGGTCCTCTGGCGGGGAGAGCGCTTCGGGGACGGAGCGGCAGGGAACGACCCGGGCCCTGCATGACGCCTCCTTGACGGGGTCAGGCACGTTCAGAAAAGAGGGGATGGGTGGGGTTGTTCCGCCCACCGATGTGTTCTGCTGAGGGTTGTTCAGTAGCCCTCTTGCCCTCCGCCTTGCTTCCCTTGCCCGGTTCGTCCCGGAGGTGAGCCCATGGAGATGACGACGGTGGCTTGGTCAGAGGCTCTGTCGGGAGCCCGGGGGCCCTGGCTTTGACGGTCCGCTGTTGTTCCTCCGCGTCCCGGGCCTGTCCCCTGTGCGGAAACCGGACGAGGCGCGTCCGGGTCCGGGGCCTCTTTCTCCTCCTGCGCCTCGCTGTCTCGCCCTTCCGGCGGCTTCAGATCCGGAGATGCCGCTTCTGCGGATGGCGGGGGCTGGCCTTCCTTCCCCGGGACGGGAAGCCGGAGGGCCCGGAAGAGCTCTGACGCCCCGGTGGCCATGGCGAATAGCTAGAAGGCTGCTGAACAAGGGGGGCGAGCCGCGTTACCAGCGCCACGGTTCTAGGCGGCGCTCCGAAGGCTGAGCCGAGAGTCTGGTCCGTATCTTGCCACTCTTCACGTTCCGCATAACGCAGTGATCGCGGTTCCTGGCGGCTTGACGGAGCGGATCCGGGTCGAGGAATGTTCTATATGGACATATTGGCACATTCACATATGTCAAAACGTCACAACCCTGCGGAGGTAAGGGTCATGACTGCGGAGGAGAGGGCCGTGTCGGCGGTGGAAGAAGAGAGGGGTCCCGGTGCCGGTGAGGGGGAGCCGGCTGGGTCGGGGAAAGGGGCGACGGAGGAGACGGATGATCTCCTGGGATGGGATGCCTTGAAAGAGGCCACGAAGTGTCTCAAGTCCGTGGCTCATCCGGTGCGGTTGAGGATTCTGGAGCTCCTGATGGAGGGGGAGTACACCGTGGGGGAGCTGGCGGATCTCTGCGAAGTGGAGCAGGCCACGGCCTCGGACCACCTGGGGCGACTCAGGGATCGGGGCATCCTCACCCAGGACCGGCGGGGCCGGCGGGTGTTCTACCGGGTGGCGGCCCCGGCGGTGGGTGGAATCGTGGATTGCATGCGCCGGAACTTCGGCCCCTCCTCCCGGGACGGCGGGTGTCAGGGGTAACGCTCAACAGATGACGATCGACGATCATGTCCAACGATAGCAGGCCTTCCAGCGAAGCACCGAAGACAAGAGACGGCACGCCTGGGTGGGTGTTCGTCGCCCTGGTGGTGGTGGCGGCCATCTTCGTCCCCCTGGTCATTTCCCTCTCTGGGGAGGAGGGGCCGGACAACGACCCATGGGCCCACGTGGAGCCTCGGCCTCCGAAGACCGACCACACCGAGCTCATGCCCGGGCCCTATGAGACGGGTCCGGAGGTGACCCGGGCCTGTCTGGAGTGCCATGAAGACGAGGGCCAGGAAGTGCTCCAGACGGCCCACTGGCGGTGGGAGGGGGAGCCGGTGCGGCTTCCCGGACGGGAAGAGCCGGTGCGCATGGGCAAGAAGAACGTCATCAACAACTTCTGCATCGCCATCCAGTCGAACTGGAGCGCCTGCAGCGCCTGTCACGTGGGATACGGATGGGTGGACGAGTCCTTCGACTTCTCCCAGGAAGAGCAGGTGGATTGCCTGGTCTGCCACGATCACTCCGGTCAATACGCCAAGGCCGCCGGAGGCTATCCCGCCGAGGGTGTGGACCTGGCGGCGGCTGCCCAGAGCGTGGGCCCGCCCACCCGGGACAACTGCGGGGGATGTCATTTTCGTGGTGGTGGAGGAAACGCGGTGAAACACGGGGACCTGGACGCCACCCTGGCCAACCCCCGGCCCCGGGTGGACGTGCACATGGGTACCCACGATCTGGTCTGTGTGGACTGTCACGAGACCGAGGACCACGACATGAAGGGACGGGCCCTCTCGGTGAGTGTGACGAACACGAATGAGGTGGAGTGCATGGACTGCCACGCCGCCGAGCCCCACGAGGACACCCGTCTGAACAGCCACGTGGCTTCGGTGGCCTGCGAGACCTGCCACATTCCCCAGGTGGCCATCCGGGAGGCCACGAAAACCCACTGGGACTGGGCGGAGGCGGGGCAGGACCTGCCGGAGGACACCCACGAGTACCTGAAGACGAAGGGGCGTTTCGAGTACGAGCAGGGCCTGGTGCCCGAGTACTTCTGGTTCAACGGCCGGGGGGATCGCTACCTCATGGGCGATACCATCGACCCGTCCGAGCCCACGGAGCTGAACCCGCCCCTGGGGAGCCTCCGGGACCCGGAAGCCAGGATCTGGCCCTTCAAGGTCCACCGGGCCACCCAACCCTACGACGCCATCCACAAGACCCTCATGGTCCCCAAGACCGTGGGTGAGGGGGGCTACTGGACGGACTTCGACTGGGACCAGGCCCTGCGCCTGGGCGCCCGGGCCACGGGACTCCCCTACAGCGGCGAGTTCGACTTCACGAGCACGGTGATGTACTGGCCCCTGTCCCACATGGTCCAGCCCGTGGATCAGGCCCTCCAGTGCCGGGACTGCCACTCTCCTGAGGGCCGGATGGACTGGCAGGCCCTGGGCTATCCAGGCGATCCGGCTCAGTGGGGTAGCCGGGAGGTGGAACGTCCCACGACCCTGGCAGGAATCGGAGGTGAGCGATGAGAGTCCTCCTCCAACTCTCCGTTCTGGCGCTGATGATTGCTCTGGGAGCCGAGGCCGCCGGAGCCCAGGTGGCGGCGGAGGCCCGGATTCATCCCAGGATTCCCCTTCTGGATGCCCAGGGGGTGAATGTGCTCCGGTCCGGCAATCCCGTCTCTCCCATCACTACCTGTGGGGACTGTCACGACACGGACTACATCACAACCCATACGGTCCACGGCGACCCGGGCTTGGAAGCCCTGACCTCTCCACCCCAGGCCGTGTCCAGTCGTCCGTGGACACCGCCGGAGGTGGAGGGGGCGGAGATGAACTGCTTCCTCTGCCACACTCCGAGTCCCGCCAACGAGGCCCGACTGGAGGTCATGGCCAGGGGAGAAGGGATGTGGGCGGCCACCGCCACACTGGGCAACACCTCCATCGTGAGGTGGGAGGGGGATGCCTGGCGTTGGAATCCCGCTGCCTTCGACGACGAGGGGAATGTCCAGGACACCCTCCTGGCCCTCCAGAGTCCCAAGACCCAGAACTGCGCCCAATGTCACGGGATTGCCGGGGACGAGATGAGTCGGCCGGTGGTCTTCCAGGGACTGGGGCCGGGAGATTGGCAGACCCTCTCCCGGGGCGAGGTGATCTCCCCCCAGAGGATTTCGGAGTCGGGAGTGAACCTGGTGGGCAAGGAGGGCTTGACCCGGTCATGGGACGTGCACGCCGAGCGGTTGCTGGAGTGCGCGAACTGTCATTTCTCCGTGAACAACCCCATCTACCGGGCCGAGTCCCGGGAGACCCAGCCCGAGGGGCTCATCTTCGACAGCCGGCGCATGCCCCTGGGGGCCTACCTCCAGCGGCCTTCCCACAACTTCGCGGGGCAGTCCCGCTTCACGGGCCAGACCCGGCCCGCGGAGCCCCTGAGCTGTGAGTCCTGCCACGACCCGGAGCCCACACACAGGTGGCTGCCCTATGCCCAACGGCACATGGAGACCCTGACCTGCCAGGTGTGCCACACGCCCAAGCTCCATTCCGTCTCCGTGGAGTCGGTGGACTGGACGGCGTTGAACGAGAACGGGGAGCCGGGAGTGACCTGGCGGGGTTGTGCCGCCGGCTGTGAGACGGCCGCCACCGACCTGGTGGAGGGTGTGGAGCCCACGCTGCTCCTCCGGCGGGAGGCCGACGGTGAAACCCGGCTGGCCCCCTACAACCTGGTGACCTCCTGGTACTGGGTGGCGGGCCCGGAAGGAGAGGCCGTGGACCTGGAGCTGGTCCGCCGGGCTTCCCTGGGTTCGGCTGCCGGAATCGAGGCGGTGGAGGCCCGGCTTCGGGAGATGGGTGTGGGGGACCCGCGAATCAAGGGGGAGATCCAGCCCTATCCCATTCACCATTCCGTGGCCACGGGCGACTGGGCGACCCGGGACTGTCAGACCTGTCACGAGGAGAACTCTCGTCTGGCCCGGGCCGTGCACCTCTCCGATCATGCCCCCGGGGGTGTAGTGCCTCACCTGGTGGAGACGGCCGAGGCCGAGATGATCGGTCCGGTGGAGAGGAGGCCGGAAGGCCAGGTGGTCTACGCTCCCCGGACCTCGGAAGCCGGATTGTACGTGCTGGGCCACGATTACGTTCGGTGGGCCAACGCCCTGGGAATCTTTGCCGTCCTGGCCACGCTCCTGGGGGTGGCCGTCCACGGGTTTCTCCGGTGGAGGGCGGCTCGGGAAGGGGTGGAGGGATCACCGGAGGAGGAAGGTCCTCCAGTCTACATGTACACCACGTACGAGCGGATCTGGCACTGGCTGCAGGCTCTGGCCATCATCCTCCTCCTTCTCACGGGAATCGAGATCCACGTGACCCGCATGGGGATCCTGGACTTCGCCCTGGCCGTGAGGGTCCACAACGTTCTGGGCTTCCTGGTCCTGGCCAACGCCATCTTCGCCGCCTTCTTCCACCTGGCCAGCGGCGAGATCCAGCAGTACCTGCCCCGGCCCCAGGGGTTCTTCGGGCAGGCCATTCGCCAGGCCCAGTACTACCTGGGAGGGATCTTCCGGGGGGAGCCCCACCCCTTCGAGAAGCGACCGGACCGGAAGCTGAATCCCCTGCAGCAGGTCACCTACCTCATGATCCTGAACGTGCTTCTCCCTCTTCAGGTCGTCACCGGGATCCTCATCTGGGGAGCCCAGCGCTGGCCGGCCGTGGACGGGATGCTGGGTGGCTTGACCTTCCTGGCTCCCCTCCACGCCTTCGGAGCGTGGATGTTCGCCGCGTTCCTCCTGATGCACGTCTACCTGACCACCACCGGTCCCACCCCCCTGGCCCACCTCCAGGCCATGGTGGTGGGCTGGGAGGGCACGGAGACGGACGAGAGAACGATGGACCCCGTGGCGGAAGCCGGGACCCGGAGGGGGACCGAGACCGCTTCGGAGACCGCATAACCATGGAGGCGGTATGAAGACATCTGCGAAAGCCAAGGCCTTCACGAACCCCTACCTGGCCGGTGTGCTGCTGGGTGTCGTTCTCTTCGGCGCCTACTTCCTCACGGGCACCGGACTGGGCGCCTCCGGCGGCATGGCCCGGCTGGTGGCGGCGGGCCAGGACCTCCTGGCTCCCCGGCACGTGGACCGTGTGGGACACCTGGTGGAGATGGCCGGGGGCGAAGCCAACCCCCTGGACCACTGGATCGTCCTGGTGACCCTGGGCACCCTTCTGGGAGGCTTCCTCAGCGCCGTCCTGCACGGACGACTGAAGGTGGAGACCCAGAAGGGACCCCGGATCTCCACCCGGACCCGCTGGGTCATGGCTCTCCTGGGCGGGGCCTTCATGGGCTTCGGGGCCCGGATGGCCCGGGGGTGCACATCGGGCCAGGCCCTGTCCGGAGGCGCCGTCCTCTCGGTGGGGAGCTGGGCGTTCATGCTGGCCGTCTTCGCCGGGGGCTACGCTCTGGCCTACTTCGTCCGTCGGCTCTGGACCTGACCGGGAGAGGAGGGGAATCGAATCATGGCACCGTTCGCGCTGGTTGACGATCTCGGGAAGCTCGGGGCCTACGCCATCTACCTTCTCATCGGCCTGGCCTTCGGGGCGACCCTGGAGGTGGCCGGGTTCGCCAACGCCCGCAAGCTTGCGAACCAGTTCTATCTGAAGGACATGACGGTCCTCAAGGTGATGTTCACCGGAATCATCACCGCCATGGTCCTGGTCTTCCTGGCTTCGGCGGCCGGGGTCCTGGCCTTCAACGACATCTACGTCCCGCCCACCTACCTCTGGCCCGGCATCCTGGGGGGCCTGATCATGGGGGTTGGCTTCATCCTGGGTGGCTTCTGTCCCGGGACGTCCCTGGTGGCCGTGGCGAGTCTGAAGATCGACGGCCTGTTCTTCCTCCTGGGCACCCTCTTCGGCGTCCTCGTCTTCGGGGAGACCGTGGCCCTCTTCGATGAGTTCTGGTACTCGTCCTACCTGGGCCGCTTCATCCTACCCGAGTTCCTGGGGGTCTCCGCCGGCGTCACCGTCCTCCTGGTGGTCCTCATGGCCCTGGGGGCCTTCTGGCTGGCGGAAAAGGCGGAGAACGTCTTCGGCCGGGGGGTCTTCGACGCCCGGCCCGTCAGCACGCCGGTGCGGCTGGCCGGGGCCGGCGGTCTGGCGGCCCTGGCCCTCCTGGTCATGGGAATGGGGCAGCCCACCCCCATGCAGAAGTGGGAGATCCTGGCGGACGACAAGGCGGCGCTCCTGGGGGAGAGGCAGGTCCAGATCCATCCCGGAGAGCTGATCCAGGTGGCGGCCAACCACCAACTGAACCTGAACCTCATGGACGTGAGGCCGGAGCGGGACTTCAACCTCTTCCATCTCCTGGATTCACGCCGGGTGGAGATGGAGGACCTGGAGCGGGGTGCCCTGACCCGGGAGCTCCTGGACCTGCCGGCCAACACCGTGACCATCCTGATCTCCAACGACGAGGCCCGGGCCACCCGGGCCTGGAAGATGCTCACCGGCGAAGGGATCATGAACGTCTACATCCTGGAGGGGGGGATCAACGGTTGGCTGGACCTGTTCGCCGTGAACGGTGCTTGCCAGGGCTGTCAGCCGAAGGACGGCCCGGCCCCGGAGGGGGAGCTGGCCTGGGAGTTCGAGGCCGCCCTGGGCTCGAACCGACCCATCGCCAACCCGGACACCTTCCGGGACAAGGCCTTCTTCTTCGCACCGAAGGTCGAGCTGGAAGTGAAGGAGCGACCCGCCGGAGGGTGCGGGTGAGGGCGCCCCGGGACCTTCCAGAGGCAGTGAGGAAGGACCCGGGACAGGGGAGGCGGCCCTCAGTTCCCCATGGGGAAGGCCATCTCGTCGCATCGCCAGCAGCCCTGGGCCTCCAGGTCCCTGTTGGGGTCGATGTCCTTGTCACACAGCCACCCGTTGCCGTTCTGATCCTTGAAGAACTGCATGGGACGGGCAGGCTTGTGGGTTTCCGTAGTGCTGAGCTCCCGCTCGGGGTCCTTGCGGATCTCGTCGCTCATGTTGGCTCTCCTTGGTTGATGTGAAGCAGGGGACATGGGTTCTACGGAGCCCTCGGACGCCGCTCCCGGTGTGGGCTCTGCCTTGGGCCGGGCGTCGGGTCCGAAGAGGTCCAGGAGGAGTTGATTGAAATCCGCCTTCGTGGCTTCCACGAAGACGCCGGTCTCACCGGAGACCACCAGGGCCAGATCTCCCGCCCAGAGGACCCAGCCGTTCAGGTGATGCCAGTTCAGGGGAGTGGCCAGGTCCAGCTCCACCGCCGTGTCCATGGCTCCCCGCTGGTGTCTGGCGCAGGCCCGGGCTACCTCCTGCATCTCCTTTCGGGACAACTCCCCCACTGCGCTCAGGACTCGCCCGTCGTCGGAGAACTGCCCGGCAGCCACCACCCCTTCTCGCTTCATCAGTTGATTCAGTCCCATCATGATCTCCTCCTTGTCCGAGGGTGTCCGAGGGATCTGTCGCCCCGTTCTGCCATCTCTGGAAAGCAGGCTGCGTACCAGGTGGAGACACCTGGACTCATGTCTTCACAAGTTTTTGTCGTGTTGGGATTTATGGTGTTACGCCCGAAAGGACAGGCGTTGCCTGAATCAGAGATCGTCTCGGTATCGCGACGATAGTCCCCGGAGCATTTCGCGGATTTGCGACGCTAGAGGGCGTTCTAACAAGGGGTGAGACGCGTGACGAGCGCCCCGGCTTCAGGTTCCAGACGGCGCTCCGAGCCGAGGGGTCCCCTCCGGCGGGGTCCTCTCCGGCGGATCCTCTCCGGCGGGGCCCTCGTCGCCGGGAGCCTCAGCGGCTCTCACTCCTTCCCGGCGGGGTTCGAGCGACCGTCCAGGTCGGGTAGGGAGATGCCCAGCCTGCTGATCTTCCGGTAGAGGGTGGACTTGTGGATGCCCAGCTCCCGAGCCGTGGCCACCCGACTGTAGTCGTTACGCCGCAGGGCATTCTGGATGAAGTGCCGTTCCAGGTCTTCCAGGGTCTGGAGGGCGGGGGGAAGGGGGCCGGGTGAGGGATGGACCCACTCCGGCAGGTGTTCCAGGCGGATGAGGGGGCCGGGGGAGAGAACGAAGGCATGCTCCACGGCATTTTCCAGTTCCCGAACATTGCCCGGATAGTCATAGCGCAGGAGGGCCTGGAGGGCATCCGGGGTGAGACCGGTGATGCGTTTGTCGTGCAGGGCCGAGAGCTTTCTCACGAAATGACGGGCCAGGAGAGGCACGTCTTCCATTCGCTCCCGGAGGGGGGGGAGCTTCAGCTCGAAGATCTTGATCCGGTAGAAGAGGTCCTCCCGGAAGCTCCCTGCACGGATCATCTCGTGGAGATCCTTGTTCGTGGCGGCCAGAAGCCTCACGTCGGCCTGTCGGGAGTGCACCCCTCCCAGTGGCTCGTATGTGCCTTCCTGGAGGACTCGGAGGAGCTTGGGCTGGAGCTGGAGGGCCATGTCCCCGATCTCGTCCAGGAACAGGGTGCCGCCTGAGGCCAGGGCGAAACGGCCGGGTTTGGACCGGGTGGCCCCGGTGAACGCTCCCTTTTCGTAACCGAAGAGCTCGGCCTCCAGGAGGGTATCGGGTATCCCGGCGCTGTTCACCGCCACCAGGGGGCCGTCGGCTCGGTTGCTCAGACGGTGGATGGCCCGGGCCACGAGCTCTTTGCCGGTGCCGCTGTCCCCGGTGATGAGGACCGTGCTGTCGCTCCCGGCGATGGTAGGGAGGGAGGCCAGGATCTTTCTCATGGCCTCGCTTTTGGTGATGATATCCTCGAACTCGTAGCTTTCGGCCAACGCCTTCTTCAGGGTCTCCACCTGGCGCAGGTCCCGGAAGGTCTCCACGCCGCCCACGACTTTCCCTTCCCGGTCCCGGAAGAGGGCGGTGGAAATGCTCACCGGAATGACCTCACCCCGGGCCGACTGGATGTGAACCAGGAGGTCTACGATGGGCTCTCCCGTTTCCAGTGTGTAGCGAAGGGCGCAGGCGTCCCGGCAGATGTTGGCCCGGAAGATGGTGTGGCATGGGCTCCCCAGGGCCTCCTCCCGACTGAAGCCGGTAATCTCCTCCGCAGCCCGGTTGAAACAGGTGATGTGGCCCTGGGTGTCCACGGTGAACACCCCGTCGGAGATGCTCCGCAGCACCGCCTCGAATCGGTCCGGTGAGAGCTCCGGGTCGGAGAGGGAGGAGGAGGGCTCCGATTGGCCACGGTCCGGGCTGCCTTTGGCTCGGTCCGGACTGTGGCTGGAATGCTCGGGCTCGGCCATGACGACGACTCAGATGGAAGAGATCAGCGGGATCACCCTCTTGCGGCTGTGGTCCGCCACCTCCTTCACCTCCGAGAGAACCTCCGGGGGGATGGGGACCTCCTGTACGTGATCTTCGAATCGGACACCCCTCATCCGCTCCACCTTGAGGTAGAGACGAAAGGGCTTCCGGCTCGCATGGGAGACGAGGAGGTTGTCCGCAATGGCCTCCAGCTCCCCGATCTCCTCCGCCTTGGCGGAGCTGCTCACCGCGAAGAGCAGACTGTTCTCCCCCGGATCCCGGAGGGTCTTCTTCATCTCCTCCAAAATCTCTGTCCCGTACGTGGGAGAAAAGAGGAGGAGGTTGAGGGCGGAGCCGAAGATCAGGGTGCCGGGGCCACCGGAGGGAACGGCTGCCGTCGCCTCCCGCAGGGTCCTCCTCCAGACGGCGGGTTTCACGAGATTGGCCCGGAATCGCCGGGCCTCCGGCTGTTCCAGGCCGTCCAGGGTGGCGTCCAGCTCCACGAAGGCCAGACGTTCCCTGTGACTCTCCAACTCCACGCCCGCTACCCTCCGCAACCCCTCCACGATAAGCTCGTGCCGGGGATACTGGAGAGACATGAACACCACGCTTCCCCCCTCCTGGAGCCAACGGGCGGCGAACACGTTTCCGATGAGGGGCTTGCCGGACCCCCCTGGTCCGGTGATGAGGGTGGAGGTGCCCACCGGGAATCCGTTGGGCAGGATGGCTCGCATCCACGGTTCGTCGATGAGAATTACCTTCATGATCCCTCCCATGGGCTCCGGGTGGAGAGCGGGGGGCTTCCCGGGCTCGTCAGGAGGCCCGGAGACCCTTCGGCGTTGTCCCGGGCCCCTCCTCCCCTCTAAGCTTAGAGAAGACGTCAAGAGAGGGATGCGTCGGGGAGGTTGCCCCACCCTGGCCCTCTCCGGCCTCCTTCTTGCAGCTATTGTGTGCGGAAAAAGAGTCAACTTCAGGCAGCACGAGGTGTTGGCCCCGTGTAGGGGCCGGCTCTCCCCCGGGAGGTGGGACAGATTTGCCCATTCGTCTGCCCTGTCTGCCCCGGGGCGCCGGAGAATCCACCGGAACGGTCGAGGAAGTCCATGGAGTCCAAGGTCGCCAAGCTCAAAGCCAAGCCGAAGCCCTTTCTCTTTCCCGAGTTCTGCAAAGGCTGCGGACGCTGCATCGAGGCCTGTCGCTTCGGATGCATCGAGGAAGGCACGGAGATCAACCCGGAGACGGGGCTGGTTCCCATCGAACTGACGAACCTGGACAAGTGCACGGGCTGTGCCCTCTGCGTGAACGCCTGTCCCGAGCCCTTCGGTCTGCATCTCCGTGCCGTGGATGTGGAGGAGATCGACAACGAGAAGCTGGAAGGAGTCCACTCCTTTGAGGAGATGGTGGAGATCTTCGAAAAGGCGGACTACGAGCTGGAGGATCCCTCGGAGCTCTTCGGGCCTCCGGAGACGGAGGCGCCGGAGCCCGAGCCCATTCCCGACCGGTGGCTGGAGCTGTCCCACCAGGAGCCCCTGATTCTGAAGGGCACGTACGCCTCGGCGGTAGGGGCCATCCTGGCGGGATGCCGGCACGTCTACGGCTACCCCATCACCCCTTCCACCGAGGGGGCCGA
>Ga0207797_1001196_pt1 | contig 19121 bp, 16 predicted proteins | sample PRCRCaboRojoPR_6_FD_187275 | JGI IMG/M metagenome (GOLD analysis project Ga0207797, IMG submission 187275) | Marine sediment microbial community from Cabo Rojo, Puerto Rico - PR CR 10% Liquid 1 (SPAdes) | ecosystem: Environmental > Aquatic > Marine > Coastal > Sediment | place: Cabo Rojo, Puerto...
GACCGCTAGGAGCCCTTCCTTTTATTCGAGCTCAGGATCCTTCAAGGTTCGCATACTCAGCCGTTGGCTGTCTCTATGGTCTGTGTCGCCATGGAACCTGCGCTCGGCGCCTTGCTTGGTTCCATCAAGGCATCGATCCTACTTCGCTTTCCGGTCGGCCGGCGGCAAGGCCTTGGTCAGGACCGGGCCCAGGGCGGTCGCAGTGAAAAAAAAGGCGCTGGCCACGCCGATGATAGCCAGAAGCCCCATCTGGGTCAAAACGTGGTACTTGGCCAGGACCAGCGATCCGAACCCCAGGGAGGTGGTCAGGGTGGTCATGAGGATGGATCGGCCAGTCGTCCGCAATGTGCCGCGCAGCTCGCCAAGCTCAAGGTACCGGGTGATCACGTGGATGCCGTCGTCCAGGCCGATGCCCAATAGGATGGGCAGAAGGACGAAGTTGACCGGGTTGAGGCTCATGCCCAGGTGGCCCATGAGGCCAAAGGTCGCCGCCAGGCCCAGGCAGGTGGGCAGCAAGGCCAGGCAGACCAGTCGAACCTTTCGGAAGTACAGCCAGAGCAAGGCCAGGATGGCCAGCGCGGCCAGAGAGGCCGTGACTATGAGCTCCGATCGGATCTTCTCCCTGGCCACGCCGAGGGCGGAGTCCAGATCGAAGGTGCGCAGTCCGTCGATGCTCGAAAGGGCCTGGCTCATCCGATCGGTGGCCTTTTGTCCGGCGGTCTGGACCCAGGTGATGCCGATCATACCTCCCTGCTCCTGACACAGCACGAAGCGCTGCAGAATCTCCGGGATCTCGCCTTTTGTCGGGCACATGTCCGGAGCCGGGCCGTGTTGCCATGCGGACAGGGAATGCAGGAAGGCGGCGGTCGCAGGGAAGTCCTCCAGGGCGAAGCCGAAGTCACTGAGGACTGTGCGCAGGGTGGAGGTATCGAGGTCTCCAGGCGGCGAGGAGGTCAATCCGGTGAAGCTCGACAGGGAGGTCCAGTGCAGCACGTCCCCGTCAGCAGTCAGCTTGCGCAGCTCGGACACGGCTTGTCCTTCCCTGCTGCGGAGCTGCGAGGGATCTTCGGCCGGCCAGACCAGCAGGGCGGTTTCGCCGGCGCTGCCGAAATGCCTCTGGATGTCCCGCTGGACATCCAGGGCCTGGACATCCTTGGGATGCAGAGAGGCCAGGTCTGTTTCGAAGCGCAGCTCGGGCAGGCCGCTTGCGGTCAGAATGAGTACGGCCAGGGCGATTATGAGGGCCGAACCGGGACGGGCGTGAATCCACTCCGCAGGTCGCCCCAGCCCCAGGAGACGCAGCCGCGGAACGGACCGGCCGAAGGAGAAACGCTGGCTGAAAATGAGCCAGGCCGGAAGGGCCAGGAGTATGGTTCCCAGACAGAACAGCAGCCCCAGGCTGACCAGCCAGCCGATCTGCTGCAGCACGGGGCTGTCCGTGAAGGCCAGAACCAAAAAGGCGCTCAGGGTGGTCAGCCCGCCCATGGCCACAGCCCGGCCCGTCCGCAGCACAGCCCGGGATACGGCCTGCTCGGCCTGCTCCCCCAGGCTCCTTTCCAGGACATAGCGATCAAAGAGGTGAATGGCGAAGTCGATGCCCAGGCCGAGGACCACGGCTGAGAAGGCCACGGAGATGAGGTGCACCTGCCCCCAGATGACGGCCATGACGCCCATGGCCAGCTGCAGGCCCACCCCCAGGGGCAGCAGGACGAAAAAGAGCACGGTAAGCCGGCGGTAGGTCAGCAGGAAAAGGAACGTTACCAGGAGGGCCGATCCAAGCAGGCACCCCAGGAAGTCCTTTTTCATCAAAGACTTCTCCTGGACGGCGATGGCGAAGCCGCCGGTCAGCCCGAAGCTGAGGCCCGGGTGTTCCTTCTCCAGATCCTTGACTTGCTCCAAAAGCCTGCGGGCCTGATCGGTCTTTCCAGGAGAGAAGGACGGCATGGCCACAAGCAAGGCGGCTTGCCGGTCCGGTGCCAGAAGGTGCTCTCCCTGGGCGAACTCGAGCCGGCTGTACAGGCTGTGCAGCTTGGGAATGAGATGCTTGCGGAAGTTCAAAGGGTCCATGGCGGCCAGGCGGCCCAGCCGCGAGGCCCCGGGTGCGGCCATCAGGGCCAGGGAACGCGCCAAGGCGTCCTCAAGGGCCTTTGGGGATCTCAGGAAGCGCTGGATGTCCTCGACCTCTGCGGCCTTCAGGAAGAGCCGCGGCGAGTGCAGAAAGTCGTCGAGGATCTGCTCGAACTCCCCGGGGCTGACCGCTTCCGTCTTCAAGGCGGTCACCGATTCGAAGGCCGGCCTGCCGTCCAGGGTCAGCTCCTCGATCTGTTTGGCCACCGACTCGGCTGTCTTGGCCGGCAGGCTGGAGCTTTCTTCCTTTTGAAGAAGGATATACAGGCGGTTCTCCCCTTCGGAGACCTTGAGGATATGGGACAGGACCTGGAAGGAGGCATCATCCTTGGGGATCAGGGAGAGGATGTCCTGATTGAAGCGCAGCCGTCCGGAGACAAGGATGGCCGTTATCAGAACGAGCAGGAAGCAGCCCAGGAACAGACCAGGCCTTCGGACAAGCAGTCTTACCAGGGCGGCCATCAGAACGGTCTGGAGTGATTGCTGGGTTTGAGCTTGATCAGGTTCGAGGCCAAGCTGCAGAAGAGCCGGCCTTGCCAGGGTCTGCCGTACTTCTTGGGGTTGGGATGGATAAAGCACAGCTTCCGGCATTTGATCCGCTGCAGCCGTTCGGCAAAGTCAGCATACGGCCGCTCAGGATCCAGGGGCTGGTGGAAGAAGTCGGGGATGTAGTAGCCGAAGGCAGTGTAGGTGCTCTCGTGGCCGTCGGCATGGGCCAGGTAGAAGTCGCGGAAGCTCTTCCGGTCGGTGACGATGCCGTGGCCTTCCGGGTCGATCTGCCAGGGCGCCCCGGGCTCCATCTCAATGGACAGGGAGCGCATGCCGCGGACATGCCGGTACCGCCGCATGATGGTTTTGCGCATCTCGATGGTGTCCTGCAGGAGATCCTCGTTTTCCCCTGGCAGACCGTAGGAAAAGAAGATCTCCGTGGCGATGCCCAGGCCGTCGATGCGATCCAGGCTGTCGAAGAAGGCCGCATCGCTGAAGCCGGGCCCCTTGTGCCGCTTGCGGAGCCCTTCGTTGCCTGACTCCGGGGAGATGGCCAGGATCGAGTCCGGTCCGGGAAAGGTCTTGCGGAACTCCTCGACGAAGCGGTCTGTCGGCAGGCCGAAGCACTCGAACATCCAGTTGGTTTGAATGCCGGCCTTGCGGATGCGCCTCCAGAGCTCGATGAAGTACTCCTGGTTGGCCGGCTCCGGATCAGTGGCCGTGTGCATGGTCCGGTAGCCGGCCTGGAGCCCGGCCCGGATACTGTCGATGACGGCCTCCTGATCCCGGTAGACGAAGCCGGTCCGGCAGCTGATGTAGCGCTTTTGAGCCAGGTGGGAGCCGCCGCACCAGGTGCAGTTGAAGGGGCAGCCCCGGCCGACGGGCACGGGCATGAGCGGAGAGCGGATGGTGAAGCGCTTGAAGTTCTGCTGCTTGGAAAAGGACTTGGCGAAGAAGAAAGGCAGGCCGACGTACTGGACATAGGTTGAGGCGTTGCGGATCAGAGAGAAGTCGGTGAAGTCCAGAGCGTCGAGGGTGTCCTTGTCTCCGATATAGGTAATCGGATTGGCAATGACCTCACGGCCGTCTCGCCAGGTCAGGTTGGGCACTGCGCTCAGGCTGCCCCCTGAGTGCAGGGCCTGCAGGAGCTCCAGAGCAGGGACCTCGCCGTCGCCGCGGACAATGGCATCCACAGCCGGGAAGTCCTCCAGGATCTCCCGGTGGAAGTAGGAAGCGGTGAAGCCGCCGAGAAAGATGAACAGGTCCGGCCTGAGCTCCTTGATGCGCAGGGCGGCCTCCATGACGTCGAAGGCCTGGTAGTGCCAGTGCAGGTTCAGGCCGACAGCCCCGATCTCCGGCCGGTCTTGAAAGAGGCTGTCCAGCCGGAAGGAGCGGTCGTTGATCCATTCCACGCCGACATGGACTACCTCGACGGGAAAGCCGGCCCGCCTGACATAATCGGCTACGGCCAGAAAACCCATGGGCATGTAGTTGATCCAGATGAACTCGCCGACCGGCTTGTAGAAGTTGTTGAACTTGGGAACGTGCAGAAAGAGGGTCCGCATCAGAATATCCGTCCCTGCATGATGGTCTTGGCAAAGTCGGCGAAGTCCCGGCCGCGGGCCATGGCTTCGTCCTGATTATAGGTGGCCACTTGGTCGAAGATCCTGCGGCAGTAGCCGCAGCGGTCGCAGGAGATCCTGCGGCAGTCGTGTTCCTTGAAGAAGTCCAGGAAGCCGTCCAGGGCCTTGTTGGGTATGGTCACGATATCGCTGAAGGATAGATCCATGAGCCCGGCTACGGTGGCCACCTTGTCCGGGTTCACCTTGTCCGGCTTGTTGAAGTACTCCAGGTTGGGAGGCAGGAAGGAGCCTCGGTTGGGCAGGGTCAGCAGCTCGACCAGGTTCCCGTCGAAGCTTCGCCGGCTGTAGGCGTCAACTGCCAGGCACAGGGCCTGGGAGGTCTTGAAGCGCTCGACCACCTTGAAGGAGGTGATACCCAGCGCTTCGTACTCGGTCAGGTCCTCGGGGCGGATCCAGCGGGCCTTGATGATGTTCTCCGGCTCCAGAAGCTTCTGGCTGGTGCAGATCAGGTAGGGGTACTGCAGGTAGCAGTAGCCGTTGTGGCTATGGGTCTGCGAGGCATGGCCGTCGTGGTTGACGTGCTCGATCTGCTGCGGGCACTCCCAGATGCAGCACGGGTTGGCGATGAGCTCGAGCCCGCAGGACACGGATTCGCTGATGGCTTGCAGGGTGGCGAAGTCCCGGTTCTGCATCTCGTCGACGATGATCTCGTCAACCCCCATGTCCTCAAACTGCCTGGCCCGGGTGACGCTGTTCACCCGGGCTGCAGAGGAGACGATGATCCGGAATCCCGGGTAGTGCTCCTTGACCAGCCTGATCAGATAGGGAATGGCCACGGTCAGGCTGTCCACGCCGATGTCGGCCAGCCAGTCCAGCAGCTCCCGGATGGCTGCGTAGCCTTCCCTGGTGTAGTGGACGTTGTTCCAGCAGGTCGTGTTGACGAGGTAGGAGAACTGCAGCCCGGCCGAGTGGCAGCGCCGGACGTGCTCGGCCACATTGCGCCTGGAGACCTGCGGCAGCAGAAAGGATGGCCGGCAGCCTCCAATGACGTCGTCGGCCAGCTTGCCGTACAGGCCACTGACCGGATAGCCCTTCAGCCGTTCAGGGAGCTCGGGATCCCAGTTTGTGGAGACGCGGAGCTGCATGGTCATGATTCCCTGTTTCTCGTTTTCCTGTCTCTCTCAGCCAAGCGATCTTCCGCGAAGCTGAAGGGCCCGGCTGTTCAGCTTGGGTTGTACTTGACCAGCAATCCAGCCCAGGCGCCTTGATGCGGGATGACCTCCACGCTGACGCGGTCGCCGACCTGGGGCTGGCGATGCGGCATGTAGGTGGTCTTCTGCCCGCAGTAAACCGTATAGTCCTTGCCGCCGGACTTGATGACCATGGTCACCCTTCGGTTCCCAAAGGGGTTGGGCAGACCGAAGTCCAGGGAGACGATCTTGCCGGTGATGGTTTTGGACTCGGCGGCGGCCTGTTCAGGCTGCACCGCGGCGGTGAAGCATAGAAAAGCGGTCAGGACGAGGGCGAGGCTGATCCTGGCCAGGGAGCGGCCAAGGGCTAAGCGATTCGTCGTTGTCATAGCTGATACCCTCCGCAGACATTGATGGTTTGTCCGGTGATGCTCGAGGCCGAATCGTCGGCCAGGAAGAGAGCAGTGGCCGCGACCTCCTCGGGCGCGATCAGGCGGGATTGCGGGATGGCCTGGAGGATGCCCGCCTCGAGGTCTGTCGTCTGGCAGCCGGCTTGCTCGGCCATATCGGACAGGCCGGAGTCGAGCATGGATCCCCGGACCGGCCCGGGGTTAACGGCGTTGGCCCGGACATTGTGTTGGGCATACTCCAGGGCGATGCTCCGGGTCAAGCTGTCGATGGCGGCTTTCGAAGCGCTGTATGCGGCAGCCATGGGGATGGGGCGCTGGGACATGGCCGAGGAGATGTTGACGATGCTCACCTGCTTTGGCCTGTGCCGGAGCAAGGTTTGGCAGGTCAGGAAGCAGGAGCCGGCATTGATTTTCAGGATCTGCAGCAGCCCGGAGAGATCCAGTGCGTCGAAGGGCTTGAGCTGGGCAAAGACCCCGGCCGCGTTGATCAGAACGTCAGGCAGCAGCCGGTCCTCGGCCAAGCGGACGAACCCGCGGCCCACCTCGTCTTCGTCAGCGGCATCGAGACGGCGGAAGTGCTGCGGGTCGACGTCATCGGGCTCCCGCAGGTCCCAGATCAGGGTCCTGGCCCCGAGCTGCCGGGCCCGGCGGACCACGGCCCCGCCGATGTCTCCGGCGCCTCCGACGACCAGGACGGTTGCCTGCTCCAGCGTCATGGGCTGCCTCCAAAGGAATCGAGCATTTCCATATCGGTCCAGCGAACCAGGCTGGCGAAGGGAGCCAGACCGTCATGCTTCCAGCGCATGCTCGGTCGGTGCATGCTTCCGGGAGCAACGATCCGGCTGGCCCCGAGCCGGGCCAGCTTCTCGGCCAGCTCGAGGGCGCGTCCTTCGGCGGCCAGCCCGACATTCTGCAATGTGGTCGCATACGGGGCCATGATCTCGAGGGCTTCATCGAGGCCTTCAACCGGGCAAACCCGCAGGTAGCGGAGCGGCAGCACGCCTTGAAAGACCGGCTCGCTCTCGTGCACCACAATGCCTCCAGCCCCGGTCAGGATTTCCTTGCCCGGGTCCTGGGCGGCGGCGAAGCTCTCCAGGTTGATCTCCTGGGCCAGGCCCGCGGCGGTATCCAGCGTGGTCGCGCTTCTGGGAAGCTCCTCAGCCAGCCGGTTCAGGGCGGCATGGAGCAGGGCCGCGAAAGAGCGGGTTGGCAGCCCGCCGCGCTCGACAAAGAGGATCTGCGGCGAGACGCAGGCCCGCTGATCGAACATGGCCGTATCCAGGGCGATGCGCTGGGCCAGCTCTTCGGCCGAGCGCTCGTCCGAGAGCGCCTCCCGGCCGATGAGGGCCACACCGACCTTGTGGCCGTGCTCCACCAGGCGAAGCCTCCTTCCAAAGGCCTGCCGGTAGTGGGCAATGCTCTCGGGGCCGCCGTAGACCATGAGCGCCTCAGCTTGCTCAAGCATGGCCTCCTCGAGCTCGGGATCGGAGCCGGGCCAGCAGAACATGGCCACGCAAGAGGCCAGCCGGGGTTCGACCTCTGCCAGGGTCTCCAGCCAGGCCGGGCCGAAGATGGGCTCGAAGCGGGACAGCTTGGCCACCAGGGGGCTTTTGACCACAAGGGCGCGCACTATAGACAGATAGCTCAGGCCGGGAACGTTGGAGGTCAGCACGGCTCCGGTCAGCTTCGGGCCGATGGCCCTGGTCCAACCGCCCAGACGATCTTCCGGCACGAACCCGTCCAGGCAGCGATGGTCGCCCAGATCCCGGTTGACGGCGGCCAGAATGTCCTCTCGATTGCAGTTGGACTGCTCCACCTCGATGCTGGCCTCGACCACCTCGGGGCTGAGCCCGGTCAATCCGGCTATGGCCCGGGAGATGCGGCGTCTTTTCTCCGAGGGCTCCCGCCAGCGGGCTGCAGTTTGATCGAAGATCGAGGCCAAGTCGTCGGCGCTGTAAGCGGGCAGGGTATCGGCCGCCGTTTCCATGGCCCGATCAACAGCCTGCCGGACACCGTCCGGGCTGAGCCGCGGCAGAAGGATGCGGCAGCCCTCCTGCTCATACACGGTGCTCGGCCAGCTGGAGCCGGGCAGAAAGAACCCTTTCAGCTCAATTGTCATAGCAGGCGTTCCAGATTGAGGCTGCAACCGCGAGGCGCGGTGCCTGAGGCCCGTCCAAGCAAGTGAAAACCGCCGTTATCGGCTGGCTCGGCGATGTCGTCCGTCAGGATGGCCAGCGGCCGGCTGACGTTGGCCAGATCGAAGAGCAACGGGACACCGCGGCTGTCAGGACCTGCCTCCTCTAAGGTCAGCGGATCGACCACCAGGGCTCGGGTCCAGTGCGGCGGCCTCTTCGGCGAATCGCCCTGGGAGTAGAACTGGCTGGCCAGCTCAGTCAGCCCATAGAGATTGAAGATATGGCTGCGGGGGATTCCGAAGCTCGCTTCGACCATGTCCATGAACTCAAAGCGGTTCACCTCCCGCGAACGCCCCTTGAACCCGCCGGCGTCGAGGAGGCGGCTTCCAGGAGGCAAACGGAGGGTCGTCTCCGGGGTCAGGCGCTCCATGAAGTTGACGAAGCCGAAGCTCCCGCCAATCATGGTAATGGGCGTCCCGTGGTCTGACCAGGTCCGGAGGGCGTTCAGGGCCTCGCGTTCCAGAAGGCGTCCCTGCTGCACGGCGTAGACCGGTTCGCCGAGACCGAAGCGGGCGGCGATACGGGCCATGCCATGGGCCATGATGACCTCCGGGGCGTCGGGCTCGGAAGGGACCAGCATGAGGAAGCGGGTCTTCTGCCCGTCCTGGAACAGCGAGCCGGCCGCATTGGCCAGGATGGCTCGTTCCATGAGCTCGAGGTCCTGGGCGTCGAACAGCGACGTCCCACGGCCTCGGCCGCTGGTTCCACTGGTCGCGAAGCGTCTGGCGACCTCCTGGCCGCAAAAGAGCTCAAAGCGCTTGAACACCGAGAGGCCAACCGGGGGAATATCCCGCCAGTGCGAGGTCGAATCGGGTCCAGCCCCGAGGCTCGACCAGAAGCGCTGCAAGGCCGGCATGGCCTGGTATTGGAAACGAAACAGCGCCAAGGCCAGCTCGCCAAAGCTGTCCGAGGCCTCGTCCTCAATATAGGCCTGCACGCGCCTGACGAGGCGCTGCTTGTCCTCTAGCCGGGCCGGCTTATAACAAACGTTCATGCGCTGGCACCTTGAGCAGGACCAGGGCTGCCGGCGGAAATGGACATTCGGGCCCGGACCGCCGAGCGTTCGGCGGCCTTGACCGTTCCCTGAAACATGATCATACCGCTCCAGATTCTGGTAATGCTCACCACGGCCTCCAGGGGATCGAACGGCCGGACCGGCTCATGCAGATCGGCATCAATGGAGGTCAGGTAGCCGAAGGCGCCTGCTCCGTCTGGGGGAGGATCGCCCCTCTCCAGAGCCCAGGCTGCGGCGCAGACGATGCCGGCGGTTTGGGCCAGCATCTCCAGAGTGACGATCCAGGGAAAGGACGGTGCGCCTGCTGGACCGGACAAACGGCCGGCCCAGGCTGCGGCCTTTAGCCCGGTGCCGCTTGCGCCCGGCCGAACGTCGACCACCCGATCCAGAAAAAGCATGGGCGGCCGATGGGGCAGGACGGTCAGGATGTCCTCGAGCTCGAAGGTCATGGTCGCAGGTTTCGATGCGCCCGGCGCACGGCCGGGATATGCCCTATGTTCATGGGCATGAAGATGATGTTGCTTCTGCGCGTCAGTGAGGCCGGATGGAAGAGGCGGCGCAGGGTCGAGGAAATGGAGTAGAAGCCCTTGTTCACCTTCCAGAAGCCTTCCTGGAGCTCATCGACGCTCATATGCCTGGGACGGTACACCACAGTAGCCATATCATACAGCCTCCAGTCCCGGCTGAGGATCCGTCCTTCGGCCTCTAGCCGGGCGTGGATCCGAGTCCCCGGAAAGGGGGTCAGGACCGGCAGAAAGGCGCCATCCAGCCGGTTCCGATTAGCGAAATCCAGGAAGCGGTCAAAGACGTCGGGGCTGTCGTGATCATAGCCGAAGATGAAGGAGCCGTAAACGCCGATGCCCTGATCGTGAATGCGCTTGATGGCCTCTTCATAAAAGCTTGCAGAGTTCTGGGACTTGCCCATGGTTTTGAGGTTGTCTTCACTGAGGCTTTCAAAACCGATAAAGATGCCGTGACAGCCGGCTTCGGCCATGCTCTGAAGCAGCTCGGGGGAGCTGGCCACAGAGATCGAGGCCTGGCATATCCAGCGGAGCCTGCAGGATTTCAGCTCCTCGAGAAGGCTGGCGAAATGCTTGCGGTTCGCAGCAAGGTTGTCGTCAGCGAAGAAGACGTAGCCCGGAGCGCGGTTGAGCGAGCCGATCTCCTCGAGGATACGTTCTACCGGACGGGTCCGGTAGGTTCCGCCGAAGAAGGCCGTCACGGTGCAGAACTCGCAGCGGTGCGGGCAGCCCCGGGTCGTCTGAATGATGTTTTCGAAGAAGTAGCCCTTGGGCGGATAGAGGTTTCGGTCGGCCGGGGGGACCATGCCCATGGCCGTGGTCCGCTCCTGGCGGTAGAAGGGTTTGAGAGCGTCCCGGCGGGCGTCCTCAATGATGTCCGACCAGATCTCATCCGCCTCGCCGATGACCACTGAGTCGGCATGCTGCGAGGCTTCTTCCGGGCAGTTCGAGGCATGGATGCCGCCGATAACTACACGGCTGCCCTTCTGGCGGAAGGTTTCGGCAATCTCGTAGCCGCGGGGGGCCAGCGGAGTCATGGCGGTTATGGCCACCAGATCCGGGGACGAGTCCCAGGGAATGGGCTGCACGCTCTCATCGGCATAGGTGAGGGAGTGCTCCTGGGGAGTCAGGGCGATCAAGGTGGCGAGAGAGAGCGGCGGGAACTTGAAGCGGAGAACGTCCCAAAAGCTCCCCTGGGGCCAGCCCGGCACCACGAAGAGAATATGCATCGCACACATTCGGGCCAAAGGTTGTCTGAAGAGGAATAACAGGCTGGACGTCTGGCGTCTGAACGGTTTGGCCAGGCCGGTTTTGGTCGGGAGGCCTCTGACCGGCTCAGGGCGCTTCTGCCTGCTACGCTGGCAAGGACTACCATCGGCGGCCGGGCAAGTCAAGCCAGGTCTCGGCAGGGCTGCGCCTCCTGCTTAGCTGCCGCAGCACCCCTCCGCCCAGGCTCAGGCCTGGACCTTTTCAGCGCGGTCTGTCGGTTTGACAAGGGGTCGGCATTTCCATACAATGCGCGCTTTCGGTTTTCTCTGCCTGCGAGTGGAACATGGTCTGGCCCAGGAAAGCATACCTCCTGCTCTGCTACATCTTTGTGAAGACGACCCCCCGCTTTTGGCAGATCTGGCAGAACCGGCTTGTATCCCGGCTCTTCTATGTCTTTTGGGGACGGATGCGCCGTGCAGTTCAAGGAAACCTGGCCGTGGTGCTCCAGCGGACGACGGACGATCCAGAGGTCAAGCGTCTGGCCGCCCGGACCTTTGAGAACTACGGCCTGTATCTCCTGGACTACGTCCAGATCGGCGGGTTGAGCACTGAGCGTCTTCCCGGGAAGGTGGCCGAGGAGCTCGGTACGGAGCATCTCGATGAAGCGCTCCAGTCAGGCCGTGGGGCGATCCTGGTCACGCCCCATCTTGGAAACTGGGAGCTGGGTGGGCTGACCATTGCGGCCCGGGGAACGCCGGTTCACGTCCTGACCATTGTCGACCGTGACAGCCAGGTCCAGGCTTACCGGGATGGAATCCGCCGGCTCCACGGCATCGAGACCATCCATCTCCACTTCGAGGACTATCGAACCATTCTGAGCATGGTCCGCTTGCTCAAGGAGAACCGGGTCATCGCCATGCTCGGGGACCGCTGGGTGGGAGGCAAGAAGTGCTCAGTCAGCTTTTTCGGCCGCCAAGTTTGCTTTCCGGCCGGGGCTGTTGCCCTGGCGCAGGCCACCGGGGCGCCGATCATTCCCGTTTTCGTGGTCAAAAGGAACGACGGGCGCTATACGGCCTGGATGGAGCCACCGATCAAGGCCGTCAAGGGGGGTGGGCGAAGCAACCAGGAGGTCCTTCAGGAGACCACCCAGGAGCTGGCCTCGGTCTTTGAGCAAATGGTTCGGAAGTACCCGGATCAATGGTATCACTTCTTCGACTATTGGAGCCGCTTCAGCTGTGAGAGTCCTGCTGCTTGATCCGCCTCACGCCATTTTTGGCGCCTTGCGCATGTGGATGCCCTCTCCAGGGCTGATGGCTCTGGCTGCCTGGCTGGAGAGGGAGGGCATCGATACGGAGATCATCGACGCGACAACCTTGAGCAGACCCTGGACCGATCTGGGCGCTCGGCTTCGCAGCCGGGGCTACGACCTGGTTGGTGTGACCTGTCAGGCGGCTACCTTTCACCATGACGCGGTGCACGCCGTCCGTTTGATTCGACTCTGCCTGCCGCAGGCGGTCATTGTCGGCGGAGGCGGGCATTTCAGCCTCAATGCCGAGGAAGTTCTCCAGCAGCTCCCGGAGCTTGACTGCCTGGTCGTCGGCGAGGGGGAGCTGACCTTTACCGAGCTCATCCGGCAGTCCGGGCAGGGGCGCACGGGCTTTTCACCCCGATCAATCCCTGGCCTGGCCTTTCTGAACGAGGCTGGGCAGGTCGAGCTGACCGAGCGGCGGCCGCTTATCGAAGATTTGGACAGTCTGCCCCAGCCAGCCTATCACAAGGTCGACCTGGAGGATCCTACCTATCAGCTGCACGGCATGGGACGGCGAGCCGTGGGCATCTCCACCAGCCGGGGATGCGGCGACCGCTGCTCTTACTGCTCGGAGGCAGTGCTCTGGCGCTCCAAATGGCGCGGCCGAAGCGGCTCGACCGTGGTCGAGGAGATGGGGGAGCTGAAGCGGCGTTACGGCAAGAGCCTGTTTGTCTTTAACGAGAACTCCTTCAATCAAAGCCGGCAGCGCAACGAGGCCTTCCTCGAGAGCCTGGGCCGTTCAGGTCTGCATTGCGATTTCTGGTTTCAGTCCAGGGTCTCCGACATCCTCCGCGATCGGGACCTCCTGCCCGAGTTCCATCGGCTCGGCCTCTACGAGGTCATGCTCGGTGTGGAGTCCATCACCCCGGAAACGCTCAGGAACTACGCCAAGAACCAGAGCTTTGAGGAGATCCAGGAGGCGGCCGCCCTGCTGCGCGAGCAGGGCATCATGGTCATGACCAATGTCATGTTCGGCGACTGGCCGGATACAGAAGAAACCCTGCAGGAGGTCGTCGACTTTTGCAGCCGCATCGGCGACTTTCTGGTTCTGACCCTGACTACGCCCTTGCCTGGCACGCGCTACTTCGAGCAGGCCAGGCGCAAGGGCCTCATCGAGGAGAAGGACTACTCCCGCTACGACTTCATGCACCCCATCATGCCCAACGCCTCCCTGAGCCGGCAGGAGATTTTGAACCTGCATCGCAAGTACTTGAAGAAGTACTATACCAGACCGTCGGTCTTCTGGCGCATGCTCTTTTCCCGGAACCGCTTCGTGCGCATGAGCTACCGCTTGATCATGCGCCACGCCTGGTATGAAGCCCGGGGGAAGGAGTGGGTGCAGCCCAACTTCGAACCTGTCCCTGATCGGCTGACCAAGCCGGTCGGGCCTGCCGAGCCGGAACGGCTCCAAAGAGCCGTTCCGGCGGTGTGATCCATGACCGGAACACTGCGTCTGGCCTTCCTCTACCCTGGGCAGGGGGCCCAGCCCGAAAGCCCGTTGCCCGAGATGTTTCCGGATATGCCGGAGTTGCCGGAGCTCTATGCCAAAGCTGCCAAGCCATGGACGCCGGCCGTGGAGTCGTTCAGCCAACGGGCGGATTGCGATGAGCTGCAGACCCAGGCCGGAGTGCTGGCCACCGGCTACGCCCTCGGGCAAATGCTCCGTCGGCGAGGGGTCGAGCCCCAAGCCGTGGCCGGCTACAGCTCCGGAATCTATACGGCCCTGGCCGCATCTGGGGCCGCGGATCCCCAGGATATGGCCGGCATTGTCAGGACCGCCTACACGGCCATCCTGGACTGCTGTCCGGAGCCCAGCTATCGGATGCTGGCGGTTATCGGGCTCGATCGCCGGAGGGTGGAGCAGCTCCTACAGAGGCAGCGCAGTCCAGGCTGGATCTCCCTGGCCAACAACGCCACCCAGGTCATCGTCAGCTTGCCCGAGACGGAAGCGGAGGCCTTTTCTGAGCTGTCCCTGCAGGCCGGAGCCCTCAGGCTGATCGAGCTGCCGTTTCCAAGGCCGTACCATGCCCCGCCGCTCGAGCCCGCCGGCCAAGCCTTGGCCAACCGGCTCACGAGCCTTTGCCTCAGGACCCCGACCGTACCGATCATGGCCGGGACCGAGCCCCATTTTTTGAGCAGTCCTGAAGACATTGCCGAGACCGTGGGCGAGCAGCTCTGGTCTCCTGTAGAATGGGAGCAGACAGTGAATCGGCTGCTGGACAGCGGTATCGACGGGCTGGTCTGCCTCGATCCCTCGGGAATGCTGACCAGGATCGTTCTCTGGATCGCCCGGAAGGTGCCGGTGTACGGTCTGGCCAACCCCCGGGACGCAGCCAGGCTGCTCTCAGAGGTCCCGCCGGTGCGCCGGGCAGCGGCCGGAGGACCATGATGGCTCGAACCGGCAATGCCTCGGGCAGGGTATTGCTGACCGATGCCCATTGGAACAAGAGCGTTGCGGCCATCCGCTCCCTCGGGCGCAAGGGGCTCGAGGTGACGGCCGGCGAGAGCAGCCTCCTGGCGGCCGGGCTCTTCTCCAGATACGCTGCCCGACGCATCCGATACCCTGCGCCGGCGGCACGTCCAGAGGCCTTTCTGCAGGCCGTGGTTCACGAGCTGAAGCAGCGGCCCTACGATCTGCTCCTGCCCATGGAGCTGGGCACCATGCTCCTGCTCAGCCGCAATCGGCATCGCTTTCAGAGCCTCTGTCGCTTCCCCTTTGCCCCGGACGAGGTGCTCCGCGCCGCGGCCAGCAAGGCCTCGACCGTCAGGCGGGCCGATGAGCTGGGGCTGCCTGTGCCGAGGACCCGGCTCCTGCATCAGGGCACAGAGTGGGAGGCGGAGGCACTGCTCGAAGATCCTGGGCTTCCACTGGTGCTCAAGCCGGATCTGTCTGAAGGCGGACGGGGGCTCTGCCTGTGCCGGAGCCGCTCCGAGCTGGAGGCTGCTCTCGGCTCAGCCTCCCGCGCCGGCCAGGACTACTTGGCTCAGGAGCGGATACCCTCCGGCGGCGATGCCCTCGGGGTCTCGCTGCTCCTGGGAGGAGACGGGGAGCTCCTGGCCGGGTTTACTCACAGACGGCTTCGGGAGTATCCAGTGGGAGGCGGACCGAGCACCCTGAGGGAGTCCTTCAGCCATCCCCAGGCCGAGGGGCATGCCCAGCAGCTGCTTCGCGGCTTGGACTTCTCCGGGGCGGCCATGGTGGAGTTCAAGGTCGACCCGCGCGACGGACTGGCCAAGCTTATGGAGATCAACCCCAGGTTCTGGGGCTCCCTCCCCCTGGCCATCGCCTCAGGGGTGGACTTCCCCTATCTGCTCTACCGAACCGCCATGGGCTGCGCCAAAGAGGTCGGCTTCGCCGCTCGGCCCGGTCAGCGGCTCCGCAATATCCTGCCCGGCGAGCTGCTGCACCTCGTGGCCATGAGGGGGCGAGTATCCAGGGACTTCTGGTCCTGGCGGCACGCCCGGGACGAGCTCCTCAGCCTGCACGACCCCGGACCGGTCCTGGGCCGGCTGCTATCACCGCTGGCCTTGCTCTTCGATCCACAGCTTCGGGCGGTCATGCGGCCACGCGCGGACCTTGCACGAGACCGGAAATGAAGAACTGCCTGAGCATCGATTGGGAAGACTGGTTCCATGTCTGCGAGGTGGAGCATATCTATCCCCGGCGTGACTGGGACACCTTCCCGTCCATCCTTGAAGAGGCCACGGACAAGATCCTGGAGCTCCTCAATGACAAAGGCGTCCGGGGAACCTTCTTTATGCTCGGCTACTGCGCGGCCAGGCATCCGAAGTTGGTCAGGCGCATCGCAAACCAGGGGCACGAGGTGGCCTGCCACAGCTTTTCCCACCAGCTGGTCTACGAGAGCGATCCAGAAGCCTTCGCCGTAGACCTCACTCGGGGGAAAAAGCTCCTGGAGGACCTCTCCGGCCAGGCCGTCCGGGGGTTTCGGGCACCGCAATGGTCTTTGAACCACCGAGCGGCCTGGGCCGTTGACCAGCTCATCGCAGCTGGCTTCGAGTACGACTCAAGCCGGGCGCCCCTGCCTATTGTCGGCCGCTCCGACTCTCCGGAAGAGGTTCACCTGCTGCCCTCCGCCAACGGCAAGGGTCGGCTGGTGGAGCTGCCGCCGCTAGTGTTCAAGACGCCCTGGGCCAACCTGCCTGCCGGCGGAGGCTGGGGGCTCAGGACCTGGCCGATCCGCGCCATTGTCGGCAAGGCCAGCCGACTCAATGCCAAAGGCTCTCCAGCCACGTTCTTCATCCATCCGGCCGAGTTCATGGGGCGCCGCAGAGACTCCAGGCTGCCCTGGAAAAAGCGCTTCGTGCTCAACTTCGGGCTCCGCAGGACCGAAGAGGTCTTAGACAGGCTCTTCGAGCACCTCACGCTGGCTGCGGCTGCCGATGTCCTGGACGAGCTCGAAGCCGCGACGGTTCAGGAGGTGGGTCTATGAGCGGTGCACCAAAGGGGGAACGGGCCGGTCGGCGGCGGGCCCTGGTGCTCGCAGTGCTGCTGGGCTTGACTGCTCTGACTGCAGGCTGCAGCGCTCTCAAGCCCCACAGGGACAGGCCGGTCAAGCCCCTGGACTGGTCCGGGCAGACGGCCCGATCCGTCGTGGACATGCTCCGGGAGCAGCGGTCAAAGCTCGGGGCCATCTCGGCCTACTTCAGCCTGTCGCTGCCATCGCCGCCGCCGGGACAGCCTTCAAACCTCCAGGGCATGCTCACCGTGCGTTTCCGGGAAGGTGCCCCGCTGGCTCGAATCCAGGTGCTGAGGCCTTTCGGCGGTGTCGCTCTGGATATGGTCGTTGACGGAGAGGATCTGGTCGCCTATGTCCCCAAGACAAGGACCCTGTACCGCGGCAAGGCCGGGGAGCTGGCCGGATCGGCGGGTCAGGGCCCCGGCACGCTCTTTCGCTTTGGCCTGGCTGGACCGAGGGCCCTGAAGGCCCGGCAGGCTGAGCTGATCGTTCATCAAAAGGATGTCATCCTCAAGCTCTCCGACGGCCGGCTGGAGCTGGACAAACAAACGGGCAGGATACGGCGCTGGAAAACGGAGCAGCGGCAGGTCATCTATAGCGGTTACGTGCCTGTCGGCGAGTCGGCCTGGCTCCCCGGGCATATCCGGCTGCTGAGCGCCTCGGGAGAGCTGCTGGCTGAGTGCCGTCTGGAGGACATCAAACCGCTCAAGACAGAGACCGGGCGGTTCGATCTTTCAGGGTACCCAGTTGAAGAAATGGAGGATCTGAGAGAGCTTCTCGAAGGTCAGCGCTAAGGTCGCCAACCATGCTGAATGGAGGCGGTTTTCTCCAGCACCCGGAGCCGGCTCAGCCCGGTTACATGTATAGGCCGCCGTTGACCCGAAAGACCTGACCGGTAATGTAGGATGCGTCAGCCCCAAGGAGGAAGTCGACCAGCCCGGCCACCTCCTGCGGGCTGCCCATCCGGCCGAGGGGAACCAGCCTGGTCAGCTCCTCGGCGGGCACGTCCTGAGTCATGTCCGTTTCAATCAGGCCCGGAGAGACGACGTTGACCAGGATGCTGAAGCGGGCCAGCTCTCTGGCCAGGCTCTTGGAGGCGGCAATGATGCCGCCTTTGGCCGCGGAGTAGTTCATCTGGCCGGCCTGGCCGGCCTCGCCGGACACCGAAGCCAGAGCGAGGATCCGTCCGCGCTTGTGCCTGATCATGGCCTTGGCTGCCAGCCTGGCCAGGAAAAAGAAGGCATTCAGGTGGGTATCCACGACGGAATGCCAGTCTTCGATGGACAGCATGGGCGCCAGCCCATCCTTGATGATGCCGGCGTTGTGCACCAGGCCGAAAGGGGCGGCCTGCTGCAGGAGCGGCCGCAGATTGGCCGCGACCTGCTCGGGGTCGGAGACGTCGAAGGGCAGGAGGAGGCATTGGCCGCCGGCGGACTCGACCTCCTGCTTGACCCCCTGGGCGGCTTGATGGTTGGAGTGGTAGTTCAGCCAGATATCGAATCCGGACCGGGCCAGACGCACGGCAATGGCGGCACCGATGCCTCGGCTGCCGCCACTGATGAGAACAGGCTCTCGATGGTGCTCCATTCCGTAAACCTAGCAGCCGGAGCCGGGTGTGTAAAGGCTTGAAGTCGGCCGTCTTGTGAGGTATGCCTAGCTGCTGGCCGGTGCATCCATCACTATCGATCCCAGGCTGCCAGGCCTCCTGAGCAGTGAAACCCGATCGGCTTGAAAGCCACACGTGTTGACCATGTCTTTAAACGCGCCAAGGACTGATTCCCATACTGCTCCACGGAGACTGACAACCATCGACTGCACCCTGCGGGATGGCGAGCAGGCCGCCGGGGTGTACTTCACCGTCGAGGAGAAGGTCGCTCTGGCCAGGGCTTTGGACCGGTCCGGAGTGAGCATCCTCGATGCCGGGTTCCCGGTGGTCAGCCCGGAGGAACGCGAGGCCCTGGCCAGGGTGTCGGCCGAGCCTCTTGCGGCAAAAGTCTTCGCCACGGTCAGGCCGGACCGCCAGGAAGTCCGGCAAGCCGGAGCCCTCGGGGCCGAGGGTGTCTTCCTGTTCTTCCCGGTCTCCGCGATGCTCCGCAGCCTTTTAGGAGACGGCCTGGGCGGCAGCCTGCAGGAATGTATTCTCCAGGCTGTCAGGGAAGGCCTCGACTGCGGGCTCGAGGTCATGATCGTCCTTGAGGATGCCGGCCGGGCCGGATGGGAAGCGATGCAGGAAAGCCTGTTCGGGCTCCAGCAGGAGGGGGTCAGGACCTTTATCATTGCTGAAAGCGTGGGCGCACTGACGCCGTGGGCCATGCAGGACAAGATCTCCGGGCTCTGCAGAGCCTTTCCGGATGTCCATCTCGGCATCCACTGCCACAACGACTTCGGCTTGGCCACGGCCAACAGCTTGGCGGCCATCGAGGCCGGGGCGAGCTACTTCACGGGCACGGTCAACGGCCTCGGTGAGAGGGCCGGCAACGCCCCTCTGGAGGAGGTCGTGATGGCTGCCCGCCAGCTGCTCGGCCTGACCACGGACGTCAGGCCGGAGGCCCTTCGGGAGGTCTGCCGTTTGACCGAGGAAAGCTCGGGCATCGT
>Ga0207797_1001197_pt1 | contig 19114 bp, 16 predicted proteins | sample PRCRCaboRojoPR_6_FD_187275 | JGI IMG/M metagenome (GOLD analysis project Ga0207797, IMG submission 187275) | Marine sediment microbial community from Cabo Rojo, Puerto Rico - PR CR 10% Liquid 1 (SPAdes) | ecosystem: Environmental > Aquatic > Marine > Coastal > Sediment | place: Cabo Rojo, Puerto...
CGTCGACCCAGGTGACTACGTCGACCCGAATGCCCGGGAGGTGATTCGCCGCTCCGGGCTCGTCGTGGACGCCCTGGTGGGCTATAGCTTGCGTGGGGCGCCCCGCGGGCGTGTGGCCCAGCTGATCGCCCAGTGCAACCAGGAGAACGCCCGGGTTCTGTCCCTGGATCTCCCTTCTGGTCTGGATGCCACGACGGGGGAGACGCCGGGGGGCGTGGTCGAGCCTGAGCGGACGCTGACGCTGGCTCTGCCCAAGACGGGGCTGCGGAATGTGCCCGGAGAGCTTTACCTGGCCGACATCGGCATTCCGCCGGAGGTGTATGGGTCGCTGGGGTTCTCGTTCGAGTGGCCCTGGCGGGAGCGGTACTGGGTGGCTCTGGAGGTGGAGAGTAAGGCATAGCCTGGGGACCCTTTTTCCGCAGCATGAGGTCGCGCATCACGACGCGGCCCAAAGGAGCTCAGATGGTAGAAGTCGCCTGGATCACGACCGTGGATGAAGAGGACGTCGACGAGGAGCTCGGGGAGGCCTATGAGGCCTGTGCGGACCCGACGACGGGCCGGGCGGCGAGCATCATGAAGGTGCACAGCCTAAACCCGCGCTCGATGCTCGCCCACCGGACCGTCTACCGCACCCTGATGTTCGGCCCCTCGCCGCTCAAGCGGTACCAGCGGGAGATGATCGGCGTGCTAGTCTCGGCCTTGAACGGCTGCGGCTATTGAATGACGCACCACGGGGAGTCTCTCCGTCGGTTGGTTGGCGACGAGGAGCTGGTCGCTCAGCTCAAGGAGGATTACACGCAGGCGCAGCTGAGCGCCGCCGACCGGACGATGCTCGACTACGCTGCCCGCCTGACGCGGACGCCGTCCGCGATAGAGGAGGGCCATGTGGAGGCGCTGCGTTGCGTCGGGTTCAGCGATCGGGCGATTCTCGACGTCGCCCAGATCACGGCGTACTTTGCTTTTGTGAACCGCCTGGCCGAGGGGCTGGGCGTGGGACTTGAGGATTACTGGGCTAGACGATAAGACTAGAGGAGGGTACCCACCCATGACGAAGCTTGACCAGCTAGCTGACCTTGGCCAAGCCATCTGGCTTGACTACGTACGCCGTTCTTTTATCACCGATCGAGACGGTCAACCAGGAGGCCAGCTGGCGGACCTGGTCGACCAGGGGCTGCGCGGCGTGACGTCCAACCCCTCGATCTTCGAGAAGGCTATCGCCGGCAGCAACGACTACGACGGCGAGCTGCGCCGTCTCGGGGATCAGGCCAGGTCCTCCGACGGCGATCTGGACCCCGAGGAGATATACGAGACCTTGGCGGTCAAGGACATTCAGACGGCCGCCGACGTGCTCCGTCCCGTCTACGACGCCACCGACGGCGCCGACGGTTACGTCAGCCTGGAGGTGAGCCCCGATCTGGCGTATGACACGGAGGGGACGATCGCGGAGGCGCGTCGGTTGTTCGCGTCCGTCGATCGGCCCAACGTCATGATCAAGGTGCCCGCCACGGCCCAGGGCGTGCCGGCCATCAGGACGCTCATCGGCGAGGGGATCAACGTCAACGTCACCCTGATGTTCTCGCTCGATCAGTATGATCAGGTGGCGGAGGCCTACATCTCCGGATTGGAGACGTTGGACGGCGATGGGGGCGACATCGCCGGGGTCGCCTCCGTGGCCTCCTTCTTCGTCAGCCGCGTGGACGTCAAGGTGGACCGGATGCTGGAGGAGGTAGACAGCCCCGGGGCAGAGGCCCTAAAGGGCACCATCGGCATCGCCAATGCCAAGATGGCCTATCAGCGCTTCAAGTCCGCTTTCTCCGGTGAGCGCTGGGAGCAGTTGGCGGAGAAGGGCGCCCGCCTGCAGCGCGTCCTCTGGGCCAGCACCAGCACCAAAGATCCGACCTACTCGGATACCCTCTACCCGGACAATCTGATCGGGCCAGATACTGTCAACACGCTTCCGCCTGCTACGCTGAACGCCTTCCGCGACCACGGCACCGTCGCGCTCACCCTAGAGACTCAGCTGACGACGGCGCAGGCTCAGCTTGACAAACTGTCCCAGCTGGGGATCGACCTGGATCAGGTGACCGACGATCTGCTGGAGGAGGGCGTCGACAAGTTCGCCAAACCGTTCTCCGATCTGATGGAGAGCATCGAGGAGAAGGTCGAGCAGCTGACGGCCGGCTGGCGGCGTATGGAGACCCGGCTGATCGAGGGGGCCTATGAGGAAGCGGTCGCTGGCGCCCTGGATGAGATGGCACGAGATGAGATCCTCGACCGCATCTGGAAGCACGATCCCACCGTCTGGGCCTCTCAGTCGCCCGCTGAGGAGATCACCAATCGGCTGGGCTGGCTGCACATCGCCAGTGCGATGAAGGAGAACGTCCCCCGTCTGCAGGCGTTGGCCGACGACGTCCGGGGGACGGGCTACACGGACGCCCTCCTGCTCGGCATGGGCGGCTCCAGCCGGGCTGCGGAGGTCTTCCGCCAGATCTTTGGCGTTCGGGACGGCTATCTCGATCTGTCGGTTCTGGACAGCACCGACCCCGATGCCGTCCTGGCGCAGCTGGAGCGCCTCGACCTGGCGAACGCGCTCTTCATCGTCGCCAGCAAGTCGGGCACCACCACCGAGACCCTCTCCTTCTTCAAGTTCTTCTACCGTCAGGCCGTGGAACTGCTCGGCAAGGAGGAGGCCGGCGCTCACTTCGTCGCCGTCACCGATCCTGGAAGCAACCTGGCCGAGCTGGCGCGCCAGCGCGGCTTCCGCGATGTCTTCCTCAACGATCCGAACATCGGGGGACGCTACTCGGCGCTCTCCTTCTTCGGGCTGGTTCCGGCGGCGCTGATCGGCGTCGACGTGGAGCGGCTGCTCGACAGCGCGCTCACTATGACGTCTGCCTGCGAATCGTGCGTGGTCAGCGGTAACAATCTGGGCGCCCGCCTGGGCGTCGTGCTCGGCGAGCTTGCCAAGGTCGGCCGGGACAAGGCCACCTTCTTGATCTCGTCGGAGATGGCCAGCTTCGGAGCCTGGGTGGAGCAGCTGATCGCCGAGAGCCTGGGGAAGTCGGGCACCGGCATCCTGCCGGTGGTGGACGAGCCCTTTGGCTCGCCGCAGGTTTACGGCGACGATCGCATCTTCGTCCATCTGCGGATGGAGGGCGATGATCGCCACGACGTCCAGCTGGGCCGGCTGGTCGAGGCGGGCCACCCTCTGGTGCGGCTCAACCTGCGCGATCTCTACGACGTCGGGGAGCAGATGTTCCTCTGGGAGATGGCTATCGCCGTAGCGGGCTACCGCATGGATATCCACCCCTTCAACCAGCCCAACGTGGAGGCCGCCAAGGTGCAGGCACGCCGCATGGTGGAGGGATATCGGGAGGAAGGCGAGCTGCCGGCTGGCGAGTCATCGCCGGTGACGGCTGAGGCGCTCCATCAGTTCCTCGGTGGGACCCCCTGCCAGGGCAGTCCCTCGCCCCACTCAGATCGACCGTACATCGCCCTGCAGGCTTACGTTCAGCCGACGGCGCGCACCAGCGCCGCCCTCTTGGCGTTGCGGGAGCAGCTGCGCGATCGCTATGGGCTGGCCACGACGGTCGGCTACGGTCCCAGCTTCCTTCATTCTATCGGCCAGCTCTACAAGGGCGACGCCGGCGAGGGCATGTTCATCCAGTTCACAGCAGACGCCGAGCGCGATGCCGATATTCCCGACCAGGCCGCTTTGCTTACCTCTTCAGATACGGAGACCGAGTCTCCCCGGTCGGGGATCACCTTCGGGGTGTTGGAGAGGGCGCAGGCTCTGGGCGATCGAGAGGCGATGGAGGAGGCCGGGCGGCGCGTGATCCGGTTCCATCTAGGCGACGACGTGATCGATGGCCTCGACCGCCTGTACGAGGAGGAGGCGTGAGCAGAGAGGAGATGGAGGGACTATGGACATTGCCGATCTGAAGCGGAAGGCCGGCGAGCGCGCGGTTGACTTTGTGAGCTCTGGGATGGTCGTGGGTCTGGGACACGGCAGTACGACCATCTTCGCGCTGCGGCGCATCGCTGCACTCCTGGAGGCCGGTGAGCTGGAGGATGTCTCGGGGATCCCGACCTCGTCCCAGGTGGAGAGCGACGCGCGGGAGCTGGGGATCCCCCTGACGTCCCTCAATGACCATCCCGAGATCGACATAACCATCGACGGCGCCGATGAAGTGGACGGTGATCTCAACCTGATCAAGGGGGGCGGCGGGGCGCTCTTACGCGAGAAGATCGTGGCCCAGGCGACGCGCCGCGAGATCATCGTGGTGGATGAGACGAAGCTGTCGGCGTCCCTCGGGGCCCAATGGCCCGTGCCTGTGGAGGTCGCAACGTTCGGGTGGCGGTCCCAGGAGGCGTTTCTGATCTCCCTCGGAGCGCGCGTGACGCTGCGCCGGGTCGAGGATGGCTCTCCCTTCACCACCGATCATGGGAACCTGATCCTGGATTGTGACTTCGGGGCCCTGGCGAGCCCCGCCTCTCTGGCGGGGCACCTGGAGGGCCGAGCCGGCATCGTGGAGCATGGGCTTTTCCTCGGTCTGGCCTCAGACGTCATGGTGGGGACCGAAGCCGAGGGCGTCCGACACCTGCGCCGCCCTGTCGATGGAGGTCCCCGGTGATGTCATGGGACGATGCCGAGAGGTGAGGCAAGGAGGTGATGCCATCACATGCTTCTTGAATCCCGCTCCGTGTCCCAGTCAGGTGTCATCCGGCTGATGACTACTGATTGATCACTGCGGACTGAAGACCGAACACTGATTACAACCAGGAGAAACTATGATCTCGATAGAAGCTTCGATACTATCCGCTGACTTCGCGAGGCTCGGCCAGGAGGCCCAGACGGCAGAGCGCGCCGGGGTGGATGCGATCCAGATTGACGTGATGGATGGCCGCTTCGTGCCCAGCATCACCTTTGGCCCGGGCATCGTGCGGGCGCTGCGCCCCCACGTCGACCTTCCGCTTGACGTTCACCTGATGATCGTGGAGCCGGGGCGGCACCTGACCTCGTTCGCGGAGGCTGGCGCGGATCGCCTGATCATCCATCAAGAGGCCACGCCTCATCTCCACCGCTTGCTGCAGTCTATCGCCGACATAGGCATCGAGGTCGGCGTGAGCATCAATCCCGGCACGCCGTTGACGGTGTTGGAGGAGGTCCTCGACCTGGTCGATCTGATTCAAGTCATGACCGTCAATCCCGGATGGGGTGGGCAGGCCTTCCTCCACAGCCAGCTGGATAAGATCCAGCGTCTGAGGCTGATGCTCGACGAGCGCGGTCTGGACGTGCCCATCGGCGTCGACGGCGGCATCGACCCCACCACCGCCCCCCTGGTTGTTGAAGCCGGCGCAACCGTGCTGGTCTCGGGGTCGGGCATCTACAACGACGAGGCGCCCGTGTTGGACAACGTCAAGGCGCTGCGGGCCAGCGTAACGGTCAGCTAGAGCCCGCAAGACTGATAACCGATCACTGAAAACTGAGACGGTGTAAGATGCAGAACAGCTTCAAGACCCCGACACTCCACATCCAACTGCTGGGGGATTTCCGGCTTGTCTACGGCGACGAGCTGGTGACCGATATCGACACCCCGCGACCCCAGTCGCTGCTGGCCTACCTACTGCTCCACCGCAGCGCGCCCCAGTCGCGCCATCGCCTGGCTTTCCTTTTCTGGCCGGACTCCCCCGAGTCTCAGGCGTTGACCAATCTGCGCAACCTGCTCTACCGGTTGCGCCACAGCCTGCCCGACGCTGACCGTTTTCTCCACGTCGATCGGAAGACGCTCCAATGGCGCGAGGCGTCGCCCTACGAGCTGGACGTGGCCCGCTTCGAGGACGCCCTGGCTAGGGCCGAAAGAGCCAGGGCGCAGTCTCAAGATAACGGGGGCGAAGGCCCGGGGGATGAGACAGTCACCGCGGCCTTGCAGGAGGCGGTTGGTCTCTACCGGGGCAATCTGCTGCCCAGTTGCTATGACGATTGGATTGACGCCGAGCGTGAACGGCTGCGTCAGGCTTTCGAGCGAGCCTTGACGGAGTTGATGCAGCTCCTGGAGGATCAGCGGGATTACCAGGCAGCCATCAAAGTTGGTCAGCGTCTGATCCGACACGACCCTCTTCGCGAGGTCTCGTACCGCCGCCTGATGCGGCTGCGCGCCCTGGTCGGCGACCGCGCTGGTGCTCTGCGCACCTATCATCAGTGTGCAACGATCCTCGAGCGCGAGCTCGACGTGAAGCCCAGCAGGGCGACGCGCGAGGTCTACGAGCAGCTGATGACCGTCGACGAAACCTCGATGCCGCCTCGGACGGTGCGAGAGCGTGCGGGGGCTGTCTCGACGCTGGTGGGGCGTCATCAGGCCTGGAGGGAGCTGCGCGAGGCCTGGCAAGAGGCGACCGCGGGGCGCCCGCAGGTCGTCATGATCTCAGGGGAGGCGGGTATCGGTAAGACGCGGCTGGCGGAGGAGCTGGCCCAGTGGGCCAGCCGACAGGGTATTGCCGTGGCCACCGCTCGCTGCTACGCTTCCGAGGGGGAGTTGGCCTACGCTCCCATAGCCGCTTGGCTGCGCGCCTTGCAGTTGCCTCCACTGGATCACGTCTGGCTCTCGGAGATCGCCCGCATTCTGCCGGAACTGCTCGCTGAGCAGCCCGATCTCTCCCCTCCAGGCCCGCTGGCCGAGCCGTGGCAGCGTCGACGGTTTTTCGAGGCCTTGGCGCGCGCCGTGCTGGGCAGCGATCAGCCGTTGCTGCTGCTGCTAGATGGGCTCCAATGGTGCAGCCATGGAACCCTCGAATGGCTCCACTACCTGGTTCGCTTCGATTCTGACGCCAGACTACTTGTCGTCGGCACCTATCGACCTGAGGAGGTGGGGGACGACCACGCTCTGGCGTCTATGCTCCATCAACTGCGACACGATGACCAACTCGTGGAGATCGATCTCGCTCCTTTGAGCAGGGCCGCGACCGGAATCCTGGCGGCCAATGTGGCCGAACGGGACCTGCCTCAGAAGCTGGTGGACTGCCTCTACGTTGAGACCGAGGGGAATCCTCTCTTCATCGTGGAGACGGTGAGAGCGGGGCTTCCCGATGAGGTGCGGGGATCCCCTTCAGAAGGGTTCGTCTGTCTCCCTCGACCGCTTCCGTCCCGGATGCGGGACGCTCTCGCCGCCCGGTTGGATCAGCTCTCTCCTCTGGCCCGCAGCCTGGCGGAGTTGGCCGCCACCGTCGGTCGAAGTTTCACCTTTGACGTGCTGGCACGGGCCAGCGACGCGACGGAGGAGAGACTGGTTCGCGGGTTGGATGAGCTCTGGCAGGCCCGTATCGTCCGGGAGCAGGGTGAGGATGCCTACGATTTCAGCCACGACAAGCTGCGCGAGATGGTCTATGCCGAGTTGAGCGAGGCGAGGCGACGGATGCTCCATCGCCACGTGGCCGCGGCGCTGGAGGACGTCCATGCCGACGACCTCGACGAGGTCGCGGCTCGGGTGGCGGTTCACTACAAGCGGGCGGATGAAGCGCGAGAGGCGGTGGCGTACTACGAGCGTGCGGTTCGGATAGCGGAGGAGATGCAGGCCTCCGAGGACGTCGCTCGCTATCGTCGACGACTGGCCGAACTGCGAGAGGAGGCCGCAGCCGACAGCGCTTAGCCAGCCTGCTTACCGTTAGACGGCTATCCCACCTCCGAGCTCTTTAGGGGCTCGGAGGTTTCTGGTCTAAGAGGGAAGCACGAATAGGACGATGGCCGTCGCACCCGACAATGATCAGCAGCATCCACACTGGAAGGCTTGCTGACTGGCGCTGGTCTTCCTCCCATGAAACGCTCCACGAAACGATTATGAAACGGAGACCGTGCTACACTGCTTTCATATACTTCAATCGTCGTCAAGTCCTCAGGTTGATCGAATATGTCGAGGAGGTGTGAGATGAGTGGGAATAGCAAGGGTGTAGGGATCAGAACGATTCTTATCTCGGGGATGGTCCTCAGTCTGGTGGTAACGTTGTTCGTGAACCTGAATGGATTCAGGTCGTTTGCGCAAGCGATGGAGGGTTCCCTTGACAGGGGTAAGGTGGCTGACGCCGCACGGTTGTCCGGGCTGGCCGACGCTTATCACACGGGCGGACGCTCCCGCGCGCGCGAGGCCGAGACGGCGAGGTTGACGGGGTTGGCTCATCATCTCGCCGACAGCGATCTCGACTGCCGGCTTGTGGGTATGACCCGAGCCCAACGAGCGGACGCTGATCGGCTGACCGGACAAGCGGAGTATACTACGGGCTTGTCCATCTCTCGGGTACCGGTTTTCGATCGGGGACGGATGGCTTCGGCCACGCGGCTCTCCGGCATCGCCGCCCGTTCGGGGCTGGAGATCGACGTCGAGGCACCGGCGCTGGCCTGCCTTGGTGGACCGTGAGTGAGCTTGTGACGAGCATAGCGACGGCGCACAGCGTGCGAGCGTAAGAGCCAGGGCCCACAAGCCCTGGCTTTCACATCGGAGCCGGGATCGAACATCTCGGATCAGGCCCGGTTGGTATAGGCCGCTAATCCAAGGCGTTAGGTGTTGTCCTCGGGGGAGATCGAGATCTGTGTAGCGGGAGACCGTACTCCCGGGGTACGACGGGCTGGACAAGAGAGGAGGGCACAATGCATCGAAGACGAACACGTCAGAGCGCGCGCCTGGCGATCCTACTCGGAACAGGCCTGGTTGCCGTCTTGCTCTTGGCTGGCTGCCAGGCGGAGCTGCCCGACGATGGGACGCCTCCCGAGATCTCGGCGGCGGCCGCCAGGCGCTTTGCCGAGAAGGCTGTGGCAGCCGGACAGATCGCTGTCGACACGGGGCGGTTTGAACTCACCGTGACCGAGGGCGAGGCGACCTCTTTTCTCAACATCGGGATGCTTCTCCTTCAGCAGACGCAAACGCTTCCCCTGGAGGATCTGGAGCAGATCCAGGGTATCCCAGAACTGGAGGGCATCGACGTGGCCCGGTGGCGCGCGCTGTTGGAGCAGAGAGAGCGCCTTCCAGCCCTCCGGAGCCTCAATGAGCGCGGGCTGCGACTGCGCTTGACGGTTGAGGATCCCATCGTCCGTTTTCGGGGCGACGGTCAGATGGTCTTGCGCGGGGAGCTCAAGGCCCTCGTCCTGAACGCGCCAGTGAGGTTCGTGGTTGCGCCTCGGGCCTCCGAGGGCGAGCTGGTGCTCGATTTCGTCGAGGGACAGCTAGGGGGGGTGCCGATGCCGGAGATTGTCTTCGACCTCGCTGGCAGGGGACTCTCCAGCGCTATCTTGATGGGCCAGGAGCACGCCGGGGCCCAGATCACGGAGATCACGGTGGGCCGTGGCACGCTGACGATCAGGGGAGCTTACTAGAGGGTAGAGCTTCCCCGATCAGAGTGTCTCAGGCTCGCTTCATCCTGGTTCGCCTAGGGTGTATGAAACGATCTGGAAACGGTAACGGGATAGTATATATGGGGATAGGGGCAGGCGTATTATGAGGGCTGTTGTGACCGCCGGGCGTTAGAGTCCCCCGACTTCTTCCGCCTGACCACGGACCAATTCGCACTGTGCGATGTAGTACAAATTGAGGGGGTCAAGATGACAGACGAAATCCTTAACACGATACGAAAGCGACGAACCATTCGCCGCTACACCGATCAGGATCTGAGCGACGATCAGATCGATACACTGCTGGAGATCGCTATGACGGCTCCTAACCGACTCAATCGCCAGCCATGGCACTTCATCGTCATTCGAGACAAGGATCTGCAGAGGCAGCTGGCTGACTTCCTGGGCTTGCACCCGTATCTGGAGCAGGCTCCAGCCGTGATCGCGGCCGCTGCCCGTCCTAAGCTTTCATCGACGTGGCAGATGGATCTCAGCGCCGCTATTGAGAACATGATGATTGCCGCGACCGCGATGGGTCTGGGGACGGCGTGGGTTGGCGAGCCGGGCAGCGTGCTGTGGACGATGGCAGAGGAGATGCTGCACGACGCCCTACACATCCCTCCCGAGCTCAAGGTACGTATCCCGGCCCTGATCGCCGTGGGCTATCCGGCCCAAGAGCGACCGCCGCACGGCAAGCACGATCGTTTCGATCGCACCAAGGTCCATTACGGCCTCTGGGAGGGCAGGGCACTGGGAGGCGAATCATAGATCGTCTCCCCCTCCGCTCCGAAGGCATGATCGGTTTGTAGGGACTCTGGGTTCCGCAAGAACCTGGAGCTCCCTTCAGCAACCATCTGCTCCAACCCAAGTCCAACTCTTCTCAACTGAGGACAGAAGGACGACAAACCCTCCGCGGCGATTCTTGTGTTATCATGGAAGTCCAACACCCTTCGTACGGAGGGTGCGTCGTCCGTTGTCAGGCCAAACAGGCCTCAGGCTCCTTTGCACTATTCTTCAACTGCCAGTACAATGCTGGCGAGGCAGGGGGTTGTTGCCATCGCCCGATATCGACGGGGTGATGAGAGGGCGAGATCGCGGACGCCACTGTGACCACTCTCTTCGAGGCGTGTGAGCCGGGAGCTCAGATCGGGAGGAAGGAAGGTAATGGAACTGGGAATCGTTGGATTGGGCAAGATGGGCGCCAATATGGCGCGGCGGCTGTCAAGGGATGGCCACCGCGTGGTTGGCTACAATCGTAGCGTCGAGGTCGCTTATGATCTGGCGGATGAAGAGGAGATGGTCGTTCCGGTGGCGTCGCTGGAGGCGCTGGCCGACGAGTTGACCCGGCCGCGAGCTGCCTGGTCGATGGTGCCCGCTGGCGGCCCCACCGAGCAGGTGGTCACCTCCCTGTTGGAGGTCCTGAAGCCGGATGACATCATCATCGACGGCGGCAACTCCAACTACAAGGATTCCCTACGACACGCCGAGATGGTGACCGAGAAGGGGTTGCACTTCGTCGACGTTGGCGTCAGCGGTGGTATCTGGGGGCTCAAGGAGGGCTACGGCATGATGGTCGGCGGCGAGGAGGAGATCGTGGACCATCTGAGACCCATCTTTGAGGCGCTGGCCCCTGGGCCGAACAAAGGTTGGGGGCGAGTCGGGCCCAATGGCGCGGGCCACTTCGTGAAGATGGTACACAACGGCATCGAGTACGGCATCATGGAGGCCTACGCCGAGGGATTTGAGATCATGCAGCAGAAGGAGGCGTTCGATCTCGACCTCCACAACGTGGCCGAGATCTGGCGCTTCGGCACCGTCATCCGTTCCTGGCTCCTCGATCTGACGGCCAGGGCTCTGGAGGACGATCAGGCGCTCAGCGACATTGCAGGGTACGTAGAGGACTCGGGGGAAGGGCGCTGGACGGTCTTCGAATCGATCGATCTGGACGTGCCGGCGCCGGTCATCACCCTCGCGCTACAGATGCGGCTCGCCAGTCGACAGGAGGAGAGTTACGCCGCCAAGCTTCTGGCTGCCCTGCGCAATCAGTTCGGCGGGCACGCTGTGAAGCACGAGGAGGCATGACGGCTGGAGGCCTAGCTATGAACCCTATTGGTCGTTCAAAGCCTGCTACAATCGTTATCTTCGGCGCGTCGGGCGATCTGACGCATCGGAAGCTGGTCCCGGCCCTGCATACCCTGTCATGTCGCCAGTTGCTCTCCTCGGAGACGCGCGTGATCGGGATATCGAGGAGCGAGTACTCCGACGAGGAGTTCCGGGAGCACCTCTACGACGGCATCGTCGAGTACTCTCGGGCGGCGTCTGATCCGAGTGGCGTCTGTGAGCTCTGGTCGGACTACGCCGAGAAGTACACGTACATGGCCGGCGATCTCTCCGACTTGGAGACCTACCGACGGCTCGGCGATCGTCTGGCGTCATCGGGCGAGATGGACGACAACGGCTCGTCGTCTCGCGCGGGCAGCAACGTCCTCTTCTACATGGCCGTTCCGCCCGTTCTGTACACGATGATCGTCGATCGTCTCGGCAAGGCTGGGCTCAACCAGAGCGAGGATGGCTGGCGCCGCGTCATCGTGGAGAAGCCCTTCGGTCACGACCTGGAGAGCGCGCGTCAACTTAACGACGACCTCCACGCCGTCTTCGACGAGCAGCAGATCTACCGCATCGACCACTATCTGGGCAAGGAGACGGTGCAGAACATCATGAGCTTCCGCTTCGCCAACGCCATCTTCGAGCCCCTGTGGAGCCGCAACTACATCGATCACGTGCAGATCACCGTTGCGGAGGACGTCGGCGTCGGTCATCGCGCTGGCTACTACGAGGATGCCGGGGTGCTGCGCGACATGTTCCAGAACCATCTGATGCAGCTGCTGACGCTGACGGCACTCGAGCCGCCGGTCGCCTTCGAGGCCAACGCGCTGCGCGATGAGAAGGCCAAGGTCCTGGGTGCCATCTCGCCAATCACCGAAAGCGTGCGCGGTCAGTATCGTTCATACCGCGATGAGGAGGAGGTCGCCCCAGACTCCGACACAGCCACCTACGCGGCTCTCAAGCTGCGGGTCGATAACTGGCGCTGGCGGGGCGTGCCGTTCTACTTGCGGTCGGGGAAACGTCTGGCGCTCAAGGCGACGGAGATCGCCATCGAGTTCAAGTGCGTGCCCCATCTCATGTTCGCCATCGAGCGGGAGAGTGACATCGGGCCAGACATCCTCTCCCTCTGCATCCAACCGAACGAGGGGATCCATCTCAACTTTCAGGCCAAGGAGCCCGGCGCTGGTATGCAGACCCGTCCAGTGACGATGGAGTTTCATTACGCTGATGAGTTCGGATCTGGGGCCCTCCCAGAGGCCTACGAGAGGTTGTTGCTCGATGCTCTCAATGGTGACGCGTCGCTCTTCGCCCGGGCCGACGAGATCGAATTGGCCTGGTCCCTGATCGACCCTGTGTTAGAGCGGTGGGAGGGAGAGGACGCACCACCTCTGGCGTTTTATGAGTCCGGCACGTGGGGGCCGTCGGAGGCGGATCAGCTCCTTGCGCGCGATGGGCGGGCCTGGCATCAGCAGTGTTGTGGGGGCGGGCAAGCGACGTGAGTGAGTTCGTGGTCGTCTCCGACGCGGACCGTCTGGCCCAGGTGGCGGCGAAGCGGTTCGTCGCTCTCGCGTCCACCGCCGTGGTACAGCAGGGTCGCTTCGTGGTGGCCCTCTCCGGTGGTTCGACCCCGAGGCCGATGTACCGTCGCCTGGCCGAGCGACCGCAAAGCCTGATGGTCGACTGGTCCAACGTCGAGCTCTTCTGGGGGGACGAGCGTTGCGTGCCGCCCGACCACCCCGACAGCAACTACCGTATGGCACGCCAGGCGCTGCTTGACGATGACCACAACGATGGCGTGAGAATCCCCGATGCTCAGGTCCACCGCATCCGCGGGGAGCTCCCACCGGGGGAGGCAGCGGCAGTCTACAGGGAGGAGCTCACCGCCGTGCTGGGCGAGGAGGGACGCTTCGATCTGATCCTCCTTGGCCTGGGGTCCGATGGTCACACGGCCTCCCTCTTTCCAGGGACGACGGCAGTCGAGGAGCGAGGACGGGACGTGGTCGCCGTCTACGTGGCGGGACTGGCGTCCTGGCGGGTCACGCTGACCCTGCCAGCGATCAACCGCGCCCGGCACGTGATCTTTCTCGTCAGCGGGGCACGGAAGGCCGATGCACTGGCGCGCATCCGGGCCGGGGAGGACTTGCCGGCCAGCATGGTTCAGCCGGTGAAGGGGACGTTGACCTGGCTCGTCGATCGGGACGCTGCCGCCGGATGACCTCCCCGCTGGTTTCGTGCCGATGGTCATGATCACGGGCTGAGTCTCGAAGCCTCGACGTAAGATCTCCGTCGCTCACCTCGTCTATGTGTCGGTGAGGAGAGAGCGCCGTCGCAGGCGCTCCTAGAGAGGGGAGGGGGACTCAATCCGATGAAGAATCGACCTGATGAACGAGACCATAAGACGACGGGATTGTCGAGGCGTGAGCTGCTCAAGCGCATGGTGTGTGGGGGGCTGGCGGCCAGCGGTGTCGGCACGCTGCTTTCGTCCTGTACCCCGGGAACGATCGACGCCCGAGAGGAGGCTTCGACGTCCGGGCAGGAGGAAGCCCCCTCGCACGAGCTTCCTACGGAGGAGGGCCTCTGGACGCCTCCCGTGTCCCATCAAGCTGACGTGCCGACAGGGGAGGGCCACGTTGAGATAGAAGGTATCGGGTCCTTTCCCTTTGACGCGCAGCAGGTGGAGAGACAGCGTCCTGACATCTTCCAGCCGGGCCACTTCTCTCTGTTCGACGCGTTGGTCCATATCTCGAAGAGGGGGGCTATCGCTCTAGACCATCACTTTGATGAGGCGATGGACGCGCACGTCATCGAAGCCATCGACGGTGAGAGCGGATGGTGGCACAACGCCTACTATGCATCTGGCTGGTTCGAGCCCAACGTCTTTCGCATGGATATGTACCCCTACAAGGATAACACGCGCATTCGGCTTGACAGAGAGAGCGACGAGCGTCTCACGGCCATCTATGGGGCATTCCGGGAGGAGGTCGACCGGCTGAAGAGCAACGGTGGTCAGGTCATCATCCCGCAGCTGCGGATCCGCACGCCCAGCGAACGGGTGACGTTCCGGGACGTCCCGGTGAGGCCGCACAACGTGCGACAAGACGTCCTGCAGCCCGGCGTGGTCACCGCTCTGGATGCCTTGATCAGCCTGGCAGAGCAGGACGAGATCCCCGGTCTGAAGCTGACGTGGTACGAGCGCATCGCCGGTGCCGAGCCGGTTGACAGCTACTGGGTGGAGGAGCTCAACGGCGACGTCGCCGTGGGAGGCTGTGGATTCGTCTATGAGACCGGCCCCCGGGAGTTTGCCGGCTTTTCGGGGACGCACATCCACATCCCCTCCGACGTGCGGGTGACCATCTCTCCGGAGTACGCACTCTGGTTCTGGATCTGCCTGGGGCGAGGGGGCTTGTAGCGATGCGTAAGGCGATGAGGAACTATTGGCTCGACGTGGTGATGGCCCTGTTGGCGCTGGGCGTGGGTATCTCTGCGCTGCTGCTCTGGGTCGTGCTGCCCCAGGGCTACTTCGCGACGCGGCTGCTCTGGATCGACATCCATAAGTGGACCGGCCTCGCCCTTTCTATCACGGTGCTGTTGCACGTGGTGTTGCACTGGGGCTGGCTCGTGCGTATGACGAAGCGCGTACTGAAACGGCTTTCACCGGCGGACCTGGCGCGCTTGGGGAGGCGACGTCAGGATCCCGACTGGATGTGACGCGTGGACATCGAGAGCCGTCAGGTCTGACGGTCGATGAGGGAATAGCTCCCGTTGGGCAGAGCCCTTTGCCTGGCGGCAGCCGCCGCGTGTGACGTGGGAGCTGGTCTGGCGCGGGAGCCATCCACTAGGGCGACGGAGGGGCCCCTCCTCGGCGTCAATGAGCAACCCGGGAGTTCAGCGGGACGAGGCAGCGCGGCGCAGGAGGCAGCGCGGCGCAGGAGGCAGCGCGGCGCAGAAGGCCGCGCGGCGCAGGAGGTAGCGCGTGGCAGAGGTTTATGATCTGGTGGTTGTTGGCGGCGGCTCGGCGGGGCTCACCGCCGTTGGTTTCGCCCAGGGGATGGGCGCGCGGGTGGCCTTGATCGAGAGGGAGCGCACCGGGGGCGACTGTACCTGGACCGGCTGTGTGCCGAGCAAGACGCTGCTCAAGGTGGCCAAGGTGGCTCATCACATGCGCTCCGCTGAGCGCTATGGAATGACCGCCGTGGAGCCGCAGGTCGACCTGAAAGCGGTCATGGCCCACGTCCGCGACGTCGTGCTGGAGACCTACCAGGAGGAGACCCCGGAGGCGCTGCGGGAGCGGGGTATTGACGTCATGCTTGGTCAGGCTCGCTTCGCCGATCCCCACACGCTGGTCGCAGGAGACGCCACGCTGAAGGCGCGCAACGTCGTGATCGCCAGCGGGGCGCATCCCTTGGTGCCCGCGATCGATGGCCTGGACCGCGTGGACTACCTGACGACAACGACGATCTGGGATCTGGAGAGCCTGCCCCGTCATCTGATCGTCGTCGGCGGAGGACCGGTGGGGTGCGAGATGGCCCAGGCCTTCCGCCGGCTGGGCGCGGAGGTGACCGTCGTCCAATCCCGCGACCGGCTGTTGCCCAGAGACGATCGAGACGCGTCACGCGTGCTGGGGGAGGTCTTCCAGGAGGAGGGCATCGAGGTCCTCTGCGGAAGCAGGGCGATCCGAACGTGGCAGGACGACGGGGGGATCCACCTCGTAGCGGGTGATCACACGGCAGTGGGCGACGCTCTGTTGGTGGCCGTCGGCCGCCAGCCGAACGTGGAGGGCCTCGACCTGGAGAAAGCGGGCGTGGCGTACAGTGACCGGGGCATCGCGGTGGACGATAAGCTGCGCTCCCGTCAGCCCCATATCTTCGCCGCTGGAGACTGCCTGGGCACGCATCAGTTCACCCACTACGCCGGCTGGCAGGCGGCCATCGCCGTCAGCAATGCACTTCTTCCTGTGGCGTTGAAGGGTGTGCGTCAGACGGTGCCCTGGACGACGTTCACCGACCCGGAGGTCGCCCACGCCGGCCTGACCGAGGCGCAGGCACGCGAGCGGTTCGGCGCTGGCGTGGAGGCCCTCAGCTGGCCCATGACGAGGGTCGATCGGCCCCGGACGGCCGGTGACACCAGGGGGTTCGTCAAGGTGGTGCACAAGGGCGGCAGCGTCCTCGGTGCGTCCGTCGTCTCGGAACGGGCGGGCGAGCTGATCCAGGAGTGGATCTACGTTATGGAGCACGGCCTGAAGCTCCGCGACGTGGCCATCGGCGTCCACGTCTACCCCACCTTCTCGCGGGCCAACGCGAAGATTGGCGGGCAGCTGGTCGTGGACCGCCTTCTGGCGGGGAGGTTTAGCCGGCCTGTCAAGGGCGTGCTCCAACTCCTGCTCCGCTGGATGCGTTGGCGGCTGGGAACCCAGCCTCGCGGCTTTTAGCGGCTACCGGGGATGGTATAATGGGCGCGTGTTCCAGGTTATGACCATTGTTGAGGGGGAGAGCCATCGCATCGATGCAGCCACCGGATCAACAGAACCGCCCTGCGCAGCCCGTGCCCCAAGAGGGTGATGTTCGTCCCTACGTCGGTCTCGGCATAGGCGTTCTCACCGTCTCCAGCGCTGCCATACTGATTCGATTGGCTCAGGCTGGAGCGCATTCGCTGACGGTCGCCGCCTGGCGTCTGACGCTGGCGACGCTGCTTCTGACCCCGGTCGCCGTGGCCCAGTCGCGCCGCGAGTGGAGGACGTTGACCGCCGATGAGTGGCGGCGCGCTCTCCTCTCCGGTCTCCTGCTGGCCGTCCATTTCGTGACCTGGATCACGTCGCTCTCGCTGACGTCGGTGGCAGCCTCGGTGGTGTTGATGACCACGCATCCCATCTTCGCCGCGCTGGGCTCATACTTACTTCTGGACGAAGGTCTGGAGCGGCGCATGATCATAGCCCTCGTCATCGCCGTGCTTGGCAGCGGCATCATAGCGATCGGTGACGTGGGCCAGGGCAGCCATCGACTCCTTGGGGACCTTCTGGCGCTTCTCGGGGGCATCTCTGCTGCAGGCTATTTCGTGCTTGGGCGAGGGCTGCGGAAGCGTCTGTCGCTCCTGGGATACGTCTACCCGGTGTATGGGACGGCGGCTGTCGTGCTGATGGGCACGCTGTTGATCTCTGGTCTTCCCCGGCTCCCTGAGCAGCCGGAGGCGTGGCTCTGGCTGGGGGTGATGGCCCTGGGCCCTCAAATTCTGGGCCACTCCTCGCTCAACTGGGCCCTGCGCTATCTCTCCGCTACCTTCGTCACCCTGGCCACGCTGGGCGAGCCCATCGGCTCCACGCTGCTGGCCTGGTGGCTCCTGGGAGAGCGGCCCACGATCTGGGCCGTGGTGGGGGGTACCCTGATTCTGGGCGGCATCGTCGTGGCCTCCCGCGCTGAACGGCCGGGCGTTAGCCGCGATAGCGGCGAAGAGGAGGCCCGGGTATGAGAGCCGTCAGCGTCCTCAACGACGTGCTCGGCCCCGTGATGCGCGGCCCCTCCAGCTCTCACACCGCGGGCTCGTTCCACATCGGCCGTATGGCGCGAGACCTGCTGGGCGGCGAGCCGGCCTCGGCCACCTTCGTCTTCGATCCCGACGGTTCATTGGCCGAGGTGTACCGGCAGCAGGGCAGCGACCTGGCGTTCGTCGCCGGGCTCTTGGGCCTCTCCATCGTCGACGGGGCCTTCACGCGGGCCTGTGCCCTGGCTGCCGAGCGGGACGTCGAGCTGAGCTTTGTGACCGAGCCCATGCCGGAGGCAGATCATCCTAACACGGTCGAGATCCGTCTGCGGGCCCGCGATGGTCGCCGGTTGAACGTCCTGGCGAAGTCCATCGGTGGCGGAGCCGTGGTCTTCACCCGGGTCGGATCGTGGCTGGTGCATCTCACCGGCGATGCCTATGAGGTGCTGGTCATCACGGAGGCGGAGAGCGAGACCCTGGTGCGTCGGTACCTGTCTGATGGCGAACACGTCATCGAGGGACCGACGGTCGCGGCTCCTGTGAAGGCGGCTCTGGCAGAGGCTGGTCAGGGTGGACGAGAGCTGTTCCAGGTGCGCCGTGGGGAACCGCTGCAGGACGAGATCCGAGCGGAGCTGGCGGAGCTCCCCGGCGTGCGCCAGATCCTCGAGGTCGCGCCCGTCGTCTGCGTGCGGAGGGGAGAGCCGCTCTTTTCGAGCGCCGCGGAGATGATCGCGCTGTCGGACGAAGGCGATCTCTCATTGGGGGAGGTCGCTTTGGCCTATGAGTCGACGCTGCTCGGCCTCCCGGAGCGCGAGGTGCTCGCTCGCGTGCTGAGGCGCTTCGATGTGATGCGGGAGAGCGTCTATCGCGGGTTGGAGGCCGACCTTCCGTCGATGCAGCTCCTCCGTCCCAGCGCCCGCAAGGTCTACCGCGCGGAGGCGCAGGGTGAGGTCGCCGCCGGCGGCATGCACACCCGCGCTGCCGCGCGAGCGATGGCTGTGATGCACGTCAACGGCGGTATGGGCGTGATCTGCGCTTCTCCGACGGCGGGGTCCGCCGGCGTGATTCCCGGGGTGGTGGTGACGATGGTGGAGGAGTGGGGATTGAACCGGCGGGATACGGCGCTGGCCCTGCTGGCGGCCGCAGCCATTGGCCTGG
>Ga0207797_1001198_pt1 | contig 19102 bp, 12 predicted proteins | sample PRCRCaboRojoPR_6_FD_187275 | JGI IMG/M metagenome (GOLD analysis project Ga0207797, IMG submission 187275) | Marine sediment microbial community from Cabo Rojo, Puerto Rico - PR CR 10% Liquid 1 (SPAdes) | ecosystem: Environmental > Aquatic > Marine > Coastal > Sediment | place: Cabo Rojo, Puerto...
GGCGCGACCGAGTGCTCTTGGAGTGAATCTCCCAGATGCGAGCAGCGCCACTTTCGGGGAGATCCTGATCCCGAAAGCGTTCGGGAGACCTGCCTGTTTGAGATAGTTCCGTCGTATCTTTCCTTCCCACCAGACCCGCTTTCGACATGGTAGTAGGTGTCATCAGTCTCTTGGGCATTATCGGAGGCATTGCCCTCGTCCTCGCGCTGGGCTTTGGACTCATGTTTCTGCTGTGGACCCTCTTCCAGCCCCCCGAAAATCCCAAGGACACGGAGGCGAAGTAAACTGTTCGGGGGCCTCCGATCTGGACTCGATTTCACAAGGGTCAAGACGGTCGGAAGCCTGCATCAAACCTTTCTGAAGGGGGACCGAAGCCATGTATCCGAGGTATGGCTAACTGATTGACCTATCGGTGGTGTTTTTCCTCCTCGTTTGCCCGTACGCACAGGTCCTAGAGCGAGTCTCTTGCGTCCGTTCCGACAGTATCCCGGCACTACGTTCGGCGTCATGGCAGCTGTAGGAGCAGTGAAGGTGGGCGCGATCCTGTGGGAGACGACATTTACCGCCTGGTCGTTGCTACACGTCTTGATTCTGCCGCTCATCGGCGGAGGCCTCCTCCTCGGCATCGGGGCTGGCCACGACGGGCTCGTGTCTCGCACTGGGGCCCAGCGCCTCGCCGTTGCCGGTCTGCTTATCCTGTCTGTCACCGCCGGATGGGCCTCGTTCGGACCGCCGCCTCCCCCCACCGCCTGGGTCGTTGCGCTGCCGCTGGGAGCGGCCTTGATTGGTGTGTTCGTGGGCGGCATCCCGGTCGTGATCCAATTCCTCTCGGGCCGCGAACCACCCCCGGAACGCGTCCGCTCGGGGTAAACCGTCCGGGTCCCGGGAGGTGTTGGCCCGACGATCCGACCCCGAATGAGCAGCCCGAAAACGCCGACCCCGAGGACTGCGTAGGGGTCGTGGGAGATATACACTCATCGCAGTTCGTCGCCGTGCGTCGGATCTTGTTCGTCTTTCTGGACGGAGTTGGGCTGGGCCCGCCCGGTCCACAGAACCCGCTCTCGGCGAACGAGGGCTCGGCGTTTCGACGACTGGGAGGCGGCGGGTCTTGGACCCAGAATTTAACGGAACAGCGCTCTGCCCACCACCTCGTCCGCCCCCTCGACGCCACGCTCGGGGTTGACGGCCTCCCCCAGAGCGGCACCGGTCAGGCCACGCTCTTTACCGGCGTGAACTGTGCCGAGCGAGTGGGGCGCCATTTCGGGCCGTTTCCCCACTCCGCCACCTACGACGTGCTGGACGACGAAAATCTCTTCCACCGCGTGCAGGCCCTTACGTCGGACCCCGATTCTGCAACGTTCGCCAACGCCTTTCCCCCACAGTTTTTCGACGCCCCGTCGCGACGCTGGACCGTCACGACGCGTTGCTGCTCGGGAGCCAACGTGCGTCTCCGGGACCTCGATGCGCTGCGGGCCCATCGGGCCGTGGCGGCGGACCTGACGGCCGGGGCCTGGCGGGACGCGCTGTCCCTCGACGTACCGCCCCGTTCTCCGGCCGAGGCCGCGGAGCACCTGTTCGCCACGCACCGGACCCACGTGCTCACCCTGTTCGAGTATTTCCAGACCGACAAGGTGGGGCACGGACGAGGCGACCTCACGCCCGACGTGCTCATGGACCGGCTCAACCAATTTCTCGGGCGGCTGCTCGATCGCCTCGATCCGACGCAGGACACGCTCCTCGTCACCAGCGACCACGGCAACGTGGAGGACACGAGCCACACCCAGCACACGCGCAATCCGGTGCCCCTCCTCATCCACGGCTGGGCCGCTCCCTACTTCGCCGACGCGCAAGACCTGACCGACGTAACGCCCGGCATCGTCGCGGCCCTGCGGGACACCGATCAGGCCCGATAACGTACCGCGCTCAGTTTTCCGAGGTCTCCAGGGACGATGTCTCCGTGAGCTCGTCGACGAGGCGGTTGGCGTCGTACACCGTTCGGAGCGCCTCCAAAATGCCCCGCGCGTCCACCGCCACCGCCCGGGCCGCCCGGTTCCGGTAGAGATATTCATTCGGCAGGGCCTCCATGTTGCTGTCGAAGACGACGCCCACGACCTCCAGGTCGCTGTTCAGGAGCGGCGACCCCGAGCTCCCCCCCGAGATGTCGACGGTGGCCACCAGGTTGAGCGGCGTGTCGAGATCCAGCGCGTCGACCGCGGTCACCCACCGCGAGGGGAGCGCCCAGGCCTCCTCGTTGTGCGAGAAGTACTGGTCGTACAACCCGTAGAAGTTCGTAAACGGCGGGGCCACGGTCCCATTGTAGCGGTAGCCCTTCACTTGGCCGCCGGAGAGGCGGAGCGAGCCGGTGGCGTCGGGCGGAAAGCGCGTCCCGTAAATCGCGAACCGGGCCCGCGAGAGACGCGCGTTGAAGGTCTGCTCGGAGCTCCGGATGTCCTGCATCTGCCGGTTAATGTTGAGAAACATGGGGGCCAGCGCCTCAATGACCGGCACGGACGGGTCGTCGCTCCGGCGGTAGCCCTCGTCGAGCAGCTTGACGAACGCCGTCGAGTCCATGAGCGCACTCTGCTCCACGAGCCGCGACGCCAGCTCTTCCGGCGTCCGCTTCCGGAAAAGGCGCTGGACGGTCGGGTGGTCGGCCCCGTAGGCCGCCTGAATTTCTTTGAACTGCGCGACCAGGAACTGCTGCTCAAGCTCGGGCGGCCAGTCCTGCACCCGCTCGGCGTCCTCCCGGATGGCCTGCACTCGATCCGGCGGCGCGCCCCGCGTGCGGATGAAGTCGTAGTAGTAACCGTGGAGCGCCCGCACCAGAATGCGGGAGCCGAGCGTCAGGTTGGCGAAGGTGGCGAAGGCCCCGGACTTGTCCGCCAGCACGGCCTTCGACTGCTGCAGGCGTGCGATCTGGTTGACCATCTGCCCGTAGCGCTGCCGCAATGAATCGACGGCCTGGATGGAATCCTGAAGCGTCCGCACGGCGGCCCCGCGGCGGGCCAGGAGGTACGGATCGCGGAGCCCCCGGAGCTGTCCCTCCAGTCCCTTGACCGTATTCTCGATCGAGAAGAACGTATTCCGGAGGTCGTAGGCGTCGGCCGAGTCGGGGTGGCTGTTGACGTACTCCTGGAGCAGGGAGCTCCGCGTGCGAAGCGCGTCCAGCCGGTTGGGCAAATCGTGATCCTGTTCGTATTCGAGCTGGGAGACCATCTGCAGGCGGCTCGTGGAGGCCGGGTAGCCCACGGCAAAGACAGACTCGTCGGGCGCGGCTCCGTCTGTTGCCCAGGAGAAGTGGTGTTCCGGCTGGAGGGGATCGCCGTCCGGCGTGTAGACCCGGAAGAAGGCCACGTCCAGCGCATGGCGGGGATACGTGAAATTGTCCACCGCCCCACCGAAGAACCCGAGCTGGAGTTCGGGCACCATCACGAGCCGCACATCCCGATACCGGCGGTACGTGTAGGCGGTGTACCGGGCGCCCTGGTAGAGCCCCTGCACCTCCACGCGGAGGGTGCTGTCCCGCTCGCTCGCCTCCGCCGTCATCTTCTCCTGCAGGGACTCGACGCGTCGCTGCCGGGCCTGTGCGCCTGCCTCCCGGCCCTCCCGAAGGCCCTCGAACACCCGTCCGGTGACATTCTCGGCCTCGACGAGCTGGTCGACGTGAAGGTCCTTCGCCCGGCGCTCCTCCTCACGTGCTGCGGCGTAGAACCCATTCTCCAGGAGGTTTTCCCCCTTCCGGCTCACGTCCGTCACGGACTCACGGGCGCAGTGGTGATTGGTCATCACGAGGCCGTTGGCCGACACAAACGAGGCCGAACAGCCATCCCCGAACTTGAGAGCGCCCCGCTGCGCCTTCGTCAGCCATTCCTCGTCGGGGGCCACGCCGTAGGCGTCGCGAAAATGCTTGATCGGCGGGTTCTCGAACGTCCACATCCGCCCCCGGTCGAAGCGCCGGGCCTGAACCGTGTCGTAGCCCGTCGGGAGCGGGACCACGTCAGGCGCGGCCACTTCCGTGGTATCCTCGGCAGGGGGCGTGGCCGACGGGCGCTCCACAACGGGGACCGACACCGTCTCGTCGGCCCCACCACAGCCCGCAAGAAGCGCGGCGGTGCTCAGCACCAGAACAACGAACAGACTCCGAATGGACGTGCGCATGCAACCGGGGGACGAAACCACTGAGAATGACTGAACTGGAAACCGGGGCTAACGCTTCGACGAGCGGTGGTCGGTCGTCTCCGTGCCGCCGCCGAAGAGCTCGTTCACCAGCCCCTCCGCCTCGTAGACGGCCGTCAGGGCCTGGCGGAGGCCGCGAATGTCGACCGCCACGGTGCGCATCCGCTCAGGTAGAAAGAGGTACGTGCCCGCAACGCCCTGAATGTTGGTGCCGGTCGTGATCCCCACGAGCTCCAGGTATTTGTTGAGCAGCGGCGCGCCGCTGTTACTCACAGCCGGGTCGGTCGACGCCGCCAGGGTGAGTGGGGTCGACCGATCCATCTGGAGGTCTGGCCGACGCCACCGCTCCGGAAGCATCCATTCCCCGTCCCCACCGAAGGCCGAGCTCTGCCCGTAGAGGCCGAAGAAGGTGGTGAAGGGCGGAGCCACCGTGCCGTTGTACGGGTAGCCGAGCACGCGTCCGTCCGTCAATCGAAGGGATCTATCCCCGCTGGGCAGCACCGACACAGGCCGTACCGCCTGCCGGGCCCGGGCGAGTCGTCGCGTCAATTGACGCTCCGAGCGTTCGAGCCTCTGCCACTCTTCAGCAAACGAGCGAGCGCGGGGACCCACGACATCAACAATCGCGGCGGCGGGATCGTCGGGGGGCACCACAGGCGTCGCCGCTCCTGCCGCAGCATCGCCGGGGGAGGATAACACGGAGTTCTCAATGATCGAGGACGCAAGATCGGCCGGGGTGCGGTCCTGAAAAAGAGACCGAACCGCAGCAGTGTCGGAGCGCAGGTGGCTCCGCAGAGCCTCAAGCCGGGCGGCAAGCAACGCCGTTTCCACGGGGACGGGCAAAGACTGAGCGCGACCTCTAGGAGCCGCTGAACGCCCCTCGGCTTCCTCCGTCGCCGCCGTGCTCGCGTCCTGGACACGTGCATTCAGGATTCGGCGATACGTCGACGAGCCGTAGGGGCCGGTCCCCATCTGCCCAAATGCCCGGTACGCCGAGGCCAGCGTTCGTTTGGCCTCCTGGATTGCCGTGAGACTGTCGAGAAGCCCCCCGAACTGTTCTTGGAGAGAAGGCTGTCGGGTGAGCGCTTCCCGGAACAGGGCATCGCGCCGCTGCAATCGGGTCTGGAAAAACGTGCTTCGCAAGGCGTCCAGGCGAGCGCGCGTCTTTTTGAGCATTCGGTCCGCCTCGTGGAGCGCCTCGCGCTGTGTGGGGTCGGCCTCAGCGGCGTCGAGGTAGTCCCGCATGGCCTGGATCCAGGTCTCTAGACGGTCCTGCTCGGCTGGGAGCAACACCTCCCGCCGGAGGGCAAGCTGCTCGGCACTCTCCGCGCGGTGCGTCCGCTCGGCCTGCCCCGCTACGAAGACAGCATCGCCGGGCCGCACGCCCTGCGTCGACGGCTCGAAGAAGTGGTCGGGGGTCAAGGGGGTTCCCTCCGCCGTGTACACGCGCAGCAGAGCCACGTCGAGGGCATGCCGGGGATACGCCATCGCGGCGTCCAGGTGCCCGAAGGCGCTCACCGACTGCTCGGGCAGAAAGGCCACCCGAACGTCCTCGTACCGACGATACGTGTACGCCGTGTACGGGGCTCCCCCCGCCGCCGACTCCACTTCCACTCGCTGGTTGGGGCCAGCCTCCGCCCGGAGACGCTGCTGCACAGCCTGCACCGCTTGAGCCACCGCCGTATCCTTCTTGGCCGCCTGCACGCGGGTCGTCACGTCCGTCCCTCCCACGAGACGGTCGACGTGGACGTCCGTCAGGCGACGCTCCGCCGCCCGCTGCCCCGCCACAACGGCCCCTCCGCTGTTTTCCGTCTCTAGGTGTCGGCGCACGCACCGGGCCGTCGTAAGGGCGAGCCCTTTGGCCGAGACGAGCGCGGCCGTGCACTCCGGGAGTCGGAGGAGCCCGCGACGGAGGTGGGTGGCCCACGCGCTGTCGGCCTTCATCTCGTAGCGCTCGTTGAATCGGTCGAACGGCGGCGTGGCGAGGCTCCAGAGCTGCCCTGCGTCCGACGGCTCCGCCACCACTGTGTCACTCGGCGTCGCAGGGCCGAACCGGGGGGTGCCCCGGTCCTGGGCACGCCCCCCATTGCCGATGAGGCCGCTGAGGACCAATATACACGTGAGCCCAACAACGCGGAAGAGGGGGCGTCGGAGCGCCATGGATCAGGAAGCGCGGTCGAGAACGGGAGACGAGCAAACGGACTGCAATAGGGCGCCTGTACTGCCACCGGTCGCTGCGGATCCCCTGGAACCTCGCCCCCCTGTTACGATTCGAATCTGGCAATGAGCGGCCACCGTGAGCCGCCTGATTTTCTTTGCGAAAGTGGCGGAATTGGTAGACGCGCGAGACTTAGGATCTCGTGGGGCCTAGCCCCGTGGGGGTTCGAGTCCCCCCTTTCGCACCATCTGGCCCTCTACACCATTTAAAGCGTACCCTGATCATCATTGGAACGAGCCAAGCATAGATTGCGACGCAGGATTCGACAGAGAAACACTATTCACCTCACTCCGCCCTCGAAACGCGATGGTGCCAGACATGGAAATCACCACAAGCGTTGAAAAACCTTGGCTCCTGCGGTCTTCCTAAGAGTATTTCCTACGCGCTTCCCATCCAATCTCTTACGGGGAATAGACTCGGCCTCCCACGGATAGGTGACCGTTTCTGGACACCCTAGTTTGTTCCGGTGCACCTATCTCCGATACACCGCCCTCAAGATCGGTACACCTCACGATGCTTTTTGAACCTGAACGCCATTCCTCTTTCCCAGCAGGGACGAAGGAGGACTGGCATGAGTGTTGCAAATCTTTTCGGACAGGAGGCTAAACTCTGCTTTCGCGGCGAGAATTCGCTACACCCGGGAGAGGCTCCGTCCGGCCCGTCGGCGTTCCTCCCCTGGATTTACAGGGCCAGGGGACCACAGGGTTGTTGGCATACGCCGGTGGGCCGGACGGAGCCCCTTTCGAGCACTTATCTGCCGGGGCAAATATCCCTTTCGTCAAGGGAAACATCAAGGAGATAAAATCCCCTTTTCTATCCTGATTTCTCCAGCAAGTCTGTCCCCGCGTTCGCGGCCCATTTTCAAAATTCCACTGACCGGCCGAATCCCCAACATCTCTGCACGTGGTAGCAGGACATGGTTCGAGACGGGCTCTTCAACCGTCCGGGGCAGACATCACGCAAGGCAATAACGCGCGTTCGAAGGGGGCTACCGTGAGTGACCCTTCCCGGACGCGCACGCTGGATCTGGAAGTCCTCTTTTCTCGGCTGATCATTGCCCTGTCAAAGCTCTTCCCAACCTCGATGACCCCTCCTCCACGGAAGCAGGACCCATTGGGTACATATTTTCCATCCAGACGAACATCTTACGACCTACCACCGAGATTTCCCGGCAAGAAGATCCAGCGAGCCGAAAAACGAGTGCTGGCATCCCCCTTGCGGCGGGTCATAAATGAAGTTAATTCCCTTCACTCCGAACCGAGGATAAAAATCGGAACGGGAAGCGAACGGGAGGCTCCGCCCGGCCTTATCGGCGCCAGATCGTTCCCTTGGAATTACAGGGTCCATGGGATACAGGGCTGTTGGCATGACGCCGAAAGGCCGGGCGGAGCTCCTTCGAACCTCCATCTCTAGTGCGAAAGGTCCTTACACCGCGCAGTAGGACTCCCCCGCACGCACTCAGACGCCTCCCGGATGCCCACGACGGCAAATCCGAGAGGAGTTTTCTGTATCCGTGTGGTCTTGTCCACCGGAGGAGAATCACATCGAATCAGGAACCGGGCATCCGCTACTGGCCCTCGAATCACGACACGAAACGCAATGGGAGTAGCCCCGACGCTCACTCGCACCTCCTCGCCCGCTTAGCGATTGTCTTCCTTCCTGTCACGAGGACAGCGCTGCCCACAACTCTGAGCCCGGAGCGGTTCTAATGCCTCTTGATTGCATACTCCAATCCTTCCGCTTATCTGCCGGGGTATCCGAAAACCGAGGACGAGGCCCATGTCCCTGCTCAATAATCGAGGAACTGCAAAACAGAAGCTTCTCCCAAGTCGACCAGAAGTCGGGGTTGCAACGCACCGACAGGCAAGGCAGACAGAGTCACGGAATTGGACTCCGCGGACATCCGGCCCCAAATTTTCCGGGGCTAATGTCAAATTTTCGCAGTTTTATTACTTCAATGAGGGCATCCGACGTAGGAGGATTGATTCCCGAGGAGAACGGCAATATGTTTTGGTTGCAATGTAGTCTCTATTACATGGCCTTGCCTTTGTTGCATTCGGGATCGGAACCGATTCTGTGAACGAAGCAGGATGTCTGCGTTTTGCAATTTTGTCTCGGCGCGCCCATTGCTGCCCCTACCCACCATTCACCGATCCCTGCCTCCGTGACTGAGGCCATACATCCCCGCTACGATTTGATCGCCCCGGGAAGGGCCGGATCTCGATAAGGGAGAATGGGAGGCTGCCACTCACCCCGCACGCACTCCCCCCGTCCGCCCGGGCCGTCATCCCCTTCGTTCCTTCATCAAGCCACCCTGACTCAGATGGTCTCTTCAAAGCGCCTGCTCTACGCTGCCGGTGCATTAACCCCGTTCACGGAGCATTCGTCTCTGGCTTCTCTCACCCGCTCGCTCCCTGAACAAATTCAGGAGGCTGGGAATTTTGAGGTTCGAATCATGATGCCCTGCTACGGCCACATCGACGAGCGAAAGCATAACCTCCACGAGGTCATTCGACTGTCGGACACTGAGGTCCCGATGGGGAACGAGACCAAGTCGGTTTCGGTGAAGGTTGCCTCAGTGCCGGACGTTCAGCTCCAGGTCTACTTCATGGATCACGAGGAGTACTTCGGTCGCAACGGCCAGGCTACCGATTCGGACGGCAATGCCTTCGACGACAATGCCGACCAAGCGTTGTTCTTTAATCGATCCGTGCTGGAGACCCTTCGGAAATTGCGGTGGGGCCCCGACCTCATCCATTCATTCGGGTGGATCAGTGGCCTGCTTCCGTCTCTGCTGTCCACAACCTACGCCGACGACGACCTGCTTGGCTCTGCGAAGTGCGTCTACACCCCGAGTGACCGGGCTCCCGACACCCGGGTCGGCTCGTCGTTCGCCGACCACATGGGACTCCCCCTCGACGGAAATGCGGGAGCAACCCTCTCAGAGATCGGCCATAGCTACGCGGATGCCTCCATCTTTCCGCCGGACGGGGCGCCGACGGACGGCGCATCCACGTTCGAGACTGATGCCGCGACTCGCACCGAGCAAACAGTCTCGCTGTACGATCAAATGCTCGGTGAAGTCCCCGCGTAGTCTTCATCTGCCGAGAAACACCCTGCTTCCAGGCGGCTTTGACGATTCCGATTACGGGGCACCTCACCCTCCAACGGCCGATTTGATGCTGTATGCTTCTTCTCTGTCCCCGGCCCGCGGAGACGTGAACCCCCCACTCCCCCACGCGCTCACTGGCTGCCGCCTGCACCGACGACGTCCATGAAGTCTTCCTGGCTCTACGCGGTCCTCCTCGGAGGCGCTACGCTTCTCTTCCTCTCTGCCTGCAGCGATTCAACGAGCGTAGGGCTGGGAGTCGGTCCCGATTCTCTGCGGGGTGGAGAGCCGATCACCCTCGACATCCCTCCCACCCTTGACACTACGCGCACCTCCCCCATTACGGGAACGAACTTCCGCCAGACCCCGAGTCGGAGTACGTGGCGGTTTCTCGTCGGCGTGGTGGACGACCCGATCCCGGGCACTGGGGTGATTGAAGCCGAGGGATACGTGGATTTTGCGGGACGGAGTGCCCTCCCTCCCGAAATCAGGGACGCTCCCGATGCGGACTCGCTGTCTGCCGAGCTGCGTCTGCGGACAACCTACCTGCACGGTCGTACTGAAGAGCCAGTGGAGGTGAAAATATACGACCTGACGGCAGAGGCCGAGATGGACTCGGCCCGGGCCCCCGCGAGCTTTGACGCCGACGAGACGGAGTCGGTGGCGGTCGATACCGCAACGTTTGTCCCGAGGGATTCACTGATCACTATTGAACTCCGGGACTCCTGGATCAACGAGCATCTGGAAACCCTGAAGGACACGACCGACGACGGCGGCGGGTTCGAAAACAATTTTCCGGGCTTCAAAATCGTCGCCCCCAACAGCCAGGCAGTCGTGGGATTCTCCGCCAGCAGTGCGACCCTCCGTCTCACGTACGAGCCCGACACTACAAATGCCGACTACGCGGGCTTGAAGACCTTCACCCACATCGAGCAGCGGAACGTAACGGCCTCTCCTCCTAATACCCACAGATTGCTTCTGGGAGGGGTCGGTGTGAATCTTACGATGGATTGGGCCTACGGCGAAGAGGAATTCGCGCGCGACGAAACTACAATCGACAGCTTGCCCGCCAGCACCGGACAGGTCCTCCCCCTGAACCGGGCCGAGATCTTTGTGCCGGTCGATACCCTCGCAATGGATGACTTTTCTGAATCGAGCTTCGTCCGTCCCCGCCCCATGGGCTTCCGGATGGTTGCTACTCGGTCGGCCGAGGACGTTCCCTCCTGTGCAGTCATCTTCAGGAGCCGGGAGCTTGCGGTGGGCGACCGGGGGTGCGAGGTGCCCCTCGCCCCCTCTGCAGCGCCGGGCGCAGCCTTGGTCTCGGACAATTTTGCCTTCCCCGTCTTCCAGGAGTCGTTCCGGCGCGTCCGGGAGGGCCAGTCGCCCCTCTTCACGACATACCGCGTCCAGGTTGCCGATCGGGAAAATATCCCTGGCAATCCGCTGTCCACGACCGAGCCCGGTCTGCCCAGCACGGTGCCCGTCCTCATCCAACGCCCGTCGTCGTCCCAGGAGGAGCCTGGTCCCCCTCGTGCTACTCTGACCGTAACGCCGCTGTAGATCGATGCCTGTGCATGTTCGGTCTCCTTCTCGTCCCACGCACGATGGTGCCATGCGACTCGGTCTTATCCGCGTTCTTCTCGCCGGACTTCTCGTCGCCGCAGGGGGACTCCTCGCTGCCCCGCCGGCCCAGGCCCAGTCCAATGGTCAGGGCACCATCTACTCCCGCTTTGGGCTCGGCAGTCTCATCGAGTTCTCCTCATCGCAGACGCAGGCGATGGGGGGTGGAGGCTACGCCCTCCGCTCCCTCAACTACAATCCGGACGCCAACCCCGCCCTGTGGAGTGATCAGGTCTTCACGCGCCTCTCAGGGGGCGCGTCGTACCAGTCCATCACCGCCACCGATGGAAGCGGGACCACGAGCCGGCTGACCTCCGGGAACGTGCAGGCCCTCCAGCTCAACTTTCCCCTGTACGAGCGCACGCTGGGCGTAGGGCTCTCCTTTCAACCGTACTCGCGCTCCAATTATCAGGTCGTTCGCAGGAATGGAGTGCAGATTGGCCCCCAACCAGACACTGAGGTCCCTTACCGGGTGAACTTCACAGGCTCGGGGGGCCTCCACCGGCTACGGGGCGGACTGGGCTACCGGATTAACGAGGTGCTCAGCGTGGGGGCCACCGCCGACCTCATTTTTGGCATCATCGAGAGCCGACGGCGCACGACGTGGCCCTCGACCCAGGCTCTCCGCGACGTCGTCGTCTCGGATGGTGTGCAGCTCTCCGGATTTACCAGCACCCTCGGGACCCACCTTGCGTTGGCCGATGTCCTGACTGCGGACGATGCCCTCTCGATTGGGGCGTCGGTCACGCTGCCGGCCTCCCTCTCCGGGGAGCGGTACCGCACCCTCGACGAAGACCTGGCGCGCGACACGCTGTCCGTCGAGCGCGGCGACGTGACACTGCCCTGGAAGGGCCGCCTGGGCGCGTCGTACCAGCCCAACGCTCGGTGGACGTTTGTCCTCGATGGCCTGTTCGATCCCTGGAGCACCTTTTCGAGTTCCTTCTCGTCGGAGACCGGAGTCACAGAGCCGGTCCGCTTCCCGGTCGGGGGGACAAGCACACTCACCGACCGCTGGCGCCTGTCGGTCGGGGCCGAGGTAGTGCCGGCCGGGGAGGATCAGTTGGCCGGCTACTTTGCCCAGACTGCCTACCGATTCGGGGGATACGTGGAGCGCATGTACGTGCAGCCCGACCGGCAGACGGACCTCCACGAATTTGCCCTCACCACCGGTCTGAGCCTTCCCACTTCTCTCTCTGGCACGCGAATTGACCTGAATATTGTTGCGGGAACGCGGGGGACGACCTCGAACGCCCTCGTCCGCGATACCTTTTATGGCGTCTCCCTCCACGTAAACTTTGGAGAACGGTGGTTCCAGCGCCGCAAGCTCCGGTAGCACGGGTCGACGCGCGCGGATCCTCCGCCCGCTACAAAGGATTCTCCAGCGTGAATACAGGCTGAAACCCGACGCCGAACGTCCAGTCTAAAGCCCTAGCCTGTTCAAAATATCGGACAGATTTGTCTTCCTAATATGCTCTTTGCTGCCCTCCCCTTTCGGTCACGGTTTTTTTCCGTCGGTGCCCTCTGCATCGGCCTGCTGTTCGCGATCCCCGCCTCCTCGGCGCTCGCGCAGGACAGCGAGCCGAGCAAGCAGGAGAAGCTGATGCACTACAGCCTCTACTACGAGAATTACAAGAACGACGACTTCAAGAGTGCCCGGAGCGACCTGCTCTGGATTCTGGAGAACGCTCCGGGAACGCCCGATGGAGATGACGACAATTATCGCCGGGTCGTAAACCTCTACGTGGGTCTGGCGGAACAGGCCTCCAGTGAGTCCGAGCGGAAGGCGTACTTGGACACGGCGGCCACTCACCTGACCTCGGCCCCGGAGAAGATGAAAAAGCAGGACATCGAATTTGACCCCTACGAGTGGGAGCTCCGAAAGGGACGCTTCGTCCAGCAACACGAGGGCTCGCTGCCCGACCTTGAAGGGCTAAAATCTTCGGCGGCCCACTACCGCAAGGCCTTCGACCTTGCCCCGAAAGAGATCGATCCGTACTACATCCGGCAGGTCCTGCAAACCCACCTTCAGAGCAACGAGCTTCAGAAGGCGCTTGACTTCGCCAATACGGTCGAATCAAAGCGAGGGGACGATGAGGAGGTGGCCCAAACCATTAGCTCGATCCGGGAGAAGATCTTTGGCAAGAACCCGCAGGCCCAGATTGCCTACCTCGAGAAGCAGATCGAGCAAAACCCAGACAGCACGGAGCTTCTCACGGACCTGTTCAACGCGTACAACCAGCAGGGCAACGTCTCCAAGGCGACCGAGATCGCGAAGCGCCTCATGAAGACGGAACCCTCGGCCGAGACGGTTCGCGAGATCGCTCAGATGCGCCTCGAAAATGGCCGACCGGAGGCCGCCCTTAAGGCCTACGACCGTGCGGTGAAGCAGGGCGCACAGCTGCAGGCGGAAGATCACTTCAATCGCGGTACCGCCTATCAGAAGATGGGCCAGCTGGCGAAGGCCCGCCAGGAATACCGGACGGCTATTGAGAAGAAGGAGGGCTTCGGTCGGGCGTACATTGCCATCGGCGACCTGTATGCCCGTGCCGTGAACAAGTGCAGTGGCGGCGAGATGACTCGGGAAGACAAGGCCGCGTACTGGGCCGCCGTCGATATGTATCAGCGGGCCAAACGAGTCGATTCGTCCATCGCCTCTGTGGCCAATAGCAAGATTCAGACGTACCGGCGGGTCTTTCCCACGAAGGAGGACATCTTCTACCGGTCGGACTGGACGAGAGGCGAATCGTACACCATCAACAAGGGCTGTTACTCGTGGATCGGGGAAACGACCACTGTGCGGCCCGCACCGTCTGATTGATCGGGATCCCTCACAGCAGTGAGATACAGCAGGCCGGCGAGTCCCCAGGGCTCGTCGGCCTTTTTGTGTTGTGTGTGGTAGCAGGACTCTCCCGCCCCCAGTCACAAGGAGTGCCTGTAGGGGCTGGGTGTTTTCGGACGCCTTTCGAGATCCGCTCTTGTAGTTCTGGACGTCGACCACGTAGTTAACAGGTGCGCTGGGCGACACCCTCCGATCTCCGTCCGGCCACGCCATTCGCCCGTTTCTGTGCCGACAACCTTCTTTTCTCGTATGGCTTCGATCGAACGTGTGACTGCCCGTCAGATCCTTGACAGCCGGGGCACCCCGACCGTGGAGGTAGACGTGACGACCGACGAGGGCGTGCTCGGGCGCGCCGCGGTGCCCAGCGGCGCCTCTACCGGCGCGTACGAAGCCGTCGAGCTCCGTGACGGCGACGCCGATCACTACCACGGCAAGAGCGTGCTTCAAGCCGTAAGCAACGCCAACGGGCCGATTGCCGATGAACTGGAGGGCATGAGCGTGCTCGAACAGGTGGCCCTCGACGACACACTCCGCGCTCTCGACGGCACGGACGACAAGTCGAACCTCGGAGCCAACGCCATCCTCGGCGCGTCGCTCGCCGCCGCAAAGGCCGGCGCCGCCACCCTCGGCGTGCCCCTCTACCGGTATCTGGGCCGGGCCACGGCTCGCACCCTCCCCGTCCCACTCATGAACATCCTCAACGGCGGGGAGCACGCCGACAATAACGTGGATATGCAGGAGTTTATGGTCGCCCCGGCGGGGGCATCGTCCTTCTCGGAGGCGCTCCGCACCGGGGTGGAAATCTTCCACACGCTCGAATCGGTCCTTCAGGATCGCGACTACAACACCGCCGTGGGGGACGAGGGCGGATTTGCGCCCGACCTCCGCTCGAACGAGGAGGCCGTGGAACTCGTCTTGGAGGCCATCGAGAAAGCGGGATACACCGCAGGCACGGACGTGTTTATCGCCCTCGATCCAGCCGCCGCCGAGATGGTGGAGAACGGGGCCTACGTCTTTTGGAAGAGCGACCCGGACACCGAGCGCTCATCGGAAGACATGGTGAAGTTCTGGAGCACCTGGGCGGACCAGTACCCCATCCTCTCCATCGAAGATGCGATGGACGAGGATGACTGGGACGGTTGGGCCCTGTTGACCGAGGAAATCGGGGACGAGGTGCAGCTCGTGGGCGACGACCTGTTCGTGACCAATACGGAGCGCCTCACGCGGGGCATTGAGGAAGGGTGCGGCAATTCAATCCTTATTAAGCCCAATCAGATCGGCACGCTCACCGAGACGCTCAACGCCATCGAGACGGCCCACAGCCACGGCTTCACGGCCATCGTGAGCCACCGGTCCGGCGAGACGGAAGACACGACGATCGCCGACCTGGCCGTGGCGACCGACACCGGACAAATTAAGACCGGGTCGGCCAGCCGCAGCGACCGTATCGCCAAGTACAACCAGCTGCTCCGCATCGAGGAGCAACTTGGGAACACCGCGCAGTATCCCGGTCTCGATGCCTTCCCCCTCACCAGCTAATTCCTCTCCATGTCCCTTCCCGACTCTGCCCTTTCGGACCGTCGAGTTCGATGGGGGATTGGCGTGTTCGCGGCGGGCGTGCTCGTCTGGGTCCTGTTCTTCGATAGCCACAGCCTGTGGCAGCGCTATCACTGGCACCAGGAACTGGAGGCGACGACGCAGGAAAACGCGGAGCTCCAGCAGGAAATCGAACGCCTCCGCACCAAGCTCGACCGCCCACTCACGGATAGTCTCGTCGAGCGGATTGCCCGGGAGGAGTACGGCATGAAGAAACCGGGCGAAATCATCTACCGGATCGAGCCGGAGCCGTAACGACGCGGCTTACGCCTGCACCGGATACGGGAACGTGTCCATGCACCCGACCAACAGTAGGTGCCTACCGAACCGCTGAGTGTGCGCTCTCCCTGTACGGATCGACAGTAGACTGTCCACAAATCCCTAAACGAATCGATCATGCCCCACGCCATCGGCGTTGATCTCGGAGGGACGAACTTGAAGGCCGCCCTCGTGGACCGCGACGAGGGCCTCGTCGAACGCGCAAAGCGCCCCACGGAGGCCGAGCAGGGGCCGGAGCACGTCGAGGCCCAGATCGCGTCGATTGTCGCGGAGCTGATGGACGCCGCCCCCACAGGATCCGTCGAAGGCATCGGCATCGGGGCGCCGGGCGCCGTCAACTGGGAGCGCACGACCGTGACGAAGCCGCCGAATTTTGAGGACTGGGGCTCTGTGAATCTGCGGGCCGGTCTCCAGTCTCACCTCGACACCTCCCTTCCAGTCATCGTCGAGAACGACGCAAACGTGGCCGCCCTCGGCTCGGCCTACTACGGGGCCGGACAGGACGTCGACTCGTTCATCATGGTGACCCTCGGGACCGGCGTGGGTGGCGGCATCATCTATCAGAACCAGATTTTTCGGGGCAGCACGGGCGGCGCCGCAGAGATTGGACACATGACAATCGATTACGAGGGCCCGTTCGCAAACTCGGGCGTCAGCGGCGCTATCGAGGGCTATCTCGGCCAGAAATTTCTGGTCCGGCACACCCGCGACCGGCTCGTCAACTACCCCAACAGCGCCATCCACGACCTCGTGGACGGAGACCCGGACCAGATCACCCCTCGGGTACTGTACGAAGCGGCCACGCAGGACGATGCGTTTGCCCAGGAAATGCTGGCGTGGGCCGGTCACAAGCTGGGCTGTGTCCTTGGCTCCGCCGTGAATCTGCTCGACATCCGGACCATTGTTGTCAGTGGAGGCGTTTCTGGAGCCGGTGACTACATTCTAGACCCCGCCCGTGACGTCCTTCCCCGGTTTATTACGCCGGGCCTCCGCGAGAACCTCCGCATCCATCGAGAGGAACTGGGCAACGAGGTGAGCCTTCTCGGCGCCGCCCGCCTTGCGTTTGAAGGGGAGCAGGCCCAGGTCGGCTCTCTGTAAGACCGACCCACGATGCCGGCGAGACCGTGGTCTCGGGACTCCGCCCAGTCTCCGATGACGCGTGGCGGGGATCTGCTGTCTGCCCCACCACGTGGTGACCGTGCCTCGCTCTCTCCCACCGTACCGGCTCGTTCTCGGCCTCGGGGCCGTGCTGGGCCTGTTGCTGTCCGCCCGCCCGGGGGCCGCCCAGCAGCGCCCCTCGGTGCCCGACTCCATCCGCCAGCAGGCCACCTCATCGTCAGACACGGCGCGCCCGGGAGGTGGCACCGGGCAATCGGGGAAGGGAGTCCAGTTCTCGGCGCAGGACTCCCTGGTGATCGTGACCCCCGCGGATTCGGCCGACCATGGCACACTGCACGGGCAGGCGGAAATGTCCTACCAGCAGGCCACCCTGACGGCCGAGACGATCGAGATGAACTTCCAGACGAGCGTGCTCCAGGCCTACGGGGCGCCCTCCGACACCGCGGCCCGCCCCACGTTCCAGCGGGGCCAGGGACAGGATCAGGGCCAATCGTTCACCGGCAGGACCCTGTCGTACAGCCTGCAGACCAAGCGGGGCCGCGTGGTGACGGCCCGTACCCAGCGGCAACAGGGCTACGTGGAGGGCAACGCCGTCAAGGTGTTTGAGGATAGCACCCTGTTTGTGCGGGACGGCACGTACACGACCTGCGACTGTCCCCCCGGCGAGACGCCCTCGTATTCGCTGCGCTCCCAGGAGATGAAGGTGGACGGAAAGTGGGTCTACACGGGACCGATTCAGCTCTTTCTGTTCGACATCCCCACGCCCCTGTGGCTTCCTTTCGGCTTTCTCCCCAACGTCTCGGGGCGGCGGAGCGGCCCGCTGGCCCCGAGCTACGGACAGGATCGCGACAAGGGGCTCTTCCTGCGAGACTGGGGCTGGTACTTTGCTCTCAACCCCTACACCGACCTGCAGCTCCGCGCGAGCGTCTGGACACAGGGCAGCTTTGAGGTCAACCCGATTTTCCGCTACGACAAGCGCTACAACTACAACGGCCAGATCGACCTTACCTACCGCCGCACCCGAATTGGAGAGAGCGAAGACCCCGACTTTTCGAACCGACACCGCGGACAGCTGAAATGGTCGCATAGCCAGAACCTCTCCCCGACCGCCTCGCTTCGGGGCAACATCAACCTCGTCACCTCCACGGATTTCGCCCGGCGCAACAGCGACAACTACGACGATGCGGTGAGTCAGGAAATCTCCTCGAACGTGCAGTACAGCAAGAATTGGCCGGGGGGCGGGAAAAACCTGGGAATCAGCGTCAACCAGCGGCAGCAGCTGCAGAGCGGGCAGGTCTCCATGACGCTGCCCAGTCTGAATTTCTCGCAGCGCTCCTTCAAGCCCTTCGACATTGAGCAGGCCGTAGGGGAGGACCGGTGGTACGAGAAGATCACGACCTCCTACGACCTGTCCGTCACTAACAACTATTCGTTCCGCCCTCGCGACCCAGAGGATCTTCGGGCACAGGGCGACACTGCACTGGCCGAGACCGTAGAAAATATTTCCTGGTACGAGGCGCTCGTGGATCGCCGGAAGTATCGACTTGCGACCGGCAACGACGAGCTCTTCGACTTCCAGGCCACGCACCGAATTCCGGTGAGTGCATCGTTCCGGCTCAACCGATACAACCTCAACCTGAGTCCGAACCTCAACTACAACTCGGACTGGCGGATCAGCACCACCCGTAAGGTGGTCGATCTCGTTGCCGATTCGGTGCAGCGAGACACAGTCGACATCAACGCGAATACGGAAGAGCGCACGGTGACCGGCTTCTATGCGCGACGGTCGTTTTCGACGGGCATTTCGGCGAACACCGAGCTGTACGGGCTTTTCCCGCTCCGCGTGGGGCCTCTGCAGGGCCTCCGACACCGGATGTCGCCGTCGCTCTCGTTCAACTACCAGCCCAACTTCAACGCGCCGTTCTGGGGCCGTACGCGCACGCTTCGGTACCGGGACGGGACACCGGTCCCCGACACCACCACGGGTGAGCCCATTCGCTACGACATCCTTGGGGGGAACCGTGTGCGCGGCAGCATCGAGCAGCGCACCCTGAGCTTCAACCTCGACAACGAACTCGAAACGAAATATGTGACCGTCGACTCGACGGGGGAGACGGAAGAGGAGAAGATCAAGCTACTGGACTTC
>Ga0207797_1001199_pt1 | contig 19101 bp, 18 predicted proteins | sample PRCRCaboRojoPR_6_FD_187275 | JGI IMG/M metagenome (GOLD analysis project Ga0207797, IMG submission 187275) | Marine sediment microbial community from Cabo Rojo, Puerto Rico - PR CR 10% Liquid 1 (SPAdes) | ecosystem: Environmental > Aquatic > Marine > Coastal > Sediment | place: Cabo Rojo, Puerto...
CTCCGGTCCGAGGATGTTGATGCGGCCGCCGCCGAGCCGGTTCTCCTCGGCGACCTCGCGGTCGATGATCAACAGGCAGTTCGTCCGCTTTCTGACCCCGAACATGTCGGGGGTTCGTTCGATCTCGAAGCTCCAGCCCGGGCCCCCGTCGGCGAGCAACTCACCGTCGCCAGGTCCGCCCGGGCGCCCGGCCGCCTCGAGGAGCGTCGAGGCGGTGGTGCCCACCGGAACCTTGAGGAAGCGGTGCCGGGGGGTGTCGCCGTCGACGTGGAGGTACTTGTGGGTCACCGGCTGGTCGTGACTCAGGGCCCGCTGGATGTTGAAGAGCGTCTCGGTGTTCTGGACGATCCAGCCGTGGTCGAGCGGGAGGTCGCTGCCGATCACCGTGTCGGCGGCCAGCCTGAGGAGTACGCTTTCCATCCCGTACTCGTACCGGTCCTCGGTGCCCGCGACGACAACCCCCGATTCGGCGTCGGGATCGAGCGGGAGGTCCCCGGGGCCGTAGACGGCCGCGTCGGTGTGTTCCTCGATGCTCCCCAGCCACAGGCCGCGGTAGTGATTCTTCGTTCCGATTACCACGAGGTCGAGGGCCGTCTCTAGCAGACTGGAGAAGAGGGCGGCCAGCTGTTTGCCCGACTGCTGGCCGATCCACCGGTCCTTCAGGAAGTTGGGTTCGCTCTCCTGGTGGTTTACCAGCAGATAATCGATCTCCGAGAGCCTCTCCCATTTCGCGTACGTCGGAAAACCCGCCCCGCCTGCCCCCGCGATACCTGCCGCGCGGATCCGGTCGGCCAGCGTCGACGGATCCGGCCCGGCCTGTTCGGTACCAAGTGACATAGTTGGCGAACGTGGGACACAGTCGGGCAAGAAGGCTGAGGTAGGGGCGAGGCTGGTGACTTTCTGGCTCGAGATGCCGACGGACAAGGGGGGGTCGTCGACTCAGTCGCGGTACCGGGAAGCTCGAGAGGGGCGGCTGTGCTCAGAGCCCTTCCCGCGGTGCTGGAGGCCGCGACCTCGGTCGCCGGCACTCGTGAGCCCGCGAAGCGCCCGGTTCTCGTGCTGGTCCTCGCAGATCCAGTTGAGGTCGTCGTCGTTCTCGATGGCGGGGTGGTTAGGATCGAGGAGGATGACCTCGAACCACTTCTGGCTGCCGTCCTCGCCGACCCAATAGGAGTTGAGCACCCGCAGGTTCCGGAACTTGCGAGTCGCCCGCTCCTCGGCGATCCGCTGGAGGTTCTTCTTGCGGCCGATGCGGGTGACGCCCTGCCGTTTCGTCCGGCGACCGGCCTTGAACCGGGACTTCCGTGCGGTCCCCTTCCGGACGCTGACCCGAGCAAGGACGACGCCCTGCTTGGCCTTGTAGCCCAGGTCGCGGGCCTTGTCCAGTCGCGTCGGGCGCTCGATTCGTTCGATGGCTCCTTCCTGTCGCCACTCCTGTTTTCGCTGCCACTGCAACTCGGCGAGATCCCCGTCCTCGGGGTTCCGCCAGGCCTCTTTGATGTGCGAATAGACGCTTCGTGTCATGCGTGTTTCCGCGGGCTTGGTGGTTCAATCCGTTTCCGGATCACATCCCGTCCCGAACTATCGGGAGCCCGCTGACGCCCGCATGCCAGCGAGTTATCGACAGTCGGCCACGGGCGAGTAAAAGGACTTCGAAAGCTGGCGGCCCGGATCCGGACTCAGCGCCCTTCGACCTGGAACGCCATGGATTCGTCCCGTTGGAAGTCGATCGGGGGGTTGTCCGGCCCCGGCAGTCCTAACAGCGTCGCCGACTCGGCATCAGCGGGGACCGTGTACACCACGAAGGCACGGGTGCTGTTACCGGGCTGGACCTGGACCGGCAGCTGCCCAGAGGCTCCCTGCAGGGGTTGATTGCCGTACCGGGTATCCTGGGTCGCGAGCGCGAGGTAGTCCGCGCGGAAGATCAACGATTCGTTGCCTGGGTTCGTGACGTTTACCTGCACCACGACGAACTGCTTGCCCTCCGGGGCGTTGAATGACTCCCCGTTCGGTGCGACGACCGTGGACTGGGGCCGAGCGTTCCAGGTGACGCCCACCGGGGTCCCGTTGCCCTGGCTGAGCGAGACGGCGGTGATGGTGTACCCGCCGCCACCGCCCAGACCGACTTCCGGGAGCGGGAGCCCTGCGACGAGGCCGGAGAGCAGGTCGCCGAAGCCGAGGAACTGGACCGCTGCCACGACGACCCCGACCGCCACGATCGCGAGGAGGAGGGTCCGGAGGGTGCCGCCGAGGCCGATGCCGCCCGGAACGGGCAGGCCCATCGACGGCAACCGGTCCGCGATCGAGCCGCCCTCACCCCCGCCACCGTCTCTGCCACCCGCGCTGCCCTGCGTGAACTCCTCGACGAGGTGGTGTGCGTCCTCCGCGCCGACGGTCTCCTCGAGCGCTGCCGGATCGAGGAGGTGAACGCCGTTGGCCTGGGCGACGCCATCGGCGTCGTCGCTGAAGCTGCCACGGGTGGCCGCGACGGCAGTGTCGATGCCCTTGTCCTGGACCAGGGTAACGGTCTTCTGGAGGACCTGCCCGCTGACCGTCTCCGTGGGGTCCGGCACCACCAACATCAGCCCACGCGTGCCGTCGGCTTTGTCGCCGGTGATCATGAAGACTCCCTCGTCCCGTTCGGTGATGCCGGTCTCCCAGCCTCGACTCTCCCAGAGGGCGGCGAGAAACTCCACGAACCCCCGTTCGGTCATTTCATCGAACATGGCTCAGGGTGTGGGCCGGTGTCGGGTGACCGCCCTTCTCGCCCCGACCTCCTCGCCGGCCCGTAATAAATAGTGCCCACTCGCCCGGCCATTTGATATGGTGGGCCCGTACCCCACGGCTCAGCCACCTCCCCGTCGTCTCGCCAGGAGCGCGAGCGAGAGGATCGCCACGACCGGCACTGCGAGTGACAGGCCCGCGTTCCCGCTCGACCCACCTGGCGTGAGGGGGTCCTGGGATTGCACGGAGAGTGTGGTGACCGTCGACGTCGTCGGGCCCGTTGTGGTGTTGGTAGTCGTGCGATTCGTGGTCGTCGATGTCGAGTTATTGACCGCCGTCGGGGGACGCGGGCCCCCGGTCTCCGGGACGAACACGACCGCCAATTGGGTCACGTTCGTCCCGTTTCGAGCGTAGGCCCGGTCGAGGCCCGGCTCGTAGGTCCCGTTCTCGTTCCAGTCCATCACCGCGGTCGCCCGGACGTAGGAACTCCGCTCCAGTGGGGGCGAAAGCGAGACGTTCCGGGTTCCGTTGACCGTTTCATTGAGCCGCTGGGAGACGCCGATGCGGACCCCTGTCCTGTTCTCCAGGACGATGAACCCGCCCACCGATAGCGACACGTTGTCGAGCCTGGCGATGCGGCCGTCCGGCGCCGTCTGGTTGTGGAAGTCGAAGCTGGCGTTTGCGGCCTTCGTGGCGATCTGCCACTCCCCGAGGTCCCGGTGGCCCTGGACCCAGAGCGGGAACTGGAGGCCCCGGGCCACGTCCGAGAGGTCCATTTCCGCGACGAACGTGCGGTTCTCGCTTACGGTCGTCGGCTCCTTCTTGAGGAAGGGCCGGGGCTCGAAGGCTCGAGCCCTGAAGTCAAGCGTGGTCCCCGGCGCGAAGCTGGTCGACCCCCGCAACTGGACCGCGTTCGTCTCCCAGGGGTAAACGGTGAGTTGTCCGGCTGCCGTCTCGAGCGAGACAGACTGTTTGACCACGGTGAGTGTTAGGTTGTCCTCGACGGAGTCCGTCTCGAGGAGCCTGTTGTGGTCGGCCTCGATGGACAGGCTCACATTGTATGAATGGGTGCCGCCGCCGAGCGAGACGTCACTCGTGTCCCAGGTGACGAGCAACGTGTCCGAATCCTCGTCCCAGTACGTGAGGACGCCGTTCGAGGCCGACCGCGCCGAGAAGGTATCCCCCGCCACGTTCGGTTCCGGTTCCCGGTCCTCGAACTGGAGGTGGATCCCGTCGGCCACGCTGCCCCCGGTCAGGTCGTTGGGATTGATGGCGGCGCCCAGGCCGGTGGCGTTTATCGCGATGACCGCGTAGTCGCCTTTCGCGACTCGGTTGCCGGTCGTCATCGTCGATGCGACGTCTTCGAAGTCGGCCTCGATCCGGTCGAGGCTCCGCGGTGCGACGTGGCTGGTTAGCGTGGCGGTCGGCCGCTCCTCGATCACGAGTCTGCCGAGGTCCTGGGTCACGCCCGCGACCGTGAGATTGAGGTTGTACGAAGTCGCGACGAGTGACTTCGACAGTCCGCCACGCGGGTAAAGCAGCGTCGCATTCCCGCCGTCGACGTACTCGTCGGGGTCCGGACTGGTCGAATTGTACGTGTGCAGGGTCACGGTGGATGACCCGGAGCCGGAGACGTTCACGGCGATGCGGGCGCCGGCATCCTCGTCACCGATGTATAGCGTCGCCGGCGCCGAGTGCGAGAACGAGATCTCGACGGCGTCGCCACGAGTCACGCGAAAGGTGGATTGGGACAGGGAGCCGGTCGCTTCCTGTGCCCTGAGGACCGTCCTCACGCCGGCTTGCGGGGCGGCACCGCCATCACCGCTGACGATGTGGCCGTTCCTGGGCCCGACTCGAGCGGTGGGACTGCCATCACCGCTGACGATGTCGCCGCTGGCAGGCCCGAGCCGAGCAGTGCCACTGCCGTCGGCCCCCGTCTCGCCGGTCGTTGCGCCGACCACCCCACCCGGCAGCAGCGAAAGCACTACGACGCCGGCGACCAGCACCGCGAGCACCGACCTGACCCCGGACATTCCTGGGTGGGTGGTTCCCTTCCGGGGTTCATAATTCGTCCGGAGCGGGTGCCCTTACATGTCATGGGTTCCGGCAGTCCAACGCGGCTCAGAAGTCGCCCAGCGCGGTCTGATTGCGTTTCAGGGCCGTCGCCTCGATGCCCAGGCGGGACTTGATCGCCGTCGCGAACTCGTCCACGAAGCCGTGGACCGTATACACCCGGTCGGGGTCAACCCGCCGGACCACCGAAAGCAACTCCTCGAAGTCACAGTGATCGGAGAGGGGGAACGCCACGTCCAGGTCCCTGGCGAAGCGATAGGAATCGGCGGTCGCCCAGCCTGAGAAGCCGGCTTTGACCGCGCCGGTCTTTTCCTGGAGCCTGTCCACGAACGAAAGCGAGTTGGTCTGTGAGGGCAGCACGAGCGCGTCGCCGGGTCCGAGTTCTGTCTCGTCCTCGTAGACGCTCCCCCGGAACTCTCGCCCGGTCGCCGCGGTGATGGGACGGTTCAGGTTCTCGATCGCCGGCGTCATGAAAATCCGGCTGCGTTCGGCTCGGTCGGCCAACCGCAACAGCTCCTGGGCCCGCCCGAGGGCATAGCCCATGAGCATGACTGGCGAGTCCCTCGTGTCGACGAGCCAGTCGACGATTTCGGCCTCGACCGCGGACTGGTCGGGGAAGCGGTAGGCGGGTTTACCGTACGTAGATTCGACGATGAGGACGTCGGCGTCGACCGGCTCGAAGCCCGCCATCCCGAACCGGTCCCGGGTCGAGCAGTCGCCGGTGTAGAGATAGCTGGGGTTTTCTCCCACCCGAAACCCGAGCGAACCCGGGACGTGGCCGGCGCTCATGGTCTCGACCGCCGGGTGGTCGGCGATGTCCGGCCGCTCGCCGTCCGAGCGTCTGATCTCGGCCAGATCGAGCGTGAGCGAGGATGCGACCACCGCCTCCGGGGGCTCGTCATAGAGGTGGTCACCATGGGCGTGGCTCAGCAGGGCGACGTCGCCGTCGGGGACCCTGGCGTCGGCCACCGTCGTCGTCCCGTTCGCGAGTTCGATTCGGATTCCGTCGCGCAGGCGCACGTCGGTCATGAGCGAGCACCTCGGTCCCGGTAACACACGGCGACGGCACACCCCACAGTCATTGTGACTCGTACAGGTCCGCCACGCGCGAGAGGGTGTCGATGTCGGCGAGAGCGAGGTCATCGCGGAAATCCTTGAACCGCGGGAACCGCAGGGCATAGCCCGACCCGTACTCGGGCGAGGCCTGGACCTCCTCGAATTCGACCTCCAGGATCACGTCGGGCGTGAACGTGACGGCCCGGCCGTCCTGCTCCTGGATGAGCGGTTCGAGTCGGTTCGTGACCTCGTCGAGCTCCTCGTCCGTGAACCCCGTCGAGAGGCGACCGACTTCGAGCAGGTCGCCGGACTCGCCGTCCCGACAGGCGAGATACAGCCGTCCCAGCTTGTTGCGGCGGCGTCCCTCGCTGTACTTCGCCCGGACCACCACCAGGTCCAGGGTCTCGAGGGTCGGTTTGAGCTTCATCATGTAGCCGACCCGGCGCCCCGGCTGGTAGGCGGCCTCGCCGTTCTTGACCATAACGCCCTCCTGGCCGTCCGCGAGGGCAGCCTCGTAGAATGTCCTGATGGCCTCCGGATCGCCGGTCCAGCGGTGAGCGGCCCGTTCGATCTCCCAAGGGGACTCCTCGAGGGTCGACTCCAGGCAGTCGATGCGCTCGGCAAGCGGCCGGTCCAGAAGCGAGTCGCCGTCCAGGTACATCGCGTCGAAGAGATACAGCACGACCGGGATCTCCTCGATGGTCGCCTCGATGTCGTACTTCCGCTTCACCCGCCGGGAGAGAGTCTGAAACGGGACCATCTCCGTGCTCTCGGGATGGTAGCCGACGATCTCGCCCTCGAGGATCGCGCTCTCCGCGTCGACGCCCTTCTCGACCGCCGTCACCACGTCCGGGAACTGGGTGGTGACGTTTTCCAGGCGTCTGGTGAACACCGAGATCTCGTCGCCTTCGAGGTGGATCTGGGCCCGGATTCCGTCGTACTTGTACTCAGCCAGGACGTCTGCGGGGTCATCGGCGACGTCTGCAACGCCCGCCTCGATCGAGTCCGCTTTCTCCGCGAGCATGACACGGATCGGCCGGAAGAGCTCCACGTCGAGGTCGGCAAGCCCATCGATTCCCCGGTCCCGGGCGCGCTCGGCGACGAGTCGATAGTCGTTCGTGACCTGATACGCCCGCTCGACCGCCTCGACAGCTTCCTCGTCGTTCTCGTCATCCACCTCCGTCCCCCCGCTATCCCCCGCTCCCTCGTCGAGAAAGGCCTGTGCGATTGCGTCCCGGATGGTCCCGTCGCCGATTCCGATCCGGAGGTGCCCGAGGACGGTGCGCACGACGTAGGTAGCCTCGTCGGGCCCGGCGTCTGCGAGCAGCCCGGCGATCGCGTCGATCTTCCGGCCCTGGCTCCCCTCGCCCTCGTACTCCGCGAGTTCTTCGAGCGTATCCTGGACGCGTTCGACGGTGAGAGACTCCGAGAACAACGTCTGCTGTCGCTCGGCCTCGACGGCCCGGCCCGCCGCGCTCCCGAGGTCACCGGTGTCGCGCCACCAGCCTTCGATCGTGTCCTCGGGGAGGCCGGTCGCCTTCGAGATGGCAGTCCTGGTGAGGCTAGACGAGACCCCGAGTTCCCGCGCGTCCCACGCCGGGAACGGGGACCCGCGTAGCAACGTGAGGAGCCGGGGCAGGTGCTCGTCGTCCGCGGACGCAATGGCCCCGGCGACGATCTCGGTCTTCTCGTTGTTCGAGGCGGTCGCCTCGATGTCCCGGTAGACCGCGACCAGGTCGGCGTAGTCCATCACTCCTGGATTGTCGGCAGGGGTCCAAAAGTGTTCGACGACCGGCAGGGGACTCAGCCACCCCCCAAGGCCCAGGAGGCGCCGTGGCTGCCGAGGGCGAGCGAGATGGCTGCCAATCCCGCGACGAACAACAGCCAGTTCGCCGGCGCGTTCGAGGCACGGACGAGCCTGAGCGAGATGGAGCGGTCCCAGATCGGCCACAGGGGTCGGACGCCGGCGGGCGTGATGGCGTCGGCGAGGAGATGCGAGACGACCCCGAGACCGGCGGCGAGCCCGGTCACCACCTGGCCCGCCGGTTCCAGTGGACCCCAGACTGCTCCGAGGCCGACGCTGACTGCGAGCGCGACGAATCCGGCGAACCACACCGTATGCGTCGGACCGCGGTGTGGAACGAGGGGTAAGCGACGGTCGGCGTCGGGCAGCCTGGCGGCGAGGAGCGCGAGCGGAAAGGCACATATCGCGCCCCATCGGAGTGGTCCGCTGGAGATGGCGATGACGGGTGCGTAGGCGAGCATGGCGGCACCGTGATGGCCGAGCCTGAGCATGGGCGGGCCTGGTCCGGTTCTCCGGGATAAAGCTCCGGGCCAGGGCCACGGCTGTGGGCTGGAAGATTCAAGGCACAGGGACGCCCATCCCGACCCGATGGCCACGACCGAACTGCTGCTCGGCGGCATACTGCTGGGTGTGGCGGCCGTTTTCGTCCTCCTGCTACGGGTCTACGGTGCGGTCTCTCGCGCCTCGGACCCGGTGGACTCCGACACGCTGACGGCCGCGCTCTCCCGCACGCTCTCGGAGATGGAGTTCGCCGAACAGGTCTCGCGTATCGCGGACCGGGCCGAGGAGATCCAGACTGTCCATCGGGACCTCGATCGGATGCTTCGGGCGCCCCGAGAACGGGGCGAGTTCGGGGAAGCCCAGCTTGAGGTCATGCTCTCGGATCACCTTCCCCCCGACATGTACGGGATCCGGGAGCAGGTCGTGGGGACCAAGACGCCCGACGCCCACGTCTCGACGGCCGATGGCATCGTCCCGATCGATTCGAAGTTCTCCCTGGACCGGTACGAGGCCTACCGCGACGCCGAGGAACCCGAGGCAAAAGCCCGGCACAAACGGGCCTTTCGAGCTGCAGTCGGGGACCAACTGGCCAAGATCGAGTCGGATTACGTCCGGCCCGCGGCCGGGACCACGGATTTCGCGTTCGCGTACATCCCCTCGGAGAGCGTGTACTATCACCTGGTCTCCGAGGAGTACGATCTCCTCCGGGAGTACACGAAACGGGGCGTCCAGGTGGTCTCACCGTTGACCTTCGGGCACAAACTCGAGTTGCTCAAGGCCGGGGTGCAGGCCCAGAAGCTCTCCGAGGAAGCCCAGGACGTCCTCGAGCGACTCGACGAACTCGGGGCCCGATTCGAGGCCGTCGAGGACGAGTGGTCGACGCTGGAGACCCACCTCACGAACGCCACGAAGAAGGCCGACGACGTCGACCGCGAGCTCGACCGTGTACGGACCGCCTTCGACCGGATCGAAACACCCGCGGTCGACGAGTGACGGGTGCGGTTCCCGGAGCGGCGACGCCGTACTAGTATATGATGATGCGGAGTGGGGAGAGGCGGGAAGCGATGCGACCATCGAGCGGAGCGTTGCCGGGTGACCGCCGGCTGGTAGAGGGGTGGGACCCTATCGGCGGAGCGGCGTGAACTCGCGCCAGTGGCGGACCGTCCAGTAGGCGAGCCCGCTCCCGATGAGGCCGGCCGCGAGGAGGTAGAGGATGAAGTCGGACTTGAAGACTGCCGACGGGTAGGTCATCGCGAACGCGACTCCCTCGCCCGCGAGCGTGACGGTCACGAATACCGTGACTGTCAGCCCGATCGTTGCCATCAGGACCTGGCTGCCGTCGATGCGTGGCCGTTCGAGGAGGAAGAGTGCGCTGACGAACCCGAGGGCCATCAGGAGGACGTAGTAGGGGAAGCGCGCGCTGAAGCCGGGGACGCTCCTGGTGAAAAGCGAGAGTGCGCCGAGGAACGCCGCCGTGAGGACGATGGTCGACCCGAGGATTGGGACCACCACCCTGAGCACCGTGGTCGTGTGCGGGCCACCTCGACTCAGCCGCGTCATGGTCCAATCGACTTTGTGCCCGGGGAAAAGTGTACTGGCCTGGTGTCCGACGGCCGTCGGACGAACCTGTCGCTTTCTCCCAATTACGGCCCGGCGAGCACACCAAGTATTTACCCCCGGATTGCCTACCACTGACCCGAATGGCTCGCGAGACGGAGCGGATCGTCGTCTCCGAGGACGGACTCTCCCTGCCGGTCATCGAGGTGCTCACGGGACGGGGGGTCATCTTCGGGAAGAGTGGCTCGGGGAAGAGCAACTCGGCGAGCGTGATCGTCGAGGAGTTGCTGGAGAAGGGGTTTCCGCTCCTGATCGTGGACATCGAGGGCGAATACGCCACGCTCAAGGACCGCTACGAAATCGTCCACGTCGGGAAGGGGTCCGAATACGACTTCGAACTCTTCGAGACCGAACCAGAGCGTATCGTTGATTTCTGCCTGGACCAGAACCGGCCGGTGATCGTGGATATCTCCGACGTCCTGGAGATCGACGGCGCTCATGCCCTCATCGAGGACACCTTGACACTGCTTTTCTCCCGGGAGAAACGCGTCCAGCAACCGTTCCTGGTGATCGTCGAGGAGATCCACGAGTTCCTGCCCCAGCAGGGCGGACTGGACGACCTCGGCGAGACGCTCATCCGGATCGCCAAGCGGGGTCGAAAGCGAGGGCTCGGACTGTGCGGTCTCTCCCAGCGCCCCGCGTCGGTGGACAAGGACTTCATCACCCAGTGTGACTGGCTGGTCTGGCACCGGCTTACCTGGGAGAACGACACGCGGGTCGTGAAATCCATCCTGGGGAGCGATACTGCTCGGGAAGTACAGGACCTGGAAACCGGCGAGGCGATCATGATGACCGACTGGGACGAGACGGTCCGACGGGTGATGTTCCGGCGGAAACGGACCGCCGACGCGGGCGACACCCCGACGCTGTCGAAGTCTGCGCGACGCGATCTGACCGCCAGTCCGGACACGGGTGTCGACCGGCAGGACCGCACTGTAGAGAGCCAGATGGAATCACCGACTTCGCCGGCTGGGGACCGGGACCCGGATGGTTCGGCTGAGTCATCGAGCGCCACCGACCTCGTGGTGGAGCCGTATCCGGCGACGATGGACGAAGCCGCAGAGGACGGGAACGACGGAACGGAGGCCGAGGAGGAGACCGAGAGTTCGGACAGTGGGGCCGAGAGCGAGCAGCCTGCGGACATCGAGGCCGTCGGCTCACAGGACGCGATCCCGACAGAAGCAGGATCGACGGATCCTGAACTGCGAGAGCCCGACGGCCACGAGCCGGTCGCTGCGACGCTGTGGGAACTCGGCCAGTTCGTCACCTACGTGCTCGTGAAACTCACTAATTCGCTGGTCTACGGGTCGCGGGTACTCGTAGCGAAGGCGACGGGGGCCAGCGAGCCCGCGGACCGCCTGGCCCCGGTCTCGCACCAGAACCGTGATCCCGACCCCTCACGGTGGAGCGTCTGGATCGTGCTGGCGCTGATCGGCGTGGTCCTCGGGCTGTTGGTGCTCGCGGTGGTCACCTGAGGGGCTAGGTTTATTCTCGCTGGGGAATGGAGTCCGTACGAGAGAGACGTGTCCAGGAACGGGACGGTCACGCGGGTGTTCGTCTCGCAGGCTCCGGGAACCGAGCTCACCGTCTTCCATACGAGCCGTGAGTGTCCGGTACTCCCGGGAGCATACACCGAGATGGACCGATCCCTCGCGGCTGAACGGGGCCTCCGGGAGTGTCACCGCTGCATGGAGCGTCGCTACGATATTCTCGAACTTTGACGGTGGGTTCCGAAAATCGATCGTCGTTCAGTCCGGTCGAACGACCGATTCGCAATGGGGACATTCGGCGTACTGGGTCGAGGTCCCGGACCTCGTGTATTCGATGAGGACGTCGCTGGTGGCGATGGCGGCATCACAGTGGGGACAGGTGCCGAGTTGCTGGGCTTGACTCATGAGTGGGGGAGTGTGGGGAGCGTGTGACAGAGGGCGCAACGAGTCTGGGGTCTCGCCCTCATATAGGCCAAGTGCAGGGTTGGTAAAGAACCCGAGCGTAGCAGAGTGAAAGTGAAACTGGTACGCAGCTGCGGCGACGAGTTGTTGGGTGGCATGGATACCGCTGGGACAGGCCTCCGTACCTGCTTGCGTGCCCACACCCATTTGCTATAGCGAAATGAGGTTTATGCGAGGGGAAATGGACCACCGAATCGGTCGCCATCCGGCGGAAAGCGGTCGCTGTGCGGGTAGAAAAACGCGGCGAACGGTCTTACTTCGTCGTCTCGATGGATGAAAACTCCCCAGCGCGGACCGTCTCGGCCATGCTCCGGGCATCGAATGCTTCGATCGAGCCGGGATACTTCCGCCTGAAGTAACCGACGATGTTCTCGATGTCGCGTTCCAGCAACTCGGCGGCGTTTTCGTGGTCGGTCGGGACCGATTGTGGCCAATCGAAGAGCGTGATGCCCGATTCGGCGACGAAGACGTTGTACTCGCTTACGTCCGCGTGCACGTACCCGTTCTCGTACGCGGCAGCCAGCTCGCGGAGAACCAGGTCCAGGACGCCTGTGGCCTGGGAATCTTCGAGTTTCGCTTTCGCCAGTTCGACGCCCGGAATCTTCTCCATCACGATGGCGTGTCGGTTGTGGTCGATGGGACGGGGAACCTCGACCGCCGGATAGAGCCCCTCGAGTGCCTGAAACTCTCGTTCTGCGGCTTTGCGAGCAGTGTACTGCCAGGATACGTGTTCCCTGTCGGCGGTGTAGTCCCGGCCTCGGTGTACTTCCCGGAAGTTGGTGTATCCTTCCCGGTGGAACTTGAGCGCGAGAGGTTTGTAGGATTTGACCTCGTAGACGTCTGACTCCTTCCCGACGCCCAGGGGGGCACCGAAGCCTTCGATGGTATCCCGCTCCGCAAGCGTGTGTAATGCTAACGCGTCGTATCCGCCGAAGGTCAGCCGAATGCCCTCGTATTGGATCGTCTTCCGCTCGACCAGCTCCCGATCCAGCATCCGATCCAGCCGATAGGTCACCTCTTCGGGGGTGAGCCCGGAGAAGGTGGGAAGCTTCCCGCGATTCACCCATTTCGAGAACCGCATGCCCTGCTCGACACCCGAAAGGAGGTGGAAGTCCTCGGGCTCGAGATCCGCCATCATCTCGGCGACTGACTCCGCCATCACCCCGGGCTATGCCGGGGGGCGGTAAAAGCGACCCGGCCGTTTTCGGGGCCAGTTGGACCCATAAATACATATAATAAAGTGTAGAGCGCTATATGGAATGTTTCCGCCGAGCGTCAGTCCGAAACCGGGAATTTTGGCGAGAAGAGCGGTGCTATCGGGAGTATGGGGCCGATTTTGGTGATTTTCGGTCGCAATCCGGTGGGGGGTGCGGAACCGCTTAGTGGCCGCGGGACCTCCGAACCGGCAGTGTCGATGCCAGACCTGGACTGGCGACTGATCCCGGAGGAATCCCGGTCGGGAGCGATGAACATGGCCCTCGACGAGGCCGCTGCTCGGTCGGTTGCGGGAGGCGCGCAGCCAGTGCTCCGGCTCTATCGGTGGCAGCCGAGCACGCTCTCCCTCGGGTATCACCAGGACGAGCGGACCGTCGATTGGGCCCGATGCCGGGAGACCGGGGTTGACGTCACGCGACGTCCGACGGGTGGGGGCGGCATCTATCACGACCGGTGGGGCGATATCTCCTACTCGATCATCGTGCCCACATCCGCCGTGGCTGGCGACCTCACGGCGAGCTATCGGACGCTATTGACGCCCATTATCCAGGCATTCGATCGGATGGGTCTCGAGGCGAAGTTTAGCGACAGGGAGCGGCCTGGCCTGTGGGAGCCGGCGTGTTACCTTCGGCCGGTGGACCCGGCTCACGACGTCGTCGCCGACGACCGGAAAATAAGCGGGAACGCGCAGTACAGGCAGCGAGACGTCATCATCCAGCACGGGTCGATCACGTACGAGTCCGATCCGAGGCGGCATCTCTCTGTGTTCGCCGATCCTGACGCCACTCCGGAAGACTTCGGCGAGCGCGTGACTGACGTCCGCTCTCAGGCGTCGATTACGCGGGCAGGGGCGGTCTCGGCCCTCGAATCGAGCCTGCGGGAGTGGGCCTCGGCGTCGGGAGGCCGCTGGTCGCGCGACGAGTTGCGGACGGCGCGGGAGCTCGCGGAGACGAAATACCGATCGACAGACTGGACCCGCCGTGGAAAGGACCCGACGGCCTGATCCGTTTCGCTGGACTTGTCCTTCGCCGGGAGCCGAAGGGACTTAGCCGAGCCGGGTCAATCGCCGGCCATGCGAATTGGCGCACACGTGTCTATCTCGGGTGGCGTGCAGAACGCGGTGGATCGAGAACTCGACGTCGGGGGAAACTGCGGGCAGATCTTCACGCATTCACCGCAGGTCTGGAGTCACAACGAGATCACCGACGAGGAGGCCGACACGTTCGTCGAGGAAACGGCCGCGAACCTCGACGGGCCGTGGGTCATCCACTCCTCGTACCTGGTCAACCTCGCGACGCCGAAGGACGACCTCCGCGAGAAATCGATCGATTCGATGCAGCGGGAGGTCGACGATGCGGCCAGACTGTCTATACCCTACGTAAACGTCCACCTGGGGGCCCATACCGGCGCTGGCGTCGAGGGTGGCCTCGACAACGCGGCCAGTGCGCTCGACGAGTTAGCCGTACCCGAGGGCGTCACCGTCCTGGTGGAGTCGGATGCCGGCAGCGGGACGAAACTGGGCGGGGAGTTCGACCATCTCGCCGGCGTCCTCGATCGCTCGGACCAGGACCTGGCGGTGTGTCTCGATACGGCACACGCGTTTGCGGCGGGCTATGACCTCTCCTCGGCCCAAGCCGTCGACGAGGCAGTGGCGGCTTTCGACGACGCGGTGGGCCTCGAGAACCTGGCCTGTCTCCATCTGAACGATTCCAAACACGGCGTCGGGACGAACAAAGACGAGCACGCACACATCGGCGAGGGCGAGATTGGCGAGGACGGAATGCGGGCCATCCTGAATCACGAGGATCTCCGGGACCGTCCCTTCATCCTCGAGACGCCAACTGACGGCGACCAGGGCTTCGCGTGGAACATCGAGCGAGCTCGCGACCTCCGCGAGAACTGACCGGTCCTTTTAACCGCCCCTCGCGTATTACGTGAGGCGTGCGCCGTTTCTCCCCCGAATACCTCCGGGATACCCGACGCGGCCTGTGGGAGGACCGGTCCCCGCTGGCCGACCTCGACCTGGGGGGTCGCGACCGTATCCTCGACGTCGGGGCTGGCACGGGGGAGTTCACCCGGATCCTGCGCGAGGAGTCCGACGCCGATATCCTGGCAATCGATGCCGACCTCGACCTCCTTGGGGCCGGCAATCTCGAGAACGCCGTGGTCGGCGAGGCCACGCAGCTGCCGTTCGTGGATGGGGCCTTCGACCTGGTCGTGTGTCAGGCCTTGCTGGTGAATTTACCTGCTCCGGGCGCGGCGATCGACGAGTTCGCTCGGGTTTCCGCCGACCTCGTGGCGGCCGTGGAACCGGACAACACGCAGGTGCAGGTGACGTCGACAGTGTCAGCCGAGGGGCCACTTTCGCGGCGGGCGCGTGGGTATTACATGGACGGACTCGAGACGGACGCGGGCCTCGGTGGGGCCGTGCCAGAACTCTTCCGGGAGGCAGGCCTTCGGGAGATACGCGTCAGGCGGAGTCTCCACAAGCGGGCCGTCGAGCCACCCTACTCCGACGCCGCGCTCGAATCTGCGAAGCGAAAGGCCACGGGGTCGCGGCTCGCGGACCAACGGGCCACCATGCTACAAAGCGAGCTCACGCCCGCGGCGTACGAGTCTCTCCTCGACGAGTGGCAGGCAATGGGGCGGACGATCGCCGACCAGATGGCTGCCGGCGAATACCGCCGCACTGCCACGGTGCCGTTTTACGTTACAGTCGGCCAGGTCGGCGCCCCCGATTAGCGTGTAAACGCCGATGGGCGGGCCAATGGGCAGCATCCGACCCGCCGCGAGCGAAACGGTGAAACCCCCGAACCCGCTACCGGGCCCTAATGCAGTGTGACAAGTGCGACCGGGATGCTGTCGTGTACGCCGCCTATGCCGGGTCGCACCACTGCGAGAGGCACTTCCGCCGTTCGGTCGAGAAGCGGGTCCGCCGGCGGATCCGCAAGGACGGGCTCGTTACCGAGGACGCCGAGCCCGAGGACCCCGCAACCTGGCTCATCGGCCTCTCCGGGGGCAAGGATAGCGCGGTCCTCACGCACATCTTGGCCGAGACCTTCGGCGAGGACCCACGCATCGAGCTGGTCGCGCTCTCGATTCACGAGGGAATCGAGGACTACCGGGACGAGAGTCTGGCAGCTGCCCGCTCGCTGGTTGCCGACCTGCCGGTCCGCTACGAGACCGCCTCCTACGAGGCCGAATTCGGCATCGAAATGGACCAGGTGGCGGCGGAGGACCCACTCGACATGGCCCCCTGTGCCTACTGTGGGGTCTTCCGTCGCGACGTCCTGTCCGCGTATGCAGCGGCGTTCGAAGCGGACCTCCTGCTGACGGGTCACAACCTGGACGACGAGGCAGAGACGGCGTTGATGAACGTACTGGAGGGTGACGTCGCACAGATGGCCCAGCACTTCGATGCGAGCCTGGGCCCGCTCCCCCGACGGGAGGAAACCGAGGCCTTCGTCCCGCGAGCGAAACCGCTCCGCGATATTCCCGAAAACGAGGTGGCGCTGTACGCGCACCTCGCGGACCTCCCGGCCCATATCGCCGAATGTCCCTACGCGAGCGAGTCGTTCCGGGGAACCGTTCGCGATCTCCTGCTGGAACTCGAGGACGACCACCCGGGAACCCGGCACTCCATTCTCTCCGGGTACGAGGAACTGGCCGCAATGGCAGCCGACTCCTACAGACGATCCGAGGAGGGGACAGGGACAGACGAACCCAGTGGCACCTGCGCGGAGTGTGGTCGCCCGACCGAACGCGATCGCTGTCGCGCCTGTGAACTCCAGGCCGTACTGGCAGAGTAGAAAAAGCGGGCGTTACCGGATGACGTCGAGGCCGTTGTTCTGCTCGACCTCGTCGCGTCCGCCGTCGGAATGGGCGCCCCAGGCGCCGCCGTCGGCGGCCTCGCTCGCGTCCATGCCCTCGATCTCCGCACGGGACTTATCGGCCTGCTTCTGGGTGGACGGCCCCAGGACCTGGGCACTCTGGACGCCGGTCATGATGGCCATGACCCGCACCTTGCCCTTGTAGTTCTCCTGGATGCGCGCGCCCCAGATAACGTTCGCGGAGGCGTCGAGTCGCTCGGTGATGTTGTCGGCGATGCCCTCGGCCTCCTTGAGCGTGAGGTCCGGGCCGCCGGTGATGTGGACCAGGCCGCCGGACGCGCCCCGGTAGTCGACGTCCAGGAGCGGGTGGTTCATCGCATCGCGGACGACCTCCTCGGTCTTGTTCTTGTCCTGGGTCTCGCCGACCAGCATCACGGCCACGCCGCCCTGGTTCATGATCGCGGTCATGTCCGCGTAGTCCAGGTTGATCAGGGACGGCTGGGTGATGGTCTCCGAGATTCCCTTGACCGTCTCGGCGATGATCTGGTCCATCACCGAGAAGGCCTTGCCGATGGGGAGATTCGGGACGTAATCCAGAAGCCGGTTGTTGTCGAGGACGATGATAGAGTCGGCCTCGCCGCGCAGCTTCTCGAGACCCTCTTCGGCCTTGACCGTCCGGGCGCGCTCGACGTTGAACGGCGTCGAGACCATGCCCACGACGATGGCACCCTGCTCCTTGGCGATCTTCGAGACGACGGGCGCGGCGCCCGTCCCGGTCCCACCGCCCATCCCGGCGGTCACGAAGACGAGGTCGGCATCCCCCAGGACCTCCTTGATGGTGCCCTGGGCCATCTCGGTGGCGCGTTCGCCCATCTTGGGGTCGCCACCGGCACCGAGACCGTTGGTGAGCGACTTGCCCACGAGGATCTTGGTGTCGGCCTCGATCATCTTCAGGTGCTGTTTGTCGGTGTTGATGGCGACCGTCTCGGCGCCGTCGACGCCGATGTTGTACAGCCGGTTGATCGTGTTGTTCCCGGCGCCGCCACAGCCCACGATCACGATGCGTGGGTCGCCGAACTCGTCGCCGTTCCCCCCGTCGTCGGTCTCCCTCGCCTCCGCCTCGGCGTTGTCGAGGGCGTCTTGGACGATGTCTTGCATTGTCTACACCTTCGCCCAGGTCCGACGGGTCTTGGACTGTTCCCCTTGGGTCTGTTCGTCGAGCATCTCCCGGACGGCGGAGCGGATCGCCTCGCTCCGGTTCGGGTATTTCCCGGTCTCGACCATCTGTTCGACCGCTTCGATCTGCTGTTTCGGAATGCGGAGTGTCACACGCTCCATGGTTGATATTTCCCCGTTGTCCCGTAAGACGAGGGTTGTGCCCCGCGGGCGTCTTACACCCGGCCAAGACGCCAGCGACGGCGGCTCTACCGTTTGATTAGCTGTAAGACCCCTGTCTTACGTACTTCGGACATCAACCCCTTGGTATAAAAAACTAACGCCGGGTGTACTACGATTCCGTCTTACCTGTCGAGTACGTCCGCCGACGCGGTCCGTCGACCGCAGTGGGGGCAGAACGACCAGTCCGATCGGATCTCCGACCCACACTCGCAGTAGATGCGCTGAGAGACCTTCTCGCCGCAGTTCGGACAGTAGACGAACTCGCCGTCGATCTCGCTGCCGCACTGCGAGCAGGTCTCCGGAGCCGGGCTGGATTCGACCTCGTATGACACGTCATCGATGAACTCGGCCATCGTGCCCTCCGTTGCGGGGCGGTGCTCGGGGTCCACGGCAGCCTCGCGGTCGTCTTCGGGTTCGACAGAGACGTTTACGGCAACGTCCCCGTCGCTCGACCCCAGGCTCGCGAGGCGGGCCGAGACGAGCTGGTCGACCCGCTGGGCGATGAGTTGATCGACCGGGACGGATTCCTCGGAGCCGGTCATCCGGCCGAGGTCGGACTGTTGGCCGTCGAGGTAGGCCCGGAGTGCGCGGCGCATGACCTCGCTCTTGGAGGCGTCCATGGCCTCCACGGACTCGACGAGGTCGTCGTCCGCCCGGAAGGTGATCTTGGTCATACCGCCTTGCGTTTACACTCACAAGCCCGCTATTTGAATCCTCCCCCGTTCGTATGACGTCTGTGTCCCGCTGAATGGCAATCCTTAAATTCGCCGGCAGGGATAGACCTATCTGCCCCGCCCTTAGCTCAGCCTGGTAGAGCAGCCGACTGTAGATCGGCTTGCCCCCCGTTCAAATCGGGGAGGGCGGACTGCGTGGCCGACCGAAGGGAGGCCACGTATTGTGCGAGCGGTGAGCGGGAAGAACGAGTGAACCG
>Ga0207797_1001200_pt1 | contig 19093 bp, 20 predicted proteins | sample PRCRCaboRojoPR_6_FD_187275 | JGI IMG/M metagenome (GOLD analysis project Ga0207797, IMG submission 187275) | Marine sediment microbial community from Cabo Rojo, Puerto Rico - PR CR 10% Liquid 1 (SPAdes) | ecosystem: Environmental > Aquatic > Marine > Coastal > Sediment | place: Cabo Rojo, Puerto...
CTCTGCAGGCCGTCACCAGCGAGAACTGGCGTGATGTGGCGGCCCTTCAAGTCACAGAATCGCAGCAAGCCTTCGTTGCTGAGCCCAGCTACTACCTTGCCCTTTGCTGTTACGGGGGCGATTGGTGCCCCCTCGCAATTCACGCGGACGGGCGCGTCATCGGGTTCATGATGTGGGCGGTCGATGAGGCGGATGGCAGCTGTTGGCTAGGCGGCATTCTCATCGACCAGGCCTATCAAAGGCAAGGCTACGGTAGACGGGCCGTTCGCGCGGCCGTCATGATGCTGTCGGAGACAGAAGGATACCAGGACTTTGCACTTTCGTATCACCCATCTAATACGGCGGCGCGACGCCTCTACGCGACGCTGGGGTTTGAGGAGACCGGCGAATGGGAGGGTGATGAGATCGTGGCGCGTCTGACGGTGGACGACCCGGTATGACTGGGTGCTCAGCTGCTTCCGCACGGGCTTCGTCTTCGCTGGGAGACGTTTGATCCAGCGGATACCTGGACCGATTCAGAGAAATGACGGACGGAGCCCGAGCGTCCTGCTCGAGTGGAGGTCGTCCCAAGTAGCCTGAGATCTGGATCGATCGCTCCGTCAGACCCAGGATGTGACAGCTCCAAGGCGCTCGTTTCTTCGCGATGCTAGCGCGAACGGCGTGTCGGACGCGCAGAGCCCACGCACCGCTCACCCCATGTTGGATGCGGTCTCCTACACCCTGATCCCGGCCCGCTCGTCGGGGTACTAGACACCCGCGCCCGCTCACCTCTACCTACCACTTCCCGGGCCTTCGTCCATCCCAATTGCTGTCGAACCCGCCCCGCAAGTCCCCTGTTCGATCTGTCCGTAGTTGCTCTCATTCCTGACTAATCGCCCCGGTCCCATTTTCTTATGCCTTTCCTATGGCCCTCTAATGCAAATCTAATGAGCCTGTGTCATCATACTATCAGACCGAAATGGCTTAATCATTGGTTCTGTTCCGCTTGGCTTAGGGGAAGTTGACAGGAGGTGCACATATGTCACAGCTAACTCGTTGGGAGCCCTTCCGCGATCTCGTTAGTCTGCGGGAGGCGATGGATCGGCTTTTCGAAGAGAGCGTTGTGCGGCCCCGAGCTGGGGAGCTGGCTCCACGAATGGCCGGATCGTTGGCAATCGATATGTGGGAGACCGATGAGGACATCATGGTCAAGACCGCTGTCCCCGGGGTGGATCCGGAGGACATTGAAATCAGCATGACCGGCGATACCTTGACCATCAAGGGCGAGACCAAGGTCGAGGAAGAGACTGAGGAAGAGAGCTACGTTTGCCGCGAAATGCGCTACGGCTCTTTCTCGCGCTCCATCACAGTCCCGATGCCTGTGGAGTCTGAGGAAGCCGAGGCCGAGTTCGAGGATGGGATCTTGACCCTCAAGCTGCCGAAGGCCGAGGAAGTCAAACCGAAGTCAATTAAGGTCAAGTCCAAGTAGTTGTTCGTTAGCGATCATTTAGGATACCTGGAGGTGGCAAAATGACGATCATTCGAGGAAACCCTTGGCGTGAGGCGCGAACGCTGCGCCAGGCGATGGACGAGCTGTTCGAGGATAGCTTTGTGCGTCCCAGGGAGGGGCAAATGGAGCGCACGGAGCGCCGATTGCGGCTGCCGTTGGACGTTTACACGACGCCGGAGGAGATCGTGATTATCGCGTCTCTGCCCGGACTGACGCCGGAAGAGGTCGATGTGACGATCGATGATGATCGTCTGACCATCCGCGGCGAATTGCGGCCGCCCTTGCAGAACGTAGACTATCTGTTCCAGGAGCGTGCCTACGGGCCCTTCTCGAGGACCCTCACGCTTAACGTGCCGGTTGAGACCGACGAGTCGGAGGCTGTCTTCGAAAACGGTGTGCTGACACTCACGCTGCCGAAGGCGGAGGAGAGCAAGCCCAAGACAATCGAGGTCAAACGCAAGTAGCGCAGCAGCAGCGGGGATAAGATGCAGCGAAGAGGCGGGGTTTCCAAACCCCGCCTCTTGTCACATCTCTCAGGTTTTCCTCCCGGGCCGATCGCCGGGCATCCGCTGATCGCTCCCCGTGCCCCTATCCAAGCATCCCTTAGAGCGTCAAGCCTGCAGACTCATCGTGCCGTCGGCCGCCCGATGACCGCGCTACTCGTCTACTCGTCTGACTCGGGCCGCCTTCCCAAGTGGGGCGTTAAGGGCCCCAGGACCTGCAATGTCACGAAGGTTAGGGCAGTTCCCACCAAGGATATGCGCCACAGCCCCAGGCCGCAGGCCACACCGATCGCTGACGTCGCCCAAATTGCAGCCGCCGTCGTCAAACCAAGCACCGAGCCGCGGGTGACGAAAATCGTTCCTGCACCCAGGAACCCAATCCCCTGAGCCACGCTAGAGATCAGACGCACCGGGTCCACCCGGGTCGGTCCCACCTCCGTCATGGCCTGTGCCTCCTCAATCACCTCCAGCGTGACCAGAACGAATAGCGCCGCGCCCAGGCAGACCAGGATGAAGGTCCGCAAGCCGGCCGGCTTCTCCTCGTACTCACGCTCCCAGCCGATGACGCCGCCCAGGACGAAGGCTAGGGCGAGACGCCCGACGATCGTCCAAATGCTCATAGTCCCTTCCGCCTACTGGTTCCCGGCCGAGAGCCACCTTAGAAATCAGAAGAGCGCTGAGTTATCGGAGGGTCCTCCGAACTCAACGCACTTCCATGGAATGGAGACGGCCGGATGCCGAATGGGTTTCGGGTTATCTCTACTCGGCTAGCTTGACTTCACTCGCCTCCGGGCCCTTATCCGACTCGGTCACGGCGAACGTTACCTGTACGCCTTCCTTGAAGTCGTTCTCTTTCCCTTCCGCAATGGCGTTCTTGTGGAAGAAGATGTCATCGCCAGTTCGCATGGTGATGAATCCGTACCGCTTCCTCGGTTCATACCATTTCACGACTCCGGCCTGCTCCCCATCCTCCAACGACTCCATCGTCTGGCCCTCTCGGCACTCTGGGCAGAGAGACGGCTCTACCTCCAGGCCCATCTTGTCCAGCCGACGCTGTTCTTCAACGGTGAAAACATACTGTTTCCCACATTTCTCGCATGTGGCCCACGTATCGCGGTATGGCACAGAAACCTCCTTGTAACCCTCTACTTGTCAGAAAACTCACCTGGCGACAGAGGACGACGAGCGACAGGCAGCTCTTAGCTCCCCCGATCGTCTCCCTCTACCTCCACGTGCTTTTTGCCTATGCTTTCTGCACGTGCTATTGACATTATCTTACGTGATGGAATGGGTTTTGTCAATGTGGCGCGAGCCGCAGACGCGTCTTGCCGCGCCGCCCTCCCGCGCGCCCCCTTCTTGGCCAGGCACTGGGTATTGCCAAACTGGCTCGCCAAGGTAGAATCAAGCGTCCTGCAGCGAATGTGCACCTAATCGAGGAGACAGGGACGAGCAATGAGCGATTCCACCGAGGCCATCTACGAGGCCGCTCTGAATGCGATGCGAGAAGGCGAGGCGGTGGTGCTGGCCACCATCGTAGGGACGGGGTCCTCGTCGCCGCGCGGCCCTGGCGCCAAGATGCTGGTCTATGCTGACGGAGGTACGGTGGGGACGGTGGGGGGCGGCCCATCCGAGGCGTGGGTTGTCGACCAGGCTCAGCAGGCGCTCGCCGAGGGCCGCTCGCGGCTCATCTCTCAGTCGACTGAGGAGGCGGAGGACGTCTGCGCGGCCGATCTAAGCTGCTTCATCGACGTCCTACTGCCAGAGCCGACGCTGCTGATCGTCGGCGCGGGCCACATCGGCCAGGCTGTGGCGTCGATGGGGGCCTGGCTGGGCTACCGCATCGTCGTCCTGGACGAACGGCCGTCCGAGGTGGTGCCCGAGCGCTTCCCCGATGCGGACGCCCTATTATGTGGCTCACTTCGCCAGGAGCTGGCTTCCTACCCTCTGGGTGAGCACGTCTACGTCATCTTGGTGACCCCGCACCATTCGGACGACGAGCAGGCTCTTGCGGTGCTGGCCGACAGCGAGGTTCCTTACATTGGTCTCCTCGGCGGTAAACGGCGAACCGAGGCCACGTTTGCCAGGGCCCGCACCATGGGGGTGTCAGAAACGTTCCTCGAACAGATCCACACGCCCATTGGCATTGACATCGCCGCGGAGACGCCCAAAGAGATAGCCGTGAGCATCATGGCCGACGTCATCGCTGTCCGACGCGGGGGACGGTAGCCTATGGAAGCAGCGTTGCCTCAGTCTGAGGTGCGGCGCAGTTTTGCGCTCAGCGTCTTCAATGGTGCGCTATTCAATTTCGCCTCCCGTCTAATCGACCCTCCCTTGGTCCTGACTTGGTTCGTCAGTCAGTTGACGGCGTCCAATCTGCTCGTCGGCATGGTCACACCCCTGGGAACGGCGGCCTGGCTTCTTCCTCAGGTCTTCGTGTCCCCGCGTATCCAGCGCATGGAGCAGAAGATGGGGAGCTACTCCATCGCCGGCGTGATCAGGGTCTTGATCTGGCTACTCTTGGCCGGGATGCTCTGGTTCGTCGATGCACCGGCAGTCTTGCTCACGAGCTTCTTCGTGCTGTACACAACGGCTTGGCTGGTGGGCGGCATGGCGGGGCTCACCTTTTTCGATGTCGTGGCGAAAACCATCCCGGCGACGCGCCGCGGCTCCCTCTTTGCCTGGCGTCAGTTCATCGGCGGACTGCTGGGCCTCGGCGCCAGCTGGGTGGTCAACAGGGTCCTGAACCAGCCTGGCCTGCTCTTCCCCCGGGGGCACGCTGTTCTTTTCCTCCTCTACGGTCTCACCATTGCCCCGGCCGTTGGCGCCTTCGCTGCCATCCACGAGCCCGCGGGAGCTCCGGGGATTGAGGCGGAATCCCTGGGTGAGCAGCTGGGGCGCGCCCTCCGCGTTCTCCGACGGGACGATGTCTACCGGCGCTACATGGCAGCCCGCTTGGCCCTAGGCCTGGCGGAGATTGCGCTGCCCTTCTACGCCGTGTACGCCAAGCGCGTACTTGGTGCGCCGGACGGTATGGTCGGCGTCTACGTGGCTGCCCGCGTTGCTGCTCAATTGCTCCTCAACCTCCCCTGGGGGCGGTTGAGTGACCGCCGTGGAAATCAGGTGGTCATGCGGCTGATGAGCGCCGGTGCGGGATTGGCGGCCCTCGTCGCCATCGGCCTGGTGATGCTCGTCAACTCGGCTCATCCCGAGGGTCATTGGCTGCCGTATCTCGTGTTGCCCCTCTTCCTCCTCAACGGCGCCGTGCTGCCGGCCAAGGTGCTCTCCGGAAGCAACTTCCTCCTCGAGCTCGTCCCGGCCGCTGAGCGCCCGCTCTATCTTGGCCTCTCCAATACGCTGATGGGTATCGTGGTCCTCCTTTCGGGTCTCGGAGGACTCGTCATCGATCTCTTGGGATTCAGCGGTCTCTTTGGTATAGCGGCTGGGCTCTCCATCGCAGCCTACGTCTGCGCCTCCAAGCTTCCCAACACCCGGGAGGCTCTCGGAAAGGTGGAGACTGCGTGAACGAGGCCCGGTGGGCGCCGGCCTGTTGGAGGCGCCGCGGAGGACAATGATGGACAAGACAGACAGGACAGACAGGCGCCTCGCTCCCGTCGAACCGCCGGCCGACGTGCCGGAGATTCAGCGGGGCAACTGGCTGACCCTCGAGCCCGGCGACCCGGTGGCCGAATATGCGGCGGAGAAGCTCTGGGATGGCCCCGGTCAACCCGTGTCTTGGCAAGCGGCCAGGCTCTCGCAGGCAGCCTACATCTACCGCGAGACTTCAACCAGGTGGTCCGTTGTGGCGAAGTTCTACTCGGTCAAGGCGGGTTCCGAGGCCGACAGCTACGCTGAGCGCGAGCGCGATCGGATTCGTCAGGTCCAGGCCCTCGGTCTCGGCGACGGCAAGGCCCGTGCCGTAGAGCCGCTCGGTCTCTGGCGCGGTGTCCTCTTTCTGGAGTATCTACCGGGTCTCACCCTCGAGAACATCATCGCTGTGCGCCACAGCCAGCCCGGAAGGCTGAGCCATGCCCTGGGCTGGGTGGCCCGGTTTCTCGTCGCTCTCCACGTGCGGGGTCTCCGCCCCGAGGCTGAAGGACCCGATTTCGCGTCCTCGCTGGACTACGCTCGGGACGTCGTCCATCAGCTGGCAAAATGGGGGGTGCTGCAGGACGATCCGCTGGCCCGTGACGGGGCTCTTCGTCTCATCGACAGCTGGGCCCGAGACGCCGAGATGGAGACTTTCGCTCCGACACTCACCCACGGCGACGCGACCACGACAAACGCCGTCTTCCTCGGACAGGAGGGCATCGTTGTGGTGGACTGGGAGCGGCTTTACCCCGGGGATCCGGCCTCAGACCTGGGCCGCCTGATGGCGGAGGTGACCCACAGTATTAACCAACACGGCGGCAGCGTGCTGGAGGCTCAGCCCTTCGTGGAGACGCTGTGTGACGCGTACTCCCGCGCGCTGCCCGCCGATTGGGACGGCGAAGGGCTTGTTCGGCGGGCGCGTTTCTATCGCGCCTCAAGCACCCTGCGGATCGCGCGCAACGGGTGGGTATCGCGCCTCGACCGGACGGCGCTTGTGGCCCAAGCTATGGCCCTGCTGGCCCGTTAGTGCAGCCGTTTTCCAGACACCTGCATAGCTGCGTCCCGTCGTCCCAAGAACGAGGAGGCCTCATTTGGAGATCTACCTGATCCGTCACGCTCAGTCCACCAACCAGGTGCTCGACAGCCACGAGGACATCGAGTTCGACCCGCATCTGACGGATCTCGGGCACCGCCAGGCGGAGCTACTGGCTCAGTACTTCCTCGCCGGCGAGGAGCGTGTCCGATTCGCGGAGTCTAGAATCGACCACCTTGTCTGTAGCCCGATGTGGCGGGCGCTGCAGACCGCCCGCCCTCTCGCCGAGGCTCTCGATCTCCGGCCTGAGGTCTGGGTAGATGTTCACGAGCAAGTCTTGACCAGCGAGATCCAGCCGGGAGGTACGAGGCAGGAGATCCTGCGTGCCTTTCCGCGCTACGTCCTGCCCGAGACGGTGACCGACGAAGGGTGGTGGCACCGCGGGAGGGAAACCCGCTCCGGTAGGATGGAGCGAGCCCTTCGCATCGCGGATCGGCTGCGGGAGCGGTCTGACAGGGACGAAAACCTGGCGATCGTGTCCCACGCCAGGTTCATCGACTCGCTGGTGAAGGCCCTTCAAGATCAGCTCCCCAGGCGGCGAACCTGGTACCATCACAGCAACACGGCCGTGTCCCGCATTGCGCTCACCGAGGAGCGGCTGGAGATTCGCTATCTCAACCGGGTCGCCCATCTCGAGCCGGACCTCGTATCTTGACGACGCATGCTCACACCGCCGTCTCGCCCGTCGACCCGCTCTCGCCGGTCGTCTCGCTCTACGTCCACGTGCCTTTCTGCCGCGCCCGCTGCGACTACTGCGATTTTGATACCGTGACGGGTGTGGAGTCGCTCATCCCCGCCTACGCGGAGGCGCTGGCGAAGGAGCTGGGGGCGGCGGCGGAGATCTGGCGGTCAGTGACCGTCTCGACCGTCTATGTCGGCGGGGGGACGCCCTCTCTTCTACCCCTTCGGGTTGTCGCCGACCTCGTCGATACATTGGAGGATGCCTTGGGCCTGGGCCAATGTGAGGAGTTCAGTTTCGAGGCGAATCCCGGGACGGTGAGCACCGACTACCTGCAGGGCCTACGCCTGCTGGGCGTTGACCGACTCAGCCTGGGCGTCCAATCCGCCCACGATGCTGAGCTGCGGAGGCTGGGTCGGATCCACCGTTGGGGCGATGCTGTGCGAGCTGTCGAGTCGGCCCGGGAGGCTGGTTTCGAGAACGTGTCGCTCGACCTTTTGTTCGGTGTGCCGTCACAGTCGCTCAAGCGCTGGAAGGAGACGCTGAACAGTGCTCTGGAGCTTGAGCCGGATCATCTCTCCCTCTACGGTCTGACGATCGAGGAGGGAACGCCCCTCGCTGAGCGCATCCGACGTGGCGATGCAGCGAACGTGGGCGACGAAGCCTCCGCCGCTATGTTTGAGTGGGCGGAGGCGAGGCTCGCCGACGCGGGCTTTTTCCACTACGAGATATCCAACTGGGCCCGGGCCGGGACCTCCCCCCTGGGGGAAGATGCTCAGTGGTGGCCGGAGAACGCCGCAGACGACCTCAACACCGTAGTGAGCGAGGGAATCACCGGTCGCGTCTGTCACCACAATCTGACGTACTGGCGGAACCGACCTTGGCTGGGGCTGGGCGCCGCCGCGCACTCGTGGGTGCCGGCCGATCTCCTGTCTGGGACCCCGAGTTCTGCGACAGAGCGTCACGGCGGAGAGAGGTGGGCGAATCCGACCGACCCGACGCGCTACATAGACGCTGTCTTGGGGGCGGAGGGCTTTCCGTGTCCCCCGCACGAGGTGGAGCCCATTGATCGGCGTCTCGCGATGGGTGAGACGATGATGCTTGGATTGCGTCTGGCGGAGGGCGTGCGCGCCCAGCGCTTCGAGGAGCGCTTCGGTTCCCCCCTTGCCGATGTCTTTGGCGGGGAGCTTGAGTCTCTGCAGGACCTGGGACTGGTGACCTGGGACGGCGTCGTGGCCCGCCTCACCGCGCGCGGCAGACTTCTCGGTAACCGCGTCTTTGAGCGCTTCGTCTGATGGATTTCGCCGACCGCTCCTGTCTTGACGTCGGAATCCTCTCCGACACCCACGTCCCCCACCGGATGAAGCAGCTCCCTAAAGCTCTGTTTGAGGCCCTCTCTGGCGTCGATATCATTCTCCACGCCGGCGACGTCGACAAGCCTGCGGCCCTGGATCCGCTGCGCGCGTTGGCGCCTGTGTTCGCCGTGCGAGGCAACGTCCACGTCCTAGACCTATCTACTGGCGGGGCATCCCTCCCGGGAACCGTGGAGCTCTGCCTCGCGGAGCGGTCGGTGGTGGTCACGCACGGATATCTGCCCAGCTTGACCGGCCTCTGGTTCAAAGGTCGGGACGTCATTCTCCGTTTGATCAACGCCAGTGAGAAGGCACAGTTCAACGCCCGTATTGCCCGGCGGCTGACAGCGCTTCACCCCCTTGCGGACGTCATCGTCTTTGGGCACACGCACCGTGCTTTCACCGATTGGGTCGGCGATACCTTGCTCGTCAATCCAGGGGCGGTCTGTCCGACCCTCCGGGAGGTACCGACGGTTGCGCGTATGACCCTGAACCGGGCCGAGATCCACGTCGCTTTCTTAACGCTCGATGACGTGGCTTCCCGGTAGCTGTAGAGTACACCTGATCGTCCGTCCGTAGCTGTCGGCCCCCGTCCACCGCACATTCCCGTCACTGCAAATCCCGCATCCTTCCGTCTTGCCACTGCCGCGCCCCAAGCTGGTGGTCCTTCCCCCGCTGGCCTGCCCGCGCACGTGCGTGTGGCCTCGCTCTGGTAACGCCTGTCGTTGACATATTCCTGGGTCGAGGCCATAATCGGGGCAAACCGACTATCAACAGAAAAGGAGGCTCCCGATGGCGGAAGAGAGGGTTCAGGGCAGGGACGAGGTTGTGCGGATCATTGAGACCGCACGGACCCTCGGGATCGAGGTGGACGAGTCGGACGTCAGTCAGTGGTTGACGTCCATGGCCGCCTCGGACTCGATGGGTTGGGACGTGGACGCAGAGGCGGGCATCTTCGGCCACGAGATCACGCTCCTCGATTTCGACAAGGCTTCGCTTGAACGGTATCGACGCATCGCCGATGTCGTCCAGTTGCCGGATCTGCCCAACGTCGAAACCGCCATCAGCTTGGCGGGCAGTGCTGCTCAGGGCGTCATCCAGCGTTATCCTGGCGATGCCGACTACTTCGAGCGCGTGAACATCCAGGCGGAATCGCGCGAGGAGGCGTGCCAGATCCTGGCTGATCTGATGCGGGATAAGGCCTTGAACACGTTCGAGGGGCCGGACTACGATCTCATCGAGGTCAAGTTCGGAACGTGGAAGACCGATGTGGTGAAGGATGGGGAGCGATTGCCTGCGGGATCCCCCATATCTTGGAGCGCTGAGGAGGTCCAGGAGGGCAAGATGCGCGTCTTCCGCGAGTCGGGAGAACCTTGGGAAGTCGACTGGTCCTACGGAGCCTTAGATCCCGGATGGTGCAAGATGGACTGGGTGATCGCGGAGCCCGAACGCGGCCGAGTGGTGAACGCCAGTAACATGCTGGATGTCACCTGGGAGTCCCCGGACGGTGATATCGTGCCCCTCGACGGCTTCCTGGACCCCTATTTCCAGGAGGTCTATCTAGAAGCGGAGTCGGTGCCACTGTTCACGAAGCTGAGTCGCCACGTCTCCCCTCAGGCGCTGGACGACTACGTGGCTCAGATCACGGGCGAGGTCGACAAGTATACCCACGACCCCGCGAACTACGGGAAGGCGGCCAAGCGGCTCTACAACATCTTCCGCCTCACCGGACAGCACGGAGCAGCAGCGCTTATCCGAGAGCTCTTCGACGAGCCGGCCGCTCTCCTCTATCAGGTCTGGTCACTCATGGATACCATCGATGATGCCGGTACCCCCAGTTCGACCATCGATCGGAGGACCTTGGCGCGCCAGACCGACGAGCTCATCCGCAACGTCGTCGATACTACCGAGGGCCCTCTGGAGACGGAGATCGTCTCCGCCCTCCTCCGGCTGCGGGACGACGTCACCGGGTGGATGGAGCTCGGCGAAGAGCGGGGTGAGTTCATCGCCGAGTCCCGCCTCAAGGTCGAGAGCCTGGTCAACAAGTACTTTAAGGAGAAACTGCTGGCGATTCCGGACGCTCGTGACTTCATCCAGGCGCTGAGGGTCGAGCATTAGGTAGTGGTACCGCCTTGCTCCGTTTCTTCCGCCGGACCCTCCATCCGGCCTGGTACCAGGGTCACCGCCAGGGTCCGCCCTACTTCGAAGGCTGGTACTTCAAGCTCGTCGACCCGACTGAGCAGCATCGGATCGCCGTCATCCCTGGCATCTTCAAGGCCGCCGCTCCCGAGGAGGGACACGCCTTCATCCAGATCCTGGATGGCCGTTCCGGCGAGGCCACGTATCATGCCTATCCTGCGGACGCATTCCGCGCCGCGGAGCGTGAGTTCAACGTCTCCATCGGTGGCAGTCGCTTCACCCTCGACTCCATCACCTTGGACGTAGAATCGGAGGAGCGCTCTCTGACCGGTCAGGTCCGTTTTGGGGGCCTCACCCCCTGGCCGGTCAGATGGACCTCCCCTGGCGTCATGGGCTGGTTCGCGTGGGTGCCCTTCATGCAGACCTATCACGGTGTCCTCAGCTTCGACCATGCCCTTCAGGGCTCCCTCGTCCTTGACGGAGATCCCATCGATTTCGCCGGCGGCCGAGGATACATCGAGAAAGATTGGGGCCAATCCTTCCCCGACGCCTGGGTTTGGACCCAGACGAACCACTTTGGCCAGGGTTCCACCAGCCTCACGGCATCCATCGCCACCATACCGTGGCTCTGGACCTCCTTCCGCGGTTTCTTGATCGGTCTCTGGCACCGAGGCCGTCTCTACCGCTTCGCCACGTACACCGGTGCCCGGATCGAGAAGCTCACCGTGGATCAGGGCGCAGCCACCGTCGTCGTCGCCGACGGCGAGCACCGTCTTTCTGTGTCAGCCGAGGGCGGGTCCGGCGGTGTGCTACGGGGGCCGACGGGCCGGGACATGCTCGGTCGCGTTCCCGAAACCCTGGATGCACGAGTCTTCGTCCGGCTCGCCGCTCGGAAGGCTGGAAACTCGTCCCTGATATTCGAGGGCGTCGGCGAACACGCGGGATTGGAGGTCATTGGAGCCCCAGAGAGGCTGACCTCTTGAACCATTTCGGAGGAACGCGTCCGGATCGCCTCACTGCTGGTCTATTGTCACATGTCTTGTGGGGGAGCTTTGCGGTAGCTACCCGGCTCCAGACCGCAGTCTTTCCCCCGGTCACAGGAGTTCAGCCGTCTCTTCATAGGTACTTCATCAGTCTGTGGCGCGCGCTGTGAAGTCTAAGCACAGTCGCCTGTCGAAGAGCCGGACCGGGGGCGGAGGTCCGATCTGGGTCGGTGTAAGTGACCTTCTCGGACGCAGGCCATGCGCTTCTTGTCCTCCTTATGCTGGTGCTACCGACAAGGCTTCGGTCCGGACTTGAAGCCGGTCTCTTGCCCCCCGCAAGTGTACCAGAATGCCCGATAGATTGAGCTGGCAGTTGCGTGTTCCTCTCCGCCGCTTAGTTTCCTTTGGTCCTCTTGACGAGAGGCTCGGGGGTTAGGCTTGCGCCCTGGCCCCGCCATGATACAACACTGATGGCAACCTATGCAGGGGCTGATTCGCGCCCTCGACCATCAGCCGAGGATCGTCAATCAAATCCACGGCTATATCGAGAGGAACAGCCTCCGAGTCGTGGCGCCAGCCGGTGACTCGACAGCGCTGGGCACGGTCCGTCCCGAGCTCAATGACCCGGTCATGATCGGACTCAGCATATCGGTGATGGATGGAATGGACGACTGCCGGGCCCTTTGGCGGCGGTTAGAATGACCCACAACTATGCTCACGGACAAGGTCTGCCAAGAGGATAGATTCATCGGGCTGGAGTTCGGTGACCACGTCGTCGTCACCGAAACGTTTTCGCCTACTGAGCTGGTCGCTGTATCCGGGCTGGAGACTAACAGAGCGCGGAGCGCGGTACTACGTTCGCAATGAGACAGGGGCAAGCGGAGGCATCCCTAGTGCCGGGAGGCAGTCGGTGAAGAGGAGAATCGAGGTTGTCCCTTACGATCCCGGATGGCCGGAGCGCTTCCGGAGGGAGGCCGAACAGCTCCGCACCGTCTTCGGCTCGCAAGTCGTGGCCATCCATCACGTGGGCAGCACGGCGATCCCCGGCATCAAGGCGAAACCCATCATCGATATCCTCGTCGTCGTGGAGGACCTGGACCAGGTGGATCGACGTAACGCAGAGATGGCAGCCCGAGGCTACATACCGAAAGGATCCTTCGGCATCCCGAAGAGGCGTTTCTTCATCAAGGGCACCGAGACGGAGCGTACCCATCACGTGCACGTCTTCGGCCTGGCGCATCCGGCGATCCGCCGCCATCTTGCCTTCCGGGATTATCTTCGAGCCCATCCCGGTCGGGCGCGGGCCTACAGCCGCCTGAAGGAGGAGCTCGCTCGGAAGTTCCGGCACGACATCGAGGGCTACATGGCCGGCAAGGACGCGTTCATCAAGAATATCGAAACGGAGGCGCAAGCGTGGAAGGATCGACGCAAGGCCGACAAGACCTAGAGGGTGGAGTGCCGCAGCCTGTGCTGGAGATGCTGTTCCGCTTCGCGACGTGGCGGAATATCCTGATTGTCTGGGGCGCGCTAGCGCTCTACAATCTTCTCGTCCTGGGGCCAGCCTACGCGCGCATCGAGGCCATCTCCGGCGGTGTCCGGGCGCTCGATTTCCTCATCGTCTACCGCCCGGAGAGGGCGTACAACATGATCGCCGCCTACGGAGAGCAGGGACGGCGTTACTATGCGACCATCGCGCTTACCCTCGACACGATCTTCCCGCTCCTTTCGGCCGCGGCGTTCAGCCTGACCATTGCTTGCGTCTTCCGCCGCGCGTTCTCCAGGGAATCCGTGCTTCACCGAGCGCTCTTCGTCCCTGTGGGGGCGATGGTGGCCGATCTTCTCGAGAATGCGGGCATCGTCACGATGCTCCTCAACTTCCCGCAGGAGCTGCGCGCCATTGCACTCTTGACCAGCTCTTTCTCCACCGTGAAGTGGACGGCGGTCACTGCTCAATCCGTTCTCGTCGTCATCGGCTTGGTTGCCTGGGGTGTCAACGCGGTCCGGGGGCGAAGCGCGCGGGGGCAGGGCCGCCCGGAAGAGGAGGAGCGAAAATCAGGTCGGGACGGCTAGCCAGCCGTACCTGAACAGCGTCGACCGGGCCGAGCCAGGGCGTCTCCGTGGCTCGGAGGTGCGTTGGTTAGACCCGCCTGAACCGACGCGCGCCAGCGAACACGAGCATCAACGCTCCAGCGGAGTGGGTCAGCACGCCCCAGCCGGGTCGGATGGTTACCCCATAGAGGTTGGACACCAGCGGGTAGAGAAGCATACCCTCCCACAGGGCCGGGGCACTCCCAATCACGGCCAGCCCGGCCAAGAGCGCTCCCCTCGTCCGTTCCGACAGTCGGGACGTGAGGAGGGAGGCCACCGTCAGGGTGGCGCCCGCGGCCATCAGAGCCAACTGCAGCCGGTAGCCTTGCGCCGAGATGGCCTGGAAAGGGGGAAGCACGCTCCCAGCGATCCCGGCCAGCAGGGCCGTCGCGGCGACCCGCCACCCCAGACCTCCACTCGAACGGTTGATGATGAGGCCCAGTGAGATGCTGCTCGCGAGCAGAGGGGTCACGAAGAGTCCACGCCTCACGGGCACGGCCCCACTCTGGACCTGTGGAAAGAACTTTGCGAATTCGGACAGCTCGTAGCCCGTTACGGTCAGAGCCGCTGTCTTGTGGGCGACCCACGGACCGAAGAAGCCGACCACCATAAGTGTCGCGGCGACGAACTGGAGGCTGCACGCCCGCGACATGGGTCTCCTGTCCCGGCCGTAGGACGCTCGGGGCGCCAGATTGGGGCGAGCCATCACTGCACCTCCAACGAATCCATAGTCTCCAGAAGTTGCCGCGCCGACGCCTGCCAGGTGAACCGGGCTGCCTGCGTCAGACCACGCTTGATCATTGCGGCGCGCAATCCATCGTCCTCCCAGACCCGGAGCATGGCTGAGCTCAAGCCGTCCACGTCGAGCGGGTCAATGAGCAGCGCCGCATCCCCCGCTACCTCCGGGAGTGAGGACGTATCCGAGCAGACGACGGGGACGCCCGAGGCCATCGCCTCCAGGACTGGAAGCCCGAAGCCCTCATAAAGCGAGGGGAACGCGAACAGCGCTGCCCCGCGGTACAGCGCAGGCAGATCCTCTTCCTCGACGAAGCCGAGCAGGTTCACCCACTCGTGCTTGCCGGCCTCCTTGAGTATAGGCTCGAAAAGCCAGCCGTGACCGCCCCCGATCAACAAGTGTATGTCGTGCCCGACGGTCTCCCGCATCTCGGCGAAAGCGCGGATCAGCCGGACGTAGTTCTTCCGCGGCTGAAGCGTGCCGACGCTCAAGGCGTAGGGCGCCTCGGCTATATCGTATCTCTTGCGCACCGACGCCGGAAGCGGGTTAGCCGTGCGCCGCGCCCGGGCCGCCGCAGCCTGTGGCCTGAAGTTCGGATCCACACCCGGTGTGATCACCTTCACCTTGGCCGGAGGGACGTTGAAGAGGGCCATCAGGTCCGATCGTGTATGCTCTGAGTCCGCCAGGACGACATCGGCGCGCTGGATCGACCGCGGGACGACGCGCTCCAGGTACCCGCGCAGGCGTGGAACGAAGGCCTCCGGGTGATGGATGAAGGACAGGTCATGGACGGTCAGGAGGGTCCGGGTCCCACGGCGAGTCGGCGGCAAGGTGAAATCCGGGGAGTAGAAGAGGTCCATCCGGCCGACGACCAGCTCCACTGGAATGGGCAGGCGGAGTCTGTGCCAGATTCGCGCCAGCCAGTCGTCGGTCACGGGCACGCCGCGTATATCGAGGCTTTCCCGGCCCAGCGCTCGGAGGCTTGCCCTCTCGTCATCCCACCGTTGCTCAGGCAAGCCTCCCGTGGCGGCGAAGACGCGGTAGCGATGGCCCCCGTCCAGCGCGAGCAGGGCCCGAACCAGCTCCCGCGTGTACCGCCCGATCCCCGCGCCCTGGCGCACTGCCGACGTGTAGTCGATCCCGATCCGCAAGGTCGAATCCCTAGGCTTCTGAAAGCGCCCCGGTGATCCCAGGACGCTCGGCTGCCGCCAACCGGCTCACTCCACGTGGCTGAACGTCCACAGCCGGTTGACGAAGAAGTTCCAGAAGAGGACCACGGCAGTCGCCAGGATCTTTGCACTGTTGTAGGCGAAGTCGAAGTGGGACATGCCCACGGTCAGCGCCAGCCTACCAACCGGCGCCGCCAACACACCGTGCTCGCCGAGGAGCCACTGGTCGGCCCCATAGAAGATCAGGGTGTTGATCGCCAGCCCGGCGACGTTGACGAAGAAGAACTGGACGAACTGACCGGCTAAGGGGTCCTTGCGCGTCTCGGGGTAGACCCAGAGTCGGTTCCAGATGAAGTTGCTGATGACTGCGGCGGTGAATGAACAGCTGTTGGCCAGCACTTTGGGAAAGCTGGCTATCTGGACGAGTAGGTTGAGCGTTCCGAAGTCGATGATGGCGCCCAAAGTGCCGACTGCGGAGAACTTGAGGAACCGCTCCACTTCCTTCTGATGCTCCTGCGCGAAAGGTCTGACTCTAGCGATCATAAACCGATGATACCCTGCCTGTCTGATTCACTGCAAAAGCTGCCAGCCCCATCAGCACGCCGATGTGAAGATGGACGTTGTTCACAAAGAGGTTGTCCAAGAGGTGATGGACCGTCACGTGGCTCCACGCGCCGAGGAGTCCCACTCCGATTGCGCGCACGAGCCCCCGAGCCCGGCGTGTGACTCGCCAGGTCTGCCAGAAGATCGCTGCCCAGAGGGCGAGATACGCGGCAAGCCCGATCAGTCCTGTCTCTGCCCACAGGTTCAGATAGATGTTGTGCGCGTGCCCCAGCGCGATCGGCCAGTTGATCAAGGCGAACGTGGGATATGCCGCTTCATAGCACCCCAGCCCGACGCCCGTCCACAACCGATGGCGGACCATGGATATTGCCGCCTGCCAGTGCGCCAACCGTTCGACGACGGCGTAGTTGGCGTCGTTGATGGGTACGCCCCGCACGTCCTCCAGGCGGATATCCTGCACGAAGGACGTGAGCCTGGCCGTGAACGATGCCGGCAGGCGTCCGGACCAGTAGAGTCCCAGGCCAGCGACAACGAGACCGGCGACCAGCATCGCACTCCAGCGCGTCCGTCGCGGCAGCGCGGCTGCCAGCGCCAGGGTTGCCGCCCCAAATCCCATCCAGGCCCCGCGGCTCCACGAGGCGACCAGCGCGGTCACCATCACCGCAGACGCCACGACGCCGAAGCCCACGAGAGCCCACTCCGCTGAGGGCCGCCATCCCCGAAGTCCCTCTGGGTCTGCGGCGTCTGCTCGCCCGTCTTCCCCCGCGGTCTCCGGCTCCCCACCGAGACGATCCCACAACAGCGCCGCGACCGTCCCCACTGCCAGAGCAGCGGTCAAGCCGAGGTATCCCGCATACGGGTTTGGCTGTTCAAAAGTCCCGTAAGCGCGGAAGAAGTCGCCGCCGAGGATCTTGAAGTGATCCGGCCCCTCGCCGCGGAGGCCGAACTGCCAGATGCCCACGAGGGCCTGCACTAGGCCTCCGGCCCACACCATCACCAGCAGCCCTCGCAGCCGCCGTCCCACGGGACCGGCTATGTGCCAACCCGGTCCGTGCCCGCTGGTGCCCCCCGCCGAGACCCAGTCCTGAACAAAGAGGAAGAGCAGGACGATCTCCGCCCACTTGACTAGCTCAGGGATGCCGTACGAAAGGAGCCCGATAGCGTCCCACAGGGAAAGGAGCGACGCTCCTAGGAAGCCCAGGAGGGGGAGGAACAAAGGGCTTGAGTGGGATCCGAAGAGACCTGGGAGATGGATCTCACGTCTGCTGAGACCGTGCATGAGCCACGACCCCAACGCAAGCGCGATGAACAGGTGGCCCACTTGAGATGGGATCTGAGGCACTTCGGCGCTCAAATAGGCCTTCAGGGGACCGACGAAGAGTCCCCCAGCCAGGCCGACGAACGGTTCCACGAGCGTCCCGATCACCACTGCCAACAGCCCGACGAAGACGACGCCCTCCACCGGGGACAGCTGGAGCACCACCAGGCTGACCAGCACGGCCAGCATCAGCCCTGAAATGGTGACCCAAGGCCCGTTCCAGGCCACGGGGCGTCCCACCTTGACGAATCTCACATCTGCTCCCGGAAGTACGCCGCCGTCTCCTTCAGGCCCTCCGTGAGGCTCACGTTGGGCGACCACCCGAGCATTTGCTTAGCCTTCGCGATATCTGGACAACGGACCTGAGGGTCGTCGGCTGTGCGCGCGTCGCGAGGCTCGACGAACGTGATCTCAGAGTCGCTGCCCGTCACGTCCAGCACCTGGTGGGCGAACTCAAGGATCGTCATCTCGTCGGGATTCCCAATGTTAACTGGCTCCGTCTCGTCGGAGAAGAGTAGCCGCACGAGCCCCTCCACCTGATCGCTGATGTAACAGAAGGACCTGGTGTGCTTTCCCTCATCGTAGACGGTGAGGGGGTCGCCCCGTAGGGCCTGGCAGACGAAATTTGGCACCACCCGCCCATCATCCATCCGCATCCTGGGGCCGTACGTGTTGAAGATGCGGGCGATCCGCGTGTCGACTCCGTGGTAGCGGTGATAGGCCATCACCAGAGCTTCCGCGAAGCGTTTGCTTTCGTCGTAGACACCCCGAGGTCCAATTGGGTTGACGTTTCCCCAGTAGTCCTCCTTTTGCGGGTGCTCCAATGGGTCGCCGTACACCTCCGAGGTCGACGCGAGTAGGTAGCGCGCCCCTTTCGCCATGGCCAGCCCCAGGGTCTTATGGGTGCCTAGAGCCCCCACTTTCAGCGTTTGGATGGGATAGTTCAGGTAGTCGACCGGACTCGGAAGGCTTGCCAGGTGGAGCACCGCGTCGAGCTCGCCCTCGACAAAGATGTAGTTCGTCACGTCCTGCTTGATGAAGTGGAATCGTTCGTTGCCCGCCAGGTGGGCAATGTTGTCCACCTTACCCGTCATCAGATTGTCCATCGCGATGACGTCGTGGCCCGCTTTCAGGAGCCGGTCGCAGAGATGGGAGCCGATGAAACCGGCTCCACCGGTGATCAGAATGCGCATAGATTGCTCCTCATGATTCGCTGTCAAGCTGAGGGGACCCGTCGGATCTGACAAGGGCTGGTCGGCGAACGCCCGGTCAGTCCGTCAGTGCGTCGAGGACCTTGGCAAACGTGTCGAAGGCCGATTGACCGTAGAGGCAGAAGACGATCCGCTCGAGGCGGGTGCCGGACTCGGCGTAGTCGATCGCCGCGTCGAGCAT